>Ga0207689_10003300_pt1 | contig 14776 bp, 9 predicted proteins | sample KBSMisM52_FD_184312 | JGI IMG/M metagenome (GOLD analysis project Ga0207689, IMG submission 184312) | Miscanthus rhizosphere microbial communities from Kellogg Biological Station, Michigan, USA - KBS Miscanthus M5-2 (SPAdes) (version 2) | ecosystem: Host-associated > Plants > Roots > Rhizosphere... | reverse complement strand
TTATTATCTTTTTCGTATGTACATTAACGATATCTACCAGACCGGGCTGTCTGCCAACGGCTATCAGTCCGCGGGTTACCCGGCATGCCGTATAGGGTATAAAAAAAGGTTGTTCGTAAATTATTTTACGAACCGAATAATCATAGATCACCACATCGTTTTGAAAAACATAAATAAATTTATCGTCTTCAAAATGCTGAACTTCCATAAATACGGAGTCGCGGAACCTGGCTGGCATGCCCGGAAGAGTTTCCCATTTTTTTGAAGTTTCATTAAAGCTAAATTGGCCAAGGCTCGTCTGAAGCACGATGCCGGAAGACCGGGTCTCGATGACCCCGAGACCGTTAAATTTCCCGATCGTATCCTGAAGAAAAATCCGGTGAAAATCCCTTTTTTTATCCGCCCAGCTAATGCCTTCGTTACTACAAATCCATAGGCGGTTACTGCTGTCCGTTGTTAATTGCCCAAAACTATTGCCGGGTAATTCGGGACATTGATCGTTTGTAAATGAGGTAATGGTGTATCCATCAAATACGTTAAGGCCATCGGCCGTACCAATCCAAAGGTAACCGTCCTTATCCAGGGCCAATGATCGTACATTATTATCGGATAATCCGTTAGTCCGGTTGAGATGATGAAAAGACTGTAGCTGGGCCGCTGAACGAAGGGTCGTCCAGAAAAAAAGAATAAGGAACAACGAAACAGGTGTCAAACGTTTCATTCAGAACGGCTAATCTGCCTTTCTTAAAAGTACGTTTTTCTGTTATAGGGCACGATACGAATGAGCCAACGACCTGATCAGTGAGTAAATGGAAGCTATTTTGAGTGCGCTTAATCTCCCCAGCCGTTTTTTCGCCAGCGGTAAAAAATATAACCCACCACGGCAAACGGTGCAAAAGCCAGGTAGATGATTCCGGAATTCATTCCTTTAGCGGGCTTTTCACCTAACTGCTGTGCAGTTCTTGTACATACCGAACATTGAGCCGGTGCATCGGCCGCCAATAGCACGGCGAAAACTAAAACCAGCAGATATGTCCAGATCCTCTTTTTCATGATCACATCATTTCATACAAAATTACAACTTGGATCATTATAATAAAAAAGCACCGTTCAGTTGGACGGTGCTTAATTTGTTTATTTTCCTCGATCTTAAGCGGCAGCTGACTCCATTTTCTTCTGCACTTTTTTTCGTTCATCTTCATTCAGGATCACCTTTCTCATGCGGATGTAGTTGGGTGTTACTTCAATGCACTCATCCTGCTGTATATATTCCATGCATTCTTCCAGCGACATCACCGTTTTTGGTGCAATTCGGGTAGCGTCATCACTACCACTGGCCCTGTGATTGGTAAGCTTCTTGGGTTCTGTGGCATTTACCACCAGGTCGCCAGGTTTTATATTTTCGGCAATGATCTGACCCGCATAGACTTCCTCTCCTGGATCCACAAAGAATGTTCCCCTGTCCTGCAATTTGTCAATAGAATATCCTGTTGTTTTATCCTGGTTCTTGGAAAGCAATACACCATTACTTCTTCCGGGAATCGGTCCTTTCCAGGGTTTATATTCACTAAATCGGTGAGCCATAACAGCCTCTCCGGTCGTGGCAGTAAGCATTTGTGTGCGAAGGCCTATCAGTCCTCTGGAAGGAATATCGAACTCAAGATGCTGCATTTCGCCTTTTGTTTCCATGATCAGCATTTCCCCTTTACGGCGGCTTACGAGATCGATGACTTTACTGGCAAATTCCTGCGGCACATCTACAACAAGGACTTCATACGGTTCGCATTTTTTGCCATTTATTTCTTTTACGATTACCTGGGGCTGACCTACGGTCAATTCATATCCCTCACGGCGCATGGTCTCTATCAATATACCCAGGTGTAAAATACCACGGCCATAAACAACCAGGCTATCTCCTTCCTCACTATCCTCTACTTTTAATGCGAGGTTCTTTTCCGTCTCCTTCATCAAGCGATCCCGCAAATGTCGTGACGTAACAAATTTCCCATCCTTTCCAAAGAAAGGAGAGTTGTTTACCGAGAACAACATATTCATTGTTGGTTCATCAACACTGATAACAGGTAGCGCTTCGGGGTTTTCTGCATCCGCCAGCGTATCGCCGATATTAAAATCTTCCACGCCGACCACAGCACAAAGATCACCGGCAATTACTTCGGTAACCTTCTTCTTTCCCATTCCTTCAAACACATAAAGCTCCCGAACCCTTGTTTTCTTAATACTTCCATCAGCCTGCATCAATACAACATTCTGTCCTTCGTTTAACACTCCACGACTTACTTTGCCTACCGCAATACGTCCGAGGAAAGAAGAATAGTCAAGAGACGTAATCTGCATTTGGACGGGTCCTTCATTTACTTTCGGTGGCGGAACATATTGGATGATCCCATCAAGCAACGGATTAATATTATCAATCTGCTCTAAAGTCGAATTAAACCAGCCATTCTTTCCGGAGCCATAAAAAGTGGGGAAGTCCAACTGAGCTTCTGTTGCATCAAGATTGAAGAATAACTCAAATACCGCATCATGTACTTCATCAGGACGGCAATTGGGTTTATCCACCTTGTTAATTACAACAATCGGTTTAAGATTCAAATGCAACGCTTTTTGCAATACAAATCTTGTTTGTGGCATCGGTCCTTCAAAAGCATCCACCAGCAATAAAACACCATCGGCCATTTTTAATACCCTTTCGACTTCGCCTCCGAAATCGGCGTGGCCGGGTGTATCAATAACATTTATTTTAACGTCCTTATACTTAACGGCTGCGTTCTTGCTGAAGATCGTAATGCCTCTTTCCCTTTCGAGGTCATTACTGTCCATGATAAGTTCTCCGGTTTCCTGATTATCACGGAAAACCTTTGTAGCGTGTAAAATTTTATCAACCAAAGTCGTCTTACCATGGTCAACGTGCGCAATGATTGCAATATTCCTGATCTCCATAGTGCCCCCGTGTCTTCCGGAAAATGTATCTTAAATACATCCCGTGACAAAAATTTTTTAAATTATTAATAATCAATGAAATGCCCGCTACTCATTTAGCAGTCGGGCAAAGCAAGGCGCAAAGGTACTCAATAAAAGCGGGGGTAGCAAACCAAAAAGGAAGTTTAATATCTATATAACCTGAGAGAAATGGAGATTTGTCAATTTTAATGCTAAAATTTGCGGGTAGCCACTAACGTTCTAACGAGCAATAAAGAGCAGCCTATGCGAATCGCAAAAATTGCAGGTGTGAGTCTTCTGAGCCTCATCCTTATATACTGGATGGGTCCAAAGCCGTCGCATCCTCTGTTTTCAAAGGACTTACCGAGTCTTCCTGAGAACCCTGCTTTATTGGAAGAGTATATACGACATAATGAAGCGCTCCACAAACTTAAGCCGGATAATGAGGCAAGGGTCATATGGAATAATGATTCGCTTAAAGACAGAACGGAATATGCTGTTGTATATCTTCACGGTTTCTCAGCCAGTAGCAAAGAAGGCGATCCGGTCCATATTGATTTTGCCAAAAAGTTTGGTTGTAATCTTTATTTATCGAGATTGGCCGAGCATGGGATTGATACCACCGAAACGCTGGTATCGTTTACAGCGGACAAGGTTTGGAACTCTGCGAAAGAGGCATATGAAATTGGTACTAAGATCGGAAAGAAAGTCATTCTAATGTCGACTTCCACTGGTGGTACACTTGCTTTAAAGTTGGCAGCCGAATATCCTGACATCGCAGGGCTGATCCTTTTGTCGCCCAATATTGAAATTAATGATCCGAATGCGTGGTTACTGAACAATCCCTGGGGTTTACAGATAGCCCATCTTGTAAAAGGCGAGTACAATATTTTTCCCGACACCTCAGCTATTGAAAGCCAGTACTGGAATAACAAATACCGGATGGAAGCCGCAGTACAGCTGCAAGAATTGCTTGAAACTACGATGAAGTCCTCCACGTTCGAAAAAATTAAACAACCGGCATTACTTTGTTATTATTATAAAGACGAGATCCACCAGGATAGTACGGTAAAAGTTTCCGCCATGAAAAGAATGTTTCGTGAATTGGGAACTCCGGCCGATAAAAAAATGGAAATGGCCGTACCAAATGCAGGTAGCCATGTAATTGGATCCTATATAAAATCGAAGGATTACAAAACCGTAGAAGAAGCCTGCAGCAAATTTGCCACGGATATCCTTCAATTGAGGCCGATCAGCCACTAATTATACTCTTACATAGATTTTTCTTTTGTCCAACACATAGCCGATCAGCCAGCAAAAGAGCATAAAGCAAACGGCAAACAGGAAGGCGCCGAAATACATGCCCGCATTTTTGAAAATATTTGTAAAAAGCCAGCCATATACAGGTTGATGCTTGTCCCCCACGGTAAAAAAATATAACAGGATCGCTGTTAGTTCTGATAGCAGGTATATAAATAGAGGATTCCTTCCAAACACTTCAAAAAAATAACCCCATTTTCTTTTTTGTAAAAAATCCGTGATATAGATCAACGCAGATATAAGAATGCAATCAATACCAACGGTAAGCAATACAAAACTTCCAGTCCATAATTTTTTATTGATCGGAAAAAACCAGTCCCAGGTCAATGCAACAACAACAAACAATACACCTGCCAACAACAACTTCGCTATTCCTTCATACTCTTTTCCTTTGTCCTGTATCCATTTTCCGGCCAGGTAGCCAAATGTAACATTGGCAATTGAAGGAAGCGTGCTTAAAAGGCCTTCCGGTTCAAACGCGGCACCCTCTCCGTGATAAAGATGTGAAGGTCCCAATAGCCAGAGATCAAGTCTTGTACCCGCATTCGTAAGCATGTTGTAAGGATCTGACGAATCGCCAAATAATAAAAGAATAAACCAGTAAAGAACGAGGAAACTGACAGACAAAATAAAAACCGTTCTTGGTTTCAGGTAATAAGCCAACAAAGAAGCAAAGCAATAGGCCAGTGCAATGCGTTGTAAAACGCCCATTATACGAGTATTGCCAATAGGGTTTGATTCCAGCTGGTGTTGAGCATTCCAGTGAACGAAAGGAAACCAATACATGAGGTAACCAAGCAGGAAGATGATCAGCGTTCTTTTAAATATCTTACCCAATACTTGCGACTGACTAAGGCTGTTCCATTTGCGGGTTACAAAGCTCATGGCATTACCCACAGCGAACATGAACGACGGAAACACGAGATCGGTGGGTGTGAAGCCATGCCATGCTGCATGTTCGAGAGGGGGATAGGTGGTGGCGCCGTTGCCGGAAGTATTCACAATGATCATAAAGCAAACTGTCATGCCCCGGAATATATCGAGGGCGAGAAAACGTTGCGATGAAGGAGCCATAGATGATGGTTGTGGCCCAATATATAAAATAAACCTGAAATTTTCGGTTTGATAAAAAATGGGGGCCTCAGGTTCCTGATGTGGTTCAACAATTGCCAACGATTAGAGTTTTATCTCTTCATCGTGTTTGTCAAAAAAACGGAACTCGGTTAAATGATAGGAAGAATTAGCAATGATATTGATCTTCTGCTTGAATTTACGTGCCCACTTCGATTTTTTGGAGAGCAACCATCCTTTTGTTAGATAGGCATGCAGGATGGGATGGACTGAAACCGTAAGATTATTATGTTTATGGGTAATGAGGTAGTTAAGATTCTTTTCTATTTCATCTTCGAGAATAAGCGCCGAAGATATCTTGCCGGTGCCGTTACAACTTGGACAAAGTTCCTGCGTATTAATATTTACTTCGGGTTTCATTCGCTGACGCGTGATCTGCATCAGTCCGAATTTGGAAATCGGAAGAACGGCATGTTTAGCCCTGTCGGGGCCCATGAATTCTTCCATCTTTTCAACAAGTTTCCGTTTATTCTCCGGAAGTTTCATGTCGATAAAATCAGCTACTATAATTCCTCCCAGATCTCGCAGCCGCAACTGCCGTGCAATTTCGTCAGCCGCTTCAAGATTGGTTTCCATCGCATTTTGTTCCTGGTTATTGCTTACACTTTTATAACCGCTATTGATATCGATAACGTGAAGCGCTTCTGTATGTTCGATAATAAGATATGCGCCGCTGTTGAGATTTACTGTTTTACCAAATGACGCCTTGACCTGCTTTGTAATACCAAAAGCATCAAAAATCGGCGAGCCATTTTGATAATAGGAAACTATATCCGCTTTTTCCGGAGCAATACGTTGTATATAGGTTTTTGCGTCGTTGTAGATATTTTTATCATTGACTACGATCTTATTAAAATCAGCGTTGAGCAGATCGCGAAGAATACTGGTGGTCTTTGTTTGTTCGCTTAATATTTTGGCGGGGGCCACAGCGCCTTTCAGGTTATGCTGAATGGTTTTCCAGGTATTTACAAGGGCTGACAGATCTTCATGCAATTCAGCCGTATTCTTTCCTTCAGCGGCGGTACGGACAATAACACCAAAGTTTTTTGTCTTAATAGCCTCGACTATTTTCTGTAGCCGTTTTCTTTCTTCCGAAGAATGAATCTTCCTCGATACCGCGACGATATCGTTAAAAGGAGTTAATACCACAAAGCGACCGGGAAGAGAAATCTCGCAGCTAAGCCGGGGGCCTTTAGCGGCGATGGGTTCTTTTAATATCTGCACCAGCACATTCGGTTTGCCACCCAATACCTCGTTGATCTTTCCGGTTTTTAAAATTTCCGGTTCTATTTCAAACTTACTGAATTCAAGTCCGCCTTCACTTTTATCGTTCATGCACGCATTGGTGAATTTCAAAAGTGACCGTGCATAAGGGCTTAGATCGGTGTAATGTAAAAAGGCGTCTTTTTCGAATCCCACATCGATAAATGCAGCGTTCAGTCCCGGGATTAATTTCTTAACCTTACCAAGATATAAATCACCGACAGCGAAACGGGCGTCACTTTTTTCGCTGTGGAGCTCCACTAATTTTCTGTCTTCCATCAAGGCTATTTCAACGCCTTGCGGAGCAGCATTAATGATGAGTTCTTTGTTCACCTGCAATTACTTAAAATGAATGTACATTCTTATACCGGTGATGTCAGCTGCCAGGATACCGTACCGAACTGCTGAGTAAACCTTATGTTATGGTTGGAGCAAATTGGTGGGGTGCAAAACTGTACGGCAAACAAGCCATTTGAACTGAAAGTGAGCCTGGTCTGATCCAGGCACACTGCATCCAGGAAAAGAATTTATTTGTTTCTTTTCTTATGACGATTCTTTCTCAGTCTCTTTTTTCTTTTATGCGTCGCAATTTTATGACGCTTTCTCTTTTTACCACAAGGCATACTAATAATTTTTTGTTCCTTTTATAATAAATTTAAGTGCTTAGCATCGTTGGCAGAACCTGCTAACTTTATCAACTTGCACCTATTTCTTTAACTCTTCAATTCTTTTTACGACTTCATCTTTGAGGGTAGGATTCTTAATAAGAGGGGCCGCTTTATTATACCAGCTAATTGCTGATACCTTATCTGATTTACGTTCATACAGGTCCGCCAGTATCATAATAGCTTCCAGGTTCGTGGGCTGGATACGAACTATCGTTTGAAAACGGCCAATGGCCCTGTCGTACTGGCCAGAGATCATGGAACCATATCCCAGTACCGATTGCGCATAGACATTAGTGCTATCCTTTTCAGCTACAGCTCTCACTTTCAGAATTCCTTCCATCGGGTTATCTGCGATATTTCCGAAGATATAACAGGCTCCTAAACCTACGGTTGAGGAGTCGTTCGCCGGATTTATCTTCAAAGATCTTTCAAACAAATCTTTAGCCTGCATCGCCTTCCATTTTTTCAGAGAAGCATTTTCTTCTCCCCGCAGGTTATCTAAAAATAAGTGGGCAGCGAAGGTGAGGTTTTTTTCTGAATTTTCCAATCTTGCAGATTCTGCCTCGTACCAGGCATAGGGCTCAAAAACCCGGGCAGTGTCGCGCCAGAAATGAGCCAAATGGTGATAAACCTCCAGTTTTTGAGTTTTGAGGTCCCCTCTAACCACAGAGTTTTCCAGGGCCGTTATCCTCGCAGCCTCACCGGGTTGCAATGATTCCCGGGCATGATAAAGTATCGTATCAGTAGAAATGACCGTATCGGTGGCATTCGCAGCTGTTTGGGAGTCAGCTTTTTTTTCCTGAACGGTTCTTCCAAAAAAATATAAAATTATAAAGAGGGCAGTCCCGGCCCCTATTGTGATCCATTGAGGTTTCTTCAAGATTCAAAAATTTCGGTGCGAAGTTATCCCAACCGCCCTAAATGGCGAGATAATAAATAACTAAAGTTGAATCCCCGTCCTAATCCTCTTCGCCCGGACCATCATCAGGTTTGGGAGCCACCAGTTTTTTTACTTCTGCAACGAACTCTTTTGCCGGCTTAAATGCAGGGATATAATGTTCCGGGATATGAACCGCAATGTTCTTTTTAATGTTTCTTCCTATTTTGGCGGCTCTTTTTTTAGTAATAAAACTGCCGAATCCGCGGATATAAATATTTTCACCTTTTGCTAAAGAATCTTTTACTTCTTTAAACATGGTTTCAAGCGTTACAAGAACATCCACCTTTGGAATACCGGTTTTTTCGGAAATCTGATTGACAAGATCGGCTTTTCGCATATGTTTAGATTTAATGATGGTTTATTTATAAGCCAATATATGCCAAAATTAAGTGATTGTCAATAGGATATAAAGATTTTTTTCGAAAATCGCCAAAAATGCGGTCAAAACGTTACAAATATTAAATAAAATTAATGTGTGAAGAGTAAAACAAACACTATCGCAGGCATCAGGTTTTCGCAGCGGCTGGAAAAATGGAACCGGTTACAAAATAACCGGCAGATGCCATGGAAAGGAGAAAAGGATCCTTACAAAATATGGCTTAGTGAAATCATATTGCAGCAAACAAGAGTTGAACAGGGGCTTCATTATTATGAGAAATTCATTAAAACCTTTCCCAACATCCATCAACTTGCCGGGGCAGCGGATAGTGTTGTATTTAAATTGTGGGAAGGACTTGGTTATTATACAAGATGCAGAAATCTGCTTATCACAGCCAGGTATATATCAAAAGAACTAAACGGAAAATTTCCAGATACTTACGAAGAGATACTCAAATTAAAGGGAGTCGGCGGTTATACCGCCGCTGCCATATCCTCATTTGCCTACAACCTGCCGTATGCCGTTATAGATGGTAATGTGTTCAGGGTATTAGCCAGGATCTTTGGCATCGACGAATCAACAGATACTAATCAAGGGAAAAAAATATTTTCTAAAATGGCCGGCGAGCTACTTGACAAAAAACAGCCTGGCGTTTATAATCAGGCAATGATGGATTTTGGCGCCGTCGTTTGTAAACCACTGGCCCCTCTATGTACAGCCTGCGTTTTTAAGAAACTTTGTTTTGCCTATCAACATGATAAAGTATCTGTACTACCCGCAAAAGCAAAAAAAACCCGGATCAGAAACCGCTGGTTGACCTATTTAATTATTACGCACAGGGATAAGGTGCTGATTCGCGAAAGAACAGCAAGTGATATCTGGCGGCACCTGTATGAATTTATTTTGGTCGAAACAAAAAAGAAAGAAAACCCCAACACGATTATACAAACCGCATTGAAACAAAAGATTCTGAAACCAACTACGTATAAAATAAAAGAGCGTTCCCCGGTTCTGACACAGCAATTATCTCATCAGCTAATCACCGGTCAATTTATTGAAATAGAATTGTTGAAGAAAATACCGGCTCCGGACAATGGGATCTGGGTAAAAAAAACAGCATTGGTAAACTATCCTTTTCCCCGTTTTATTAACCAATATTTGAAGCAATTATTTGATTAAAAGGATAACTTTGCCTTCCTTCTGCTGTAGATCCCGGTAAGATCCTATCATCTTAATTCCAGTTTACTGCCTGGCAGAAACAAAAATTAAAGAATTTTAGGCGAAAAAAAACTACCAGGTCTATTTTCACTTTACCCAATCATTAATCATTATCAAATAAATATCAACAACCATGAAAAGACAAGGTCAGTTTGTTACAGCCTTTATCCTTTTATTAATTTCCTGCGCCCGGCTTTCGGCGCAGGTCAATCTTTCTCAGACATTGCCCGTGGATCCCAACGTCAGGATCGGTAAATTATCGAATGGCCTTACATACTACATCCGTAAGAATGTAAAACCGGAAAATAAAGTAGAACTAAGGCTGGCGGTTAACGCCGGTTCGATACTGGAAGACAACGATCAACAGGGTCTGGCACATTTTACGGAACACATGGCTTTCAATGGCTCGAAACATTTTCAAAAAAATGAGCTGGTCAGTTTTCTGCAAAGTGTTGGCGTTAAATTCGGCGCTGATCTGAATGCATACACCGGTTTCGATGAAACAGTATATATCCTGCCGATACCGTTGACTGACACCGGAAATTTAAGAAAAGGGCTACTGGTACTCCAGGACTGGGCAAGCGGATTAACTTTTGACAAGACAGAAATAGATGCAGAACGGGGTGTGGTGCTCGAAGAAAGCCGGCTCGGCAAAGGGGCTGACGACAGAATGTTCCGCAAGATCTATCCGATTCAATATGCCGGTTCAAAATATGCTGAACGCCTGCCGATCGGAAAAGATTCGATTCTTAAACATGCAAACTATGATGTAGTAAAAAGATTTTACCGGCAATATTATCGTCCGGACCTGCAAGCCGTGATCATTGTGGGTGACATCGATGTGGCTGCCACAGAAAAATTGGTAAAAGAATATTTCGGAGTTTTAAAGAACCCTGTCAACCCCCGGCCACGGGTATACGCAAAAGTGCCAGCCCGGCAAAAAAGCCAGGCGCTTGTTGTAACGGATGCAGAAGCCACTAATTTTTCGGTCGAAGTTGACTATCCCGCTATTCCATTAAAGACTCAAACAACGATCGGCGACTACCGCGCAAGTCTTGTAAAAAATCTTTTCACTTCATTACTTAATCAGCGTCTGCGCGAGCTGTCACAAAGCACCAAGCCCCCCTACCTGTTTGCTGCGACGGGATTTAACAGTTATGCCAGAGGTTATGAAGCTTTCTCTGCCTATGCGGTAGCAGGCCAGGAGGGTCCCGATACAGCCTTGAATGCTGTATTAACCGAAATCGAGAGGGTCAAAAAATATGGCTTCACAGAAGCCGAGCTGGAAAGAGGTAAAAAGCAGATGATGTCTGGCTTTGAGCAACTATTTAATAACCGGCAAAAAACAGAAAGTAGTAATTACGCGGAAGAATATATTCGCAGCTTTTTACAGAAAGAGCCGATCCCGGGTATTGACAATGAATATCACTATTACCAGCAACTATTACCCGGTATAAAATTGACAGAAATAAATGCCATCGCAAATCCTCTTAAACAAAACGACAAATTGTTCGTCAGTCTGCAGGGTCCTGCATCTAGTGACGTAAAACTACCGGATAACGCAACCTTGCTTGCTCACGCGGAAAAAGCATTAAAGTCGACGGTAAAATCTTACGAAGAAAAAGCGGTAGCTACTGATCTGTTGAAAACGAAACCGGAACCGGGTAAGATCGTTACTGAAACAAAGAACGATCTGCTGGGTACCACGGAACTCGTTTTATCAAACGGGGCAAAGGTCACATTAAAACCTACCGATTTTAAAGATGATGAGATCATTTTAACTTCTTTCCGCAAAGGGGGCATGTCCAGGTACCCGGCAGAGGACAAATTAAATGCGAATTATGCAGCAACGATAGTACAACAGACAGGGATAGGCGATTTTTCACCCACCGAACTTCGCAAGTTCCTGGCAGGCCGGACGGTGACGGCTCAACCGCGTATTGGCGGATTGACCGCGGGCCTCAACGGGACCAGTACAGTGAAAGATATTGAAACGCTATTCCAGCTGGTATATCTTTATTTTACAGCACCACGCAAGGATGTTGACCTATATAACGGATGGAAAGAAAAACAGAAATCGCAGATGCAATTTGCACTCGCCGATCCACAAACAGCATTTATCGATACTTTTTATCAGGCTCTGTTTCAAAAAAATCCATTAGCCCCTGTTATAATTCCGAAACCAGGTGATTTTGACAAGATCAATCCCGACAGAGCGATGGAAATTTACAAGGAACAGTTCAGCGATGCCAACGATTTTAATTTCATACTGGTGGGAAGTTTTGATATTGAAAAGATCAAGCCCTTACTTGTAACCTATCTCGGAAGTTTACCTTCCGCAGGTAAGCAGGCGGAATACGCCGATAATGGTGTTCGCACCATAAAAGGCAATAACCAATTTAATTTTAAAAAAGGAACGGATCCAAAAAGCCTTATTCTGTCTGTGTATTCAGGGGAACTTCCCTACAGCGAGGAACTTGCTTTGAAGGCAAGTGCGTTGACAGAAATACTGAATATAAAGATCATAGAAGACCTGCGCGAGAAATTAGGTGCTATTTATGGAGGAGGTATCTACGGAGGGTTAAATAAATTACCTTACAGCAACTATTCTCTTGTATTGCAATTACCCTGCGGCCCTGAAAATGTAGAGAAACTATTGCAATCAGCCAACGCAGAAATCGATAGTATTAAAATGTCCGGTCCAAGTCAAAAGGATCTTGATAAGGTAAAGAAAACCTGGTTGGAGCAACACAAAGTGCAGATTAAAGAAAATAGTTACTGGAGCAGCCGCTTGCAGAATATCCTGCTGGAAGGAGCAACGGCACAGCGTATATTTGATTATGAGAAAAATGTAAATGCTCTAACTACTGACGACATAAAAGCAACAGCGAACCTCCTGTTTGATGGAAAAAATACGTTGCAGGCCATTTTATATCCCGAAAATGCCGTTATAAAAGACGGAGGTTCCCGAAAAACATTCTAGTACAAAAATTTCGTTTAAAATCTTCCATTTTAAGGCTGCCTTTCCCGGGCAGCCTTAACTTTTCATTTTATTTTCCCAAAATGCTGATATCCTGTGCGTCAGGCGCTAATATAATTTAGTGAATTTATAGTAGGGATTTACAGGTTCCTTTGTACATTTAGTGTCGTTTAGGCGCTCAACAGGTTGCCGCCAAGCATTGAAACTCATCATCCTTATATACTTAACATTCTGTTGTTAAACACCGGGTATACATTACAGGTCTTTATGTAGTTCGGGCCGGCGACTCTCCTGTGAGAGTATATGACAGGATTCTACTCTGATATTTTAAATAATTTAATTGGCTTAATATGAAAGCGTTTCGATTGTTCAGCATCACGTTCTTTGCATTTTTTTTATTCGCAGCATCCCATGCTACCGAAAACCAATGGCCGGTTACTCTGACCGGTGCCGACGGCTCGGTGATCAAAGTGTATGAACCCCAACCTGAATCTTTTCAGGGAAATATTTTAAAATGTCGTTCAGCCGTTTCTGTTTTACAGGAAGGTAAAACCGATCCTGTCTTTGGTACATTCTGGGCGGTAGCGACGGTAGAAACAGATAAAACGAATCGGACTATCGATATCCAGTCTGTCAGAGTGCCCAATATCAAATTTCCCGGTGAAGAAGACAGGGAAATGAACGCCAGTTTAAAAACAACGCTGGAATCGCAATTGCCAGACGCGGTGGGTGATATCCCGCTAGATAAGATACTGTCGTCGCTAGAAATGAATCAGGACCAGAAAAAATTATCGAAGGATTTGAATACAAAGGCTCCAAAAATAATCTACGCCACCCGTCCCTCCATTCTTGTACAGATCGATGGTGAACCCAGAATGCAAACCAACAAAGACTGGCATCTTGACGTGATACAAAATACTCCGTTCACAATCGTAAAAAATAATGATGGGAAATATTACCTGTATGGCGGCAGACATTGGTATGTAGCCTCATCTCCAACAGGTTCTTATCAATATATTGAAAATGAACCAAAAAATTTACAACAGGTAGAAACGGATGTAAACAACGCGCGCAATGCAAATGCAGGGTATATGGATTCAACAGAGGCAACACGGGACAATGTGGTTTCCGACATTATCGTAAGTACGGAACCTGCCGAATTACTACAATCAGATGGTAAAGCGCAGTTATCAGCTATTGATGGAACAAACTTATCATACCTCAGCAACTCGGACAATGATATCTTTCTGGATAAAGACAACGATTTATATTATGTTTTGATTTCAGGCAGGTGGTATAAATCAAACTCGCTGAATGGCCAATGGGAATATTTGGCATCGAATGATTTGCCTTCTGATTTTTCACGTATCCCCGAAGGTTCTCCAAAAGATAACGTACTGGCCAGTGTAGCAGGAACTGAGGCGGCCCGCGAAGCCGTAATGGATGCACAGATACCACAAACGGCCAGGGTAGACCGAAAATCAGCTACTACCAACATACGATATAACGGTACCCCTCAATTTAAATCAATACCTGGTACTGAACTTGAATATGCCATAAATACTCCTTCATCTGTGATGCTTTACCGGGGCGTGTATTATGCGGTGGATAATGGTGTGTGGTTTCAGTCTAATAGTCCTGAAGGACCCTGGGTGGTTGCGGAAGACAGGCCTGATGAAGTAGACAGAATACCTCCGAGCTCGCCTATGTACAATACAAAGTATGTTTATATATATGATGTAACACCGGATTATATTTATATGGGTTATACGCCGGGATACCTCAATACCTATATTTATGGCCCTACAGTAGTGTATGGTACGGGTTATTATTACGACCCGTGGTATGACGGTTATTATTATCCGCGTCCCTGGACCTGGGGTTTTAATATGGGTTACAATCCGTGGTGTGGATGG
>Ga0207689_10003299_pt1 | contig 14777 bp, 14 predicted proteins | sample KBSMisM52_FD_184312 | JGI IMG/M metagenome (GOLD analysis project Ga0207689, IMG submission 184312) | Miscanthus rhizosphere microbial communities from Kellogg Biological Station, Michigan, USA - KBS Miscanthus M5-2 (SPAdes) (version 2) | ecosystem: Host-associated > Plants > Roots >... | reverse complement strand
TGCTCCTGCAGGTAGTAACAAAGATAACGAGCCTGTGCGTAGTTCACGCCTTTGTCCTCATTATAGAAGGCGTTCTCATCCATCGCCGTCAGATCCTTGAATGACGGCACTCCTTTCGATCTTATAGCTCTTTGCAGTCCTGGCAGACGCCAGTTAGTGAACCCATGAATGTGCCCATCCGCATCGCCACATTGTTCATAGAGCGAACCCATGCCTTCGTTGAGCCATGGCGGGCAGGCCGGAAAGTTAGCCTCCATAAACGGGTGGACAATTTCATGCACCAGCGTTCCGCCACCGGTATCGATGTTCATGATCAATGATTTGTGGGCCCTGGAGTAATACCCGTAGGGCGTTGTCGGTGTCTCACCAAATAACAGGCGCGCGTGTTTTTCATAGGACGCCGCATCCTTAAACAACCAGATGTCGAGAATCTCTTTCGGGTCGTTGGGGAAGAAATCCTGCTTGAGTCGACTAACCGCCCATTTCACCGTTCCCTCCGCATGTTCCTGAACGGCGGCTTTGGTTTCATCACCGATAACCACGAAGGGCGGCTGAATCACAAAGGAAAACTGCGCCGCCGGCCCGCGAGGGTCCGGGTTTGTTACTTTCTCTTTGATCTCGGCTTTGAGCTGCTGGATATGCCGCGTGAAATCGGCGTCGGTGAAGGCCCTGGAAGTTAAGGTGGCGGGTGTTATTCCCGCAACCGGTGATGAAAGCGAGTGAGCGTTTGCGTTCAGCTGGCTGCTGGGTTGAGCTATGCTCGAGGCGTTAGACCCCAGAGGCAATTTGCCGGCACCGTTCAATTGACAGGCCACGAACGAAAAGAGTGCGATGGGAATAAGGAGTCGGGTTCGCATCGAAGAGTACCTCAGCTCACGGCTTTCTTACCGGTTGACGCTCAACTATGATTCCTTTCGCGGCTCCGAGGTGTGCCGGCTAATTTCCTTCGTCTGAATATTCTGCGTTTGACGTTCACTGTTTGCTATTCTATCGGGCAGACCCAACCGTCAACGGTAACACTTGCAACCATAAATCTTTGAGCCATACACCCTTAAAAGGCGATTTGTTTCTTGGCCAACTCCTTGACGCCTGCGTCGAGGGAATACTCGCATTCGATCCTGACTATCGTTACATCGCCTGGAATAAAGGCATGGAACGCATCACCAGGCTTAAGCGGGAAGACGTGCTCGGCAAGTGCGCCTTCGATCTGTTTCCCTTCATCAAAGAAACCGGCGAAGACAAATGTTTGCGTGCGGCGTTAGCGGGAGAAAGCACCACCTCTGAAAACAGGCCTTATGCCGTACCCGAAACCGGCCGCACCGGATTTTTCAAAGCTTATTATTCGCCGCTATCGGATCAAGGGAACCTGATCGTGGGCGGTATCGCCGTTGTCCATGACATCACGGAACGCAAACGGGCCGAGGAGGAGGCACAGGAAGCGCATCAGCGTTTGACCTTTCATGTTGAGAATTCACCACTGGCGGTCATCGAGTGGGACAGCGACTTCCGCGTCTCGCGTTGGTCGGCGTCGGCCGAACGGCTTTACGGTTGGACAGCAGATGAAGTACTTGGCAAGTATGTCAGCGAGTGGCACTTCGTTTTCGATGAAGACGTTGACGCGGTAGCGCAGGTAACCAACCGGCAACGGGTAGGTGCTGAATTGCACGGCGTCCAGCGTAATCGCAACTATACAAAAGACGGCTCGGTGCTTTATTGCGAGTGGTACAACTCGGTGCTGCACGACGAGAACGGCAAGCTCGTGTCCGTACTCTCGCTGGTCCTTGACGTCACCGACCGCAAACGTGCCGAAGAAGAGCGCGCCGCCTTGCTGATGCGCGAACGCGATCTGCGCCAGCGTGCCGAAGAAGCCGACCGGCTAAAAGATGAATTCCTGGCCACACTGTCGCATGAACTGCGCACGCCGTTAACTTCAATCCTTGGTTGGGCCACGCTGATCCGGAACGGCGAAGTGGATCGAGTCGAGAATCTTGAACGCGCCCTCGAAATCATCGAACGTAACGCTCGCTCGCAAGCCAGGCTCATCGATGATTTGCTTGATGTCTCGCGCATCATCACCGGCAATCTTCAACTTGATGTGCGGCCGCTCAACCTGGAGCCGATAGTTAGGATTGCTATCGACGCCCTGCGCCCGGCGGCTGACGCCAAAGGAATCAAAATTGCGGTTGAGTTGGATTCCAAGCACTGCCTGGTCCACGGGGATCCCAACCGGCTGCGCCAGGTAATTTGGAATCTGCTGATGAATGGAATCAAGTTTACCCCGCGCGGCGGTCGCGTCAGCCTGCGCCTCGAATGCTTTGTCGCGCAGCGTTCGGGAGAAACCGTTTCTCCATCGGGGTCGCTTTCCGCTTACGTGCGTCTGACCGTCAGCGACACCGGCGACGGGATTACGCCGGAATTCCTTCCTTACGTGTTTCATCGTTTTCGTCAGGAAGAAGGTTCGATTTCACGCAAGGCGGGCGGACTGGGTTTGGGTTTGGCCGTGGTGCGACATCTGGTGGAATTACACGGCGGCAGTGTCAGCGCGGAGAGTGGTGGAGCAGGTCGAGGCTCGACCTTCACGGTAGATCTACCACTAGCCACTGACAGAAGAGAATCTGAATCAAATGAAAGCCAGAACGCGAATGAAAGAAGAACCGGCGACGGAAATCAGGCTGCGGAAGTCATAAGGAGCGCCATTAGAAGCGGCGGCGGACCGAGCAAAGCCGCGAGCGCCGTAAGTGCAAGGCCGCTTGCCGGCGTTCGGGTGTTGTTGGTTGAAGACGACGACGACTCTCGGAACCTGCTCAGTTTGATCCTTGGTCGGTACGGGGCTGAAGTCATGCCCACTTCTTCTTCCGCCGAAGCCCTCGATTCGTTTATGCAGAAGACCCCCGATGTAGTCATCAGCGATATAGGCATGGCGGAAGAAGACGGCTATGAGTTAATACGCAAGCTAAGAATGCTGCCGGTGCAGGGTTCGTTATTGCCTGGGGCACCCGATTCACTTCCTGATTTGGTTCCGGCCATTGCCCTGACTGGCTACGCGACCGTCAGAGATCGCGATCGCGCCCTGGCTGCCGGCTATCAGCTGCACCTTGCCAAACCCGTCGAGCCAGACGAACTAGTAGCCGCTATTAGAAAACTGATCGATCGCGGATAACACAAACGCTGAGATAACCCGATATGCATCACATGAAAGCGCGCCTTCTTGCCATCGTATTGATTCTTGTTTCGCTGGGCCTCATTTATTACAACTGGCGCCAACTGTTGCAAGACGGCAGTTACTCAATGAAACTGGCCGCCTTTGGTCCCGTCATAACCATCGGTGGAATCTTTCTCCTGATATCTCCCTCGCGCGCGGGCAAACCCACTACTACCAAAGAGAAAATCACCGTGCTGTTAGTGCTGGTGGTGGGGCTGCTGGCCGGATTAGTTAATTGGTATTTGATGGATCCGGGATTTTTCGGCAGATAGGGTGATGGAAGCGGGGCCAACTGCAGTTACCGATCGAAGTTCCCCATCAGGGTTGGCGTTTATGTTGCGCGCCCTGCGCAACAAGAACTATCGACTATTTTTTAGTGGCCAGAGCATCTCGTTAATCGGGACCTGGATGACGCGGATCGCGACCAGCTGGCTGGTCTATCGTCTCACTGGTTCCGCGTTGCTACTGGGCATCGTCGGGTTTGCGGGCCAGATACCCTCGTTTCTGCTCGCGCCTTTAGCCGGCGTGCTGGTGGATCGCTGGAATCGTCAGCGCCTGCTAATCGCGACTCAAGTCCTGGCGCTTTTGCAGTCACTCGCCCTCGCGGTGCTGACCCTTACCGGCCTAATCAGGATCTGGCAGGTTATCGTCCTCAGCGTTTTTCAAGGTCTCATCAATGCCTTCGACATGCCAGGGCGTTTGGCTTTCGTCGTGGAGATGGTTGAGAAACGGGAGGACCTTGCCAACGCCATCGCTCTTAACTCCTCGATGGTCAACGCAGCCCGGCTGCTGGGACCCTCCATCGGCGGCGTAGTCATTGCGGTCGTAGGTGAAGGCTGGTGTTTCATGGCGGATGCGGTGAGCTACGTCGCAGTCATCGCCTCGTTGTTAGCAATGACGATTACTCCGCGCATTTCAAGGGCAACTAACGACGCCAATGTGTTTCAGCAACTCCGTGAGGGTTGGAACTACGCCGTCCGTTTCGCGCCCATTCGCAAACTGCTGCTGCTCCTGGCCCTGGTCAGTCTCGTCGGGATGCCTTACACGGTCTTGATGCCGGTCTTCGCAAATGAGATTTTGCACGGTGGTCCGAGCACGCTGGGTTTGCTGATGGCTGCCTCCGGAGTTGGCGCACTAATAGGCGCATTGTTTCTGGCGGCGCGGAAATCCGTTCTCGGTCTGGGCAAGTTCATCCCTCTAATGGCAGGTGCGTTTGGGATCGGTCTAATAGTTTTTTCGTTCACTCGCGTGCTATGGCTATCGCTTTGTTTGATGGTTGTCACCGGACTCGGGTTCATGGTGCAGATGGCCGCGAGTAACACCGTGTTGCAAACGATTGTCGAGGAAGACAAGCGTGGTCGCGTGATGAGTTTCTACACCATGGCTTTCATGGGAACGGCGCCGTTCGGCAGTTTGCTGGCAGGAAGCGTAGCGGAGAGAATCGGCGTTCCGCACACGCTACTTTTCGGTGGCGTAGGCTGTATCCTCGGCGCAGTCTGGTTTGCCGCTTCGCTGCCGAGCCTGCGACGGGACGTGCGCCCAATCTACGTCAAAATAGGAATCCTTCCGGAAATGGCGTCAGCGATTCAACACTCTTCGGAACTCAGCGTTCCGCCGGAATCGTGAGCCTTCGCGCGACTTCAGGTCTGCAACTCCCGAGAGTAAAATACTAGAAATACTTCTACAGAAAATGGAGGAAATCAATGTCAACAAGAATTGATTACAACAAAGTCGCGCCGGGAGCGTTTCGGGCGATGTTTGGTTTGGAAAAGTACGTGCACGAGTGTGGCCTGGAGCAGTCGTTGCTTCACCTTATTAAGATGCGCACTTCGCAAATCAATGGCTGTGCATACTGTCTTGATATGCATTCAAAAGATGCGCGGGCCGCCGGTGAAACCGAACAGCGGCTCTACTTGCTAAACGCCTGGCGGGAGGCCCCTTTTTACAATGAGCGTGAACGAGCTGCCCTGGCCTGGACGGAAGCGCTCACCTTGATTTCAGAGAATCATGTGCCCGACGAAATCTATAACGAGGTGCGGCAGCACTTCAGTGAAAAGGAGTTGGCCGATCTGAGTTTGGCCATAATAGCGATAAACGGTTGGAATCGACTGGCGATCAGCTTCCGCGCCGAGGTCGGTACTTATCAGCCCGGCGAGGCTGTGGCGATGGCAAAAAACGCATAAGACAGGAGGACTGGGGAAAAAGGAAACAGAAAACGGAGGGAAAATTTGGGGGGCTTATCTGGGTATTGCTTCCCTGTGTCGTCTTTTCTGCGCTCTGTTTCCTACCCCTTTCCGTCTTCCCCTCTTCCCCTCTTCCCGATTCCCTGGGAACCTTTCCACGCCTGCGGTGTCTAGGACTTACATCAACCGATCCCGTACCAAGGAGACCACTATGTACAAGTCCCTGTTAGTCATTACTTTGCTCATCGCGGCAGCCGCTACATTTTCCCAAACCACACTCAAGACCACAGCACCAAGCGATAATTCTGAGCAAGCGGTTTTGCAGGCAATTCAAACGTGGCTTGACGCCGATGAACGCCACGATCGGGCTACCCTGAACAGTCTCATCGCCGATGATTTTGTAGGCACGGCGCCGCGCGGAAGAATGGTTACCAAGCAAGACATCATTCCGGAGGAAGGAAGCGGCGGGCACGGTCTTTCGATCACCGCCCAGGACATCAAGGTGCGCGTTCTTGGCGATACGGCCATCGCGGTCGGTCGTGGCCTGCCAAAGACACAGGGACAAGAAAAGCGGCCGGAGCTTAGGTTCACGGTTGTTTTCACAAAGCGGGCGGACCGCTGGCAAATGGTCGCCGCGCACTTGTCGCCCGTCATGACCGAATAGGCTTCTCGCCGCTGATCATTCGTGCCGCCGACAGTGGAGTGAGGTCAGTACCACCACGCGGTAGCGGGTGGGTTTTTTAGTTGCCGATCATCAATTCGCGATTAGCGTCTGGCAACAAAAGCCCAGTGGCTATCGGAAAAGATCCGGAGACCCACCCGCTACCGCGTGGTGGTACTGACCTCATCGCGCCCAACAGCTCGCCTTTTACTATTCCCAAATTCTGTTTACGATGCACCAATTCTGGAGGTGTCATCATGAATGCAGCCGATAACAAGCGGATGCTGCAGCAAATTTTTGCCGAGCTTGCCAAAGGTAACAGCAAGCCTTTTGTGGAGAGTTGGGCTGATGACTTTTGCTGGACGGTCACGGGTACTACAAAATGGTCCGGAACCTATCGTGGCAAGCAAACCGTTCTGAAGGATCTAATGGGTCCCCTCTTTTCCACTTTTGCGGATCAATACAGGAATACGGCGCAACGTTTTATTGCTGAAGATGATTATGTGGTTGTGGAATGTCGTGGACAGGTCAATACCAAATCCGGCAAACCTTACAACAACACTTATTGTTACGTCTGCCGTCTGCAGGATGGAAAGCTGAACGAACTGACCGAGTATTTCGACACCCAGCTGGTTGTGGAGACGTTCGGAGACGTGCTGTGAAGAGCTGGAAGTCAGAGAATAGTATTCAGAAATTCTGTTTCGAGTCTTTTGCTAAAGGAAGTCATAAATGTTTTCAGATCCTCTGGTGGTCAAACTGGTCGAGTTTGTCCGTTCAATCGGCATTGAAGTGGAATCGTGCCCGATTGATTGGAAGAGCCGTTTCCCGGGCCTCGACATCCGATGTGGCTGCGTCCTGGTTGACGAAAGCCGGCTAATCCATCCAGGGAACATATTGCATGAGGCCGGGCACATCGCCGTGCACGACCCCGCTCGCCGACCGCAACCAAAATTCCTGCCGACGAAAGGCGAAGAATTAGGTGCGCTTGCCTGGTCATATGCGGCCGCCCTTCACCTCGGTCTCGACGCGGAGGTCGTTTTCTATCCGGGCAGCTACATCGGCTGGGACAAAGCGCTCGTCGAGAACTTCAGCGAGGGACGCTATATCGGTGTCCCTCTGCTGCAGCTCCACGGAATGGCTGTCGAACCGCGACGCGCTTTGCAGGCAGGCGTTGAGCCATATCCGCACATGTTGAAGTGGCTTAGATAACAGATGTTTTGATGGTTGCGCCGCTAGCTGGATCATGTAGCGCAGCGACCAGCCAAAGACTCAACGTTTGATAGGCTTCATTTGAAACCGCACTTTTCTTTAGATGTTTGGGCTCTTGAGTGAAGGGCTGGTCGCTACGCTCCCAGTTCTGATTTCTTCTGAACGACTCGCTCTACGCTTCGGCAAAGTTCGAGAATTGGAATAAACCTTTCAAACTGACCCACTACCGATACGTGCCCGTGCTGATCGCGGAGTGCTTACGGTGCTACAATTCGCCGGCGAAATTGCCGTTTTAAATCGCTTTATCGTTAGTATTGTTACGAAGCTTGCGATGAAAAATTTGTGTCCTCTCTCACTCTTTCTTATCACCACGTTTGCCGTGAGCGCCGCCACACAGTCCGGGAGAAAAATCGTTCGCCCGGCGTCAGCGCAGCCGGCGCCTCCAGTGCAGGCGCCAGTGTTCTCCACTCCCGACCCTGAGCCGGAGGCCGCTCCCTTTGCGCCCGCCGAACTGCGTAGCCTGCCTGACAGTCTCTTCAAACGTTCGCTCCAGTCGCTCGACAACAGCAGTTTTAGTCTGGGTGACTTCCGCGGCAAGGCCGTCGTCGTGAACATCTGGGCATCATGGTGCGGGCCATGCCGGCGTGAAGTTCCGGATTACGAAAACGTGCGCAAAGAGTTCGCCGGTCGCAACGTGGAGTTCATCGGTCTAACGACCGAGGACCCGCGCACCTCATCCAAACGCGTGAGAGACTTCGTGCGCAAGCTCAATTTTGGGTTTCGCCTGGGCTGGGCGGATCGTGAGACTGCTCGTACTTTGATGAACGGCAGTAGTGCGATCCCGCAGACTCTGGTAATCGCTCCTGACGGACGCGTCATCGGTCACTGGCAGGGATATTCGCGAGGCCATAGCGGCGATCGTTTACGCTCGTCGATCCATGAGGCGCTCTCGGGAGGGCAGTAAGCAGTGGGCTAAACGAAAAGGACACTACGAAGTTCGTAGTGCCCGTTTTCTGCCTCCTGCTGTTTCGCGTCTCCTCACGGTTGTGGAAACGCCGGCGGCACGAAGCCAGGAACGAAACCAAGCGCGCCCGGAAATGAAGCTGCGGTTGGCTTGGTTCCGTTGCGCACCCAATTATCGATTGCGCCTACGGCGGTAAGTATCTGTGGTCCAGTGAAGGCGCAGTGTCCATTGCCGCTCGTGTAAGTCTGAAACAGCTGATCGCTTCTACCCGCCAAGACCACGGTCTCGCTGTAAGCTGATTCGTTTGACACTGTCACGAGCGGATCGATGACGGTATGCATCGTCAACACCGGTGACTTGATCTTGCCGCTGAAGGTGGCGTAGTGCTCAACGTAGTTTCTGGGCGCGGGCGCTGCCTCAATTGTTCTGCGCGCGTTCATCTGTGTCAGCCAACCATCGATCACCGGGTTCGAAACACCTAAGGCGTTAAGGTAACCTCTCTCCGCCGCCGTGAGGTTGTAGTTGTGACTTACGTTCTCCACAAATGGACCACCGGCACGGCGCTGCAACTCCGCACGAAACTCTGTCAGAAAAGCGAGGTCTGTAAAAACCCAGCCGGGGTAGAACGCGGGCGGAGGCGGGGGTGTGATACCGCGCCCGGGGTTTCCTCCGACCAACCGGATAAACTCAAATTTCGGGAAGTTCGCCGCAACACTGACTTCGCTTAGAACTTTGGGAAAAACCTCGCTCTCAAAATCAATATCGTTCCGAACATCGGCAACGGTGCCCCACGCCGCCGGCGTTCCAAAGACAACGTCGTAAGCGAGATAAAGTCCCAGTCCAGCATCCCAGATGCGCGTTGAGCCCGCGCCGGGGGCACACATGCATAAGGCGCCATCGTAAACGCCGCCAAAGCGTTCTACGCTTTCGAGGGCGACTATGGAGCCCATCGAAACGCTCCATAGAATTGTGCGATCCGGTTGGCCCACCAGCGCGCGAAACAGCACTGTTACATCCTTCGTATCCTGTATTCCTCCTTCAACCTCCCAACCGTTATCACGATATGCCGACCCGGCGAGAGCATAGCCTTGAGCAAGGAGCACGGGTTCGAGGGCGGCACTCGGAGCCACGTCAGCATTGCGGTTGTCTACTTCACCGGGGTGATCAGCTTTGTCGCGGTAGCCATGCGCAAAAACCAATAGCGTTCCGTTCCACACGGCAGGTACGCGAATGCGGTAAGGCGCGCCATGCAACTCGCCGGCGAGATCGAGCGGACCCGCCGTGTCGGGCGACCTGGATTGACTCCGAGCGACTGGTAAGGGAAGGACCAGAGAAAAAAGCAAAATGCCGAAGATGCAACTGAAGATAATTAAGCGAGAGGTTTGTCTCATGTGATCCCCCTGTGCTCGAAGTCGCCAATGAATGAATCACTGTCGACATCGACAGAAATGACCGGCTGAAGGCTCGGCCTTTGGGTTGTAGAAACGAGTCTGGTCGGGAGTGGCTGGGAGCCTATCACGGTGTTTGTACGTAGACAAGTATCATCAGGGAAACAGGGAAACTCATGCTGTGTTCAGTCGTGGGTCGACAAGTCAGGAACCGGGAGTGGTAACGACTGGGATCGAACACTAAGCTGGACGTGTGGCTAAGACGCTTCCTGCGTCAAAACAATTCAAACGCAGACAGAAAGAAGGGAAGTAAACGTATCGGAGAAGTACAGGCTTCGAGCGCATGTTAGAGAATTTCGAGCGGATTAATATTGGTATCGGAGTTGCTAAGAGTGCTGAAAGAGCATGGCACTAATGGCAACGTAACACGGTGGCACAACAAGCTGAAGTACTTGTAGAGCGAGGGGGAACCAGGGGGGTATGTTGGAAGATTCACCGGCACCAAAGCTTTTCGCTTCAACGTGGTGGGCGCGACTGGCGACCATCGCAGTTGAACGCGAGCAACGCTCGCAAAAGAAAAAGAAGCGCTGGACAAGCGTGTTGCGGAAGTTGATCCGGACTAGAAAAAGTTAAAGTAGTACAACTTAGGAACCTTTACTGACTCTCTAGATGCAAGCTTGCGCGAACCGAACCACGCTCACATCTCTGCACCTCTCAAGCAAACCTTGCTATCGAGCCATGAGACAGGCAAGCCTCGCTTTGCACATAAAGAGCCGCCGTTTGACCGCATTAAGCCACGTAACACCTACTTTTGGTGCAAACCCTAAGCCGCCTGTTCTCCGTCTGATAAACTCTCGAAGTCATGAGCGAAGTCAACCTTCAGGAGTTGTTTGGCGGCATCGACATCTACTTGTTTGATCAACTTTTGAAGGGCCGGTTCGATCCGGGAATGCGCGTACTGGATGCGGGCTGTGGTTCAGGCAGAAACCTGATCTACTTCCTGCGGAAAGGCTATGAAGTTTTCGGAGTCGATCAATCAGCGGAAGCAATCTCACAAACGCAGCGCCTCGCTGCCGCTCTCGCGCCACACTTGCCGGCGGAAAACTTCCGTGTCGAACCGGTCGAGAAAATGTCCTGGGAGTCGGCTCCGGTTACTACTCACAGCCATAACTCGCACGGATTTGATGTTGTCATCAGCAGCGCTCTGCTTCACTTTGCGCGCGACGAAGAACATTGGCACACAATGGTTAACGAGATGTGGCGCGTGCTCAGGACTGGCGGAATTTTCTTTGCTCGTCTGGCCTCTACAATCGGGATAGAGACGCGGGTCGAGTTAATTGAAGGCCGGCGTTATCACCTTCCTGATGGGTCAGATCGGTTCCTGGTAGACGAGGCAATGCTGCACAAAGTCACGGCTTCACTTGGCGGAGATTTTATTGAGCCAATCAAGACGACCATCGTCGAGAACTTGCGCGCGATGACTACCTGGGTATTGATTAAAAAGTAGAACGTACCTAAGGAGTCGTGTTTCGCGAAGACGCGGGTGTTGGAGCGGGTGAGGCTGAAGGCGATGAGTTTTTCTCGTTGGCTCGCTCGATGGCTTTCACTTCCTTGAGCTCCAGAAGGGTCGCAACGCCGCGGCGCCGGTACCAGATTCCATCAGCCGTTTGCCACACGTCGTCTGCTTCTATATTCATTCCATTTGTTAATCGAATCGTAATTGGGCCGTGTCCGGTTTTTTCGTCACCACCTGTCGATACCATTCCGGAACTCAAACCGGTGGGTAGTGATTCCAACTGCCCATCAGGCGATGGCGACACACTCGGTGACGGTGATGGCTCTGGCGAAGGCGACTCGTCGGGCTCTGGAGACGGACGCGAAGGCAAAACAGGCACCGGTTGTTGCGCCAGAGAGCCATTGGCAATCAGCTCGTTAGCATTCGAACTCGGAGGTTCGCGTGTAAACGGCTGGTAGAGAAACACGACCAGGCCGATAGCCACGCCGGCGACTATCATGAGAGCGAGCATCATCCAATTCTGTCGCAGTCGCGTTTCAATAGGAACTGGATAAGCAATCGTTCCCACCACCGCGGGCGGGTCGTCTAATGAAGTTGTCGGGGTGTCGACGTCCGGTTCCAGTTCGGCTGCCGGTTGCTGGGACTCGCGTGTTACCGCAGGTGGTTCTGACAATTCAGCGTTACTGTCCCAGAAATCTGCGAGCAGCGTGGCACCGTCGCGTTCGCAAAACTCGAAGGAGTCAGGAAATCCCGAAGTACATTCTGGACAACGTTTCATTGGTCAGCTCAATTGACGCGAAGGAGCTATCAGCGAAGTTCGGGAGCTATTATGTTGGAAAAACTGCTCGTAGCGCCAGAGAAGCAGGTCGCCTTCATGATGCACTTTCATGTTCACCTTGGAGACCCTTGCTGTTGACGGTGTGAAATGAGGTCAGCACCACCACACCGTAGCGGGTGGGTCCTGATTCTCAGAAGGCTCTGATCAAAAGATTGGGATTGAAAAAGCGATTGAATACGATCGAAGCCCACCCGCTACTAGTAGTGGTACTGACCTCATTCTGCTGTGCTCGCCTGTTAGAACTTGAAGGGTCTCTTCAATATTCGTCCAGTTTTTTTCAAGAATGAAGTTACCTTGGAGTCTTTCTTAGTCTCAGGCGCCGGCTCTGTTTGCTTGGTCTTCTCTGCCACGTTGTTAGCTGCTGACTTTGACCGCGAAGAAGCGTAGGGCAGCCGTTCAATAGTTCTCACCTGGCTCCGGTTGAGGAAGGTAACCACTCCGCCCTGCCTGTACCAGATGCCTTCTCTCTTTTCCCAGGCTTCGTCGGCACGAATCGCCACACCATTGTTAAGCCGTACGATCACCGGCCCACGACTGTTGCCTGAAGGCGCTCCAGCTGCAACGGGGCCGGGCGTCAGACGCGTGTGAGCAAGGGACTCTTTTGTCGTAGACGATGAGGAACTAAGCGTGCTCTGGTCTGTTTCCGCTGCCGACAATTCGCTGGACTGTTCGGGCGATGGCTCTGACAAGGAATCAGCAGAGGGAGTTTGCGTCGACCCCAAAGCAGACGAGGGAGGTTGCCCGCTGGTATCTCCGGAAGTTGACTGGGGCGGAAGGACCGATTGATCCGTCGAAGATTCGGAGCCCTGGGGAGCGTGAAGGGTTCGGAGCTGGTTCGCTCGTGCCAGGTAAACGACGATGATAAGCGTCGCTAAGACAAATAAGGTAAGCAGCGCAAAATTTCGCCAGCGTTTCCCCGCCGATTCCACCGGCAAGACATCCGGAACCAGAACCGGAGTTGCGCTTGCCGGCGTAGTGAAGGCTGCCTCAGTGACGATTGTCGCAGGATTCGAAACAAGTTCTTTCCCGTCCATATCGCAAACGCTTTGGTCGTCTTCATAAATAAAATCGCACTGTGGGCAGAGTTTCATCGCGTCACTCCCGTAAATCTAATTGTAGGTTGGGGCTGCGGATGGAAGCAGTTCGCCAGGAAATGAATCGGTGAGAATCCGCCGAGAACAAGATTACACTTATCGCCCGGAAGAGACAATCAGTTTTGCTGGACGGTATCGAGAACGGCATCGCCCTGGCTGATCGCTTGGTTTTATTGGGTTTGAGACGGTAAGCGAGAGGCTTGTCGAGTTTTAGGACGTCTCAGCCAGTCTATTCGGAAGGCGAGCTCTCCGGCTCAGTTGCCTCGTCGGGGGCGGCGGGTTGGTTCTCTGCGACCCAGGAGACAAAAAATCGCAGCCAGCTCTCAGCGGATTCGGCGATCTGCACCCCCACCCGGGCAGTCCCGTAAATCGCAGGGGCAATACGGATAACCACGGCGGTCACTTCAACGGCGGCGCCGTCGGGCCGGTGTGCGCGTACATACAGACGATCGCCGCGACTGACTTTCTGGTTGAGATGAAAGAGCGCGCCCGAATTCGAGATATCGTCGGTTTCGGTAGGCTCGCTCCAGGCCGAGTCGTCTTCCGCACGTCCGGAAATGACGATTGGCAAACGCAACGGCATGCGTAAGTCAAAGCGCCGTTCTTCATTGTTGCTTGGCGTGCTCATGAGAACAGTCATTAAATCAGTAGGCAGTAGTCAGTATAAGAAACCTAACGCAGTGGTTTGCTCGTGCCGGCTGATTGCTGGTTGCTTGTGTCGCTCCAATTATAAAAACCTTCGCCAGTCTTCTTGCCCAGCTTTCCTTCGCTGACGAGTTTTCGCAGAACTTCAGGCGGTTGAAATGTTTCCGAACCGAGCTCACGATAAAGATACTCGGCAATGTTAAGCCTGATATCCAGCCCAACATGATCGGTGAGCTTAAGCGGGCCCATCGGATGGTTGTACCCCAGTTCCATCGCCGTATCAATATCCTTAGCGCTGGCCACGCCCTGTTCAAGCATGCGCATAGCTTCGAGTCCCAGAGCAACGCCGAGACGACTGGAGGCAAAACCGGGGACATCGCGAACCACGATTGGCTCCTTACGTAACCTGATACTGACATCGCGCACAAGCTCCACTGTATCATCTCCCGTCGCTTTTCCGACGACAATTTCAACCAGTCGCATTAAGTGAACTGGGTTGAAAAAATGCATACCAACTACATTCTGGGGACGCCGGGAAGCTTTGGCAATTTCGGTTATCGAAAGCGACGATGTGTTGGTAGCAAATACAAACGCCTTGCTGGAATGCGTTTCAACTTCGCGCAGTATTTCCTGTTTGAGTTTAAGTTGTTCGGGAGCTGCCTCAATGATCAGGTCAGCGTTTGCGACCTCTTCCAGCCTGGTAGTTCCGCGAAGGTGTTGCAGGGTTGAATCGCGATCGTGCTCGGTAAGTTTTCCGAGTTGGATCCCCTTGGCCAGGTTGCGTTCGATCGCCGCAATGCCGCGAGCTAGAGAATCGCGATCAACGTCGCGGAGCAGGACCTTGTAGCCGGCCCCGGCAGCCACCTGCGCGATTCCGTGTCCCATGGTGCCTGCGCCTATGACGCCGATCGTTTCAATACTTTGCGGGGCGATGCCTGCGTTCAATCGTTTCCTTTTGTCTCTGGTAAAACTGAGATCTCTAACTGAAGGTCTGGCTCGGATTCGACTACTCTAGTAGGGCTAGTTATACTATACCCCTAACCGAAAAGGCCATACTTCGGGCATTTAGTCACATTT
>Ga0207689_10003298_pt1 | contig 14778 bp, 13 predicted proteins | sample KBSMisM52_FD_184312 | JGI IMG/M metagenome (GOLD analysis project Ga0207689, IMG submission 184312) | Miscanthus rhizosphere microbial communities from Kellogg Biological Station, Michigan, USA - KBS Miscanthus M5-2 (SPAdes) (version 2) | ecosystem: Host-associated > Plants > Roots >... | reverse complement strand
TGAAGGTGACCATGTCCTGCGACCACCGCGTCGTCGACGGTGCCCTCGGCGCGGAGTACCTGCGCACGCTGCGGAGCTACATCGAACAGCCGGTGCGGCTGGTCATTTAGCGGCCGGAGCTCCCATCGCCAGCTGCGTTCTGCACAACGGCAGCAGCCCTTTCCTTTCGGAAGCGCGAACGAACGGAACCACGAACGACAAAACGCCGGCGGAGAAGATGTCGTTGTGATCCTTGATCACTTTCTTGTCCGAGTTGACGATCAGGAAGGGCGCGTATTGTCTCTTCACGAGTCTCTCCAGCCGGAGGCGATCGCCGTACTTGAGCGTCCCGGTAAGGTCGAACTTCTCCGGTTCCGCCATGTCGTCGTCAAATCCCTCCGGGTACGGTGCAGGAATGAGTTTGTCGAGGTCACTGATGAGAGCCGCTTCGTTTTCTGTCACGAGCTTATGGCTGACGTCGAAGGTCGAAAACCCGAGAGCGGTGGTGCTGTCGCGCCACTCACGCCACCGCGGCGGCGCACCAAGTGTGACGAAGAAACGCGCCACGCGCAGGGCGATCTTGTTCGGCCAGTCTCCGACAGATGACAACACGATGAGGATCGGCCGCTGTCTGCCGTCGAAAGTCTTCGCCACTGTCTCGGCGCGAAATGATTTGTACCGGCCTGCCTCCACCGCGGGATTCAGAAGGATCACTGCGTCACCGATGCGCTTTAGCTCCGTCTGATCGATCGGCAGCGCGTGATCGATCGTCTTCTGAAAGACGATCTGCTGCATGGCCGATAGCAGCATCGCACCGCCGAGCGAATGGCCGGTGATCGTCAACGACGAGAAGGGCCGGCTGCTGGCGAGTGCGGTTTCGTTGGCCGTGGCGCGAATTTCGTCGAGCTCGCGGAGAACGTTCGACAGTTCTGATCGCGCCTGGAGGTGGAATTTGACGCTGCGCTCTTCCTGGTCCGTGGCTGGGCCACCGATCCGCTGCGCAATCCGTTTGCGAGACCAGATGGTCGTCAGATTCAGCCCAGGCACCGGGATCGATTCCCCGCGCCATCCGATGTAGACGCCAACCACTCGTGAGGAGTTCGTTGGACCTGCTGCCGAAGGGCAGTGCATGCCCGCCGGGCGCTTTCCGAGAAATCGCAGGACGCGGCGGAAGGAAACGAGGTTCGTATCGTTCCATCGCGCCGAGTGATGCCAGCCGTGCGCGTAGACCACCAGCGTCACGCCACGCTCCGCGGCCAGGCGGCGAATGTTGTCCATCACCTGCTTCCGCTGCTCGCTTCCCCAAAGGGCACCGCGTTCTGTGAACTCGATGATTCCCACGTCGAACGAGTGGTAGTGCTCCCACGTCGTGGAGCTGATGGATTTCGCTTCATTCGTTGCCCGATTGGGATTGATGTCCTCATCGGCAAGCTCGACGACCGGCTCCTGGCGTTGTGGTGTCCACTGATCGCCGACGAGGGTCAGGCGACGCGGCGTGAGTGGGCTGCACGCGGTGATCAAGACCACAGTCAACAGCACTGCGATGCGACGGTTCATGGCATCCTCCCCTTTGATAGTGGACGGCCCGTTCCCAGCGTTTCACCGCGATCGCAATCAATCTTCGAACCGGTCTGTTACCTGACCTGTTACACTACCCGGCACCCCCGCCATGCCGAGCATCAACGAGCTCCTCGGGATCCTCATCGCGATCATCGTGATCTGGGTCATCCTGAAGCTGGCTAAGGTAGCGATACGGCTGATCCTCTTCGTGATCGCCGTCCTCCTGATTGCCGGGGCGCTTTACTACGTTTTCATGAGGTGAACCATTTGAGCGACAGGAAATACAGGCACCGCGGCTATCAGGACAGCGGCGGCGGCTATTCATCGAATTCGTCTTCGTCCAGCAGTTCCCGCCCGCCGCAGACTCCGTACGAGCCGCAATATCAGAGGATCGAGGGCGCGCCCCGCGGCCGCACCGCCGGCGGCTTCGGCCCCGAGGTCTTCAAGTGCAACGCCTGCGGCACGCAGCGACTCGGACTCGATCAACCGACATCCGAGGAAACGTGCGTCAAGTGCGGCGCCGACCTGCACACCTGCGGCAACTGCCGCGCCTTCGATACGACGACGTTATGGGAGTGCCGCGAAAGTATCCCGGCGCGCATCTCCGCCAAGCACATCCGCAACGAGTGCAGCTTCTTCCAGCCGAAGGTGGTCCGCGATCTGACGGCGGACAAGGCCCGCCAGCCGCAGACGCCGGATGATGCGCGGAAGGCGTTCGACGCGTTGTTCAAGAAGTAGGTGCGTAGCGCCAGCGGCTCGCTGGCTGTACCGCCGCCGGCTCGGCGGCAAGACAATGCTGAGATAAACGCGCCGGCGAGCCGCCGGCGCACCAGCCGACGAGCCGTCGGCGCTACGATCGTTTATCCTTCGCCCCGCCTTGCGCCTTGCAATCAACGTAACCCTCGCCGCCCTCTCCGGCGTCCTCTTCGCCTGCGCCTTCCCGAACGCCGCCATCGGGTGGCTGATGTTCATCGCGCTCCTGCCGCTCTTCGTGGCGTTGACGCGCGCGCGAAAAGTGAGCGAAGCGTTCCTCCTCGGATGGATTTCGCAAACCATCGCCTGGCTGATCATGGTGCCGTGGGTGGTCCGGGTGATGTCGCACTACGGCGGGCTGCCGTATGCCACCGGCGTCGTGATCTTCGTAGCCATGTGCTTGTACCTCGGCATGTACGGCGGTCTGTTCGCGATCCTCTTTCATCGCATTGCCCCGGGCACGACGTTCCGTCGCTGGCTGCTCGTACCGCTGGCGTGGGCGGTGGTCGAGTACGTGCGGACGTATCTCTTCAGCGGCTTCCCCTGGAGCCTGATCGCCGCATCGATCGTCGACCTCGCGCCGTTCGTGCAGTTCGATCGCGTGGCCGGGCCGTATGCGCTCGGGGTCCTGATCCTGTTGCCGTCGACACTCATCGCCTGGCTGATCGTGGCGCGGCCGAAAGGGATGCAGAAGCTCTTCCCCATCGCCGGCGTGGTCATCATCACCTTCGTCTGGTGGGCCACGGGATTGGTCGCAGCCAAGATGCTCGTCCGTCCAACCGGGACGCCGATGGCGCGCGCGGCGCTGCTGCAGCCGAACATCTCGCAGGAGATGCGCTGGGACAACGACAATCTCCTGCTGATCTTCCGCCGCATGATGGCGATGACCGACGAGGCCACGTCGCACAACGTGCAGGTGGTGATCTGGCCGGAGTCGACGGTGCCGTTGTCGTACGCGACCACCGATTTCTATCGCCTGGCCATCGAATCGACCTCACGCGCGAAGAACGTCGACGTCATCCTCGGGTCGGTTGCCGAGGATCCGGAGCAGCCGGACAAGTTCTGGAACGCGGCCTTTCTGGTCAGCGGCGGGAAAACGATCGGGCACTACGACAAGATTCGCCTGGTGCCGTTCGGCGAGTATGTGCCGCTGCGGCAGATGCTGTCGTTCGCGCACGCGCTCGTTCACGCCGTCGGCCAGTTCGAGTTCGGGACGAAGGACACGCCGCTCGTTGGCCGGTTCCTCTACGGCCCGGCCATCTGCTATGAGGTGGTCTTCCCGCAGATTCCGCGCACGCAGGTCGTGCACGGCGCCAACGTCCTGGTGACCATCACCAACGACGCCTGGTACGACGGCACCTCGGCACCGCGGCAGCATCTGAACCAGGCCCGCCTGCGCGCCGTCGAGACCGATCGCTATTTGCTCCGCGCCGGAACGACCGGAATCTCCGCGATCGTCGATCCAACCGGCCAGATAGTTCAGCAGCTGGAGATGGGCCGGCAGGGGATCATCTACGCCGAGTTTCAGCCGCGGACGTCGATGACGCCCTACGTCCGCTTCGGCGACTGGTTTGCGTGGGTGGCGATGGTGACGGTCGTGCTCGGGATGTTTCGGCGGCGCACATAGCGACTGTCATTCCGAGCCCGGCGGCGCCCTGGAGGGGCAAAGCACGGCGAGGAATCCCCGGCCGGTAGCCCGTTCGACTGCGCACGTGGCCGGGGATTCCTCACCGCGCTTCACCCCGGAGCCTGCCCTGAGCGAGCGTAGCGAGTCGAAGGGGGGGCGCCGGTTCGGAATGACAGTTCCACTTCGACTACTCTACGCAGCCATGAAAGACGACACCCTCTCCAAAATCTCCGATCTCAAAGACCGCCTGCAATCGGTCCGGAGCTATCTTTGACCTCGATTCCGCACGCAAGACGCTCGACGAGATCGAGCGCGAGATGTCCGCGCCTGGTTTCTGGGACAAGCCCGAGACCGCGCAGGAAGTCGGCCGCAAGCGCGCCCGCGTAGAGAAGCGCATCGCATCCGGCGAAGCGATCAACTCCAAAGCCGAAGAGTTAGATGTACTGCTCGAGCTGCAGCGCGAGGGCGAGCACGTCGACGCCGACATCGAGCAGCTCGTCACGCAGTTGGAGGCCGAGGTCACCTCGATCGAGATGACCATGAAGTTGTCGGGCGAGCACGACGAGCGCGACGTCATCCTGGCCATCCATCCCGGCGCCGGCGGCACCGAGTCGCAGGACTGGGCGGAGATGCTGCTGCGCATGTACCTCCGCTACGCCGAGCGAAGGGGATGGTCGACCGAGATCGTCGACTACCAAGCCGGCGAAGAAGCGGGGTTGAAGAGCGTGACCGTGATGGTGCGCGGCGACTACGCTTACGGCTACATGAAGTCGGAGCACGGCGTGCACCGCCTGGTGCGCATCTCGCCGTTCGACGCCGCCAAGCGGCGGCACACCTCGTTCGCGTCGGTCTACGTCTATCCCGACATCGATGAAGAGATCGAGATCGAGATCAACGACAAGGACCTGCGCGTCGACACGTACCGATCGAGCGGGGCCGGCGGCCAGCACGTCAACGTCACCGATTCGGCGGTGCGTATCACACACCTGCCCACCGGCATCGTGGTTACCTGCCAGAACGAGCGCAGCCAGCACAAGAACCGCGACGTGGCCATGAAGCTGCTCCGCTCCAAGCTCTACCAGCTGGAGATCGAGAAACGGCAGGAAGATCAGGAGAAGCTGGAAGGGGAGAAGAAGGACATCGCCTTCGGCTCGCAGATCCGTTCCTACGTGATGCAGCCGTATCAGATGATCAAGGATCTCCGCACCGGCTACGAGGTCGGCGACGTGCAGCGCGTGATGGACGGCGATCTCGATGGGTTCGTGGAGGCGTATCTGGCCGCGGGAGCGAGAAGGACGGCGGACTAGTGGACGCGGGAGTGAGGCAGGGACGAGGGACGAGGGACGAGGGACGAGGGCTTCGCGTCACCTTGTTTTCGCCACTGCCGCCGCAACGGACGGGCGTTGCACACTACGCTTCGATGCTTATCCCCGAGCTCGCAAAACATGTCGAGCTGACCGCAATCGGCGATCCCTCGTCCCTCATCCCTCATCCCTCGTCCCTGTATTTCCTAGGCAACAACCCTCACCACGCCTGGATCTACGAAGAAGCGATGCGCACTCCGGGCGTGATCGTGCTGCACGATCTCGTGCTTCATCACCTCATCGTGGAGATGACTCTGGCGCGGGGCGATGTCGACGGTTACGTTGCGGCGCTGGAGGCGAATCATGGCGCGGCCGGCGCGGCGTGGGCTCGCGGGCGGGCGGCGGGGCTGCACAGCGAAATGGGGAACTTCCTGATGCCGGCGTCGGTCGACGTGGCCAATCGCTCGCGCGCCGTGATCGTACACAACCACTACGCCGCCGATCGCTTGCGCTCGTTTGGCGTCACGACGCCGATTCACGTCGTGCCGCATCCGTTCGAGCCGCAGCCGTCGGCGCGCGAGCGGCGGGAGGAGGTCCGCGCGCGGCACGGCTTCGCCGCGGACGATCGCGTCATCGGACTCTTCGGCTTCCTTACCTCGGCCAAGCGCGCCGAGGTTGTGCTGGAGGCGTTCGCGCAAGCGCGGGTGATCGCGAAAAACCTGCGGCTGCTCGTCGTCGGCGAGCCGGCGCCGAATGTCGACGTCGATGCCCTTCGCGGTGACGGCATCATCTTCACCGGCTATGTCGCCGACGAAGAGTTTGCCTCGTACTTTGCGGCCGTCGATCGCCTGGTCAACCTGCGCTACCCGAGCGCGGGGGAGACGTCGGGAACGCTGATTCGCGCCTTCGAAGCCGGCAAGCCGGTCGCCGTCAGCGACTACGCGCAATTCGCCGAGTTTCCGGACGACTGCGTGGTGAAGATCCCGTTCGGCGAGGGCGAAGTGGCTGCGTTGTCCGATTTCTTCACGCGCTCGTTGTCCGATCCCGCCGCGGCGCAGGACGCGTGGTTGCGCGAGAACGCTTCGATGGAGTTGACGGTCCGCGGCTACCTCGCTGCACTGGAAGACGCAACGCGAGTTTCCCTCACGCCGGTCACGCCCACGATCCCGCTCTTTCCGAGTCTCGATGCCACGCTCCGCGATGACGCGGTCGTATTGCGTAACACCGGCGACTTCACCCTTCGCACGCGCAGCTACGGCCAACCGGGATACCGGCTGATGATGCTCACCTTCGATGGCGAGAAGGTGATCGACGATCGCTGGGTCGAATTGCCGCGCGATCTGCGGCCGGGCGATGTCGCCGAGGTGGCGCTGCCGAGAGTTGGCGGAACCCTGCGGCTTTATCACGCCATGGAAGGGGTTCCGGTCGTTTCGATGGAGCCCTTTGCGGAGTTCGCGCGTGCCGCGCTTTGACGACGCGGCGCTCACGCGCCTGCGCGCCATCCTGGCCGCGCGCCCCGCGATCGAGATCGATGCCCCGAAACTGAAGCGCGCGGCAGTGTTGATCCCGCTAATCCCCACCGATGGCGGCTGGAGCCTTCTCTTCTCGCGCCGCTCCGTGAATCTCGCCGCGCACAGCGGACAGATCGCCTTTCCCGGCGGCGGCGTCAATCGGGGAGAAGCGCTGGAAACGGCGGCGGTGCGCGAGGCCCACGAAGAAGTGGGCATCGCCGCCGAGCGCGTCGACGTCATCGCCCGGCTCGACGATCTCGTCACCAACAGCGGATTCTTGGTTGCCCCGTTCGTCGGCGTGGTCGACCAGCGCATCGACTACGTGTTGCAGGCCGCCGAGGTGGAGGAAGTGTTCGAAGTACCGCTCGATGCGCTGCTAACGCCCGATCAGCCGGAGGTGCGCTTCGTGTCCTTCCGAAACAAACGCTATCCGGCCTACTTCTATCGCTACGAGCGGCACGAGATCTGGGGCTTGACGGGACGGATCCTGAAGCACTTTCTCGATTTCGTGTGGCGAAGTATCTGATTGTCATTCCGAGCCGGCGGCGCCCCGGAGGGGCAAAGCGCGGCGAGGAATCCCCAGCTGAGACCGCGGACGGTTGGGCGGCGGCTAACGGCTGGGGATCCTTCGCCGTCCTCGACCCCCTACCGGGGTGTCGGTGGCTCAGGATGACAGCGCTGTTCGCGCTGTCACTTCTTCAGCAGCCCGTTCACGTAATCCGCCAGCCCCTTCCCCTCATTGCCCGCATCGACGATGGCCCCGTTGACGATGTAGGTCGGCGTGGCGCGGACGTCGTTGCTGAAGGCGGTGCCGACGCCGTTGACGATGTTGGCGATCAGCTCGGGGGACTTGATGTCCGCGTCGTACTTGGCCATGTCCAGATCGTGGTCCGAGGCGAAGCCGCGCGTGAACTCGTCGATCGTGAAGGCGGAGAGCTTCTCCTGATTCTCGTAGATCTTTTCCTTGTACGTCCAGAAAAGGTCCGGCTTCTGGCGCCAGATGGCCCGGCCGGCCACGGCGGCGGACAGCGCCCACGGATGCACGCCCATCAGCGGCGTGTCGTAGCGGATGTAGCGCACCTTGTCGCCGTGCGCGGTGAGGATCGGCTTCAGATAACCCGCCGCGCGCTGGCAGGAGGGGCACTCGAAGTCGGAAAACTCGATCACCGTCACCTCCGGCTTGGCGGCGCCGGTGGACGGGGACTGCGGGAGGAAGCGATCGAAGGCCTTGACGCGCGAGGTGCGGTAGTCGGTGGCCATCGGGACGAAATGGCCGAAGAAGAATACGTCACCCCTGGGATCGATCTCGCCTTCGAGCGGCAGTTTGCCGCCTTCCATCGTCTGCAGAAGCGTGGCCCGGAAGAGGCCCGTGCGCGTTTTGGTGTGATCGATGATCGGATCGAACACCTGCTTCATGTTCTGCATGGTGAAGTTTTTGATCCGCTGCTCTGGCGTCCCCTCGGTGTCGTCGAGGAACCAGGGAGTGCCCATGAAAAAGTCACCTTCATTCGAGATGATGGCAACCCACTGCCCCTCGCAGGCTCCCTGCTTGCTCTCGATGCGGACCACGGTGCCGATCATGTTGTCGGGGAGCTTGTGCTGAAGAGCGACGCGCGTCTCTTTCACGGGCTCGGAGCAGATGGGGAGCGCTTCTTTGATGAGCTTCTCAGCGCGCGCGCCGAGGGACGGCGCCGGCTTCTCCGCCGGTTTCGCGGGCTCGTCAGCGACGAGCGCGGACGAAGCGATGAAAAGGGCGAGCAGGACAAAAGCAAGTCGTTTCATGCAGTCGCGAAACGGAGGAGGCGGGAGGGTGATTCCAACGTGAGGAATCACGGCACGTCCCTCGCAGTTTCAGCCGCGACATGACCACTCTCCTCAACGAGACTGAGCGCACGTTTGCGCTGTCAAGGCGGGCGCAGGCGATGCCGGCCTCGCCGATCCGGAAACTGGCGCCGCTGGCGGAACTGGCCAAGGCACGCGGTACCAGGGTCTATCACCTCAACATCGGCCAGCCGGACATCGAGACACCGGCCTGCATGCTCGACCGGCTCAAGCAGATCGATGACAAAGTGCTCGAGTACTCGCCGTCGACCGGCACCAAGGCCTTTCTCGAATCTCTGCAGCACTACTACGCGCGCCGCGTCGGCGTGTCGGTCGATACGCGACAAATCCTGGCCACCACCGGAGGCAGCGAGGCCATCCTCTTCGCCTTTCTCGCCTGCGCGAACGAAGGCGACGACATCCTCGTCCTTGAGCCGTTCTACGCGAACTACCGCGCCTTCACCACCATGGCCGGTCTCAACATCGTCCCGGTCACCGCCCGCGGGCGCGACGGATTTCATCTTCCTCCCCGGCACCTTTTCGAGAACGCACTGACCCCGCGCACGCGCCTGGTCGTCCTCTGCAATCCCAACAATCCCACCGGTACGGTCTATACGCGCGACGAGCTGGAGATGCTGGCCGGGTTCTGCCGCGATCACGGACTCTTTCTCCTTTCGGACGAGGTGTACCGCGAGTTCGTCTACGACGGACGCAAGGCCGTCAGCGCGCTGGAGCTTCGCGACGCCGATGATTTCGTCATCGTGGTCGACAGCCTCTCGAAGCGTTACAGCGCCTGCGGCATCCGCCTCGGCGCGCTGGTCACGCGCAACGCCGAGGTCTATGACGCGTGTTTGCGGATGGCACAGGGACGGTTGTCGCCTCCGGGCCTGGCGCAGTTCATCGCCGTCGGCGCCGAATCGCTCGGCGATGACTACACGACCGGTATCGTGGATGAGTATCAGCGCCGGCGCGACGTTCTCTACGAAGGACTGCGATCCATTCCGGGTGTCGAGCTCGCCAAGCCGGAGGGTGCGTTCTACTGCGTGCCGAAGCTTCCGGTGCGCGATGCCGAAGACTTCGCGGTCTGGCTCCTGACCGAGTTCGAGCACGACGGCGCAACGGTGATGATCGCGCCCGCCAGCGGGTTCTACGCGAACGATCTCGGGAAGAGCGAAATCCGCATCGCCTACGTGCTCAACGAAAACGACCTGCGGGCCTCGGTCGCGTTACTGCGTGTGGCGCTGGAGCGGTACAACGGCGTTACCTCTTAGCGATCACCGCGAACGGCGGGATACGACGCGTTCGATCTGATACAGCTTGGAGACCAGCTCGCGCTGCAGCCGTTGGAGCCGCGCCGTATCGATTACCCGCTGCGTCTGCGTGCGCACGTCACGAGCCGTCTCGAGTGCGACGGCGGCGCGGACGAGAAGCGGATCCTGGTTAGTCGACATGCGCGCTCATGATACAGAGCAAGCCGGTTGCCGGTTGGTACAATGACCGCGTTCAATCCATTGCAGGAGTCCCAGTCTGGCCTCACGAACTGCACGCACCCACAAGAAGCGCAAATCGCGCTCGGCCGCCGCTGATCCCTATTTTCCCATCGTCGGCATTGGCGCGTCCGCGGGCGGGCTCGAGCCGTTCATGGATCTCCTGCGGAACATGCCTGCCGATTCGGGTGCGGCCATCATCTATTTGCAGCACTCAGACGCCAGCCATGTCAGCGAGCTGCCGCAAGTGCTTTCCCGAGTCACCAGAATCCCGGTCCGGCTGGCTGTCGACGTGACCGATCTCGAGCCGAATGTCGTCTACATTGCGCCGCCGGACGGCGTCGTGACGAGTGTCGATGGCGTCCTTCGTGTGGCACCGCGGAGCGATCGGGCGGTCCTGCCGATCGACGCCCTGTTTCGATCGCTCTCCACGGATCAAGCGAGCCGCGCCATCGGCGTGATCCTTTCCGGCACGGCGAGCGATGGCACGCTCGGCGCGAAGGCGATCAAAGCCGAGGGCGGGATCACCTTCGCTCAGGACGAGTCCGCTCGTTTCCAGGGGATGCCGCACAGCGCCATCGCTGCCGGCGCCATCGACTTCATCCTTCCGCCGGCAGATATCGCCGGCGAGATCGCACGCATAGCCCACCACTCCTACGTGGCGCGGGATGGTGGGAGCGATCGTCTCGACGGTCACGAACTGGCGAAAATCTTCGCACTTCTGCGCAGCGCTCATGACGTCGACTTCGCCCATTACAAGTCGCCGACCATCGAGCGCCGCATCCGCCGCCGGATGGCGCTGCACAAAGTCGAGAACCTGCGCGATTACATCGTCATCCTCGGCCAGAAACCGGGAGAGATCGAGGAGCTTTACAGCGACATCCTCATCCGCGTGACGTCGTTCTTCCGCGATCCCGAGGTGTTCGCGGCGCTGCAGCACGAGATCCTGCCCACGCTCGTTCGCGACCGCCGCGCCAACCCGGTGCGCATCTGGGTGCCCGGCTGCGCCACCGGCGAAGAGGTCTACTCGATGGCCATCATCGTCCATGAGACGCTGTCCGCGTTGGAGCTCGACTGTCAGGTGCAGGTCTTCGGCACGGACATCAGTGACACATCGATCGAGCGGGCCCGCAGTGGTTTGTATACCGAGAACATTGCCGCCGAGGTATCGCCGGAGCGGCTCCGGCGATACTTCACGCGGGTCGATGGCGGCTACCGCGTCAGCAAAGCGATTCGCGACTGCTGCATCTTCGCGCGCCAGAATCTGACGAAGGATCCGCCGTTCTCGAAGGTCGATCTGATCAGCTGCCGGAACGTCCTGATCTATCTCGATACTGTCTTGCAGCGCCGGGTCATGTCGGTCTTTCACTATGCGCTGCAGCCGGACGGGTATCTGCTCCTTGGCAGCTCCGAGACCATCGGCAATTACGGAGAGCTGTTCGTGATCGCCGACCGCCGTCACAAGATCTATCAGAAGAAAGGCTCGGTGGGGCGCCTGCCTTTCGATGTCGCCCGAACGGTGCTTCCCCTCAGCATGGCCCAGCAGGAACGTCTCCGCGTCATCGAGGAGGAAACCGCGCCAGCTCCGAATCTTTTTCGCGAAGCGGACCGTGTCCTGCTGGCCCGCCTCGCACCCGCCGGCGTCGTCATCGACGACAACATGGAGATCCTGCAGTTCCGCGGACGGACCAGCGCCTTCCTGGAGCCGGCACCCGGTACAGCCAGCTTCAGCCTGCTGAAGATGGCTCGCGAAGGCTTGGTTGCAGAACTGCGCGCGGCGATTCATCAGGCGCGCAAGAACGACACGTCCGTGCGGCGCGAGAACGTCAGCATAAGTGCCGAGGGGCAGACGCAACTGGTGAACATCGACGTGATCCCCTTCGTCAGTCCGCACAGCGCGCGGCACTTCATCATCCTTTTCGAGTCCGTTCCGCCGGAGCCGGTGGTCAAGCGGAAGGGAAAGAAGGGGGCGGCACCCGCGCCGCCGGTCGAGTCCAAGCAGACCGCCCGTCTGAAACGAGAGCTGGAAGCGACCCGCGACTACCTGCAGTCGATCATCGAGGAGCAGGAGGCGATGAACGAGGAGCTCCGCTCGGCGAACGAGGAGATCCAGTCGAGCAACGAGGAGCTGCAGTCGACGAACGAGGAGTTGGAGACGGCGAAAGAAGAGCTGCAGTCGAGCAACGAGGAGCTGATGACGCTCAACGAGGAGCTCGAGCATCGCAACGAGGAGCTGGCCCACGCCAATAACGATCTGCTCAATCTCCTGGCTTCAGTGGACCTGCCGATCGTGATGCTCGACAGCAGCCTGCGCATCCGACGTTTCAATCCCGGCGCGCAACGGACGTTGAATCTGATCCCGTCCGATGCCGGCCGCTCCATCCGCGATCTGAAGCTGACCCTCGATTTGGACGATCTCGACGAAATGATCGCCGGCGTAATCGACACGCTGGAGGTCCGCGAGCTGGAAGTACGCGACCGCAATCGCCGCAACTACCTGCTGCGCATCCGCCCATACAAGACCGCCGACAACAAAATCGACGGAGCGGTGCTGGTGCTCATCGACATCGATCAGTTGAAGAAGAAAAAGGCGTGATCACCACAGAGACACAGAGGACATAGAATCTCCGTGTTCTCAGTGCCTCTGTGGTTCGATTAATTACCGCCGCCGCAGGCGCTTCTGCACTGACTCGATCTCGCCGCGGATGAAGTCGACCTGCGCGAGAAGCTCTTCGACTTCGTTGGCCACCGCGCGGCCGTCGGCCTTGCGGCTGCGGTGCGTGCGGCGCTCGGCGGCGAGGGAGCGCCAGAGCTGGGCGCGCTCGCCTGTCTGCATTCCGCTGATGGCGCGGACGAGCGGATCGACGCCTTCCGCCGTTTCGGTATCGTCCAGAACTTCGTGCGGCGTCAATTGGAGAATGCGGGTCAGTGTGAGGAAGAGGCCGAGGTCGACGTTCTGCTTGTCGCGCTCGATGCGGGAAAGGGTGGCGGCGCTGATATCCGCCCGCGACGCCAAGTCAGTCAGCGAAAGGTTTCGCGACTGTCGCGCCACGCGGATCCGATTGCCTACCATAGCGACATGCATAGTAACAGAAGGAACATCATCCTCTTGATCGCAACTTCCAGCAACGATCAGCCTGCATCGTGCTTCGGAGCGCGTGTGGCTTGAGGCAGAGACAATCCTTCGCCGGCATCGCGCGCCTTGGCGGCCCGGCAGGCGTGGAGCGCTGAGGTGAGGTCGACGAAATCGAGAGGCTTGCGGTAGAAGCGGCGAACGTGAAGCAGCTCTTCGCAGTCCTGATACGCCTGTTCGGCGGCCGCGGTGATGACGATCGTCCGCTCCAGAAGCACAGGCATTCTCCGTTGGAGATAGCGCAGGATCTCGAAACCGCTGATTTCCGGCAGGAGCAGATCGAGGACGACGGCGTCGATCTGTTCGTGCATCACGATCGTCATCGCTTTCGCGCCGTCGGCAGCGAGTAGAACCTCGAACCCTTCACGTCTGCCGATCGCCGCCAGCAGCGACAGCGTGGCATGATCGTCTTCGACCATCAAAACCACAAAGGGAAGGTGCATGGGGAGACCTTTGCGTGAAGTGCAAGATTTTACGCCCCCCTCAGTCTCATTACGCAAGCTTTTTCAGGCCGCGGCGTCCGGAGCAATGCGCCCGGCCCACTTCTCCTCCGACAGCACCAGCTTCCGGCTGAAGAGCTTCTTGAGCAGCTTCAGCGCGCCGGTGCGCCAGAGGATGTAGCCGCCGTAGCCGGTGATCACCGAGAACTCGCCGTGCTTGAGATGCCGCAGTCCCTGCTGAATCAGCCAGGGGATGCGCGCCAGGAGGATCAGGATCGGGTACGACTTCTGCGGCTCGCTGTACGCGCGGACCTTCGTCAGCCAGCGGTCGAACGTTTTGCGGGATGGCTTCCAGACCATCAGGATGTAGAGCATCACGTTGGCCCACGTCGGCCGCAGCGCGGTGTAGTTCTCATTAATCTGCTCCACATCGAACCCCTCGGCGATCATCTGCTGTTCGAGCGACGTATTCGGGATGACCCGCAGCGAGAAGATGTTGAGCGTAAAGGGTCTGGCCAGTCGATAGATCAGCTCCAGCGTGTCGATCACGTCCTGCCGCGTCTCCACCGGATTGTCGACGATGATGTCGTACGACGGATTGATCTGATAGTCGGCGAACTCCGCCAGCACCGCCGCGGCCTGTTCCACGCGCACGACAGGTGTCGGCCGTTTGTAGAACTTGAGGATGCGCTCGCTCCCACTCTGGATGCCCATGCGCACGCGGTTCATCCCGGCCCAGGTCAGGATCTCGACTTTGTCGCGCTGCACGTAGGTCGGGATCACGCCGTAGATGCAGAATTCGAGGCCGACCTGTTCGCGCCAGCGCGTGGCGAAGTCGGTCAGCTCGCGCAGGGAGATGGCCATGAAGCTGTCGTCGTAGAAGAGAACCGTCTTCAGATAGGGATGGATCTTCAGCGCCGCCTGCACCTCGCCGATGATGTAGTCGACGCCGCTGTGCCGGATCTTGCGATAGTTGGCGTCGTTGGCGATGAAGACAGTGTTGCCGCAGTAGGTGCAGTGCAACGGACAGCCGATCGACCACACCGCCGGATAGGCCAGGCCGTTGTTGGCCAGATAGTCGCCGCGCGTGACCGGCCGGAAGCCCTTCTCCGGCTCGTAGATTCCTTCGTCGCCGCCGTACTTCGGATAGGGCATCGACGCCA
>Ga0207689_10003296_pt1 | contig 14782 bp, 11 predicted proteins | sample KBSMisM52_FD_184312 | JGI IMG/M metagenome (GOLD analysis project Ga0207689, IMG submission 184312) | Miscanthus rhizosphere microbial communities from Kellogg Biological Station, Michigan, USA - KBS Miscanthus M5-2 (SPAdes) (version 2) | ecosystem: Host-associated > Plants > Roots >... | reverse complement strand
CCTACGACGACTAAGGCAACTGAGGCGGCGGGGCGGCCCGCACGCCGCCGAACTGTGCCCAGGTCGACGCCACGTCCCAACCCGCGTCCACCACGAGATTGACGCCGGTGATCGCGGACGCGCGCTCGGACGCCAGGAACTCGATCGCCTCGGCGACCTCGTTGGGCCGCACCATGCGGCCGAGTGCGGTGAACTCCGCAGGATCGGCAGCGTAACGGCCCGACTTGATGCGCGCTTCCACGCGCGGCACCAGCGTTGACCCGGGCGACACGACGTTGACGCGCACTCCGGCGCGTCCCCATTCGCCGGCGAGGTTGCGCGTGAGCGCCACGACGGCCGCCTTGCTGGTTCCGTACGCGTGCACCGGCATGGATCCAATCGCCGCAATCGATGCGATGTTGACGATGCTGCCGCCGCCGTGTGCGGCCATGCGCGACCCGAACGACCGGTTGGCGAGCCAGGTGCCCGTCAGATTGACCTGGATCGTGCGCTCCCACACGGCGAGCGGCAACGCCTCCGGCCGCAGGACATCCTGAAAAACCGCCGCGGCGACGACGAGCGCGGCGGGCAGGCCTTCCGCGGCGACCACGTCCGCCGTCGCGCGCTCGACGCTTTCCGCGTCGGAGAGGTCAATCGCAAAGGCGCTTGAGGCGATATCGCGTGCGACGCGCTCGGCCGCCGGAACGTCGCAGTCGGCGACCACCACGCGCCAGCCGCGCGCGGACATGAGGCGACAGGTTGCCTCGCCAATCCCGTTGCCTCCGCCGATCACCACCGCCACGCGCTCGCGTGTCATAGACTTGCTCCTGTTCAAGGTCGACGTTGCCCGTCGGAGGCGCGCCCCTCTTGTCGCGCTCCGCAACCGGCATCATGATTGCCCGAAGACGGCCCTCGGGCTCCGATCGCGAGCTCGAAGGCTCGCCCGCGTCGGAAGCCGCACCGTCACACGCACAGGGGGAATCATGGCACTGGTAGCGCCGCAAATCACGTCCGACTCGGGCGCCGGCGTGATTGCCCGTTTCCTGCGCGAGCGCGGCATCGACCGCGTATTCGGCCTCTGCGGCGGCCACATCATGCCGATCTGGATGCGCGTCGATGCCGAAGGCATTCGCATTGTCGACGTGCGCGACGAGCGCGCCGCCGTCTATATGGCCCACGCGCACGCGGAGCTGACTGGCCAGCTCGGCGTCGCGCTGGTCACCGCCGGCCCCGGCGTCACCAACGCGATGACGGGCATCGCCAACGCGCACGTCGCGCGCGCGCCGGTGCTGATCCTCTCCGGCGTGCCGCCGCGCGCGCAGGAGAATCGCGGCGCGCTGCAAGACATGACGCACACAGATTTCGTGCGGCCGCTGACGCGTTACGCGCGCACCGTGCGCGAGCCGGCGCTCGTTCTGCAGGAGCTCGACGAGGCGGTGTCGCGCGCGTTCGGGCAAGGCGGCGAGCCGGGACCGGTCTATCTCGATTTTCCGACCGACACGCTGCGCGCCGAAGTGCCGAAGGCGGTGCAGCTTGCCGAGCACTTTGCGGCAAAACCGAAACCGCGCGTCTTGCCCGACCCCGATGCGGTTGCGCGCGCGTCGGACCTGCTGTGGTCGGCGCGGCGCGTGCTGATCGTCAGCGGGCGCGGCGCGCGCGGCGCGGGGCCTTCGCTGCTACGCCTGCTCGACCGCCTCGGTGCGTTGTATCTAGACACCGGCGAAAGCCGGGGGCTCGTGCCGGAGCAGCATCCTTCGGTCGTCGCCGCGATGCGCGGCTCGGTGATGGGCGAAGCCGACGTCGTGGTGACGCTCGGACGGCGGCTCGACTTCCAGCTCGCCTACGGCTCGCCGGCCGTCTACGGCAAGGCGAAATTCCTGCGTATCGCCGACACGGCCTCCGAGCTCCGCGACAATCGCCGCGGCGCCGTCGAGATTCTCGCGACACCGGCGCTCGCGCTAGACGCCATCCTCGAAACCGCGGGGAGCCGGGCGCCGGCGACCGATCCCGATTGGGCGAATACGGTTCGGGCAAAGCACGTCGAGCGCACCGGGAAGCTGCTCGCGACCATGCGCGACGCGCCTGCCGGCAAGGACGGCCGCATGCATCCAAACCGGCTGCTGGCAGCGCTCCGCGACGCGCTGCCGGCCAATGCGGTAATCGTCGCCGACGGCGGCGACTTCCTGAGCTTCGTGCGCGTTGGGATTCCGGCGAGCACGTATCTCGATCCGGGCTCGCTCGGTTGCATCGGCATCGGCACTCCGTTCGGCATCGCGGCCGGGCTTGCGTGTCCCGAGCGCGTCGTCGCGGTGCTGACCGGCGACGGCTCGTTCGGCTTCAACGCGATGGAGATCGACACGGCGGCGCGCCACCGCGTGCCGATCCTGATCGTCGTCGCCAACAACGGCGGCTGGGCGATCGAGGTGCGCGACCAGCGGGAGACGCACGGCAGGATCGTCGGCACCGAGCTGCAGTACGCCGATCACGCGGCGATGGCGCGCGCGTTCGGACTGCACGGCGAACGCGTCGAGCACGCCGACGACCTGCCGGCGGCGATCGCACGGGCGCTTGCGAATCGTCCGGCGCTCCTCGACGTCATCGTGACCCCCGAGGCGGCGTCGTCCGACGCGAAGTCCGGGCTCGCGTGGGTGCCGGACCTGCAGGCGATCGCCGCGTGGGAGGAAGCGGAGACGCGCTGGCGCGCCGGCAGCGATGGGAAATCGCCGGGAGCGCCGCGATGAGAGCCGAGACGACGCACGTGACGCAGCACAAGAGCGGTCTGCGCAACATCGGCCAGATCGTCTCCGCGCACGCGCGGCTCTCGCCCGACAAGATCGCCACGCGCGATTCGCGCCGCGCATTCACGTTCACGCAGTGGAACCAACGCGCGTGCCGGCTCGCAAACGCGCTCACCGGCCTCGGCCTCGTCAAGGGCGACCGCGTCGCGGTCCTCGCCTACAACCGCGTCGAATGGATGGAGATCTACGCGGCACTCGCCAAGGTGGGACTCGTCATCGTGCCGCTCAATTTCCGCCTGATCGGACCGGAGATCGGTTACATCGCGGAGCACTGTGGCGCGCGCGCGCTGATCGTGCAGGACGAACTCGCCGATCGCGTCGAGGGGATGCGCGGCGGGCTCGACATTCCCGAGAAGAGCTGGATCCGGCTCGGCGACGAGGCGGCCACACGCTGGACGGCGTACGAGGCGCTGATCGATGGAGCGTCCGACCGGGAGCCCGACACGCCCGTTGCGCCGACCGACACGTGGGCGCTGATGTACACCTCCGGCACGACTGGCAAGCCCAAGGGCGTGATCCGCAACCACCAGGGGAGCGCGCTGATGTCGCTCGTCACCGCGCTCGACATGGGCATGACGCGCGACGACACGGCGTTGCTGGTGATGCCCATGTGCCACGCGAACTCGCTCAACTTCCTGTGCACGTTCACGTACCTTGGCGCGACCGTCGTGATCGACGACCGCAAGAGCTTCGACCCCGAAGCGCTGCTGGCGACTATGGCGAACCGGCATGTGACATTCACGTCGCTCGTGCCGACGCACTACATCATGACGCTGTCGCTGCCGGAGGCCGTGAAGGCGAGCTACGACGTGTCGCGCGTGAGGAAGCTCATGATCTCGTCCGCGCCGGCGCGCAGGGACACGAAGCTCGCGATCATGGAATATTTCGCGAACTCGCAGCTCTACGAGCTCTACGGCTCGACCGAGGCGGGATGGGTGACGCTGCTGCGTCCCGACGAGCAAATCGATCATCTCGGCTCGGTTGGACGCGAGTGGACCGGCTCGGGTCCCGTCCGGATGCTCGATCCGGAGGGTCGCGAAGTGGCCGACGGCGAAGTGGGCGAGCTCTTCTCGTGCACGCCGTATGCGTTCGACGGCTATCTCAACGATCCGGTCAAGACCGCCGAGGCGCTGCGCGGCGACTACTGCAGCGTCGGCGACCTGGCGCGACGCGACGGCCAGGGCTTCATCCACCTCGTCGACCGCAAGAGCAACATGATCATCAGCGGCGGCGAGAACATCTATCCGAGCGAGATCGAAGGCGTGCTCGGGCGCCATCCCGGCGTGCAGGACGTCGCCGTCGTCGGCCTCCCGCACGAAAAGTGGGGCGAGTCGGTGCACGTCGTCATCGTGCTGCACGAAGGCGCTGCCGCGACCGAGGCCGGGATGCTCGACTGGTGCCGCGACAAGATGGCCGGCTACAAACGGCCGCGCGCGGTGAGCTTCATGCGGGAATCGGAGATACCGCGCACGGCGACCGGCAAGATCCAGCACCGGCTGCTGCGCGACAAATTGCTCGCCGCGAGAAGCAGCGGCCGTTGACGAAGCGCACTCAAGCGACTGCCGGAGTCGCGGCGCCGGCGTGCTTCTTGAGCTTGAAGGCGAGAACTACGAGCAGCACGCCGTAGGCGACCGAGAAGGCACCGAGGATCCAGAGCACAGCGAGCGCGCCGGCGCCCGGGTTCAGGATCATCAGTGCGCCGAAGGCCACCGAAAGCAGCCCGGAGAGAATCAGCAGCCATTCGTTCTGGATCTCCTTCCGCAGGCGGATCGCGGCCGAGATTTCGAGCACGCCGTGAACGATGGCCCAAATGGCGATCAGCATGAGGAGCGCGATCGCGGTGACGCCGGGTTGCACGAACGTGAAGATGCCGGCGGCGATGCCGACGACGCCGACCAGCACGATGGTCCACATCGGCTTTCCGCTGTCCTTCGCCTGCCAGCCGCCGATGAGCGCGGCGACCCCGTCGACCAGCGCATAAGCGCCCCAGAACAGGACGAGGGTGATCACGGTCGCAATCGGCCAAGTCCAGGCCAGGATGCCGAAGACGATTGCAGCGAGCCCGCGCAGGAGCACGAGCCACCAGGTGCGGCCGAGCGTTTTCACGAGTTGCACGTCCATGTCGATCCTCCCCATGTAGCGCGCCGCGGCGGCGCGCGACCGCGATTATCGGTCGCTGCGGCGGCCGTCGCAACCGCTCACCCGACGCGATGCTCGGAGTGACCGTCAGCCAATGGGCATGCGACTCGCGTTGGTGGAAAGCCAGTTGTCGAACGACAGGAGATCGGGATCGAGCGAGCGGGAAAGGGGGAGATCGCGCGTCTTCAGGAACTCGTCCCCGAGCAGCGCCTGGTACTCGAACATGTTGCCGAGATCGTCCGCACCGGGGAAGCCCAGGCCGCGAAAGACGTCGAAGGGTAGGTCCTGGAACGAGACTTTCCGTTCGAGCGCGCGCCCCATCTTCGCCGCCATCTCCTCGCCCGACAGCACGTCGCCCGCGATGCCGAAGCGTTTGCCAACGGTTCCGGTGCCGCGAAGGAACACTCCGTAGGCGCACTTGCCGATGTCCCCCGCCGCAATCCCGGGCAGCTTGACGCCGCCCAAGGGCAGCGCAAGAACGAGGTCTCCATCGGCCCCCTTGCGCGGCCCCATCCCGAAGTGAATGAAGTTCTCCCAGTAGAACGCGGCGAGAAGGTATGCAGTGGGCGCTCCTTCCGCGGCGAAAATGCGATCGGCCTCGCCCTTCGCGTCGAAATGCGGCACTTTGTATTTGCTCTGGAGCGTCGGCAATCGTGGATCATCGAGCGGAAACCGCTTGCGCGTATCTTCCAGCGTGGACCAGACGACATGCTGGAGTCCGGCCTTTCGTGTCGCACGCGCGAGCGCCGCGGCCTGCGACCCCTCCCGTTCCGGTGACAAGTGCTCCCAGAAATTGGTCACGCAGAAGGCCCCGTACGCTCCGGCGAATGCCCGGTCCAGACTCGGCGGATCGTCCGCGTCGCCGGCAACGACTTCGGCGCCGAGATTTGCGAGCGCGCGCGCCTTTTCGGAGCCGGGCTTGCGTGTAATCGCCCGCGCGATGAACGCGCCCTCGCGATCGGCGAGGATCGCGCGCACAAGGCCACCGCCTTGCGCACCGGTAGCGCCCACGACCGCGATGATTTTCCTGTCTGCCATCGGCCGCTATTCCTTGACGAGTTGAATGAATCGCACCTTTCAGCCCGGCGTGGCGGGACTGAAAGGTGCTCCGGCGGCACTGTACCAAAGCATAGCCGCCGCTCCCCGCACCGGCGTCTGGAATTGGCAACCTTGCGCAAGTATCGTTGACCGCTAAACCACTGGATTGATGCGGGTTTTTTGTCGTTGTCCGAGGCGATGGGGGCTCCCAGCCGTTAGCGCACCGCCGAGCAACCCAACGGCTTGCCTTCGGGCAAGGTCGTTTTCGTTTTGGGGGCGAACATGCTCGAGCGCAGTGTTGCTCCCAGCGATGCGCGCACTCGCGCTGTGATCGAGCACGAGGGGCGGCAGCAACTGCTTTCGCGCTAGAATTGCCCAGCCCGCCACACGCGAACATGCTGGTCGACCTGCGCAAACACGCCACCGCTGCCATCTTCGATTGCGACGTCGCCATCGTTGGCGCGGGTGCTGCAGGCCTTACGCTGGCGAGGCACCTGGCCGGACGCGGCCGCGAGATCGTCGTCGTGGAGAGCGGCGGGCTCGACTTCGACGAGGCGACGCAAGGGCTCGCCGACGGCCCGAACCTCGGTGATGCCTACTATCCGCTGGTTCATGCGCGACTGCGTTTTTTCGGCGGGACGACCAACATCTGGGGCGGGCGCTGCGCGCGTCTCGAGGCAATCGACTTCGCGCAGCGCGACTGGGTACCCTTGAGCGGCTGGCCGATCGCGCTGGACGAAATCGAGCGCTGGTATGCGGCCGCCGCGTCGGACCTGCAGCTTGGTCCGGACGCCGCCAGCCCCGACGGCTGGAACGGCGATCACGCCGAGCGCCTGGGGGTCGACCCCGTGTCCTTCGTGACCCGCCTGTGGCACTTCGACGATGTCGTCGAACGCTTCGCAAAGCCGCGCGCGGCCGACATCGTCGGCGCACCCGACGTGCGCGTCCTGTTGCATGCGACGGTCGTCCGCGTGCAGGCGGCAGCGAGCGCGAAAGCAGTGACTGGGCTCGAACTCGCGACGCTCGATGGTCGCCGCGCGCAGCTTCGCGCGCGGCACTTCGTGCTGGCCTGCGGCGGCGTCGAGAATGCGCGGCTCTTGCTCGCGTCCTCCGACGTCGAGCCCCACGGCATCGGCAACGCGCACGACCAGGTCGGACGCTGTTTCATGGAGCATCCGCACGGCCGCGCTGGCGTTCTCGAAGCGCATGCAGGGTTCGAGCTCTGGCAGGCATTCCAGCCGCGCTTGCGTCCGGACGGGACCCGGGTCGCGCCGGTGCTGCTGCCGGCGCCTGCGTTCCAGCGCGAGGCGCGAATCCTGAATTCCGCGTTCACGTTCAAACTGCAGCGCGATCGGTCGCACGGGCTGCCGCTGCACAAGCGAATCTACAACGACCTGCGTGAAGAGCTGTCTCCGACCCGCGGCAAGCGCCAGTTCTGGCATGCCTACCGCCGCCTGCGGAGGTTCGTCCAGCGCACGACGCGCGAACGCACGGCGCGGGCGCGCTTCGCGCGTGGCCAGACCCGCGTGCACGTGATCGTGCGCGCCGAGCAGGCGCCGAATCCCGCGAGCCGGGTGACGCTGGCGTCGACGCGCGACGCCCTCGGGATGCCGCACGCGGCCCTCGAGTGGCGCCGTTCGGAGCTCGACAAGCGCACGGTGCGGTTGATGGCGGAGCGCCTGGGCACCGCGCTGGCTCAGGGGGGCGTGGGCAAGCTCGAGCCTGCGTCGTGGCTCTACGACGGCAGCACCGAATGGCCGGTCGACGTGACTGTCAGCAGCCATCCGATCGGCGGCTACCATCACATGGGTACGACGCGGATGAGCGTCAGTCCGGCGGAGGGTGTGGTCGATCGCGACGGCCGCGTGCACGGCTACGCCAATCTCTACGTTGCCGGCAGCTCGATCTTCCCGACGGCGGGATGGGCGAATCCCACGCTGACCATCCTGGCCCTCACGCATCGCCTCGGCGATCACTTGCTCGCGCGGATGGCATGAGTTCGAAGCGCAAAGGTGCTCCAGCCAGCGCCAAGGGCGCTCCAATCCACACCGCCGCGCTCATCGTCGGGGCCTCCCCCTGCCGGCTGTGGGGACTCGATTCCCACGAGCGCCTGCGCCGCCAGCTGAAGGAATTGGGTGTCCGCGCGATCGCGACCGAGCCCGCGGACCTCGGTGACGCGCGGCAAGTGCTCGTCGTCGATGCCAGCTTCCTGTTTGGACTGCTCACGCTGCGCGGTGTCCTCGCACACCCGGACGCTCTCTTGGTCTGGCCGGACGAGAATCGCGTCGCGGCCGCGCTGGTCGCACGCGAACGGGTAAGCGAGGTGCTAGGCTGCATCAGCGATGGCGCGTCCAGGCCGCATGACCTGCACCTGCTCACGACGCGCGATCTCGCCGGCTACGATCGCAACCTGCGCAAGACCGCGCCGCCGTTGCTGGAAGCGGTGACGCCGGACAAGCGCGCCGCGCTCGAGGCGCTGCTCTACGGCAACGCCTACAAAGGCGTCACCGATTTCGTCACCAAATATTGGTGGCCCCGACCGGCACGGGTGCTCGTCGGTTGGTGCGCACGCTTGGGCATTACGCCGAACACCGTCACGCTTGTCGGAGTCCTGCTCATGCTCATGGCCACGTATGCGTTCTTTCAGGGCGCGTATGCGATCGGCCTCGCCTGCGGGTGGGTGATGACGCTGCTCGACACCGTCGACGGCAAGCTCGCCCGGGTGACCGTCGCGAGCAGCCGCTTCGGGCACGCGCTCGATCATGGCGTCGACATCGTTCATCCTCCGTTCTGGTACGTCGCCTGGGGGCTCGGCCTGGAAGCGCTGGAATCCGTGGATCCGCTGGTCTGGACCGCGGCTTGGGACCTCGGGCTCGGCTCGGCGCAGCCCGAGGGGATTTCGGTCGCGATGCTGTGCTGGCTCGTCGCCGGCGGCTACGTTGCAGGCCGCTTGATCGAGGTCGCGTTCCACCAGCTCGGGCACTGCGGCATTTTCGCGTGGCGTCCCTTCGACGCGTGGTTCAGGCTGATCGTCGCGCGGCGCAATCCCTGCCTCGTCATCCTGACCGTCGGCACCCTTTTCGGGCGACCCGATCTCGCGGTCGTCGGCGTGGCGTTCTGGACACTTGCGAGCGCTGCCATTCTTTTCCTTCGATTCCTGTATGCAGCCGGCGTCCGCCTGCGGACGGGTCGGCCGCTCGATTCCTGGCTAAAAGACGGCACGAGCGCGGCGCGGGAGCATGCGCGCGCCTGGCGGATCTTTTCGGTCACCCGCGGCGCCTATCGCTGATGGCCGCGCGACGGCCCGCGGACGCTGCCGCGCTCGCGGCAACGCTGGCGCTTGCGGTGGCGGCCCCGGCGCATGCGTTCGAGTTCGATTTCGCGGGCGGCGACGTGAACGGGTTCCTCGACACCACGATCTCCGTCGGCTCGATCTGGCGGACGCAGAGTCGCAACCCGGGATTGATCGCCATCGCGAACGGCGGCACGTCGCGCGATCCCAATGCCGACGACGGCGATCTCAACTACCGCAAGGGGGAGCTCGTCTCGCTTGCGTTGAACGCCACCGTGGACTTCTCGCTCAAGTACCGCGACTTCGGCATGTTCGCGCGCGCCGTCTATTTCCACGACTGGGCCGCGAGCGGCAAGGACGAGCTCGGCCCCAAGGCCAATGCGCACACGGTGAGCTACGAGCGCTTCCTCGATCTCTACGCGTTCGGGAAGTTCGACTTCTCCGGCCGCTCGCTCTTCGTGCGCGCGGGCGACCAGATCGTGAACTGGGGCGAGAGCACGTTCATCCGTAACGGCATCAACATCCTCAATCCGGTCGACTTGGAAAAGCTGCGCAACCCCGGGGCCGAGTTGAAGGAAGCCCTGAGCCCGACGCCGATGCTCTGGCTGCTGCAGGAGGTCACCGATCGGTGGTCGGTCGAAGGAACGTGGATGCCGCGGTGGGACGAGCGTTTCCCGGACACGCACGACAGACCCGACCCGCGCGGCAAGTTCTTCAGCACCAATGATTTCGCCGTCGACGACGGCCATACCTTCTACACCGGATTCGGCCGCCGCAACGATTCGCACGGCGCCGCGGGCGTCTATCCCGTCAGCAGCGCGGGACAGCTGTACCTGCCACGCGGAGAAACGAACGAGGACAAGGGCTTCCAGTATGGCGTTGCGCTGCGTTACCTCGTTCCCAGTACTAACGCCGAAGTCAGCCTCTATCACGTCAACTATCACAGCAGGTCGCCGTACGTGTCGGGGGTTCGGGGTGGGCTCACGGCGGCGGAGACGATCTCGGGCAATCTGTTGCCGGCCGAGGTTGCCGCGCTGGAAGCTGCGGGCATTCCCGCGACGGCGGCCGGCGATCCCGCATGCACGGCCGTCGACCTCCCCGCATTCGACCGGTTGCAGACGTCCGCCAACATCGCTCGCCTCGCGCCGATTGTCGGCGGGGTCGCAGCGGCGACACTGCTGTCGGCGCAGAACGCAACGAATGCCGCGTGCGCCGCGGCGGCGGGGCGCGCCGGCAACGCGTTCGTCATCTATCCGAAGCACATCAAGCTCTGGGGCATCGGGGCAAGTGCGGGACTTGCCGGTGGCGTGTCGCTGCAGGGCGAGTACTCGTACCGCAGCAACCAGCCCATTCAGTTGCCCATCGCAGAGGTGATCCTCGCTGCGGCCGGCGCAGGCAACCAGCTGACCGGCACCGCCCCCGACGCCGCGAGCCAAGTCCCGTACGGCACCGAGATCGCCGGCTTTCGCAGGGTCGCGATGCACCAGGTACAGGCGACGGCGACCAAGACGTTCGGACCGGTGCTTCGCGCAAGCCAGGTCGTGGCGATCGCGGAGATCGGTTATACGCACCTCGACCTGCCGGGGGACTTGAAGTTTGCCGGGCCGGGATGTCACCTGCCGCAGCCCGGCTCGGATGCGTCGACCGCCTACAACTCCACGTCGTCCGGCTGCTTCGCGACGCGCAATTCGTGGGGCTATCGCCTCGCCGGCCGGGTCGATTTCGACAACGTGATCGACGGCGGGACGGTAACGCCGCACATCGCATTCGCGCACGACGTGAGCGGCGTTGGCCCGACCTTCAATGCGGGAGTCAAGGCGTTGACCCTCGGTCTGGACGTGACCTATTTGAAACGGTGGCAGGCCATCGTCGCCTATACCGCGTACTTCGGAGGCAGAACCTATTCAGGCACCGACACGCCGAACGCGTCGTCGGGGCCTTTGCCGCCAGGCCAGGCGGGAAGCTATGCCAGCAGCTCGAATCCGTTGCGTGACCGCGATTTCCTCTCGATGAGCTTGAGCTATGCGTTCTGAACGCAACGTGTGCAGCGCGCGGGCGCTGGCGACGCGGTTGCGCATCAACGTCGTTGCCGTCGTCGTTGCGCTGGGTTGCGCGGCGCCGACGGCGGCGCAGGTCCGGACTCCGTTCGGTGCGGAGCTCGCCGGCAACGCGGCCGGGACGATACCGGCGTGGGATGGCGGCATTGTCCGGCCGGTCGCTGGGTACATAGGTGGCAAACCCTACGCGGATCCCTATCGCGACGACAAGCCGCTCTTTACGATCAGCTCCGCCAACGTCGAGCAGTACCGGAAACAACTCACGGCCGGCCAGATCGCGTTGCTGCAGAAATATCCGACGTGGCAGATGAACGTGTATCCGACGCGGCGCAGTGCCGCATTCCCGCAACCGGTGTACGCCGAAACGGCGGCCAACGCAGGCGCGGCGAAGCTCGCGCCCGACGGCAACGGCGTCATCGGCACGAAGGGAGGCATTCCGTTTCCGGCGCCGAGCGACGGCCTCGAGGCGATCTGGAACACGATGCTGCGCTATCGCGGCGACACGTACGCGACGAGGTGGCGCCAGGCCGCGGTGACGCGCGGCGGCGCCTACACGACGGTCGATTTCTATTACGAATTCGATTTCAACTACGGCAATCTCGGAAAGCCGGCGCGAGAGCGTGCCGACAACAGGCTCGCCTATGTGCTGGAGACGATCACCGGGCCGGCCATGCTCGCCAGCCGAATGCTGCTGGTGGACGAACCCGTCGATCACGCAGCGCAGGCGCGGAGCGCATGGGCCTACGACCCGGGAGAGCGGCGCGTTCGTCCTGCGCCGGCCGTCCATTACGATAATCCGGGCACGGCCGCCGATGCCCTCACCACCAGCGACGACTTCCAGATGTACAACGGCGCGACGAACCTCTACGAATGGAAGCTCGCAGGCAGGCAGGAGCTCTACATTCCGTACAACTCCTACCGGATTTCAGGCAGCGAGCCGACGACCGCGGATCTCTTGCGGGCGGGCCATGTCAATCCCGACTACGCACGCTACGAGCTGCACCGCGTCTGGGTCGTGGAAGCGACACTGAAGCCGGGTGCCCGCCACATCTACGGGAAGCGCGTCTTCTACATCGACGAGGACAGCTGGATGATCGCCGTCACCGACAAGTACGACACGCAGGGCGAGCTGTGGCGCGTGGCCGAGCAGCACTCGATCAACTGCTACGACGTGCCGATGCTCTACGGGACAGTCGAAGTGCACTCCGACCTCCGGTCGGGGCGCTATCTGGCTATGGGCCTGCGCAGCGGCGAGCCCCGATTCTTCACGAGCATCACCCGCGATCCGGGGGATTACACGCCGGCCGCGCTGCGCGCGTTGGGCACGCGTTGAGCTGCGCCGCTTGATGAATATCGCAGAAGGCGCTACCTGGTCTTGCTTTGATTGCCCAACACTTCCTTGAACAGAAAGCGCGGCAAGACAAGGCTGGCGACTATGGTGGCCAGCCAGATGACGAGCGTGGCAATGAGCCAGGTGCGCACACCGGTGATGCTCAGCCCATCCGTTACGAGCGTGGTCACCAGCAGGCCAACGAACGTTGTCACAAGGGCGATGCCGCCCAGCAGGTAAGGCGCATTTTTTCGCGCAATCTTGGTGATCAGCGGCTCCAGAATCACCGTCGACGCGGTAAAAATACAAACTGCGACTACAAACCCGCGGACGTTGATGGCAAATCCGATCAGAAGCATCGATGCTGCCAGCAATGCGAGCGCGTTTGCGAGGAGCGATAAAATAGCCTGAGCCAGGAGTCGGGGCATGCGTACCTCCTCTTCTGTAATTGCCTAATGGTAGTAGTAATATGGCAGCCGGTCACTCCGCTGCAACCTATCGGGGTGCTCCGCTGTGGTGTTGAGCTCCATACCTGTCCACTTCGTTCGAGGTGAAGCCAATGGGACCGAAACTCCTCGCTGAATTCATCGGTACGTTCTGGTTGGTGCTGGGCGGCTGCGGCAGTGCGGTGCTCGCGGCCGCTTTTCCCGACGTGGGCATCGGCCTTCTCGGCGTCTCGCTCGCGTTCGGCCTTACCGTGCTCACCGGCGCGTATGCGCTGGGCCCGATCTCGGGAGGACATTTCAATCCCGCGGTGTCGATCGGCCTGTGTGCGGGCGGACGTTTCCCCGCGAACCAGCTCTTGGGCTATATCGTCGCCCAGGTCTTCGGCGCGATCGTCGGCGCGGGCGTCCTCTATCTGATTGCAAGTGGAAAGGCGGACTTCAGCCTGGCCGGCGGCTTCGCCTCCAACGGCTATGGCGAGCACTCGCCCGGAAAGTATTCGTTGCTGGCGGGGATTGTTTCCGAAGTCGTGATGACGTTCATGTTTCTGATCGTCATTCTGGGCGCGACGCACCAGCGGTCAACGGCCGGCGCCGCGGGCCTGGTGATCGGGCAAGCGCTCACGTTGATCCACCTCGTCAGCATTCCGGTCACCAATACGTCGGTCAACCCCGCGCGGAGCACGGGGCCGGCCATCTTCGTGGGTGGCTGGGCACTCGAGCAACTCTGGGTCTTTTGGGTCGCGCCCATCGTCGGGGCCGTGATCGCGGGCCTCGTCCACAAGGCGCTGCTCGAAGGAAAACGATTGGAGCCGCCGATAACCGGGCGGAAGGACTAGGCGTTGCGGCTCAGGGCCGGAACCAGGCATTGCCCACCACGAAATACAGGGCGGTCGTCCCAGGGCTGTGCGCCACATCGATGCCGGCGTGCATCCCGAATTTGCTCGCCAGCTCGTAGCGGAAGCCCAGGCCTCCGCTGCCGACGCTTTGCGTAGTGGTGGAGCGTTGGCGCTCGGTTCGGGTCGCGCCGGCGCCGCCAAAGGCAACGACGCTCCATCGTCCGTAGAATTGCCAGCGCGCCTCGACCTCGATCGACCCTGCCTGGTCGCCCTGATAGCGCACCGCCGGCACGCCGCGCAGTTGGATGAACGGTCGGAGGAAGAAGGGCGTTCCGTCCGATGACCACGCGTAGTTCAGCCGCGCTCCAAGCGTCACGTCCTGGGTAAGCGGATGCCACGCGATGAGCACCTGCTGGAAGCGCTCGAAGTCGTCACTGGCGCCCAAGGCTTCGCGCGAGGCGAGGAAGGAGGATTCGGCATAGATGCCGCGCGTGGGCGTGAAGACGTTGTCCCGCGTGTCGTATTCGACAACGGCAGACGGCGCCGAGACCTTCACCCGGACCTGGTCGGCGAGGCTCTGAAACGTGGAGTCGCGTGGCTTCGGGTCCACGTCAGCGTAGACATAGCGCACGCCGACGGCCCACGGGGACTTGGGTGCGAGTTGCCAGTTCGCCTGCCCGAGCACTCCGGTGAATTGCAGCGAGAAGCGCACGCCCTCGTCGAGCGACGCTGGCGCGCTCCCGAGTCCGAAGAAATCAAGATTGAACTGTCCTGCCCCGACAGCGACTTGCGTGCGCAGCCGCCCATCGAGCCACCGGCTGGCATCGCCGGCGAACGCACCCCACGTGCCGTTTTGCGTCGCGAACG
>Ga0207689_10003290_pt1 | contig 14793 bp, 17 predicted proteins | sample KBSMisM52_FD_184312 | JGI IMG/M metagenome (GOLD analysis project Ga0207689, IMG submission 184312) | Miscanthus rhizosphere microbial communities from Kellogg Biological Station, Michigan, USA - KBS Miscanthus M5-2 (SPAdes) (version 2) | ecosystem: Host-associated > Plants > Roots >... | reverse complement strand
ATTACAGACTATTTGGTAAAATTATCCACAAAATAAAATTGTGTTATAATAAAATACTATTGAACTGCAGTAAAAAGCCTTATGCTCTGCATTGGATAACAAAATTCATAAGATGTCATAGTAGAAATTTTGATGAAGGAAAATATTGAAATGAAAGTAGGAGTAATTGGCGCTTCGGGATATGTAGGTGGTGAACTGTTACGACTGCTAGTAGTTCATCCGGATGTTGAATTAAGTGTTTTAACCTCTAGACAGAACGCAGGAGAGTACGTCCATAGAATACATCCTAGCCTGAAAGGATTCATAAATCTGACATTCTCTCCTATGGAATTGGATAAATTAACAAAACAATGTGATTTGATATTTGTCTCTGTTCCTCATGGTAACGCATTAGACATAGTTAAGGAATTATACGGTACAGGAATAAAGATCGTAGATTTATCAGCAGACTTCCGCTTGAAGAATGCCGATGATTATGTAAAATGGTATGGTTGGAAACATCCTTATCCTGATTTACTTTCTAAATCTGTTTACGGTGTTCCAGAGCTTCACAGAAATGAAATCAAAGGTGCACAATTGGTTTCATGTCCTGGATGCATGGCAGTAACGTCAATTTTAGCGCTTAAGCCATTAATGGAAAATAAATTAATCGATACAAACCACATTATCGTAGATAGTAAGATAGGCTCTTCTGGTGCAGGTTCGACTGATAGCTCAGGAACACATCACGCAATGAGATATGGAGTAATAAGACCGTACAAACCATCAAAACACAGACACACAGGTGAAATAGAACAAGAATTAAGTGTCTTAACGGACGAGAAAATTAAAGTAAGTATGAGTCCTCATGCCGTGAATCTAGTAAGAGGAATACTGACAACAAATCACGTTTTTCTGAAGGCACCGGTGTCAGAGATTGAATTATGGAAGGCTTATAGAAATTCGTATAAAGAAGAACCATTCATTCGACTAATAAGAGATAAAAAGGGATTCTATAAATTCCCCGATCCAAAGTTCGTTGTTGGTTCTAATTTCTGTGATGTAGGTTTCGACATGGATGAAAACACAAACAGAATAGTTGCACTTTCAGCCTCTGATAATTTGATGAAGGGAGCTGCAGGTTCTGCCGTGCAGAACATGAATCTAATGTGCGGATTCAGTGAGACTGATGGACTCAGATATACACCATTAACACCGGTATGATTGTCATAAAATTTGGTGGAAGTGTTCTCTATGAACTTCATCCATCAGTAATTGATGATATCCATCAAATTTCGCAAAAAGAGAAATTAGTGTTAGTTCATGGAGGTGGCAATGAGGTGACCAATGTGGCTACAAAACTTGGAAAGGAACAGAAATTTATTGTTTCTCCGAGTGGTATAAGAAGTAGATTCACTGATAAGGAAACTGCTGAAATTTACACAATGGTAATGTCAGGAAAAATAAACAAGATAATAGTAAGAATGCTAGTCCAGGCGGGAATAAGAGCCGTGGGAATATCTGGAATAGATGACAACATGCTGAAAGCAGTGAGAAAAACAAAGTTGACTGTGCTAAATGAAAAAGGGCGTAAAATGATTATCGAAGGTGGGTATACTGGGAAAATAAACTCTGTTGAAACATCTCTGTTAAACATACTAACCGAAAAAGGATTTGTCCCCGTAGTATCGCCTATAGCAATGAGTGAAGAATATGATTTTTTAAATGTGGATGGTGATAGAGCCGCGGCTTACATAGCAGGTAATCTAAAAGCAGATAAAGTCATTTTTTTGACGAATGTGAATGGTTTGCATTTAGAGGATAAACTGGTGACAAAACTTACAAGGGACGAGGCAAAAGAACTATTGCCGAAAATAGGATTTGGAATGGAAAAAAAGATATTGGCAAGCACAGAAGCCCTAATGATAGGGGCTAAAGAAGTGATAATATCGTCAGGTAAGGTATCCAACCCAATTACATCTGCAATAAATCATATTGATTGTACGGTGATCTCGAATTGAAACTTGATGAAGACGCATTTCTGATAAATCTATATCAAAGATTTCCTGTTACCATGGATAGAGCACAAGATGCAACAATTTGGGACACATCGGGAAAGGAATATATCGACTGCATGGGAGGATATGGAGTCGCCATTATTGGACATTGTAATAGAGATGTAATTAATGCAATCACACTGCAAATAAACAAAATCATGGTATGCCACATGTCTACCTATAATGACAGCAGACTGGAATTTCTGTCAAAGCTAAAATCTATAGCACCAGTTGACTTGGGTAAGATTTTCTTTAGCAATAGTGGAGCTGAATCCATAGAGGCTGCATTGAAGTTCTCGCGAAAATTTTCAAAAAAAAATGGAGTGATTTCCATGTATGGTGGTTATCATGGAAAAACGTTTGGTGCTTTATCTGTCACACATAACGCAAAATACCGCAAGTCGTTCAATCCTTTGTTGGAGGGAGTAAAATTCGTTCCCTTTGGAGATATTACTTCTCTTACTAATGCAATAGATGAAACCATTGGTACCGTGATTGTAGAACCAATTCAAGGAGAATCTGGCATAATTATGCCACCAAATGATTACGTTAAGGCAGTAAGAGAAATTTGTACAGAAAAAAACCTGGTATTGATATTTGACGAAATTCAAACAGGTTTAGGACGTACAGGAAAAATGTGGGCTGGCCAAAATTGGAACGCTGTTCCAGATATAATGTGTGTTGCAAAAGGTGTAGCGGCTGGAGTCCCTGCTGGAGTAACTTTTGTTAAGGAAGAAATTGCCAACTGTTTAAACGTAGGAGAACATTCTTCAACCTTTGCTGGAAATCCCATTGCATGTTCGGCAGGAAGTGCCACTATTGACACAATAGTAAAAAAAGACCTGCCGTCAAGAGCCTCAGATACAGGACGATATTTCAAAGATAAGCTTATTGAGTTGAAGCAAAAGCATCCTATAATAAGAGATGTGAGAGGCATGGGAATGATGCTTGCATTAGAATCAAGGTTCGATGTAAGAGACATATTGATGGACGGAATAAAGAATGGACTCCTGATGTTGTACTCTGGAAGAACTATAATCAGGTTGCTTCCACCATTAGTTATGAACAAAGAACAAGTGAGCAGAGCAGTTGAAATAATGGATGACATTTTATCTGAAGAGGAGAAGAGGCGCAATGTCCAAAGATAATGAATTTGATCAACGCATCCTGGAGATTTTGCGAATTGATTCTAGGAAATCATTTGTAGATATTGGGAAGGAACTTGGATTATCTGAATCCGCAATAAGAAGAAGGATTAAGAATTTAACTGATAATGGGACGATATCGAGATTTACGATTGAAGAAAATTCTAGCAAGAAAACTAGTGCAATAACTTTGCTTTCTGTAAGCTCAACGACTGACACAAATTCGGTTGCCTCTAAATTGCAGGACATAGAGGGAGTCAAGGTTATTTATGAAATAACAGGACAGTACGATGTAGCAGTGATTATTTCAGCAGACTCTATAAACGAAATCAATAGAAGTATTGATGAAATAAGAAGAATACAAGGCGTATCCAATACGGATACAGTCATAATACTTCGAACGCTCACCTAAGATCGTTTGTGCAAGAGCCGAAAAGATTTATATTGTATTCGAAATAAGCTTGAAATAAGCATTAATGTCACTAATTTCAGATGATCCTAACCATTTTGCGAACTTGTACAATAAAATGTCAACGAATAAAGAGATAAGGATACTTGATTCAACATTGCGGGAAGGAGAGCAACATCCTGGAGTTTCTTTTACAATTAAACAAAGAATACAGATAGCCTGGTTGTTAGATTCGTTTGGTGTAAACCAAATCGAAATAAGTCCGGTTGTTTCTCACGACCACCTAGAGGCTACCAAGACAATAATAAGGCAAGGACTCAAGGCAGATATTTTAGCTCATGTCAGAGCACTAAAATCAGATGTAGAAGTAGCAATTGATTGTAACGCAACGTGGGTCGCGACGTACATGGGAATTTCGGACATTCATCTGGCCACGAAGCTGAAAATCTCTAGAGAAGAAGCAAAAGTCAGAGCTCTTGAAGTTGCAGACTTTATAAAATCACATGGATTGAAATCTCGTTTCACAATGGAAGATGCTAGCAGAACGGATCCATTATTTCTGATAGAAATGTGCAAAGAAATGAATTCACGAGGAATCGAAAGAATAAGTATTCCTGACACAGTTGGAATAATGCGCCCGCAAGGAATGTACAACCTCGTAAAGATGGTATATGATAATATTGATACAAGTAAATCATCATTAGACGTACATTGTCATAATGATGTAGGTCTTGCACTTGCTAATGCACTTGCAGGATGCGAAGCAGGAGCCAGTCAAATTCACACCACTATTGATGGCTTTGGTGAAAGAACCGGTATTCCATCTCTGGCTGAGACAGCAGTTGCATTATCCGTCATCTATGGTATGCCAAATGATTTTAGATTGCACATGTTAAAAGATCTTTCAAGAACTATCGTAGATTACACACATATAGAAACCCCAGAATCCAAGCCAATTGTTGGAGAAAGTGCATATAAACACAAGGCAGGAACGCACCTAGCTGCAATTTTGCAGAATCCATCAGCATATGAAATTCTTGAACCACATCTAGTGGGAAATAGAAGAAAAATAGTCTTTGGTGAGCTGGCAGGAAAAAATGGTGCAGCATATTTGCTGTCTCTTTTGGGACTTGAGTCTTCAAAAATTGAGGCCGAAAAAATGGCCAAAGGTTTGAAAGAATTACGAATGGGTGACATATTGGAATTATATCTTGACGAAAGATTAGAAAGAAAAATACTTAACGATGCATTATCAAAGTAGAGGAGATAGTAATGATAAAATGCACTGAATGCGATGCAGAAATCAAAATTCCAAGTGACGCCATGGAAAATGAAATTGTGACATGTCCTGACTGCGGCGCAAGTTATGAATTAATCAAGTCAAATGATGGGTTTACCATCAGACCTTCACAGTCTGTCGGAGAGGATTGGGGAGAGTGAAAGGGAATAACAACAAAACTTCCTTTTTCATTCTTTATGACCAACTAAGATGGGAAGAAAAATCGTTAATCGAAGCTGCGAAAAAAAAAGGTATCAACTTAGAGGTTATTAATTGTAGAGAAAATTCCATAGAGCTTGATAAGGATAAATCGATCTATTGCGATGACATTATCTTGCAGAGATGTGTGAGCTATTATAATAATCTGCATTCAACTGCTGCATTTGAGGGGCTTGGAGCAAAGATGATTAATTCCCTTTATACTGCCATAATGTGCGGAAATAAGTTGTTCACTCATATGGAATTGTCAAAATCAGGGATATCAATTCCGAAAGCTTATTGCGCGTTTTCAAATCAATCAGCTATGAATATCTTGGATAAGAACGGTTATCCAAAGGTAATCAAACCTGTAGTAGGCAGCTGGGGAAGGATGATAGCGTTACTAAAGGATAAAGAGGCTGCGGAAGCGGTAATTGAAGATAGAGAGCACATGTACCCGCTATATCAAGTATTTTATTTTGAAGAGTTTGTGAAAAGACCGCCTAGAGACATTAGATGTATAGTAGTTGGAAATAATGTTGTAGCTGCAATCTACAGATACTCAGGTGACAATGAATGGAAAACAAATATGGCTCTTGGTGGCAAAGCAGAAGCATGCAAAGTAACCAACGAAATGGAAGATATTTGTTTAAGAGCAGCAAAGACTATGAAAGGTGAGATTTTGGGAGTAGACCTTATGGAAAGTAAGGATAATGGCCTGCTTGTCCATGAAGTAAATAATACCACAGAATTCAAGAACACTGTCAGGGTTACCGAAGTTGATATTCCTTCTCTTATTATTGATCATTTGGTAAACTCAAATAAGTAATTAGCAAAATTGATCTCTTCTGCATATGCCATCGAATTATTGAAAAAGGCTCTTGAGATATACACTCCGTCACGATCTGAAGCACAGCTTGCCAATTTGTTAAAGCAAAAATGTTTGGACGATTTGGGATTTGAAAGAGTTAGTATTGATAGTGTGGGAAATGTGATAGCAACCAAGGGAAGTGGAGATCCAAAAATTCTTTTATGTGGGCATATGGATACAGTGCCTGGACAGATACCAGTCAGGATTGAATCGGGATATCTTTTTGGTAGAGGAGCCTCGGATGCAAAAGCTCCACTAATATCCATGCTCCTTGCGTGCTCAGAATTCAAACAAAGGGGAACTATAATTTTTGCAGGAGTCGTTGATGAAGAAGGGAACGCTACAGGAATTAAGGAGTTAGTCAAAAATAAGTTGTCCGTTGATTACGCAATTTTTGGTGAACCAAGTGGAATTAATAAGATCACTGTCGCGTATAAGGGAAGACTCGCCTTAAGACTTACATGCGATGTCATTGATAGTGCTCATGCAAGCGCACCTTGGTTATCAAAGAATTCCATTGAAGAAGTATATGAAGTGTGGAAATTGCTTAGTAACGAAATTTCATCCAAATATAATAAGACTGAAAAGAAGAGTGAATCTGTAACTCTCAGCCTCACTGAAATTTCTGGGGGTTCAAGTCATAATGTTACACCTCAGAAGTGTAAGATTACAATTGATATTAGAGTCCCAAATGGGGTAAAGTGTATGGAAGTTTTGAATGCTCTAGACAAATCTATAGTGAAAATTTCTGAAATACGGAAAGTGAAAGTTACCTATAGAATTGAAGACATGACAGAACCCTTTGAGGCGGATCATTCATCTCCCATTGTAAGAGCTCTTTCACTGTCAATATTAGATGTTTCAAAGATGCGTCCCTTACTACTCAGAAAGACAGGAACCGGCGACATGAATGTACTGGGAAACTCACTAAATATACCGGTCGTGACTTATGGACCTGGAGAACCACACGTTTCACATTCAAAGGACGAGAGAGTGGAAATACAATCGTTTCTGACAAGTATAGAAATATACAACAGGGCTCTTTTTCATACATCAAGACTACACCATAATAAGAGGGTTAGCGGTACCAAATGAATAGTTAACATGTTGTATTTGCTTGGAGCTGGAATCTATGATAATTTTGAAACAAGTAGTTCGATTGAAATATTAAAAAACTGCCATAAAGTGTACGTCGAAAAATTCACATCGCCTCTTTCCGGTAATTTCATCAAAATTCTGAAGACGGCCTTGGAACCCGGAAAGAAAATCGAATTTGTAAAAAGATGGTTTGTTGAAGACGGTAGACAATTATTGGAAGAATCGAGGACCTTAAATGTTGGATTGATAAGTTATGGAGATCCAGCCATAGCAACAACTTTTACTGAATTAAGAATAAGGGCATTAAAAAATAATATAAGTGTTAAAGTCCTACATGCTGCTTCGGGTATAACCTCTATTGTCGGCGAATGCGGCTTGCAGATTTACAAGATAGGAAAATCGGTTACAATAATGGAAGAAAAACAATCAGCATTAAGCGTTTATGGTACTGTTTTTGGCAACTTAAACTTGAATTGTCATACAATTATTCTAATGGAATACAGGCAGTGTGAAGATGGTTCAGAATTCTTCTTAAATCCAGGTGATGCACTCTCAAAACTACTGGAAGTAGAAAAGGACATCAAGTATGGTATTTTTTCAGAGGAGACGTTCTTGATTGTAGCTTCTAGAATTGGCCGAGACGATCAAAAAATTATCAGTGGCACCATTAAGTCGCTTTTAGCCTATGTTTATGAAAAAGGGCCTCATTCGATCATTATTCCTGCCAAGCTTCATTTTGCTGAGGAGGAAGCAATAATAAATTTGACTGAGGTACTGGACAATCCTTCGGACAACACCAAGAGAATTGAAAATATCACCACACAAATGATAAACAAGTACGAACCAATGATTAGAAATGAAATTAAACAAGTGAGAGAAGTTATTAGTTCTAAAAGTAAAAGCAAGACCCAATTAGAATTGCTCGAAAATGCAGAATATTATTTGGATGATGCAATTCAATTTTTGAGGCAAGGGAAGATGGAGTTGGCAGTTTTGTCGGTTGGATACGCAGACGGCTTGGTTGATGCATTAAGACAAATAGTAGAAGGCAAATAACAGGGCAAAAATCTAAATTTGAAATGATCGACCCCTAATGAAAATTTTCAAGTGAAAAATAATAAATTTACTAAATATAGTAATAAGAATTGAATAATTCTATATTTTTAGGATGATTATATATTACAAGCATGTTTTTATCCCTTATTTATTACCATATATCAGTAGATTTCATAATTTTTTTATAAGGGTAAAGTGAACAATAGTCATGAACAATTCGATTTATTTGGTTGCGGTCATTTTAGGTATTTTTGCGTTTATTTTGACTGTTAATGTTGGCTTTGCACAGCTTAGTTTTAGGACAGATCTAGCAGGTGAAGCTGAAGTTCCTCCACTTTTCAGCGAATCGTATGGTAGCGCTCTCATTACTGGTAACGATAGTAGTCTCAAATATCAGATAAATGTTACGTCTTTAGACAAGGTTACAAGCGTATCTCTGTATAAAGGCGATTCATCAGAAAATGGACAACTACTTGTATCATTATTAAATTCAACAAAACCATCAGGATTAATTGACGGTAAACTGGTAGAAGGGACAATAAATTCCTCGAACATTTTGGCACCATTAGCTAATTTGACCACGAATGCCGCATTCAATTTACCACCTTCTGGAAATATGACTAATATGACATCAACTGTACCAGCCTCTGGAAATATGACTAATATGACATCAACTGTACCAGCCTCTGGAAATATGACTAATATGACATCAACTGTACCAGCCTCTGGAAATATGACAGCAGCATCTCCTCCAGTTAGTAAATTAGAAGCATTGATTGACTTGATGAATCAAAATATGACGTATATCAATATTCATACATCCAAATTCCCGGATGGAGAACTGAGAGGCTCCCTGACATCAACAAATTCAACACGATAAGCGTCTGAAAGTCCGAAAATTGGTTGACAAGAACAAAGGATTTAAGATAACTTTGTATATTTTGTAGTAATGTCATTTTTTCAAAATGATATAAAAACGGTTTTTTTAACCAAGCCCCCAAGCCTTAAATCTCCGATTTTAATTTGTGGATTTCCAGGAAGTGGTTATGTAGGAAAGATCGCCGTGGATCACATAATTGGTGAACTTGATACTGAACACTTGGCAGATATTTATTCGTCATCTTTCCCTCCCCAGGTCGTGATAAAGAATAGCGGTACCGTCGATCTCATGAAAAATGTAATTTATTATTTCCAAGGCAAAGGCAATAGCAATGATTTTTTGTTTCTTACAGGAGACGCACAACCAGTTACCTCAAAAGTGGAATACATTCTGGGAGAAGAAATAATAAAAATAGCCAAAAGTATGGGCGTCAAGCAAGTTATTACACTGGGCGCATACATAACCGGCATGTTTGTCGATTCTCCAAGAATATTTGGTGTTGCTACTGACGATGATGGAATAAAAATACTAGATTCATTTAAAGTATTAAAAATAGATAATGGCGGGATCTCTGGAATGAATGGTATTTTACTTGGTATCGCAAAAATAAATGACCTGAATGGAATTAGTCTACTAGGTGAAACATCAGGTTATGTTGTGGATGCAAACGCTTCAAAACATCTACTCAAGAAATTACTAGCAGTTGTTGGACTTGAGGTCAATATGGAGGATTTGGATAGAAAAGCAAAAGACACCGTCATGGTAATAAAAAGTATAGAACAGAGAATCGGCGATAAGAATGCTCAAAGCGATGAGGTTAATCAAATGGTTCAGAAGAAGCAGCCAGAAATGGGATATATAAGCTAATTTGAATTAAATCCGTTGCTCATTCTTGATACTAAACTAGGATCGTACGTAAACTAAAGTTTTACGAGCTTTCCATAACGTCCGATATTTAGGCTATTTTCTCCCCTAAATGATTGAGTATATCCATTTTCAATTGTGACTTCATCTCCTTCTGTTACCATGTTTATTTGGTCATTCCATAATGATAGTTTGATACTACCACTTTCATCCGAAAGAACTGCATCTGCGACTTGAGCTGTTTCTCCGTTTCTCAAATTCACGGTTCGGGGTTCTTTGATTGAATCTATCTTTCCTTTTACATTAATTCCTCGCATTCCAGCGTGCAATTGATTTATCTTAGTTTCCATCGCCATTTACCAATTACCATCCTTATTCCAATAATAAAGTTTCTGTATTTCCTAGATTCCTGAAAAGCAATCTATTAGACAAATCTCACCAGTAAAGGTGAAATAAGGATAGCAGATTGTCTGTTTTATGGAGGGATAGCGAAGCATGGCCAACCGCGCTGGACTCAAGATTAAACTGCTACCATGGGGGATCCTGTCCCTTAGGGGTTCGTGGGTTCGAATCCCACTCCCTCCATACCAGTCTTAACTCATTATTCGGAACTTTAATTAACAATTGAATATCTTTTCATTTTTGGTTTATGACATCGGAACTAAGAGATTATGATATTATTGTAGCTGGGGGAGGATTGGCCGGTATGATAGTTGCATCCTCCGCAGCTTATTATTCAAAACAATCTCTTAAGATCCTAGTTGTAGATAGAAATGCATCGCCACAGCTAGGTAAGAAGACAATATCAGGATGGGTGTGCGGCGACGCAGTGGGCAAAAATAGTGTAGATTACATGACATCAAGGATTGGTATCAAGTGGCAAAGTCCTGAAATTGAACATCCCGTTAAGGGAGTTAAAGCATTCTCACCGGACCATGAGACATCCATCTCATTTGACGGTGAAGGCTATATACTCAATAGAAAGGTTTTGCCACAAAAGCAACTCAATGACGCACTTAGCGTGGGCATAGAGATTAAATATAATTTAGCATTAAGAAATTTGCTCACTGATAATAACAACGTAATTGGGGTCGAGGGAGAGGACTTGGAAACAAAATCCCCGTTCAAAAAGACTTGTAAGATTGTCATAGACTGCACGGGAGTTACTTCTGTTTTGCGTACGAATCTTCCAATTAATTCACATATTCAAAAGAAGATTAACAGGGATGATCTCGAAGCAACTGGAAGGTACATTTATAATTTTAAAAATGAAGTGGAAGATAATACATTCTTTGATCCCGATTATTGTCTAATCCACTTGGATCAGAATATCGCCCCTGGAGGATATGCTTGGGTGTTTCCGAAGGGAAAGAGCAAAGTCAACATTGGCCTAGGAGTTCAGCAAAAGGCGATGGAAGAACATAACAGAAAACAAGGACAACGTAAGGATCTGAAGACAAAGATAGATGATTATGTCGGTATGAATCCAGTGATAAAAAATCCACAAATAGCAGATGGCGAAGACGATGACGGAAATAGCTGGGGAACATGGCAAGTTTCTGTCAGGCGACAGAATGATTGTTTGGTGGCAAACGGATACATGATGGTTGGTGACTCCGCATGGATGCCAAAGCCTCTTGATGCTGGTGGAATTGGTCCGGCAATAATAGCAGCTACTATCGCAGGAAAAGACGCAGTACAGTCGATACAGGCCAATGATTTTTCAGAAGAATCGCTTTGGCAATATAATTTGGATTTTGTTGAAGCTTATGGATACAAGACAGCGGGTCTTGAAGTATTTAGAAGACTCCTTCAGAAATTATCAAACGATCAACTTAACTTTGGAATGAAACACTTTCTTTCAAAATTAGATGTCGAAAACATAACTAATGGAGAACACCCTGAATTTGGCATGGTTGACAAGCTCAATATGTTAATTCATGGAGCCATCAATAAAAGACTGGCAGAAGATCTTAAGCAGACTGCGGATGTAAACAAGAAATTGGTAGTTCACTATCATAACTATCCTAATCAGCCCAATGACTTTCCAGAATGGCAAAAAGGCCTAACCAAATTAATGTCAGATGCATTCGTAAAATTAGGATGTACCTAATTGTTACTATTTTTTGGAATGTTCTAAGGAAACAAGTTTTGTTTCGAATTCCTGTATTCTTTCGATCATGACAGATCTACGCTTTTCTTCCGTAACTATTGCCCGAACATTTTCAATCAATATACGCGAAATATCCAATTTCTTTCTTAATCCGGGCATAAGGTTATCATAAACAGCTAGTGGATATATTGTACCATAGATCCTGTCCATTAATTCAAACAATGTATTTACGTTAGATATCCCCTCTGTCCTAATTTTATCAATAATCATACGCTTGATTTCACCAATGCAGTCCAGGAGTCCCATAACATATGAAATATCGTAAACTTCCAGAGATTTCATACTCGGTATTGCATTATCTTCAGCTATTGAAAAAAGACAGCAGGCCTCTACATACTCTTGCTCCGCTACATACAAATATTTTTGAAGATCATCTTTACCTAGTTCCCTAAATTGTTGCAACAATTTCTTTGCCTTTTCAATATACTCATGTGATTCATTTTTTTTATGTGCGTGCATTGATACTATTGCTTTGCTGCAAAGTATCGTCGCATCTCTCGTTCCTTTGATAATAGTATTTCTTCTTTCTTCAATATCTTTGAATTTTTTATTAATTTCCTCTATATCAGTTTGAACATGCTCTAGCATTAACAAACATACTGTTCGCCTGTAAATATATTTATAAACTGTTTGAAGTCCACTGACTTTCACGGCGTACCAAACAAGTATAGTATTTCAACACGTGTTTGTTCAAAAAGTTCATTCTTTCTGAATTAAATACTAGTGTGTGGAATGCAAAATATCTTGGTGTATCAAGCACAAGCCTACCAGACGATGATACCGGGTAAGAAGAAAACTATCCAAGAAGACGTGAAACAATTTTACACCAAATTAAATAGGACTAGAAGAAATCGAGGATATAGTTTTGAGCATGTACTTGTACAAAAACTCAATAGCAATATTCCCTGGAGAGCAAGACGTTTGGGAGGATCCAGTGCAAACTTGCCAGATATTATAGCGGTGAATAACAAGGAATCAATATTCCTGTCCATTGAGGCCAAATCTGGAACTTCCGATACTCTTTATGTACCTCCTGATCAAATCCAAAGATGTTTTCAAATAAGAGATATGTTCCGAGTGTATAAGACGGCTCATGTTGTTTTGGCTTTTAAATTCATGCAAAAAAGAAGAATCAGAGAAGAAGGTAAGACAGTTTACATTCACAGAAAGTTGCAAGAATATTATAAAATAGCGGACAAATATTCTAGAATGAAAGAATTACCGGTCATAAAATGTACTTACGACGGAAGTACCTATGAAATTGTGAATAGTGAAACAAGAAAATGTAACCTGAAAAACTATGTTATGCCTTTTTGTGACACCATTTAGTAGCTCATAATTTTTATTTCTCGATTATTGAATTAATAAACATTGGCAACAAGAGAGCAACCAATTACTTCGGAGCAGATGTACCGTATTGAGGATAATGGATTTGCTATTTTTGGTATGAAAAAAATACTAATGATGGAAAACGCAGGGCACGGCCTTGCAGATTTTATTTTTACAAAAAAGGGGCCCGAATTTGCGGGGAAAAAAATCTTATCGTTTTGCGGAACAGGTAATAATGGGGGAGATGCCATGGTTGCTTCAAGGCACCTATCAGGATACAATGGGATAGAGGTCATCGTCGTGCTTGTCGGAGATTCCAAAAATATAAAGACTGAGGAAACAACTGTGAACTGGTCAATAATAAGAAAAATGAAGTCAATAAGAATCATTGAAGGAAATGATGTATTAGAATCTGCAAAAAAGGAATTGTCAAATTCAGACATAATTATTGACGGGATTTTTGGTACAGGAATAAAAGGTCAAATAAGGGATCCTTTTTCGACTGCGATTGATTTAATTAACGATTCTAATGCATATGTTGTTTCCGTTGATATCCCTTCCGGTCTCAATCCAAATGATGGAAGTTTTCATGAAAAATGCGTCAAAGCTGATGCTACCGTTACCTTTCATCGAATCAAAACTGGTTTAATTAGAAGCAAAGAATACACAGGCGAGGTTCATCTAGAGAAAATTGGGATACCGAGTGAATCAGAGCAAGGAGTATTGTTATGAAAATTTCTCAGATTCCGGTTGGGAATATGCAGAATTTTTCTTATATTATTTTTGATGAGAAAAATAAAATCGGTGCCATTATTGATCCCTCATGGGATCTTGAAAAGATTCTGGAATTTTTGGATAAAAACAAGATTTCTGCAAAGTATATAATAAATACACATACACATTTTGATCATGTTCTAGGGAACGATCAGATTGCCGAAATTACTGGGGCTAAAACAATCCAACATGAAAAGTCAACTATTAGAAATAATAATTCGGTTCATGATGGAGATACTATTAGAGTCGGAGAAGTGCAGCTAGAGGTTTTGTACACCCCAGGTCATTCTGAAGATAGCATGTGCCTTATCGTGAATAAAGAAGCCATCATTACAGGTGATACTCTCTTTGTGGGTAACATTGGCAGAGTTGATCTTCCGGGAAGCAATGCTAACAAGATGTACGATAGCCTATATAAAGTGGCAAATTTAGATGGTTCATTGGTAGTATATCCTGGTCACAATTACGGTATCACACCAACATCAACAATTCTCAATGAAAGGACCAACAATCCTATGTTAAATTTCAAGACGAAAGAAGACTTCTTAAAATATATGGTTAACGAGGGTTAATGTATGTCTGATTTATTTGAAATAACTTGTTCTCGAAAAAACAACATAACTGAAACTTTTCGTACCAGAAATCCTATTTTTGTGTGTGTTATCTCATATACAGAGACCA
>Ga0207689_10003287_pt1 | contig 14814 bp, 13 predicted proteins | sample KBSMisM52_FD_184312 | JGI IMG/M metagenome (GOLD analysis project Ga0207689, IMG submission 184312) | Miscanthus rhizosphere microbial communities from Kellogg Biological Station, Michigan, USA - KBS Miscanthus M5-2 (SPAdes) (version 2) | ecosystem: Host-associated > Plants > Roots >... | reverse complement strand
GCTTGCGCTCGGCGCAGCGCTCGGCACCATCGCCGTAATTGTGCGCCAGGAAATCGTGCTTTTCATCATGGGCGGCGTATTCGTCGTCGAGACGCTGTCGGTGGTGCTGCAGGTCGCGTCGTTCAAGCTCACCGGCAGACGCATCTTTCGCATGGCGCCGCTGCATCACCACTACGAATTGAAGGGCTGGAAGGAAAACCAAGTCGTCGTGCGCTTTTGGATTATCACGATGATGTTGGTGCTGGTTGGATTGTCGACGTTGAAGTTGCGCTAGGACGCACGATGCTGATGAACGTACATGGATGTAAGGGGTAAAAAGGTCTTGGTACTCGGACTCGGAGACACCGGGCTCTCGATGACGCGCTGGCTCGCACGGCGCGGCGCGATAGTGTCGGCCGCCGATACGCGCGCCGAACCGCCGCATGCCGCGGTGGTGCGCCGTGAATTTCCCGCGGTGACGCTCGAGTGCGGCGACTTCAACAGCGCGTCGCTGCGCGCTGCCGACTTGATCGCGATCAGTCCCGGCATCGACCGCCGCACGCCGGCTATCGCGGCCGCGGTCGCGCACGGCGTGCCGGTGACGGGTGACATCGAGCTCTTCGCGCAGGCCTTGCCGCAAGCCGTTTCGCGCAAGCCCAAAATCATCGCGGTCACCGGCACCAACGGCAAGAGCACGGTGACGCGCATGGCGGGCGACATCTGCATTGCCGCCGGTCACGCAACCGTCGTCGCCGGCAACATCGGCACGCCCGTACTGGACGCGCTGACCGACATCGAAGAGGGGCGCAGCGCACCTACTGCCTTCGTGCTCGAACTGTCGAGCTTTCAGCTCGAAACTACCGCGAGCCTCGACGCCGATGCGGCGGCGATGCTCAATGTGTCCGAAGACCATCTCGATCGCTACAACGGCATCGACGAATACGCCGCCGCCAAAGCGCGCGTGTTCAACGGCCACGGGGCGCAAATCGTCAACCGCGAGGACGCGCGCAGCGTTGCGATGGCACAGCCGGGACGCGCGGTCTGGAGCTTCGGCACCGGCGCGCCAGGTACGGAACGCGCCTGGGGAATTGAGCGACACGGCGGTCAGCCGACCCTCATGCGAGGTGCCCACGCCCTGATGCCGGTCGCCGACCTGCCGGTCGCCGGATTGCATAACGCGGCGAATGCATTGGCCGCGGGCGCGCTGTGTCACGCGATCGGCATCGCCGATGCTTCCATCGTCGCGGCGCTGCGTGCATACCAGGGATTGCCGCATCGCGTCGAAAAAATCGCCGTCATCGATGGCGTTACTTATTACGACGATTCGAAAGGTACTAACGTCGGTTCCACGGTGGCCGCGTTGAACGGCTTTGCGCAACCCGTGGTGCTGATCGCCGGCGGCGAAGGCAAGGGCCAGGATTTCGCTCCTTTGCGCGACCCGATTGCGCGCCACGCGCGCGCCGTCGTGCTGATCGGCCGCGATCGCGAGCAAATCGCGCGCGCGATCGAAGCCAGCGGCGTCGCAGTGGAACGCGCCGCGACCATGGATGAAGCCGTGCAACTTGCGCGCGCCGCGAGCCGTCCCGGCGACGTTGTCCTGCTGTCGCCCGCCTGTGCGAGCTACGACATGTTTAAAAATTACGGCCATCGCGGCGACGTATTCGCGGCGGCGGTAAAAAAAGAGGTGGCCCGTGGCGGTCGCTAACACGATGTTTTATGCGGACGTGAAAAGCCGCCCGCCGCCCGCGGAGTTCGATCGCGCGCTCGCGTGGAGCGCGGCGGCGTTGCTCGCGCTCGGTCTGGTGATGGTTTACTCGTCGTCGATCGCGATTGCCGAGGGCAGCCGCATCACGAGCCAGCAGCCGACCTACTACCTGATGCGGCACGGCACGTTCCTCACGCTGAGCCTCGTCATGGCGACCGTTGCGTTTCAGCTGCCGACGCGCGCATGGCAGCGCGCGGCGCCGTTCCTGTTCCTGTTAGGCGCCGGGTTGCTCGTGCTGGTGCTTATTCCAGGCGTCGGGCGCGAAGTCAACGGCAGCCAGCGCTGGCTGTCGCTGTTTTTCTTCAACCTGCAGCCCTCCGAGCTCATGAAGCTGTTCGCGGTGCTGTATGCGGCAGATTACACGGTGCGCAAGTCAGCATACATGCACAGCCTGACCAAGGGCTTCCTGCCGCTGTTCGTTGTCATGCTGCTGGTCGGCGGGTTGCTGCTACGCGAACCCGATTTCGGCGCGTTCGCGGTCATCACCGTGATCGCGATGGGCATACTCTTTCTCGGCGGCGTCAACTGGAAGCCGTTCGCCGGACTGATCGTGCTGCTCATCGTCGGCTTCGTGCTGCTGATCTGGCTGTCGCCGTACCGGATGCAGCGGGTGGTCGGCTTCATGGACCCGTGGGCGGATCCGTACGGCAAGGGCTATCAGCTGTCGCACGCGCTCATTGCGTTCGGCCGCGGCGAATGGCTGGGCGTGGGCCTGGGCGCGAGCGTTGAAAAACTGTTTTATCTGCCCGAGGCGCACACCGATTTTCTGCTCGCCGTGATCGCGGAAGAGCTCGGTTTCGCCGGCGTTGCGCTGGTGATCGGATTTTTCGTGGTGATCATCGTGCGCGCGTTCGCGATCGGCCGCCAGGCCGCGTCGCTCGACCGCGCGTTCCCGGCGCTGGTCGCGCAAGGCATCGGCTTGTGGCTGGGCGTGCAGACCATCATCAACATGGGCGTCAACATGGGCGTGCTGCCGACCAAGGGCCTCACGCTGCCGCTGCTGTCGTTCGGCGGCAGCGGCATTGCCGCGAATTGCTGCGCGCTCGCCGTGCTGTTGCGCGTTGATTGGGAGAACCGGCAGCTGTTGCGGGGGGTGAAGGTATGAGCGCTCCCCACGTGCCACGCACGATCATGATCATGGCCGGCGGCACTGGCGGGCATATCTTCCCCGCGCTGTCGGTGGCCGAAGATCTGCGCGCGCGCGGCTGGAACGTCGTGTGGCTGGGTGCGAAGACCGGCATGGAAGCAACGCTGGTAACGCCCAAAGGCTACACGATGGCGTGGATCAGCATGACCGGTGTGCGCGGCAAAGGCGTGCTGCGTTTCGCGCTGTTGCCGATGCAGCTCCTGATCGCGTTCTGGCAAAGCGCGCGCGCGATATTCGCGCACCGGCCCGACGTCGTGCTCGGCATGGGCGGCTACGTGTCGTTTCCGGGCGGCATGATGGCAAGCCTCTTGAATCGCCCGCTCGCAATCCACGAGCAGAATTCGATCGCCGGTCTCGCCAACAAAGTGCTCGCGCAAATCGCCGACCGCGTGCTCGGTGGTTTCCCGGCGCCGTTCGGGAGTTCGACTGCCGTGATCTGGACCGGCAACCCGGTGCGCGACGACATTGCGGCACTCGCGGACCCGGCGGCGCGTTACGGCACGCGCGCGGGTGCGCTGCGGCTGACCGTCATGGGCGGCAGCCTCGGCGCCCAGGCGCTCAATGAAACCGTACCGCAGGCGCTCGCGCTCATTCCCGAAACCGAGCGACCGGTCGTCACGCATCAAGCGGGCACGCGCCACCTCGCAGCGGTCGAGGAGAACTACCAGCGCGCGGGCGTTGCCGCAACCGCCGTCGCATTCATCAACGACATGGCGGCGCAATACGCGGCGGCCGATCTCATCATTTGCCGTGCGGGCGCGTCGACGATCGCCGAACTCGCAGCGGCCGGCATTGCCAGCGTGCTGGTGCCGTTTCCGCACGCGGTCGACGATCACCAGACGCACAATGCGCGCTTCCTGTCCGGGCGCGGCGCTGCCGTATTGATACCGCAAGCCGAGCTTACCGCCCAAAAACTCGCCGATCTGCTGCGCAGTTTTACGCGTGAAGCGCTTCTGGAAATGGCGAAGAAAGCGCGCGCAGTTGCCAAACCCGACGCAACGCAAGCCGTTGCCAGCGAATGCATGAGGCTGGCCGCATGAAATATAAAGTCAAACGCGTTCATTTCGTGGGCATAGGCGGGTCGGGAATGAGCGGCATTGCTGAAGTGCTGGTCAATCTGGGCTTCGAAGTCAGCGGGTCGGACATCAACGACAACGCGGTCACGCAGCGCTTGAAAGGCCTCGGCGCGCAGGTCGTGAAAGGCCACGCTGCGGAAAACATCGCGGCAGCCGATGCGGTCGTGGTGTCGAGCGCGGTCAAGGACGACAATCCGGAAGTCGTGGCGGCGCGCGCCCACAAAATTCCGGTCGTCCCGCGCGCGATGATGCTCGCCGAGCTGATGCGCTTGAAGCAGGGCATCGCGGTGGCCGGCACGCACGGCAAGACGACGACCACGAGTCTCGTGGCGAGCGTACTCGCCGAAGCGGACATGGATCCGACTTTCGTGATCGGCGGCCGGCTCGAGGCGGCCGGCTCGCATGCGAAATTGGGCAGCGGCGAATTCATCGTGGTCGAGGCCGACGAATCGGACGCGTCGTTTTTGTATCTCGCGCCGGTGCTCGCCGTGGTCACGAATATCGATGCCGACCATATGGAAACTTACGGCCATTATTTCGGCCGCCTGCGCCAGGCATTTCTCGATTTTGTGCAGCGCCTGCCGTTTTACGGCACCGCCGTGTTGTGCGTCGACGATCCGAACGTGCGCGAAATCATGCCGGCGGTCACCAAGCCGGTCACGACGTACGGTTTGTCGGAGGCCGCGCAGGTGCGCGCCGTCGATTTGAAGCCCGACGGCGGGCGCATGCATTTTCGCGTTCTGCGCACCGACGCGCGCGGCACCAAGCGGCCCGATCTCAACATCACGCTCAATCTTGCCGGCGCGCACAACGTGCTCAATGCGCTCGCGGCTATTGCGGTCGGCATGGAAGTCGGCGCCCCCGACGCGGCGATCGTGCGTGCGCTGGCGGATTTCAAAGGCGTCGGCCGGCGCTTTCAGCGCTATGGCGAAATCGCCCTGGTGAAAGGCGGGCAGTACACGCTGATCGACGATTACGGCCATCACCCGACGGAAATGGCGGCGACCCTCGCGGCCGCACGCGGCGCGTTTCCCGGACGCCGCCTGGTGCTCGCGTTTCAGCCGCACCGTTATACGCGCACGCGCGACTGCTTCGAGGATTTCGCGCGCGTGCTGTGCACCGTCGACGTGCTGCTGCTGACCGAAGTGTATGCCGCGGGTGAAGCGCCGATCGTTGCGGCGGATGGCCGGGCCCTCGCGCGCGCCGTGCGCGTGCAAGGCAAGGTCGAGCCGATTTTCGTGGAGCAGGTCGCGGATTTTCCGGCGGCGGTCGCCAACGCGGTCAACGACGGCGACGTGGTGCTGACGATGGGCGCGGGCTCGATCGGGTCGGTGCCCGCGATGTTGAGCGGCGGAACTGCGTGATGCGAATACGATGAACATGGCGGATCAGAAAAATCTGTTGCGGGGCGAGCCGCGGCGCAACGAGCCGATGGCCCGCCACACGAGCTGGCGCGCCGGCGGCACCGCCGACCGCGCTTACGTGCCCGTCGATCTCGAGGACATGCGTTTGTTTCTCGCGGCGTTGCCGCGCGCCGAGCCGGTTCATGTGGTCGGGCTCGGCAGCAATCTGCTGGTGCGTGACGGCGGCTTGCGCGGCACGGTCATTTTCACGCACGGCGCGTTAAAGGAGATCCGTTCCGAAGGCAATGCGATTTATGCGGAGAGCGGCGTGCCGAGCCCGAAGCTCGCGCGTTTTGCGGCCCTGCAAGAGCTCGTCGGCGCCGAATTCATGGCCGGCATTCCCGGCACGGTCGGCGGCGCGCTCACGATGAACGCCGGCTGCTATGGCGGCGAGACGTGGGGCATCGTCGAGAGCGTCACGACACTCGACCGCACGGGGCAGTTGCGCCAGCGCACGCCCGCCGATTACGAGCTCAGCTACCGCCATGTCAAATTGCGCGAGGCCAACGAGGAGTGGTTCGCCGCGGCGCGCTTTCGCTTGCCGCGCGGCGACGGCGCGAAATCGCGCGCGACGATCAAAGAGCTCCTGGAGCGGCGAATTGCCGCACAGCCGCTCAACCTGCCAAACGCGGGGTCGGTATTCCGCAATCCGCCGAACGATTATGCCGCGCGCCTCATTGAAGCGTGCGGACTCAAAGGCCGCGTCGAGGGCGGCGCGATGATTTCCGCCAAGCATGCGAACTTTATCGTCAATACCGGTAGCGCGCGCGCGGCCGACATCGAGACGCTGATCGAGCTCGCGCAGTCGAGCGTGAAAGAGAAATTCAATATCGACCTTGAACGTGAAGTGCGAATAATCGGAGAGGCGAAAGCCGAGAGGGGAGAGGCGTGAAATCGTCTTTCTATTACCGACTGAGTAGGAGCGTGAGATGAATTCGCCTCTCGCCTCTCGCCTCTCGCCTGCCGATTTTGGGAAGGTTGCCGTGCTGATGGGCGGCCGGTCGGCCGAACGCGAAATCTCACTGATGTCCGGCAAGAATGTGCTCGAGGGGTTGAAGCGCAAGGGGGTGGACGCGCATGCGTTCGACCCGGCCGAGCGCGAGCTCTTCGAGCTCAAACGCGATGGCTACCAGCGCGCGTTCCTGATCCTGCATGGCCGCTACGGCGAAGACGGCACCGTGCAGGGCGCGCTCGAGACCATGGGCATCCCGTACACGGGCAGCGGCGTGATGGCCTCCGCATTGTGCATGGACAAATTGCGCACCAAGCTCGTGTGGCTCGCGCTCGGCATACCGACGCCGCGACATGCCGTTCTCACCGCGGACTCCGACTGGGGGTCGGTCGCCAAAGATCTCGGCCTGCCTCTAATCGTGAAGCCCGCGCACGAAGGGTCCAGCATCGGGCTGACCAAAGTCGCCACGCTCGAGAAAATCCAGCCCGCATATGAGCTCGCGGCCAAATGCGACACGCTAGTGATCGCCGAAGAATTCATCGGCGGGCGCGAACTGACCGCCGCGTTTCTCGACGACCGGGCGCTGCCGCTGATCCGCATCGAAGCGCCGCAGGGCAACTACGACTATCAGAACAAATATTTCACCGACGTCGTGAAGTACCACTGCCCGAGCGGTCTGCCCATCGCGCAGGAACGCGACTTGCAGGCGACCGTGATACGGGCGGCCCGTGCGCTGGGATGCGCAGGCTGGGGACGCGCTGACCTGATGCTGCGCGGGGACGGCCGCGCATTCCTGCTTGAGATGAACACCGCGCCGGGCATGACCGGGCATTCGCTGGTGCCGATGGCGGCGCGCGCCGCAGGCATCGAATTCGACGATCTCGTGCTGAGAATTCTGGAGCTTGCTCATGTGGGATAGGCCCGACATTCTGAACGGCATCGCCAATGCGCTGTTTGCCGCGGCGGTGCTGCTCGGCGCGTATGCGGCGTTGCATTACGCCGTGCGTCTGCCCGTATTTCCGCTGCGCGAAGTCCGCATCACGCATGAGCTCGCGCACGTGACGCCGGCGCAGATTGAAGCGATCGTCGCGCGCGAGGTCACGGGCAATTTCTTCACGCTCGATCTGCCGCGTGCGCGCGCGGGTTTCGAAAAACTGGCGTGGGTGCGCAACGTCAACGTCCGGCGCCAATGGCCGGACCGCCTCGAAGTCTCGCTCGAGGAACACGTGCCGCTTGGGCGCTGGGGTACCGCGGGGCTGGTCAATACGTTCGGCGAACTGTTTGTCGCCGCCGCCGACGACGACCTCCCCTTGTTCATCGGGCCGCCGGAAAGCGCCAAGGAGATTGCCATTCAGTACGGCTACTTCAAGCGCAGCCTCGCCACCCTGGGGCTGACCCCGGTGCAAGTACAGGTGTCGCCGCGGCGCGCGTGGCAAGTCAAGCTCGCCAGCGGTACCGTTCTGCAGCTCGGGCGCGGCAACATCGAACCGCGGCTCGATCGTTTCATCGGGGTCTACCCCCGCACGATCGGCCAGCTGCAGCGCCGCCTCAGTTACGTCGACCTGCGCTATCCGAATGGCTTCGCCGTAGGCATACCCGAACTCGCGCGCGAGCAGGCGGAGCCGCCGCGCGTGCGTAAAAGTCCGCGCGCGACCGGATGAAAGCGATGAGGAATAGATGAGCAAGGCCAAAGAAACCAAGAATCTGATCGTCGGTCTCGACATCGGGACGTCGAAGATCGCGGCGATCGTCGCCGAGATCAAGGCGGACGGCAGCTTCGACATTATCGGCATGGGCGGGCATCCGTCGAAGGGGCTGCGCAAAGGCGTCGTCGTCAATATCGAGGCGACGGTCAACGCGATTCAGCGCGCGCTCGAAGAGGCCGAGCTGATGGCCGACTGCAAAATCACCGAGGTCTATACCGGCATCGCGGGCAGCCACATCAAGAGCATCAATTCGCGCGGCATGGTCGCCATCAAGGACCGCGAGGTCACGCAACAGGACGTCGAGCGCGTGATCGAGACCGCGAAGGCGATCCCGATTCCGACCGACCAGCAGGTCTTGCATATCCTGAACCAGGAATTCATCGTCGACGGCCAGGGCGACGTGCGTGAGCCGCTCGGCATGAGCGGCGTGCGGCTCGAAGTCAACGTACACATCGTGACGGGCGCGGTGTCGGCCGCGCAGAACATCATCAAGTGCGTGCGCCGCTGCGGCCTCGAAGTGAACGACCTCATATTGCAGCCGCTCGCGTCGGCGACCGCGGTCGTCTCCGAAGACGAAAAGGACCTGGGCGTGTGCCTTGTCGATATTGGCGGCGGCACCACCGACATCGCGATTTTCACGCAGGGGGCGATCCGCCATACGGGCGTGATCCCGATCGCCGGCGACCAGATCACCAACGACATCGCGATGGCGCTGCGCACGCCGACCAAAGACGCCGAAGACATCAAGCGCCGCTACGGCTGTGCGTTGAAGCAGCTTGCCGATCCGCAGCAGATGGTCGAAGTGCCTGGCATCGGCGAAAGAAGCGCGCGCCAGCTCTCGCGCCAGACGCTCGCCGAAGTGATCGAGCCGCGCATTGAGGAACTTTATTCGCTGGTGCAGGCGGAGTTGCGCCGCTCGGGCTACGAAGAACTGCTGTCGTCGGGGATCGTGCTCACCGGCGGCTCGAGTTCGATGCAGGGCATGGTCGAGCTCGGCGAAGAAATTTTCCATATGCCGGTGCGCATCGGCCAGCCGCAATACCACGGCGGGCTCGCGGAAGTCGTGCGCAATCCGCGCTATGCAACCGCGGTCGGTCTTTTGTTACTCGGCGTGCAGCAGCAGCGGCAGCACCACCTTGCGCACGCGCAACTCGGTTCACTGGCGGGCCTGATCGACCGTATGAAGAGCTGGTTCAAGGGCAATTTTTAGAGGGGCATGCGCAACATGACAGAAGCGCGGGAATTTAGCGGCACCGGAGTCGGCAAATTGCAGTTTTTGTTTTTACTTTAGTCACAGGAGACAACTATGTTTGAAATCATGGAAGTTCCGTCGCAGGAGGCTGTAATCAAGGTAATCGGGGTCGGCGGCTGCGGGGGCAACGCAGTCGATCACATGATCGCGAACGGCGTCAAAGGCGTGGAGTTCATCTGCGCCAATACCGACATGCAGGCGCTCAAACGCTCGCAGGCGCGCACGCAATTGCAATTGGGCCCGGAAATCACCAAAGGTCTCGGCGCAGGGGCGAATCCCGAAGTCGGCCGCAAAGCGGCGCTCGAAGATCGCGAGCGCATCATCGACCTGATAGGCGGCGCGGACATGCTGTTTTTGACCGCGGGCATGGGTGGCGGCACGGGCACCGGTGCGGCGCCGGTGGTTGCGGAAATCGCGCGCGAACTCGGGATCCTGACGGTCGCGGTCGTCACCAAGCCGTTCGCGTTCGAAGGCAAGCGCCAACGCATCGCGATGGAAGGCCTTGAAGCGCTGTCGCAGCAAGTCAATTCGCTGATCGTGATTCCGAACGACAAGCTGATGCAGGTCCTGGGCAACCAGGTCACGCTCGACGAAGCGTTCCGCGCGGCCAACGACGTGCTGCATGGCGCGGTCGCCGGGATTGCCGAGATCATCAGCTGCCCCGGCATGATCAACGTCGACTTTGCCGACGTCAAAACCGTGATGTCCGAAACCGGCATGGCCATGATGGGTTCGGCCAAGGCCGCCGGCACCGACCGCGCGCGCATGGCGGCCGAACAGGCAGTCGCCTGCCCGCTGCTCGAAGACATCGACATTGCGGATGCGCGCGGCGTGCTCGTCAACATCTCGGCCAGCAAATCGCTGTTCCAGTTGCAGGAAATGTACGACGTGATGGACGTGATCAAGGCGTTCGCCGCCGAGTCGGCCACCGTGATCGCGGGCACCGTCTACGACGATGCGCTCGGGGATGAACTGCGCGTGACCATAGTCGCGACCGGTCTGGGCAAGGCACACGCGCGGATGCAACCGAAGCCGCTGCAGGTCGTGCAGGCAACCGGTACCGACGGGGCGATGGCGAACGGTGCGGTGAATTACGAAGAACTCGACCAGCCGGCCGTCATGCGGCGTAACCGCAACCAGACCGTCGAAGCCTTGCGTCAATCGGGCGTTGAAATGCTGGATATACCGGCATTCCTGCGCAAGCAGGCGGACTGAATGCAGCAGCAGGCATCGCAGGGCAGCCGGCGCGGATGGCGGCGGCCCCGGTTTTTGTTCACCCGTGGAGGCTGATTTCACTAATTAATTAGCGGGCAGTTATGACAATGTCGCACTCGCGCCGGCAGGAATGTGATTTTTTGCACGCTCCGGCGCCCGGCGCAAAAAAGTGGTAAAATCACGTCTTAAGTAGACGTAGAATCAATGGGTTAATCCATGATCAAGCAGCGCACGATCAAAAACATCATCCGCGCCACTGGCGTTGGATTGCACACCGGCGAGAAGGTCTACCTGACGCTGCGTCCGGCCGCGCCGAATACGGGCGTGGTGTTCCGCCGCGTCGATCTCGCGCAACCCGTCGACATCAAAGCCGATCCGTACCGCGTTGGCGACACACGGCTGTCGTCGTGTCTCGAACGCGACGGCGTGCGGGTGTCGACGGTCGAGCACCTGATGTCTGCGATCGCGGGGCTGGGGATCGACAATCTTTACGTGGACGTATCTGCGGCGGAAGTGCCGATCATGGATGGCAGCGCGGGACCGTTCGTGTTTTTGCTGCAATCGGCGGGGGTCGAAGAGCAGGCGGCGGCCAAACGGTTCATCCGGATTCGCAAAACGGTCGCGGTGACCGACGGCGACAAGTCCGCGCGCTTCGAGCCGCACAACGGCTTCAAAATCGAATTCAGCATCGACTTCGATCATCCGGTGTTCGAGAATTCCGCCAAGTCCGTGTGCGTGGATTTTGCGACGACTTCGTACATCAAGGAAGTGAGCCGCGCGCGCACGTTCGGGTTCATGCATGAAGTCGAATGGATGCGCGGCCAGGGCTTGGCACTCGGCGGCTCGCTCGACAATGCGATCGTGCTCGACGAGTACCGCGTGCTGAACAACGACGGCCTGCGTTACGACGATGAATTCGTCAAGCATAAGGTACTCGACGCAATCGGCGACCTGTACCTGCTGGGCCATCCGGTAATCGGCGCGTTCGTCGCGCACAAGTCGGGTCACGCGCTGAACAACCTGCTGTTGCGCCGACTCCTCGAAGAAAAGGAAGCTTGGGAATACGTGAGTTTCGACCGGCCCGAGGATGTCCCCGCGTTCGTCGCGTCCGGCCAGCCCGCCCTCGCGTAGCTTGCTGACTGGCGTTGCCTAGCGCATGTTCGTCCTGCGCATCCTCGGCTTCTTCGTGATTGCCACCATCGGCGCGGCGTTTGTCACCTACCTGATTACCAAAAACCGCCGCTATGTGACGTTCGCCTGGCAGGTGCTCAAGTACGGCATGCTGATGGCGATTATCGTGTTGACGTTTATCCTGTTCGAGCGGCTCGTGCTGGTGGTTTAAGCGGTCGCGCGGGGCTCATTTTCGAGCACGCTGGCGGCCCGCCAATGTAGTTAGCGCTTGCTTCAGCGGCGAGTCGTCTAGCTGGCCGGCGAGTTTGTCTAAATTCTCAATCGTTTCAATGCTTAAGCGCTTCGGCACGCGCGCGGGCGGAGGGGCGTCTGCAGCCTCCCTAACTTGCACTTCAATTCGTATTGAAGTAACCTCGCAACGCTGTTTCTGGTAAGCAACTAACAATCTAGCGGCGAGCTGCTTAAGTTTGGCGGCAATCGCGGCATTTTCGGCCAAGAGGGTGAGGGTTCCATCGCGTAACTGCTTGACACAGCAGGCTTGTGTCAATTCCGGCGGCGCGGTGTCCACGAGTACCTGATGTAGTCCGGCATTGCGCTGGACATCGCGGGTCAACGAACGCAAGCGGTCCGACGTGTTGAGATAGAAATTTATCCGGCGCGCGGGCATGGCTGAGATTGTGGGGCAACGATGAACATAATTCTAGTTTCCGGAAAACTGGCAAGGGCGCGCACCATCACGCTTTCGATGTCGGATCTGGTGTGCGGTGCAGCCGCGTCCCTGGTCGGTCTCCTGATTCTGTCATTCGCGCTTCAATATCTGGTTCTGCGTTTCGCTCCCAGCCTCCACGGCCCGCTGCTCAATACCCTGATTCTCAGCGCGGAGCACGAACGCTACGAAAAATCCGACAGCTATCTGCGCGAAAATCTGAACGCGCTGGCCGCCAAGCTCGGCCAGATGCAGGCGCAACTGCTGCGCCTCGATACCTTGGGCGAGCGCCTCGCCAAGACCGCCGGTTTCAAACCCCAGGACTTCATGTTTGACCAGCCGCCGGGCCGTGGCGGCGCAGCGTCGACGTTGCCTACTTATGATTTATCGCTCGGCGACATCACCCGCCAGGCCGATCTGCTCAACCAGCAAATGGACGATCGCACGGAAAAACTCGGCGTGCTCGATTCGCTGATGACCGTGGTCGGCGCCAAGAAAAAATTGCTGCCGTCGATGCTGCCGGTGGAAGGCGGCTGGTACTCGTCCAACTTCGGCTGGCGCATCGACCCGTTCAACGGCGTGCGCGCATTTCACGAGGGCATGGATTTCATGGCGGAGAGCGGAACCGAGGCGCGTGCGGCCGCCGCCGGGGTGGTCGCGTTCGCTGATTTCCACTCTCAATATGGTAATATGATCGAGATTGATCACGGCAACGGTTTGATCACCCGTTACGCACATTTGTCGAAACGTCTGGTCAAAATCGGCGACGTGGTGCTCAGTGGTGGAACCATCGGGCAGGTCGGCAGGACCGGACGCGCTACCGGACCGCACCTGCACTTCGAAGTCCGTCAGAACGGAGCGCCGCTCAATCCGATGCGTTTTCTCCGCTTGCCCGGTTAGCGCACGTCTGGTTTGCAGTTTGAGGGGGTGGGGTGATTCCCCACCCTTTTTTATTGAGGGAAGCTCCGGCGAATTTTCATGCAGCCGCAGCGTCTATAGCAGTGGAACTGCGCGGCCATAAGCGCCCGTTCGTTCCTCGATTCATTAGGTGCAACGTAATTCATGATTTCAGGCCTGCTCAAGAAGGTATTCGGTAGCCGCAACGAACGTCTGTTGCGCCAGTACTCGCACTCGGTCCGCGCGATCAATGCGCTCGAGTCCACGATTTCCGCGTTGAGCGACGACGCCTTGCGCGCCAAGACTGCCGAGTTCAAGCAGCGCCATGCAGCCGGTGAATCGATCGACAAGCTGCTGCCCGAAGCCTTCGCGGTAGTGCGCGAAGCGGGCAAGCGCGTGCTGAACATGCGCCACTTCGACGTGCAGATGATCGGGGGCATCGTGCTGCACCATGGCAAGATCGGCGAGATGCGCACCGGCGAGGGCAAGACGCTGGTGGCGACATTGCCCGCCTATCTGAATGCCTTGTCGGGCAAGGGCGTGCATGTCGTCACCGTCAACGATTACCTCGCCAAGCGCGACTCCGAATGGATGGGCCGCATCTACGGCTTCCTGGGACTCACGGTCGGCGTGATCCTGTCGCAGATGGACCACGCGGACAAGCACAGCGCGTACGCGGCCGATATCACTTATGGCACCAACAACGAATTCGGCTTCGACTATCTGCGCGACAACATGGCCGCCACACCGGGCGAGCGGTTCCAGCGCAAGTTAAATTACGCGATCGTCGACGAGGTCGATTCGATCCTGATCGACGAAGCGCGCACGCCGCTGATCATTTCGGGCCAGGCGGAAGACACCACCGAACTGTATTACCGCATGAACGAAATCGCGCCGAAGCTCAAGCGCCAGGCCGACGAAAACAGTCCCGGCGACTATACGGTCGATGAAAAACAACACCAGGTATTGCTCTCCGAAGCCGGCCACGAGCGCAGCGAAGCGCTGTTGGCGGAAGCCGGCCTGCTGCCGCACGGCGGCAGCCTCTATGACCCGAGCAACATCAACCTGATCCACCACCTGTATGCCGCGTTGCGCGCGCATTCGCTGTTCCATCGCGACCAGCAGTACGTCGTGCAGGAAGGCGAGATCATCATCGTCGACGAATTCACCGGCCGCCTGATGCCGGGACGGCGGTGGTCTGACGGGCTGCACCAGGCGGTGGAAGCGAAGGAAGGGGTCGCGATCCAGCGCGAGAACCAGACGCTCGCGTCGATCACGTTCCAAAACTATTTCCGTATGTATACGAAGCTCGCGGGCATGACCGGCACCGCCGACACGGAAGCCTACGAATTCCAGCACATTTACAACCTGGAAACCGTGGTCATTCCGACGCACAAGCCGATGATCCGCGACGATCGCATGGACCAGGTTTATCAGACGTTCCGCGAAAAATACGCGGCGGTGATCAAGGACATCCAGGATTGCTGCGCGCGCGGCCAGCCGGTGCTCGTTGGCACGACGTCGATCGAGAATTCCGAGCTGCTGTCGCAACTCCTGGACAAAGAAAAGCTGCCGCACAACGTGT
>Ga0207689_10003283_pt1 | contig 14823 bp, 13 predicted proteins | sample KBSMisM52_FD_184312 | JGI IMG/M metagenome (GOLD analysis project Ga0207689, IMG submission 184312) | Miscanthus rhizosphere microbial communities from Kellogg Biological Station, Michigan, USA - KBS Miscanthus M5-2 (SPAdes) (version 2) | ecosystem: Host-associated > Plants > Roots >... | reverse complement strand
AGATGGAGCACATCCGCAAGAAAGTCACGATGGTCTTTCAGAACGGGGCCTTGTTCGACTCTTTGACGGTTGGGGAGAATGTAGCTTTCCCTTTGCGTGAACGTCCCGGGATGCAGGAAGAGCAAATTCTTCAGATTGTCGATGGCTTGCTGCAAATGGTTGGTGTGCGCGAGATGAGAGACCTGCTGCCGTCAGATTTGTCTACGGGAATGAAGCGTTCTGTTGCTATTGCCCGGGCCCTTGCGGCGCAGCCTGAATGTGTGTTGTATGACGAACCCACCACCATGGTCGATCCCCTCATGGCTCAATTGCTCGGAGATTTAATCAAGCGGCTGAAAATTCAGCTTCATCTAACCAGCGTCGTGGTCACTCACGATATGCGGCTGGCGAAGAAGCTGGCTGACCGCATCGTGTTTCTTCACGAAGCGCGAGTGATCTTCTTTGGGACTTCGGAAGAAATGGAAGCGTCAACTGAACCGATCGTAAAAGAATTTTTAGAGTTGGATGAATTGAAAGTGGGAGTGTAAATCAGTTGTCAGTTCCCGGTTCTCAGTTCCCCAATCGGAGAACTCAACTGGGAACGGGGAACTAAAATCCCTGCCGTATTAGATTTTCCACCGTAATTGTCGACGACGATGCACCCTTGGTCATCTTCTCGATGTATTTGGCGATCAAATCAGCTTCCAGATTTACCGGGTCTCCCGGTTTCAAAGATTTGAGGTTGGTCGTTTCGAGCGTGTGCGGGATGATTGCCACACTGCAACGTTTCCCGTCCAGCTTGGCCACAGTAAGGCTGATCCCTTCAATCGAGATCGAGCCTTTGTAGACGGTGTACTTCTCCACGTCGGCGGGAAGTTCGATGTCCAACCACCAGTTTTCCGAATCGGCAATGCGGCCGAGCGAGAGGAGTTTTCCAACTCCATCCACGTGTCCCTGCACAACATGGCCGCCAAATCGTCCGTTGGCCTTCATGGGAAGCTCAAGATTGACCAGTGCATTTTTGCAGATGTGGGAAAACGAAGTCCGTGCCCAGGTTTCCGGAGCTAGATCTGCGCAAAAGGAATTCGCTTTGATATCCAGTGCTGTCAGACAAACGCCGCTGACTGAGATGCTGTCGCCGGTTTTAAGTTCCGTGGGCGTGTTCTGTGCCTGGATGGAGATGCGGCGGTTTTCTCCCCGTTGTTCGATCTTCGCGACCTTGCCGACTTCTTCGATGATTCCAGTGAACATTTTTTACTCACTATACGGATTCTTTAAATAGCCTTCCACGGCAAAGTCTTCGCCGAATCGATGTAATTTGATAAATTTCACATAAGCGGCGTCGTTCATGTGGCGAAATCCGTACCCCGCGGCAAATGGCACCGACCCTGTGCCGGCCAGGATTTTAGGCGCATAGTAGAGGAAAACCTTGTCTACGATGCCCGATGCCAACGCGGCCCAGTTGATCAAAGCTCCGCCTTCAATGATCAAGCTGGTGATTTCAAGTTTTCCCAAATAGCGGGAAATTCCCAGCATGTCCGGACGGCCATCGGCCGTCATTTCTTCAATTTGCTCCACCCGAATGCCGCAGTCGAGCAATTGCTGTTTCTTTTTTTCCTCGGCAAACGAACAGAGAACGATCACATCATTTTTTGCCGTTTTTACCACACGTGAATCGAGAGGCAGACGGAGACGGGAATCTACGATCACGCGCAACAGAGGACGGCGGCGGGGACGACCGCTGCGGTCGGTCAGTAGTGGATTATCCGCGATGATAGTTCCCACTCCGACCATGATGGCATCGTGCTGATGGCGAAGTTCCTGAACATGATATCGAGCCACGTCACTGGTAATCCAGCCGCCGGTTGGCCCGCTCGTGCCCGGCGGAGCCTTCTCCGCGGGAGGCGGAGCTATCTTTCCGTCCAGAGTCATGGCGGCTTTCAGCGTAATAAGCGGCTCGTGGCGGCGGATGTATTTGGCAAAAGATTCGTTGAGAGGCCTGGCTTCATCCTCGAGAATCCCGGATGCGACCACGACCCCAGCGGCGCGCAGCTTGGCAAACCCCTGACCGCTGACAACCGGATTCGGATCTTGCATGCACGCAACCACCCGACGAATTCCTGCGGCGATAACGGCGTCGGCACATGGGCCGGTGCGGCCTTGATGCGAGCACGGCTCCAGATTGATGAAAAGAGTTGAGCCGCGCGCTTTTTCCCCCGCACTCTGCAATGCAAGAACTTCGGCGTGGCTAACTCCGTCGTAAGTGTGGAAGCCTTCTCCACATACGTTGCCACGGTAGTCCACGATGACTGCACCTACGTACGGATTCGGTGAAGTAAGGCCAATTCCTTGGGCCGCCAGTTCAAGCGCGCGGCGAAGAAACTTTTCGTCTGTCTCGCGATGTGACATGGATGGCTTGAAACGCTATGCGAACAGAGAATCCACAAAATCTTTCGGACTGAACGGCAACAGATCCCCTGCTTTTTCACCAACTCCAACAAACCGCACCGGAAGGCCCAACTCGCGTGAAATCGCCACAACTACGCCGCCTTTGGCGGTGCCGTCGAGCTTGGTGAGCACAATGCCGGTCACGCCCGCAGATTGTGTGAATAACCGCGCCTGCTGCAGGCCATTCTGGCCGGTGGTGCCGTCCATCACCAACAATGTTTCGTGCGGTGAGCCGGGGATCACTCGCTGCGCAGTGCGCCGCATCTTCTCCAACTCGGCCATCAGGCTGGTTTTCGTATGGAGACGGCCGGCCGTATCCACGATGACGTAATCTGTTTTTCGCGCGACCGCTGCCTGTAGCGCGTCAAACAGAACCGCGGAGGGATCGCCACCAGCGCTGGTGCGAATGACTTCTGTGCCGGTGCGTTGTCCCCAAATTTCCAGCTGCTCGATCGCGGCGGCGCGAAAGGTGTCAGCCGCACACAACAGGACCGTTTTTCCTTCGGAGCGAAAATTCTGGGCAAGCTTGCCGATGGTGGTGGTTTTGCCTGCGCCGTTGACTCCGACTACCAGAATCACTTCGGGTGTGTCATCGACCCTTACCACTGGACGCTTGTCAGTTACGTCGAGTATCGCCAGCAATTCTTCCTTGAGCAGCCGCTTCAACTCATCAACGTCTTTAATCTGTTTGCGGTCGGCTTTTTCCCGCAGGCTGCTTAATACTTGTTGAGTCGTGGCTGTGCCCAGGTCAGCGCTGATCAAAATCGCTTCCAGATCATCCAGCGTGTTCCGGTCAATCTCCTTGCCAATGGAGACTACATCCTCAATCCGCGCAGCGAGGTTCTCGCGTGTGCGGGTGACGGCCTCTTTCATGCGGTCAAGAAAACCGGGTTTTTCTTCTAGGCTTCCGAAAAGGGTCTGAATCATGGAGAAAAATACAGGGTCATAACAATTATAAAGGCGCAAACGTTATGACGCCCGAGGCCGGAGCGGATTGGAGTTAGGCCTGAGTCGAGGCTACTTCAACCGGAACAGGCGCTTCCGCGACCTGCTTCGGGGCGACAGGCGCCGGTTGAGGCTGTGCCGCTGCTGTTTGCGGTACGGGTACAAGAGGTAGTTTGACGGGCTGACGGGGAACCTTAATCTCGCCTCGCTGATGAATGGCTTCGAGCGCCGCTACAGCGGTCGGATCGAGTCGTTTCCCAGATAGCGACAAAATGACTTTGAGCGCTGCTGCTGCATCGCGTGCCTGCTGATATGGACGGTTGGTGGTGAGCGCGTCGAATGTGTCGGCCACTGCAATGATGCGAGCCAACTGCGGAATCTCATCGCCTTTTAAACCGTGGGGATATCCGCGTCCATCGAGCGACTCATGGTGCAACTCGATTCCAGGCAGCATCTCTTTCAATTGGGCCACCGGCCTCAGGATGTTCGCACCCTTGGTGGTGTGGGTCTTCATGACAGCGAATTCTTCTTCGGTCAGCGCGCCCGGCTTCTTCAGGATGCGGTCTTCAATACCGATCTTGCCTACATCGTGCAGTTGTGCAGAGATGCGTACCACTTCGATCTCGCTCTCGTTCAGCCCCATTTCCTTGGCAATCATCATCGAGTAGCGCGTCACACGATCAGAGTGACCGCGGGTGTACGGGTCCTTTTCATCGACCGCTCCGGCGAGCATTTGAATCGAGGCCAAAAACAGCTCGCGGTTTTCGTTCGCTGCACGCTTGAGGTCGTAGACGAATTGTTCCAATTCTTCAGACATAGTATTAAAAGTTGCAGCCAGCTCTCCGAACTCGGTACGGCTCTTCAGGCGCACGCGCTGGGAAAAATCTCCCTGAGCGATGGCGCGGCTGGAGTCGGTCAAAATCCGCAGCGGATTCGTAATAGTACGGGCCGCGATGATGCTTATGAAAACGCTCAACAAAGCCGCCAGAAATGCCCAGATCCGGGCGGTGTTTTGCATTTCGTAAACTGCGCGGTAGGCTTCCTGCCTCGGCTTTTGCACCACGACTGCCCATTCCAGGTTCGATACAGGGCTGTACGTGCCAAGCATTTTAACCGCATTTTTCCCTTGGCCAACATTAAACTCATTCGTTGCTGCGACAAACTGCGCTTTGCTGCCCTGATCGACGAAGTTGCGGACGATGTCCAGGTTGGTCATGTCCTGACCGGTAGCGTAGTCAGGAGTTGCGCCCGCCACCAAACGTCCAACAGAATCTACGACATATGGAGTGAGTCCTCCGCGGCTGACTTCCTGGAGGCGCCGGATAAGAAATTGCAGGTCCACTACTGACCCCAGCATTCCCACAAAATTGCCAGAGGATGTAACTGGCACGCTAACAACAATCACGGTGCGGGAATCCTTGCCGTTGCCAACCACCAGAGCCTCTCCGCTATAACCACGACCCTCGCGTGCAGCTGCATAAGCACGTTCCAACTCGCGTTGCAAAAATGCATCGGGTGCGATACGCCCTGCGGAGATTCCTTTTGCTTCAGAGTTCAGTAATGTCGCGTAAGCCACGTCGTTGGAAGATGAAACATAGTTTTCCAGCAAGGCACGCAGCTCCGGCAATTCCACGCGGTCCCCGGTAAGATCGCCGTTGCTGGCTACTTGCAGCGCCGAGGACAAATTAGACATCATCATGCGCGATGAATTCTGGTGCTGGGCAATGTCGTCGGCCAAGGAACGCGCGACTGTATTTTGCAGCAGTCTTTCGTTAGTGATCAGCCGCTCACGGTTGATGACTTCTACCTTGGACGAGTAGAAATAAATGGGTACAACGCTGATCAGCAAAAGTACGCTGAGGATCAGGTAGAGAATCCGTATGCGCCGGGTTGGAGCAGCTGATTTCAATGACAAAATGGCCGTGGCGCGTCCGAAACCGGCAGCGCAGAGAACGATTCCTTTGAATTTTACGTTGAGATGAACGTTAGGCCCGGTTACGAAGGTCTTAATCACTGCGCCAGATTCGCCGAGGAAGAAAATACTAAGTGACTTGTAATGAACAAGATGCGTGGCAATTTTTAGTAATTTGAGAGTTTGTGATTCGTCCGGGCAAGGAGAAATTGTTTGAACAGATGTATGGCCCGGATGGCGACTGGACGCAGCTTTTCCGTCACGGCAAAGGGTACTGCGGGACAAGACTTACTCGCGACTGCGATGATTCACGGCGTTACGTAACGTTAGACTTTTGGGAGTCGCGGGCAGACTATGAAAGATTTATATCGCAGCATGCAGCCGAATACGAAGCGATCGATCTAGAGTGCGAAGCATTGACCGAACAAGAAAGCGAAGTCGGGACACTTGTGGTGCTTAGAGACTGAGAACTAGCAACTGAGAACCCGTATTCCTCCTGCCCCTTATCTTGCATATTTAAGAACTCAACTTTCACGGGTAGCCCGCCGTGTCATCAGTTCATGAATGGCATCGCGCGGGGACTTGTCATTGTGCAGGATGGCGTACATCTGCTCAGTGATTGGCATCTCGATAGAACGAGCGCGTGCCAGGCCAATGGCCGCGTTCGTGGTGAAAATGCCTTCGGCAACTGAGCCGTGCATGCCGGTAACGATGTCTGCGAGTTTTCGTCCGCGTCCCAGCTCAACCCCAACACTACGATTACGCGATAGGTCTCCTGTGCAAGTCAGAACCAAGTCGCCAAGGCCGGCCAATCCAGACATGGTTTCCTGGCGGCCCCCGCAGGCGACAGCCAAGCGCGTCACTTCCGCCAGACCGCGCGTGATCAAGGCTGCGATCGAGTTGTGGCCGAAGTCCAAACCGTGACAAACCCCTGCGGCGATGGCGATGACATTCTTTAATGCTCCGCCAAGCTCGACACCGATGACATCGTCGTTGCGATAAATGCGAAAACGCGGGTCGCTAAATTCCCGTTGAACTCGCTCCGCTAATTCGTTGTCATTGGACGCGATGGCAACGGCGGTTGGATCGCCGCGCGCTACTTCTGCCGCGAATGACGGGCCGCTGAGTGCGCCCAATCGAGGCTTGAATCCGCGCGATTCCACCGTTTCTGAAATCACCTGGGTCATGCGCAGCAGCGACGTTTCTTCCAAGCCTTTAGTTGCGCTGACAATCAACGTGTCAGGTTTCAGATTAGAAACCATCTGCTGAAACAAACTGCGACAGTGTTGCGACGGCATGACGCTGACCACAATTTCTGCATGGCGGAGTGCCTCGGCTAGTTCTCCAGTAACCGATAAATTTTCAGGAACAGTTTGCCCGGGGAGAAAGAGTTCGTTGACTTTCTTAACGGAGATTGATTCTCGCACCTCGCGCTCTCGCGCCCAAAGACAAACCTCATGGACGCCTTTGCGTCCCAAAACAATCGCAAGGCCCGTGCCCCAGGCTCCCGCTCCAATGACGGCGATTTTACTCATCGGCGCCTCGGCTGAAAACGCGGTTCTGTGCCGGCCATCAGGCGTCGAATGTTTCCATGATGTTTCAGTACGATCATGATTGAGCAGACAGAAATCAGAAGGATTACGGTTGGTGCGGCGCGATATTCATGTAAAAGCCAGACCGCCACAGGGAATGATGCCACCGAAATCAGCGAACTCAGCGATACGAAACGAAAAATGGTTAAAGCGACAACAAAAATTCCGATCGCAACCAGACTCGCCTTTGGAGCGACCAATGCGAATGAGCCAAGTCCCGTGGCTACGCCTTTGCCGCCTTTGAACTTGAGCCAGACCGGAAACATGTGGCCGAACACTGCAAACAGCGCGGCAATTGCTGCATGGATAGCAATGCCGGCTTCATTCACAGGGTGCAGTGGGCTCGGCGAACAGTAAATGAACATGGCGAGCGCCACTGCGGCGCATCCTTTTCCGGCATCAAGCAGCAGAGTCAAAAGTCCGAGCATCGGCGAGGACCGTGCCACATTCGTCGCGCCTATATTGCCACTTCCACTGTTGCGCACATCCTTGTCGCAAAAGACTAGTACCAGGATGTACCCAAAAGGGACTGAGCCCAGAAGGTAGCTCAAAATCAAAATGGTCGGGAGAGAGCGCATGTCTGGGGCAAATGAGCGTTAGTGCAGCACGAAGGTTGCAACCTTGGTATAACGCGAACCACTCGGGCTGAGCTGACTCTGATAAAGATAAAACTCACGGGCGGTCATGGTACCAAACTCGGGAGCGGGGAGCGCAGCCAGTTTTTCTTGCAGACGCTGAAAATTTCTATTGGGTCGGTCTTTCGTGTCACGAGCAGGTCTGCCGGAGCCGGTGCGGGTTAATGTCAGGTGTGGACTGAAAGCGTGAGTCTCTCTCGCTATGCCAAGCGGAATGAGCGTTTCATCTACCGACTTCGCTAGATTTGCGAGCTGCGGTCCGGATTCGATGCCAACCCAAAATACCCTCGCTGATTTTGCAGTTGGGAAGAATCCATATCCGCGACATGCTACTCCGAAAGGGGTGCAGGAGATTTTCGACAATGCCCGCTTGATTTCTTCTGGATCGGGTTGTTCGCCGATGAATTTCAACGTCACATGCAGAGACTCAGGTCTAACCCAGCGGGCGTCAGGGGAGAACTCACGTACGCCCTCTATGAAACGCGCAATTTTGCCGCGAATATTTTCGTCGATGTCGAGGGCAACGAACAGGCGCATGTTTACATTAGCCCTCGGCGGACCATATCCATGGCTTGCTGGGTGGCGAACCAGCGAATGCGTTTGCGGTCGCCGGTGAAGTTCCGTTCACTTACCTCGGTTTCTGATTCCGTTGCCAGCGCGTGATAAACCAACCCGACTGGTTTTTCCGGAGTACCTCCGGTTGGCCCGGCCACGCCCGTGATTCCAATCCCTAGAGTTGCACCCGTCCGCTTGCGTATCCCTTCCGCGAGCGAAGCTGCCACTTCACGGCTGACTGCGCCATGTTTTTTGATCAATGCCGCAGGAACATCGGCTAAGCGAGTCTTTAGTTCGTTGGAATATACAACTGCACCACCGAGAAAGTAGCGCGAACTTCCGCCGACTGAAGTGATGCGCTCGGCCAACAATCCTCCGGTGCAGGATTCTGCCGCGGCCAGGGTTGCGCTCCGCATTTGCAGGTAATATCCGACGATCTGCTCGAGCGAGTCTCCATTGTCAGAGAACACGAAATCGCCCAGTTCTTCTTCAATGTCCGCCATCAGCTGATCCACGCGCTCTTGCGCTGCCTGCAACGTGCTGGCCGAGGTCTTTAAATGCAGCTGGATTTCTCCAGCCCCGGCGAGGATTGTGGTTTGCACGTCGGTGTAACGCGTGTAGATAGGAGCCACTCGTGCATCGCAACTGGACTCTCCCATCATGGCGATCTTCAGCACGCGGGTTGCAATAAACTGCTGTGGTAGTTTTTCTCGTAAGCGATGGACGCACTGGTCCTCAAACATGGCCATCAACTCGTGCGGAGGACCCGGAAGCAATATCACGATCTTTTCATTGCCTTGATAGCGAGGAGTCATCCACTGTCCCGGAGCGCTGCCGTTCGGATTGGGAAGGAGCGTGGCGCCTGCGATCACATCTGCTTGTTTGTAATTGTTCGCTGTGATCTTCCAATTGCGGGATGCGAAGCGTTGTTCCAATGCTTTCAGTGCTTCGGAGTCGCGATGCAACTCAACTTTCAAAGTTTCTGCGACGGCTTCGCGCGTGAGGTCGTCCTCAGTTGGGCCGAGGCCTCCCATAAAAATCACGATGTCTGCGCGCGAAAGGGCGATGCCGGCCGCTTGCACCAGATGCTGGCGAGTATCGCCGACAATGGTCTTGAAATTGACCTCGGCTCCCAGTTCGTTCAGCTTGCCAGTCAGGTAAAGAGAATTGGTGTCCTGGCGGAATGGGGTGAGTAATTCCGAACCGATAGCGATGATTTCAACGTTCACACAGGAAGTGTAAATGATGGGGAAAAACAGTGGGTTACGGTTCGGGAAGTAAAGGCAATCCCTGAATGTTCCAGGAGAGACGGTGAAGCGCGTTGGTTGTGGCCAGAACAACCGAGCGGCCCGGAGCAAAAGCTAGTCCCACCAATCCTGTTCCGGCTACTTCAAGCGAGGCCTTACCCTCCGGTGTGATCTTCACAATGCCGCGTTTCCCGGACAAAGAGGCGGCGACGTACAGGTTTCCTTCGATGTCAAAGGCCAGCCCTTGAGGGCGTCCCAAACCACGATAGAAAGTGGCAACTGTACCGTGACCGTCGATTCTGTAGACCGCGTCGAAACTTGATGTCGTTGGTCCAGTCACGAACAAATCGCCGCTCGGGCTGAAGGCCATGTGGTAGGCGGAGACGCTCGGCTCCAGCGTGGCAAAAACAAAAATCTGACGGTCCGGCGCAACCTTGAAAATGGTTCCGTTGCGGTCCCCGACATACAAATTTTCGGACTTGTCGAAGGCAATCCCGGTCGCAACTCCCATGCCCTCGGCATAGGTGGACATCGTTCCGTTGCGCGCTACGCGATAAACTTTTTCATCATGCCGGGAGGAAACATACATTTGCCCAGCTCGGTCGAACGCGATGGCAGTGGGATTCATGATGTCGGCCAGAAACGGTTGGATTTCGTAGTTGGTGTCGATCTTGAAAATGGATACAGGAACTTTTTGTCCGCGCGATCCGGATAACGTCGCGAAGATATTGCCTTCAGCATCCAGAGCGGGATTGGTCACAGGATGCAGATTGTCGGTAATAAGTCCAGCGACCTGAATTTGCTGAGAATTGCTGGAATGACCGTTGGTTGAAACCACCACCGGGCCTGACGCTGCTCCTGTCGGGACACGCGCCACCAAGAAATCGTCGGCGCTGATGACCACCGCCCCCTCAATTTCCCCGAACTTTACGCTGGGCTGACGGAACTCCGCAGGGCGCAAGCCCTGACCCGTGATACGAATCTCGCCTCCCGGCAGCGCGGCTGATGGACTCACGGCGTCAATGCGTGGAAATCCATTCACGTTTTTCTTGCCGAGGAAGCGATCAGAAATTCCCATGCACTCCAAATCCCGTTATCGAGGTAGAAGGCCGAAATGCAGTAAGAGTTGCATGATGGCCAGAGTGTAAAGACCAGCGGCTACATCATCGCACACAATACCGGAACCTTCCGGGAGACGTTCGAGTTGGCGGACCGGCGGCGGCTTGACGATGTCAAACCCTCTAAAAAGTATAAAGCCGGCCAGCACAGTTTTCCACGTGACCGGGGCAGCGATCAGGGCGATGAGCTGTCCTGCGGCTTCATCGATCACGACGAATTGCGGATCTTTGGAAGCTGAAGCTCGAGAAACTTGAGTCGCAGCGGGAATGCCAATCAAAACAATGAAGAGCACCATAGCGAGTGCAGCCCACAACTGAATATGGGCAGGGATCACATGGGTGAGCGCCCACCAGCACAAGACCGTTGCGGCGGATCCCCAGGTCCCCGGGCCGGGGCGCAGGTAGCCTATGCCAAACAACGTCGCGGTGAGAGATGCCCAGAGTGGCGCTTTGCCTGCCGATCCCGCCTTCATATCTTTTTGTCCGAGTCTAGGCGGGGTCTTAAATCCACTTCTTCTTCGATATCGGTCACCGGCGACGAAATCACATAGGCTCCACTCGCCCATTTTCCAAGGTCAATCAAACGGCAGCGGTCGCTGCAAAAAGGGAAGTCGGAGTTGTCCTTGTTGACCGGTTTCTTACAAATAGGACAACTCAGCTTGAGCGCGCGCTTGCGTGGCATGGAAACTCTCAGATGATCCTGGCTACCAGATCGTAGTCGTGGGCTTCGGTGATCTCGCCGCGATAGAATTCACCAATTTTCGGTTCGCGATCCTCGGGAAAGTCGTTCACAAAAACTTTGCCATCGATTTCTGGAGCATGCATTTCTGTGCGGCCTTCGTAGAGCAGGTCGCTTTCTTCTGAGGGGCCCTGCAAAAGCAGATCGAATTGTTTTCCGACAAGAGCTTTTTTGCTCTTGCGGCTGATCCCGCGCTGGATATGCATCAAGTGTTTGCGCCGGCGTTCGATTTCTTTGGGAGAAACTTTCTTGCCCAATTCGAAAGCTCCCGCACCTTGCTGATCGGAGTAGCTGAATGCGCCCATCCAGTCGAGCTTGGCTTCGCGCACAAATTCACACAGCTGTTCAAATTCTCTTTCGGTTTCGCCGGGGAATCCGACAATGAATGAAGAACGCAGAGTTACATCTGGGATCGTACGTCGCATTTTCTCGATCGATCGCAAGAAAATTTCAGCCCCCCCGCCGCGCTTCATGCGTTTTAGAACCGTCGGAGATGCATGCTGTAAGGGAACATCCATGTACGAACAAATTTTGTCGTGGGATGCGATGGTTTCGAGCAAACGCCCGGTGATTTTGTTGGGATAGGCGTAGAGGAACCGTACCCAGCGCAGGCCATGAATCGAAGCTAGTTTTTCCAGCAATAGAGCCAGGCCATCTTTCAGATCAAAATCTTCGCCATAACAGGTTGTGTCCTGACCGATCAATGTGACCTCACGTACGCCGCTCAAAGCGAGCCGCTCTGCCTCTGCAACCACAGACTCAAAACGCCGCGAGCGGAACTGGCCGCGCAACTGCGGAATGATGCAGAAGGTGCAAGGATGATCGCACCCCTCGGCGATTTTGATGTACGCGGTGTACCCCGGCGTGGCTAAGATGCGAGGCGTCGCTTCGTCATATAGGTAGTTGGGAAGATCGGAAACTGTACCGTCCCAGGATTCGCGGGAGAAGCGGCCTTGTGCTGCTCTGGCATCTCCTTCGGGACGAGACGTCAGGATTCGGAAAAGTGAATCGGCAGGCTGTGCTCGAGCAACCCCCACCGCTGCCAGAATATTTTCCAGTTCGCCGGTTCCCACAACCGCGTCAACTTCGGGAATATTTTTTTGAATATCGTTCCGGAACCGTTCTACCAGGCACCCTGCCACCACCAGCTTGCGCGCTTTTCCATCAGTCTTATGCCGCGCCATTTCCAGGATCGTGTTCACCGATTCCTGCTGCGCGCTCTCAATAAATGAACAGGTGTTTACAACGATGACCTCCGCGTCTTCCGCCTGCCTAACCAGCTCTGCTCCATTGTGTGCAAGCATGCCCATCATGACCTCGCTGTCCACGAGGTTCTTAGGGCATCCCAGGCTTACAAAGCCTACTTTGGTTGGGCTCTTCGTCTCTGGTGCGCGTGCTTCCAGATTGTCTTCAGCCAGCACAGATGGGGTTTTGCGCGACATTCCAATATCAATCTTAGCATTCTGTTAGACCCCCGTGGCCTGGTTCGCACGGGAGGAAAGATGACGCGTCAAGGTTTTGGGATCGCTGTACTCATCGCGATGGCATTGCTAGCGGTAAACGCCGCAGCCCAGAAAATGAAATCGCGGGATCAATAAGGTCGCATATTCATCAGCGACCAAGGCGTGTTGGGCGCCGATCCTTCGAATCCTAATATTCACTTCGGCAACGGTCTGACCTACGAAGCCAACTAGCTTCTAAAGCTGGGCGTAGAGCGGATACTCTTATCCGCTCCGCTGCCCGATTACTCGACACCAACTGACGACCTCTTGGTAGAGTTCCGGAAGTTCCTGCGCATCCTCGGCGGACCCGCCAAAACGAGCTCCTTCGTAACGAGATGTAAATACAAACACCAGCCTTCGCAGTGGTTCGTCTCGAATTGAGCTAGCGAACTCGGCCGGCGTCTGTGTGTCCTTTTTATGCCAGCCGTTGCGTTCCACTCTCCTCAACATTTTTTCGTACCAGAGACTGGCGGCCATGCGAGGGGACTTGTCAGGGCGAGTTGTAAGCATAAATTTCTGAACAGCCTGCCAGAGTCGCCGCAAGTTCAACAATAAAAATAGGAGAGTGCCGATCAGTAGCAGGCGACCGGTCCAACCACCAGGCGAAAGTGAAATTCTATTGGCCGCATTGTGCGCCCAGGCGAGCATTTGTTGGTACTGATTGTGGAACCAGCGACGGATTTGATATGCCATGTGCCGTCCCTTTTGCACGGTTTGCTGGCTGAGGGTGTACTGGTGTGCTACGTCGTAGTTTACGATCCATTCCCGCCAGAACGATGCCATGGCGTCGGTGTACATAGAAATTCTGCCCCAGCCTCTCTGCGGGTAAGCGCCTGAGCTAGGCGTGGGATCGAATGTCACCCAACCTCGCTCGGGGAAATATGCCTCAACCCAGGCATGGGCATCACTGCTGCGAATGATGTATTGCGAAGTGATGTCGTTAAATTCGTTGGTTGTGAAACCGGTTATTACGCGAGAAGGGATTTTGAGTGTGCGCAGCATCACCGCCATGGCTGATGCGAAATATTCACAGTGTCCCTGCTTTCGTTCAAAAAGAAAATGGGCCAACGGATCGGCATGACGTGTAGATGGGAGCTGCAGGGTATAGCTGAATTTTGTTTTCAGGTAGTGTTCTATGGATGTGGCTTTGTCATAGTCGCTGCTCGAAATATTCGCCACCTGCGCAGCCAGTTCGGGTATCCGCGGATCCAGTTTTGGCAATTGCAGGTAATCGGAAAGTTCGTCGACTGTGTAAATTCGCTCAGGAGATGCTGGCGCATTGCGCGACGACCAACCGTCGTAAATACTGACCGGATGTTCCGGATCCAGGTCGTATACGGCCCGGCCGCGGTCGGTGGCGATCACGCGATACTTTCCTTGCAAGGCCTGCGGCTGGGGGGCGAGAAAGAAAACGTTGATGCCGAGTGGCTCCATGAGCACGCGGTAGTGGATCTGTGAAGAAAGATCGAGCGCAAGTGGCGATTTGGAGCGGATGTCTCGTGAACGCAAATCAAATTGCTGGTTCATCCCCGGCCGCAATGGAAATGCGTGATACGGATTCGACCAACTGGTGCCATCAAATACGCTGAGCGCGACGCCGCGCCAGTTCTGTGTATAAGTCCCCTGCTGTTCGCCGACGATTTCCACGTGCATCACGACAGTATTCGATTGCTGAATTTCTCCTATGTTTCCCAGCTCAACGTGGTCACTGAAGCCGGTGGAGATCGCCCCACTGGGTGAGAAAGCGCTTAAATATCCGGTGGAGAGGCGGGGCAGGACGAAAAAAATCGCTGTCGCGGTCAGCAAGATCAGCAAAAGAATTACAGGTGCAATCCCCACCAGCGAGATCACCAGCCTGCGTTCACCTTTGCCGTTGTTGAGCTCTTCGGCGCTCACTGTAGATTTTGCTGAAGTGCGCTTCATCTCCAGCAAGATGAAAGTTGCGATGGCACAGAGCATGAAAATCGAAAAGGCGAAAAGAAAAGTGCTGTCCACGGTCAACACTGCGGAAGCCAGCACCATTAAGAAAGCGATGACCGCCAGAAAATAATGGTCACGGTCGCGGCGGGCGGAAAACAGTCGCATCACCGTTAGGAAAAGAACCAGGTGTACGGTAGTGGAAACAAATTGCTGCGACAGCAGGAAGTAATC
>Ga0207689_10003282_pt1 | contig 14832 bp, 12 predicted proteins | sample KBSMisM52_FD_184312 | JGI IMG/M metagenome (GOLD analysis project Ga0207689, IMG submission 184312) | Miscanthus rhizosphere microbial communities from Kellogg Biological Station, Michigan, USA - KBS Miscanthus M5-2 (SPAdes) (version 2) | ecosystem: Host-associated > Plants > Roots >... | reverse complement strand
GGTCAAGCTGGACCAGCGCGGGTTCACCCTCCACTGGCGCAACCTCGTCTTCCGCGGCGACGTCACCGACCAGCCCATCTCGCCCCCCGACGAGAGGCGAGCGGTGCAGTCCGTGTTCGCGGAGCGCGGGGCCATCGCCATCGTCGAAGGCAGCGCCATCCGGAACCTCGATCGCGTGGCCAAGATCCTCACCGTGAACGGGCACATCCGCGATGACGCCGACTATCCCCTGAGGTGGTGACGGCTCCGTCACACGGGCGTCACCCCCGCGGTTGACCCTGCCCCGGGCCAGGCGTATACGGGTGTCCCGTTCGGCCGCGGGCGCCGGCACCAGGGCCCAAGAAAGGCGTTTGATGTTGCGCGTCCACGTCGCCGTCCTCAGCGACGATCAGCTGTTCCATGACGGGCTGGTCCGGATCCTGCGCGGCGAGCCCACGCTCAACGTGGTAGACGGGATCGACCGTCCGGGCGACAAGCTCGCCCTGCTCCCGAAGATGTCCGGACCGCACGTGGTCCTCATCGACAGCCGGACGGAGGGAGCGCTCGGCCTCTGCGCGGCCCTGCGCCGCAGCGGCGGGGCGGCCGTGATCTTCGTGGCCGCGCCCGAGGAAGGGGGCTGGCCGCAGATGGCGCTCTCCGCCGGCGCGCGCGGCCTGCTGGGCAAGAGCACCCGTCCGGAGCAGCTCCTGCAGGCCCTGCGCGTCGTGCACGCGGGCGGGGTGTGGGCGCCGCGGCGGGTCATGGCCGAATGCATCGAGAAGCTCACGCGCACGTCCGCCGCCGACCGGGCCGCCGATCCCTCCGTGGCGCGCGCGCTGAGCCTGCGCGAGCGCGAGGTCTTCCGCCACGCCGCCATCGGGCTCAGCAACAAGGAAGTCGCGGACCGCCTCGAGATCAGCCGGGCCACGGTCAAGGCGCACCTGACGCAGATCTTCCAGAAGCTCGGCGTGAGCGGCCGCGCCCAGCTCGCCGCCGTCTATCACGGGCTCGCCGTCTCGTCCTCCACCCACCTCGCCGCCGCGGACTTGCCGCATCGCTCCTCGCCCTCGGTCGTACGACTCAAGGCCTAGCCTCCTCCTCGACCCTGGCCATCTCGCCAATTGACCGGTGCGCGCGCGCACACCGATCATCCGGCTCCGTTCGGCCGGCCCCGCGTCCCTCCAAGGGCCGGCCGATTTTCCCGCCGTGAAAGAGAGGCGACGATGGCGTCGAGCGAACTGTTGCGATTGGGCCGTGCGTTTTCCGAGCGCCGTGGCCGGCGTCTCCGGGCCGCGGCCGCCCTGGGCGTGCTGGCCTTCCTGGCCGTGCCCGGCCGGGTGCAGGCGGATCCGGTCAGCCCCTTCACCATCGCCAACGCCGACAGCCCCGACCCCGTCGCCTCGGGCAGCCAGCTCACCTACACCATCACCATGGTGAACGGCGGGGGGGCCAAGGCCACCAACGTCGTGTTCTCCGACCAGGTGAACGGCGTGGGCGGCATCGGCGTTCCGCCCCAGCTCGTCCTCACCAGCACGCGCGGGAGCTGCACCCAGAACGTGAACCTCGTGACCTGCGCCGCCGGCACCATCGAAGGCGGCGGGACCTGGGTCGTCACCATCCGCGGCATCGTCACCGCCTCCAACGGCACCACCCTGAACAACACGGCGTCCGTGACCGGCACCCGTTCCGCCCAGAACTTCACGAGCACGGCCACCGCCACCACGCTCGTGAGCAACGGCAGCGGGGCGGGGCCCGACCTCAGCATCGCCAAGTCGGGACCCACGAGCATTCCCGTCTCCACGCCGATGACCTACACCCTCACCGTCAACAACGCCGGCACCGCGAACGCGACCGGCGTCAAGGTCGTCGACACCGTGCCCGCGGGCCTGACCAGCATCAGCGCCAGCGGCACCAGCCTCTTCGTCTGCGGCGTGGCCGGCCAGACCGTGACCTGCACGGGCGGCGCCGTGAACCAGGGCTCCAACGCCAGCATCACGATCAACGCGACCTCGCCCGCCACCGTCGGCACCATCACGAACACCGCCGTCGTCGATCCCGACGACGCCATCGCGGAGACGAACGAGCTCAACAACACCTCCGCCCTCGTGAACACGCAGGTCACGACCGGCCCGCCCCCGCCCTCCATCTCGATCAACCTGACCGACAGCTCCGGCGTGATCGCCGGCGCCGGCCCCGACCCCGTGAACCCGGGCGGCCTGCTCACCTACAAGATCCTCGTCCAGAACAACGCCACCACCCGCGCCGACGACGTGTCCATGGTCGACGGGACGCAGGGCCTGGAGGCGGCCAGCATCACGATCACCCAGGTGGTGACGAACGGCACCGTCGGCAACAGCGGCGGATGCTCCGTAATCGCGCCCCAGGTCCGATGCCTGGCCCGCACCCTCAACCCCGGAGGCACGATCCTCTACACGATCACCGGACAGGTCGTGGCCTCGGCCGGCTCGACCCTCTTCGACACGGCCACCGTCACCGGCAACGTCAAGAACACGGGCGTCACCAGCACCGACAGCGAGCTCACCACGGTCAAGCCCCAGTTCGACCTCACGATCACCAAGGCGGACTCGCCCGACCCGGTGTGCGCGCGGTCCTGGCCCGGCGCCGTGCCGGTGCCGCTGCTCGGCCCGCCCGTCTGCCTGGGTGGCCTGACCTACACGTTCGTGGTCGGCAACAGCGGGATCGGCACCGCCACCGGCGTCGTCGTGCGCGATCCGCTGCCCGCGGGCACGGTGTTCGACAGCTTCGTGGCCCCCGCCTTCGCCGGCTGCACGGTCGCCCCCGCGACCAACGTCCTGACCTGCACCGGCGGCGTCGTCGGCCCCGAGTCCACCACCGCGATCACGATCGTGCTGGTGGCCCCGCCCTTCGTGGGATCCATCACCAACACCGTGACCGTCGATCCCAACAACGCGATCTTCGAGGCGGACGACACGAACAACACCGCCACCCAGACCACCCAGGTCGCGACCGGCGTCGACCTGACCCTCATCAAGACGGACGCCATCGACCCCATCGCCACCAGCGGCACCGAGACCTACACCATCACCGTCGACAATCTCGGGCCCCAGGACGCGACGAACATCCGCGTGCGCGACACCCTCCCCGCGGGCACCACCTTCCGCACCGCGGTCGGCGACCACGGCTTCAGCTGCTCGCACAGCGCGGGCATCGTGGAATGCGTGGGCGGCGCCATCAAGGGCACGGCCAGCGAGTTCTACCCGCCCTTCGGCGCTCCCGGCGACGACAAGGCCACCATCACCATCCGCATCTTCGCGCGCTCCTTCGTCGGCTCCGGGCCGGACGTGATGCACAACGAAGTCCGGGTCGACCCGAACAACGAGATCCCGGAGATCGACGAGACCAACAACCTCGCCTTCCAGGACACGGTCGTCTCCACGGGCGGGGCCGGCTCCGGGGCGTTCAACCAGCTCACCATCAGCAAGGCGCAGGCGAGCCCGGCCAACCCGGTGGCACGCAACGCCAAGGTGACCTACCTGATCACGGTCGGCAACGACGCCACCGACCCCGTGACCGGCGTGAAAGTGCGTGACTTCCTGCCCGCCGGCTCCCAGTACATCGAGGCCACGGGCACGAACCACTTCCTCTGCACGCAGATCTCGAGCTTCGTGGACTGCACGGGCGGCGAGATCGCGGCCGGCGGCTCGGCCACGATCACGCTGAGCGCGTTCGCGCCCGACATCCCCGGGACCTATACGAACCAGGCCATCGCCGACCCCGACAACACGATTCCGGAGGGGAACGAGTTCGACAACCAGGCTTCCGTCCAGACCGTGGTCGTCAACGGCGGCAACGGGCCGTTCTACGAGCTCTCCATCGTCAAGACGCAGGCGAGCCCGGCCAACCCCGCGGCCCGCAACGCCGTCGTCACCTACGACATCGCGGTGCACAACAACGGCTCCGACCCCGTGATCGGCATCAAGGTCCGCGACTTCCTGCCCGCGGGCTCGCGCTACATCGAAGCCACGGGCAGCGCCGGCAGCCAGTTCCTCTGCACCCAGCTCTCCGCGTTCGTGGACTGTGTGGGCGGGCAGCTCTCCTCCGGCGGCACGTCCCACATCACGGTGAAGACCTTCGCCCCCGACACCCCGGGCACCTACACCAACCAGGCGCTGGTCGACCCCGACAACACGATCCCGGAGGGCGACGAGCTCAACAACCAGGCGTCCGTGAACACGGTCGTGACCAACGGCGGCAACGGCGCCTTCAACGACCTGCAGATCCAGAAGACGGGCAGCGCCACCACCACTCCCGGCGGGCCGATCAGCTACACCCTGACCGTCTCCAACGCCGGCTCCGATCCCGCCCTGAACGTGGCCGTGCGTGACGTCCTGCCCGCGGGCGAGACGTTCGTGTCCGCCGCGGACAGCGTCCCCGGTCCCGGCGCCTTCACCTGCAGCCACAGCGGCCTCACGGTCGACTGCATCGGCGCCACCATCAACCCGGGCGCGCCGCGCTTCATCACGATCCAGGCCACCGCCCCCAACCAGAACATCGTCCTCACCAACCAGGCGGTGGTCGACCCCGACAACGCCGTGCCGGAGGGTGACGAGCTCAACAACACGGCCACCTTCTCCACCACCGTGCAGTCCGTGATCAACCTCAAGATCGAGAAGACGGGCAAGACCTCCTCCAGCCAGAGCGAGGTCACCGACTACAAGATCACCGTCACGAACGTGCCCAGCGGGGCGGGCGCCACCGCCTTCGGCGTCCACATGCACGACCCGCTGCCCGTCGGCCTCATCCCGCTCGCCATCGACACGGGCACCGACAACAACTGGGCCTGCCAGGTGCTGGAGAACCCGATCAACGTGGTGGACTGCGTGGGCGACCTCCCACCCACCACCCCGGTGACCATCACCATCACCGTCTTCATGACCGCGGAGAGCGGCCGCTCGCTCGACAACGAGGCCTGCGTCGATCCCGACGACCTCATCGCCGAATACGACCCCGGCAACGCCGACAACTGCTGGACCCACAGCACGATCGTCGGCTCGACGCCGAAGCGGTCGCCCGACCTCCTCGTCGGCAAGTCCGTGAGCTCGACGAGCACGTCACCCGGCGCGGACCTCACGTACACGGTCTCGATCGACAACATCGGCGACGCGGACGCCAAGGGGCCGCTCACCCTGACCGACACCCTGCCCAGCACGGTCACCTTCACCAACGCCAACGGCAGCAACGGCTGGACTTGCACCGAGTCCGCGGGCGTGGTGACCTGCCACGAGCCGGGCGCCAGCGGTCTCGCGGTGGGTGCTTCCGCCAGCGTCACCATCGAGGTGAAGGTCAAGGACGATGCCTCCGTGCCGATCGTGAACACGGCGACGGCGGCGCCCGCGCTCGTCGACCCCGCCCCCAGCACCGAGCTGGAGGACGAGACGGCGGCACACCTCGCCAACAACACGGCCAGCGTCACGTCATCCGTGGGCGGATCCGGGCTCGACCTGGCCATCGCGTCCATCACGGACAACCCGGACCCCGTCAACCGCTCCCACCAGCTCACCTACACCATCGTCGGCGTCAACGGCGGCACCGCCGCCGCCACCGGCGTGCACATCCACGTGACCATCCCGCCCGCTTTCGCGGTGACGCCGATCGGCGCGGACGGGACCAACGGCTTCAACTGCGCGGCCCCGGTGGGGACCCTCATCGACTGCGTGGGCGACCTGCCCGCCGGCGAGAGCACGGTCGTCACCGCGACGTTCACGGTGCTGCTGGGGGCTCCGGACGACCTCAACCTGACTGCCACCATCGACCCCGCCAACGCGTTCGCGGAGATCAACGAGGGCAACAACACCAAGACGGAGGTGACCACCGTCTCCGGCGATACCTGCACGGCGTCTCCGTGCGTGGATCTCGTCGCCGCGCAGCTCACGGGCACGCCGTCGCCCGTGCCGAGCGGAGGCTCGATCACGTTCAACTACGTCGTGGTGAACGTGGGCGACTCGCCGGCCACCTTCCCGGCGCCGGATCCGCAGGATCCGCTGGTCAACCCGACATTCTGGGCCGACGTGGCCGGCACGTACACGTCGTTCACGCGGACCTCGTCGAACGTGGCCATCACCTGCACCGACGATCCGTCCATGACGTTCGGGGCCAACATCTTCTCCAACTGCATCGGCCTCCTCGGGCCGGGCGAGGGAGTGACGATCACCATCACGGTCAACGGCGTGTCCGGGTCCGATATCACGGCCACCCTGACCGCCGATCCGGCCAACCCGGCCTCGGACCTCGCGGAGTTCATCGAAACCAACAACATCCTGACGAAGACGGTCACCATCACGCCGTAGCGGGGGACAGGGATGGTCGCGCCCGTCGCGCGGCCATCCCTTCGCGGCCGGGAGCCGGGAAGGACGGAGGAGCGACGAATGAACAGAGCGCGCAAGATGGTCCTCGCCTCGGTGGCGGCGGCAGTCGTCATGGCCGCCGCGCCGCGGGCGGAGGCGGTGGACTGCGCTCGCCGCCTGGTGGCGGGAGGCGACCACATCCCGGCCGGCCACGAGGTCGAGGAAGACGAGCGCTTTCCCAACCACCTGCTCGACGATCACCTGTCGAAATGGGGACCGTGGTGCAACTACGACATCGCGGTGAACGAGACGACCTCGGGCACCTACATCACGGGGGGCCAGCTCGCCCAGACCTGGAACCTGCGCCCCGACCTCATCACCCTCACCGTGGGCGAGGAGAACACGACGATCGTCAACCTCGTCACCGACTGCTTCGACAAGGTCAAGGACCACGACTTCGCCGGCGCCAGCTCCTGCGCGGCCGCCATCCTGGGCAACTCGTCGCTCTGGAGCAACCTGAACCTGAACCTCACCACCATCCAGCAGCAGTACCGCGTGATCATGGCCGGCCGCCCCAAGCTCATGGTGGCCGTCACCGGCTATCCGAACCCGTACCCGAAGTCGCTGGACGCCGCGTCCAAGATCGCGCTCCTCTGCGTGCCCCTCATCGACACCATCCCTACCTGCACCGCGCGCTGGGTGCAGCTCCCGCCCGCCCTGGAGCTGATCGACCAGGTGTTCAAGAAGCTCAACACGACGATCGAGAACGCCGTGAAGCCGTTCGCGATCGGGTCGGGCGGGCGCTTCGTCTTCGTGGACACGTACACGAAGACCCGTGACCACTGCATGAAGATGGAGGTCACGATCAAGACCATGGTCGAGCACCCGGAGGAGGAGGGCGCGGTGCACGAGCACGATTCGCCCGCCGTGAACTTCGGGTGCTCGGACCCCTGGTACGTGGCCGGGGACGACGGCACCAAGATGCCGGACTACCTCGACCCCGCCGCCATCGGCGTCCTGATCCAGAAGAGCCAGACGACGGTGGGCATGGGCATCCACCCCAACGACGACGGCCACTCCTGCATCTCGGACTTGATCTTCGAAGCGGATACCCTCGAGCCCGGCGTGACGCCGCTGAAGTGGAAGCTCAGCATCCCGGAGGCGCCCAAGACCGACATCTGCCAGTAGCGGACTTCCCGGCGGATAATGCCGGGCGACGATGACGCGCCAGGAAGCCGTCGAAGCCGCCCGCATCCTCGCTCGCTACAAGCGGCTCATCCTCCTGGGCGCGGCCCGCCTCCCCCTGGAGCAGGCGCGGCGAATCGTAGGGCCCGACTGCGCCTACCATCTGTATTCGCGCGCCAGCGTGGCGCGGCGGCGCCGTCGCCGGTCCGCCCTGACCCGTCGTCGCTGACGCCCGCAGGAGGCCACCCCATGGACGCATTCCGGCGCGACCTCGCCCTTGCCGTGCGGATCCTGCGCCGCCGGCCGGGGTTCACGGCGCTGGCCGTCAGCGTCCTCGCCCTCGCCATCGGCGCCAATAGCGCGATCTTCAGCGTCTTCGAGGGCGTCCTTCTCCGCGCCCCCGCCTTCGAGGACCCGGGGCGCCTCGTCTTCGTGTGGGAGGCGCGTCCCGCCCGCAACCAGATTCGCAACGTCGTGGCTTCCTACAACTACGCGCGCTGGCGCGAGCGCGCCAGGTCGTTCATCGGGATCGCCGCCTTCACCCACTCCCGCGTGAACCTCACCGGGGGCGGCGACCCCGAGCAGCTCGACGCCGCCCGCGCGACCGGGAACCTGTTCGCGGTCCTCGGGGTCCGCCCCTTCCTCGGGCGTGCGCTGGCCGACGAGGACTCGCGTCCGCAAGCGGCGCCGGTCGTCGTCCTCTCCGAAGGGTTCTGGCGCCGGCGGTTCGCCGCCGATCCCGGGATCGTGGGCCGCTCGCTCGTCCTCGACGGCCGGCCCACGACCGTGGTCGGCGTGATGCCGCAGTCGTTCCAGCTGCCGGCGGGCAAAGCGGCGTGGCTGCCGATCACGCTCGACCAGGAGCTGCGCGACTCCTGGCGGGGCCGATGGCTGACGGTGGTCGCGCGGCTGGCCCCGGAGACGACGCTCGCCCAGGCGCGTGACGAGATGGCGCGTCTGCACGAGGACCTGGCGCGCGAGCTGCCTGCGTACAACACGGGCTGGACGACCAACGTGTTCTCCCTGCCCGCCGATCTCGTCCGCGACGTGCGCCCGGCCCTGACCGTTCTGATGGGTGCGGTCTCTCTCCTCCTCCTGGTCGCGTGCGCGAACGTCGCGAACCTGCTCCTCGCGCGCGCCCTCTCCCGCGAGCGCGAGGTCGCGATCCGCTCCGCCCTCGGGGCCAGCCCCGGGCGCCTGGTGCGTCAGCTCCTGGCCGAGAGCCTCCTCCTGGGAGTGCTGGGCGGAGTCGCCGGTCTGCTCCTCGGGGCGTGGCTCCTGCAGGGGCTGCTCGCGCTGCTTCCGGCCGAAGTGCGCCTCGTCGCGCACGTCGGATTGAACCCGGCCGTCCTCGCCTTCACGGCTGCCGTTTCGCTGGCGAGCGCGATCCTGTTCGGCCTCGTCCCCGCCCTGCAGCAGGCGCGTCCCTCGCTGGTGCCGGCATTGAAGGAAGGGGGCCAGACGCGCGGTGCGTCCCACGCGCGGCGGCGGCTCAAGGCCGCGCTCGTGGTGTCGGAGATCGCGCTCTCGCTCGTCCTGACGGCGGGCACGGGCCTCCTCCTGCGCAGCTTCTGGCGGCTGGCCAACGTCGATCCGGGCTTCCGGCCGCAAGGCGTCCTCACCGTCCCCGTGGGTCTCCCGGACCGGACCTATCCCACGGCGGAGCGGCAGGCCGCCTTCATCCGCGAGGCCGTCGCGCGCGCATCGCGCCTGCCCGGCGTCGAGTCCGCGGCCGCGATGAGCGCGACCCCGCTGGGAGGCGGGGGATCGGCGACGCGATTCCGCGTTCTCGACCGCCCCGTGCCTCCGCGCGGCGAGGAGCCGTCCACGAACGTCCGTATCGTCACGCCGGGGCTCTTCCGCACCCTGGCCATCCCGCTGCTGGCCGGCCGGGACTTCGACGAGCGGGACGTGGCTGGGCGTCCGGCCGTCGTGGTCGTGAGCCGCGGGCTGGCCCGCGAGTTCTGGCCAGACAAGAACCCGCTCGGCCAGCGCGTGTCGCTGTCCTGGGACGGATGGACGGAGGCGGAAGTGGTCGGCGTGGTCGGCAACGTACGGTTCAATACGCTCGACCGGGACATGCCCCGGGTCATGTATTGGCCCCAGGCCCAGCTCGCGAACGCCTTCATGGCGCTCCTGGTGCGCACGAGCGGACCGCCGCTGTCACTCGTCCCCGCGGTGCGCCAGGAGCTGGCCGCCCTCGATCGCGACCTGCCGCCCGGGCGGTTCCGGACCTTGGACGAGGTCGCGGCCGGCTCGCTGGACCAGCCGCGCTTCCTCCTACGCCTGCTCGCCGCGTTCGCGCTGGTGGCGCTGGCCCTCGCCGCCGTCGGCGTGTACGGCGTCATGTCTTACACCGTGGGAGAGCGCATCCCGGAGGTCGGAGTGCGCCTCGCCATCGGGGCCAGCCCCGGCGACATCGTGCGCCTCATCCTCGGGGAGGGTCTCGCCCTGGGCGCAGCCGGGATCGCGTTCGGCCTCGTCCTCACCGCCGCGGGCGCGGGCGCACTCGGCACGCTGTTGTACGAGGTGCCGCCGCGCGATCCCGTATCGCTGGCCGCCGTGGCCGCGCTCCTGCTGCTGGCCACGCTGGCCGCAGCCTGGCTGCCGGCACGCCGCGCCGCCCGCACCGATCCGCTCAAGGCCCTGCGCGCCGAGTAGCGGCTCTAGCCGTCGACGTCCAGGCCGAGGGCCATCCGTCCGGCGTAGAGGATCTGCGGCTTCTCCTGCAGCGGGTGGTAGCGCGCCCCCTGGACGTCGCGGAACATGCGCTCCAGGCCGAGGCTCCGGAAGAAGGAAGCGCCCCCCGCGACCTCCATCGCCTTCTCCACGGCGCGAATGGCGTGACGTCCGGCCAGCGTGCGGCCCGTCATCGCCACGTTCGTCGTCTCCGCGGAGAACCGCGGTGAGGTGGCGTTGTCGACCATGCTCCGGAGCGCGAGGCGGGCCGTCGCCAGCTCGTTCTCCATCTCGCCCACGAGAGAGAGCAGGCTCGTGTCCGCCTTCTTCTTCCGGGCCTCGCCCACCGCGAGGTCGCGTGCGGCCTCCGCGACGCCGACGTAGACGGCATAGATGAGGGGGAACGCCACCGAGGCGATGGTATGGAAGAGCGGATGCCATTTTCCCGCCGGCCGCCGGACGCCGACCGCGGCGTCGGCAACGAAGACGCCGTCGATCACGATGTCGTGGGAGCCGGTGCCGCGCATTCCCAGCGTGCGCCAGGTCTCCTCGATGCGGACGCCTTTCGCGCTGAGAGGAACCGCGAAGTGCAACACCGTCGGTCCCGCCGCCGGGTCGGCGTAGACCGCGCTCGTCACGAGCAGCTGTCCGGCGGGCGACCCGCTCGAGAAGACCTTGCGGGCGGAGATGCGGAAGCCGCCCTCCACGCGCTCGGCGGTGCCGGACCCCGGCAGCCAGTCGGAGCCCCCGCTGGAGACGAGCGCGAGCCGCTCCGCCGCCACGCGCCGCAGGAGGCCGTCCGTCGGGGCGCCCTCGTGGCGCCATCGCCAGGCGTTGACCGCGACCAGGTGCGTGTGCATCGAGAGCGCGAGGGCCGTCGAGCCGCAATGGCGGGCCAGCTCCCCGAGCATCGCGCACAGCTCGGCGTGCGAGGCCCCGCCGCCGCCCAGCTCCGAAGGCACGCCGGCGCCGAAGACGCCGCGGCTCCGGAGCTCCTCGTAGTTCTCCTTGACGAAGGCATCCGTCGCGTCGTGGCCCTCCGCGCGCGCCGCGAACGCCGGGCCGAGCTCGCGCATCAGCGACACCCAGTCGGGTGTCGGAAGCGGTGTGGGGGCGGGAACGGCGGGGGCAGGAGTGGACATCGCGCAACCCTCCGGGCGGCACCGGCCGCCCAAGTGGCCCCCAAGATGCACCGGCCGCCTTCGGCCGGCAAGGACAATAAATGGACTTGCCCGGCCGCGGGCGCCTTCCTATAGTGCCGCCATGCGTGGATACGGCCAGTTCTGTCCCGTGGCCAAGGCCTCCGAGGTCGTGGCCGAGCGCTGGACTCCGCTCGTCCTGCGCGAGCTGCTCTGCGGCAGCCAGCGGTTCAACGACCTCCACCGGGGCGTGCCGCTGATGTCGAGGACGCTGCTCACGCGCCGTTTGCGTGAGCTCGAGGACGCGGGGGTGATCGAGCGGCGAGCGACGTCTCCCGGCGCCTGGGAATACCACCTGACTCCCGCGGGCGAGGAGCTCCGGCCCATCATCGAGCAGCTGGGAGCCTGGGGCCACCGCTGGGTCCGGCGGGACGTGGAAGGCCACGACCTCGATCCCAGCCTCCTGATGTGGGACGTGCGCCGGCGGATCGACCGCAGCGCTCTCCCCGATCGGCGCGTGGTCGTCCGCTTCGACCTGCGCGGCGTGCCGCGGGCCCACAGCGCGCAGCGCACGTGGTGGCTGGTGCTGGAACCCGGCGAGGTCGACCTCTGCCTCAAGGACCCCGGCTTCCCGGTCGACGTCACCGTGGACGCCGATCTCACGGCCTTGACGCGCGTCTGGATGGGCCGGCTGGCCCTGGCGGAGGCGGGACGGAGCGGCCACGTTCGCACGGAAGGCCCGAGAGCGCTGGTGAGGGCGTTTCCCGACTGGCTGGGGCTCAGCACGTTCGCGACCATCCCGATGCCCAGCGTGCCCTAGGCGCGCCCGTGCCTTAATATGCCTTGACAGGCATATGACCACAGGCGTATATTAGACGACATGGAATCTTCGTTCGCCATCCTCGCGGAGCCCAGCCGCCGGGCCATCCTCGGCCTGCTGGCGTCGTCGGAGAAATCCGTCGGCGAGATCGAGCGCCGGCTGCGGATGCCGCAAACGTCGGTGTCCAAGCACCTGCGCGTGCTGCGCGAGGCCGGCTTCGTGGAGTCGCGGGTCGAAGCCCAGCGCCGCGTCTATCAGATCCGGCCCGAGCCGCTCAGGGAGGTCGACGCCTGGCTTGCTCCATTCCGGCGCTTCTGGGAGGCCCATGTCGATGCCCTCGAACGCCATCTCGATCGGATGGAGCCGGCACCGAGGAAAGGAAAGAACCGATGAGCAGCCGTGAGCAATACGTGCCCGGCCCCGCCGCCGGAGCCAACGTCGAGAAGGACGGCGACAAGTGGACGCTCGTCCTCGTCCGGGAGCTGCGCCATTCGCCGGGAAAGGTCTGGCAGGCGCTGACCGACCCTGCGCAGCTACGCCAGTGGGCGCCCTTCGACGCCGATGCGAGCCTGGGCCGGGCCGGCACCACGGTGAAGCTCACGACGGTGGGAGCGCCGACGCCGATGGTCTCCGAGACCACGGTGACCCGAGCCGAGGCGCCCAGCGTGCTCGAGTACAAGTGGGGCGGCTTCGACATGCGTTGGAAGCTCGAGGCCCTCGGCGGTGGCACGCGCCTGACGCTCTGGACCAATATCGATCGCCGTTACATGGCGATGGGCGCGGCCGGCTGGCACATTTGCTTCGATGTCCTGGATCACCTTCTGGACGGAACGCCCCTCGGCCGCATCGTGGGCCCCGACGCGATGAAGTTCGGCGGATGGCAGAGGCTCCACGCCGAATACGCCAAGCAGTTCGGCGTCGAGCCTCCCGGTGGGCCGGCCAACCCCCCGAAAGCGTGAGCCTCTCCAGGTCGAGGGGAGTCGTCGTCGGCTACTGGATCGCCACCGCGCTCCTCTGCTTGCAGATGGGCTTCACCGCCTACGCGCAGCTGAGCCTCCCGCAGGTGGCGGAAGCGTTCAGGCACCTCGGCTTCCCCGACTACTTCCGCATGGAGCTCGCGTGGGCGAAGCTCCTCGGCGTGGTGCTCCTCCTGGCTCCGGTGCCGGCGCGGCTCAAGGAGTGGGCCTACGCCGGCTTCGCCATCACTCTCGCTTCCGCGCTCATCGCGCACTTCTCGGTGGGGGATGGCCCGGAGGCGTGGGGCTGGGCGGCGGGCACCAGCGTGCTGTGGGCGCTCTCGTATTTCTCGTGGCGCCGCCTGCAGGCCACGCCGGCCAGCGCCTGACCGCGCCTTCTTGGTAGAGTCTGACTCCTTGGAGTGAGCACGAATGGCGGGTAGGGCGTCCAAGAAGCCGGTGAAGGTCGCGAGGAAGGCCCCCGCCAGGCGGGCCGCTACGCAGCCGAAGCTCCTCGCCGGCGGCAATCCCCAGATCGCGAAGGCTGACGGCGACGCCCCCGTACAGGCCTACATCGCGGCCATGCCGGGCTGGAAGCGCGACGTCGGGCGCCGCCTCGACGCGCTCATCGCGCGCACGGTCCCCGGCGTGCGCAAGGCGGTCAAATGGAACTCGCCCTTCTACGGAGTCGAGGGCCAGGGCTGGTTCCTCAACTTCCATACGTTCACGAAATACGTCAAGGTGGCGTTCTTCCGCGGCGCGTCGCTGCGGCCCGTCCCTCCCGGCGCGTCCAAGCACAAGGACGTGCGCTACCTCGACATCCGCGAGAACGAGCGCCTCGACGAAGCGCAGCTGGCAAGCTGGATCCGGCAGGCGGCCGCCCTGCCCGGCTGGGTCACGTAGCGCAGACGGGGATCATCTGAATAGAGAGTAGGAGCTGCCCATGAAGAAGCCCGTCCCGGTGGAATCGGCCTCGGCCTCGATCGACGCGAAAATCAAGGGACTCGGGGACTGGCGCGGGAAGATGCTCGCGAAGGTGCGCAAGATCATCCACCAGGCCGATCCCGAGATCGTCGAAGAGTGGAAGTGGATGGGGACGCCCATCTTTTCGCACGGCGGCATCGTCTGCACGGGAGAGACGTACAAGAGCGTCGTCAAGATGACGTTTGCGAAGGGTGCTGCGCTGGACGATCCTTCGGGTCTCTTCAACTCGAGCCTCGAGGGGAATACGCGGCGCGCCATCGACATCCGCGAAGGCGAGAAGATCGACAAGGCGGCGTTGAAGGATCTCGTCCGCGCCGCCGTCGCGCTCAACCTCGAGGGCAAGACCAAGGCCAAGCCCCGGCGAGCGAGCAGCAAGCGGACGGGCTAGCTCTCGACGCCAGGCTGGGAGAACATCGCACCAGGTACGAACATGTTGACCCGAGCCAGCCTCGTTCTCGTGATCTCGCTCGTCGGTTGCGGCGACGAGCGCCCGGTGGCGACGTGCGCGGGCGGACCGGGCTGGTGGCCGGCGCCGCCGGTGCAGGGAGGAGGGGTCCAGGAGACGGCCGCGGTCACGCTCGATGGCAAGGTCTACGTGATCGGCGGGTTCACCGCGACGATCGAGGCCGTGTCATCGGTTCGGATCTACGACGCAGCGACGTGTACGTGGTCGGATGGGCCGCCGCTGCCGGGCGCGATCCACCACGCGAACGCGGTGGTCGCGGACCGCACGCTGTACGTCGTCGGCACGCTCGAGGGGAACT
>Ga0207689_10003281_pt1 | contig 14834 bp, 9 predicted proteins | sample KBSMisM52_FD_184312 | JGI IMG/M metagenome (GOLD analysis project Ga0207689, IMG submission 184312) | Miscanthus rhizosphere microbial communities from Kellogg Biological Station, Michigan, USA - KBS Miscanthus M5-2 (SPAdes) (version 2) | ecosystem: Host-associated > Plants > Roots > Rhizosphere... | reverse complement strand
GGATCTGGCGATTGTAATTGCCGGTATCTGATTTCAAATCCTCAATAAATGATTTTATATACTGCTTCTCCCTTTTATGTTCTATAATATGTTCCCGCTGGTTTTCTGCCAGGAAACCACAGAAAACGGCTAAGAACAACATTAAAAATTCCCAGAAATAATGTGTCCATTTTTTTCGTGGCGTATGTGTATGTGCATGTACCTCCATAAAAATTATTTCAGATGGAATTCTTTTTTTAGTAAAGAAATGAGTGCAATCGCTTTGTTTCGCTGTGAAAGAATATTCAAATAAGGCAGTTCGTGTTTCTCCCTTGCCGTAATTACAACGTTTTCAAATACGGGTTCCCATTCAGAAACGTGATCGAGAAAATGAGGTGGAAGGGCATGGCCAATCATAGTTATATCCCAACTGGGTTTTTTAATATAGGTATCAAAGCGTTGTTGAATAAGATTTTTATCAAAATGGGTATTCATGAAAGGAATAACAACGCCTGTTATATATTCAATTTCAGCATTGGTCTGCCATTCAATGATCGTCCCGTTATAAATATAATCAAGTAATGAATCAGCAATTTGTTCGTTATTAAAAAGTCGTAATGAACCCGAATAATTGATCTGGTCAAATACTGGTTTTTGGTAAGTATACCGAAATGGGTTTTCAAGGATAAGTACATTATTATACACCCCTTTCCATTTTACAGAATCATCTTTGGGCATCGCAAGAAAATAGCGTAGTGAATCAAAGGATATTTCTTTGAATTCCAAAACACCAATAACCCCGTTCTGCTGTACAGTATCTCTTTCAAGACCATTGACCAATTGTTTTGCAAAACGAATAAGCCGTTGGTGTTCTACATAATGCTCTCTTTGATTTTCTACAAAGAACCCAAGTGTCACCGCCAGGAATAACATCAGGAACTCCCACAAATAATGTGTCCATTTTTTTCTTTCAGTATGACTATGATGATGAACTTCCATAACCGCTAGGTTTCTTAAAAACAGATTTACTAATCTACCAATTTATTTTCTCATAAATTCATCTCTTGTTTATTCACTGCACTTTCTTAACTTGTATAGCTTCTTATTCACCCATTATACTTTCCTCTTGAGTTTTTATTTACTGTAAAATATTTTTTATGAAACAGAGATCACTCCTTATTGTATTTACTGTTCTTTCAACATTCATGTTGGCTCAAACTAAAACCAACTGGAGTCCCGAACAATGTTTAAAACTGAAAAACATTTCTGCTGTTGTTCCATCACCTGATGGAAGCAAAGTCTTATATACGGTTCGTGAAGCGGTAATGACGGATGACCGCAGCGAATATGTGAACCAGGTCTTTCTTTGCAATGCAGATGGCAGCAATACAATTCAGCTCACAAAAGGCGATAAGAATTCTGCAAACCCTAAATGGAGCCCTGATGGCAAATGGATCGCATTCACTTCTTCAAGAGATGGAAAGAATAATTTATACATATTACCTGTTGGCGGTGGCGAAGCTGAAAAAGTAACCGATGTAAAATCAGGTGTTGGCAGTTATGACTGGAGTCATGATGGAAATATGATCGCATTTGTGATGACAGATGCAGCGGCTGATAAAGAAGAAAAGAATAAAAAATCAAAGAACGACTGGTATTTTATGGATGAAGAAGTAAAACAAAACAGGTTATTTGTTTTATGGTTGAACGAAAAAGATACAAGTGGAAAGAAGAAACAAAAACAAATAGTAAAAGAAAATTATAACATCAACGCGTTTGACTGGAGTCCCGATGGAAAAAGTATTGCATACAGTCATGGTAAAACACCTGAGGTAAATGATAATGTATATAGCGATATTTCATTAGTGGAAATTGAAAGCGGCAATATAAAAAAGATCGCTACGACAGGTGCCGGCGAATCAAACCCGTTATTTAGTCCCGATGGAAAATTGATCGCATATTTTTCAACAGAAGATCCGGTTGATTGGGCGGGCCCCCGTCATGCAAAAATATATTCTGTTGCCGATGGAAAATCCTGGAAACTAAAAGCCACACCAGATGAGAACGGAGGCATTATCGGCTGGACAGCTGATGGAAAAAATATTTTATGGGCCGAGGCCAATAAAACGCTTAACAGTATTTATGTTTTAAGCGCCGACGGTAAATCGATCACTGAATGGAATAAAGGATCAACAGATGTGCTTGGCGCTGCTTCGATTAATTCAACAGGTACATCTATCGCTTTCATTTTACAAAATCCATCAAAATTTCCTGAAGCATATATCAGTTCACTAAACAATTATTCACCGGTAAAGATCACCAATATCAATGCAGAAAATGCAAGCAAGCCTTTACCAAAAACAGAAGTGATAAGATGGAAAGGCGCCGACGGTAAAGAGATCGAAGGCCTTCTTACTTACCCCATCAATTACAAACCCGGAACAAAAGTTCCTTTTATATTGAATGTTCATGGCGGACCTGCCGGTGTATTTCAGCAAACTTGTGTTGCTGGTAATTCGGGTACTTATCCAATTGCTGCATTTGCAGAAATGGGTTATGCAGTTCTTCGCCCTAATCCGAGAGGTTCTTCCGGCTATGGAACAGAATTCAGAACAGCCAACCGTTCAGATTGGGGCGGAAAAGATTTTATTGACCTCATGGCTGGCGTTGACGAAGTAATTAAAATGGGTGTTGCTGATGAAAATAAAATGGGAGTGATGGGTTGGAGCTATGGTGGTTTTATGAGCAGTTGGATCGTTGGACATACTGATCGTTTTAAAGCAGCATCCATCGGTGCACCGGTTGTTGACCTCGGTTTTCAAAATCTTACTGATGATATCGAAGGATTTCTTCCCTCTTATTTTAAAACAGATCCATGGAACGACTGGAGTTTATATGATGCACATTCACCATTACGTTTTGTACAAAATGTAAAAACTCCTGTGATGCTGCAGCATTGCGAAGGAGATCAACGTGTGCCGATCAGCAATGGTATTATGTTTTATAATGCATTGCGTCGTCGCAATGTCCCCGTTCGTATGCTGGCAATGCCACGCCAGGCTCATGGACCAGTTGAACCAACCATGATGCTGAAGACCATGCAGACAAATGTGGAGTGGTTTGAAAAATATATTGGAAATAAAAAAAGTTTTTAGTTTGAAAAATAGAATTGTGTAGCCAGCAAAAGAATTACTATTCAGCTTTTGTTGCGACGCTCCATTCAGGTTTCTGTTCGCTATTCAACAGTAGCGTCGCAGTTTACCCAGAGCGAAGCGAAGGGTCGCACTCTTGTACTTTTTATTCACTACTCAACACACAAACACCAAAACCAACTGCATGACAAACGAACCAACAACTATGCTGGCTGCACCAACCAGCCAGCAGGAAAGAATTATTATTTTAGATAGCCTCCGCGGATTTGCCATCCTCGGAATTTTATTAATGAATATCCCCGGATTTGGAATAGCTCCTACCGCTATTTCAGATTTTTCTGTACAACCTCAAGGCACACTCAATTATTTCTTTTGGTATGTTTTCGGACCGGGAGTTTTTGAAGGAAGTATGCGAGGAATTTTTTCAATGCTGTTCGGTGCTGGCATGTACATATTTATTACACGCCTTGAAAAAAGAACAACAGGATTAATGCCGGCTGAGTACTTTCTGCGCAGACAACTCTGGTTATTGGTCTTCGGGATCTTTCATGCTTATGTTTTATTTTGGTTTTGGGATATACTTTATCATTACGCTATTTGCGGCATCATCCTTTTTGCATTCCGTCGGCTGCAACCAAAAAAATTATTCATTGCTGCGGGTGTTTGTCTTTTATTGATGACTGTTGTTGAAAACAAAGACCTCTATCAAAGAAAATCAGTTATAAAGAAAGGAGAACTGGTTGCGGCTATTGACACAACGAAAACAAAACTCACCGATAAACAGAAAGAGCAACTGGAAGCGATGAATGGAATGAAGGAACGGTCAACCCCTGAAGCGAAGAAGAAAAGAATGGATAAACAAGTAGAGGCAATGAGAGGTGGTTTAACAGATGTATATAAAGAACGGAGTAAAATGGCAGAAGAGGGAGAAACATTTGGCATGTATTACTGGGCAATATGGGATGTGAGTCTGTTTATGTTACTAGGTCTCGCATTTTTCAAACTGAAGATCTTGCAGGGTGAAGCAAAAACAAAAGTTTATGCATGGATGACGATCATCGGGCTTGGTGTGGGGCTACCTTTATCTTACCTGTTTGTCATTAATGATGTGAATCATAATTTCAACTTCTTTGAGATCATAAAAACAAAAAGTTTTGAATTTTATGAACTGCAACGATTCGTTCATTCTATCGGCATCTTTGGATTGATCATGCTTCTTTATAAATCAGGATTGTTTAAATGGTTATTTGCATTACTGCGTCCTGTTGGGCAAATGGCATTTACCAACTACCTGATGCAGTCGATCATGTGCGGATTCTTTTTTTATGGGATCGGTTTAGGATACTTCGGAAAATTGGAATATCACCAATTGTTTTATGTAGTCGGCGCCGTATGGGTTATCGAAATTATATGGAGTCATATCTGGTTACGCTATTTTAGATTTGGTCCATTAGAATGGTTATGGAGAAGTTTGACTTACTGGAAAAAACAACCGATCAAAAAAAATAATTCGGCAACAGATACAATGGGTATTGGCTAGTTTTTTAATTAATGTCTAAAGAGTCGATCATAGCGATTACTGCACCAGTCTCTCAGCAGAACCGTATCGTTATTCTCGATAGCCTGAGAGGAGTTGCTATTCTTGGAATATTACTAATGAATATTCCTTCGTTTGCGTTACCCCCTCCTGTCCAGCATGATCCTTCTGTATTGAATGAATGGGGAACGATTGATTTTACTGCATGGAAGATCGTTCAATGGTTTCCTGAAGGAACGCAACGGGCTATTTTTTCCATGCTGTTTGGCGCCGGCATACTTCTTTTCATTGGTGGAAAAGAAAAAAGGTTGGATGGTATGATGCCCGCAGATTATTTTTTTCGCCGCCAGTTATGGTTGATCACATTCTCTTTGTTTGATGTTTTCATTTTACTCTGGTCTGGTGATATTCTACTTGATTATGCGGTTTTGGGTATGGTCATGTTTGCATTTCGAAATTTGCCTCCGAAAAAACTATTGATCGGCGCAGGCGTCTGTTTCTTTTTTATGTTGGCAACAGAGAACAGGGACCTTTATCATGATAAAGAAATTATTCATCGTGGCGAACTGGTTACAAAAATTGATACCACTAAAGTTAAGCTCACCCTCATTCAAAAAGAAGAATTGGGTGCAATGGAAGATTTCAAAAACAAGAACACGATAGAAAGTAAGCAGAAGGCAATGAAAAAAAATATTGAAAAGAGTACCGGCAGTTATAGCGACTTGTATGAATACCGAACCAATCGTTATCTCAATCAATTGGTATCTTATCTCTATTTCGGTATCTGGGATGTAATGCTCTTTATGTTTATCGGGATGGCATTTTTTAAAATGGGAATATTAACAGGACAAGCAAACGTAAAAACTTATTTATGGATGACTATTGTTGGATTGGGCGTTGGCTTAACAGTTTCCTGGTTTCGTTTACAGCAGCAGGTTGATGCAAAATTCAATTGGTATGATTACTCAAAACAAGTTTGGTTCTCATCTTATGAATTATCCCGCACATTCCGTTCTATTGGAATTTTGGGTTTAATTATGCTGATGTACAAATCAGGCTGGTTTAAATGGCTATTCTCATTGCTTCGCCCTGTCGGGCAAATGGCATTTACTAATTACCTGATGCAATCATTGATGTGCGGTTTATTCTTCTATGGTGTTGGTTTTGGAATGTATGGAAAACTGCAGCGTCATGAAATATATTATGTGGTGGCAGCAGTTTGGGCCATACAAATCATCTATAGTAATATCTGGCTGCATTTTTTTCGTTTTGGCCCGATGGAATGGGCGTGGCGTAGTCTTACTTACTGGAAAAAGCAACCGTTCAGAAAAAATAATTCGGCAACAGATACAATGGGCATCTCTTAAAAATAGCTTGTAATTTTTTATTGTTTAGCTTATAAAATTACACCCCCAGAGAAGCTGAGTGTTTCTTACATTTACGTCATGCGACAACTCGCTGCTATATTATTTGCCGACATGACCGGTTATACTGCACTGATGCAGGATAACGAGCATCTTGCCCGGTTGAAACGGAAACGTTTCAAAGAGGTTTTGGAAGCCAGTATTGAAAAACATGATGGTAAGGTATTACAGAACTATGGCGATGGAACCCTCAGCATTTTCAACAGCGCCATTAATAGTGTGAACTGCGCTATTTCCATTCAACAGCAATTACAATTAGAACCAAAAGTTGACTTACGGATCGGTATTCATACCGGCGACGTGGTAATGGAAGATGAATCCATTTTTGGCGATGGCGTCAATCTTGCATCACGCATTGAATCGATGGCTGTGCCTGGCGGGGTTTTTATTTCAGAAAAAGTGTACGATGAAATAAAAAATCATGAAAATATAAAAACCCGCGACCTTGGTTTTTTTGAATTGAAGAATGTAAAACAACCTGTCCATCTTTTTGCTCTGGCCAATGAAGGCATTGTTGTTCCATCCCGCGATGAATTAAAAGGAAAAACAAAACAGCCTGCTAATCGTCTTGCCGTTTTACCATTTGTAAATATGAGTGCCGATCCTGAGAATGAATATTTCAGCGATGGTATTACTGAGGAGTTATTAAATGCGCTGACTAAAGTAGATGGATTGCAGGTTACATCCCGCACTTCCGCTTTTGCATTCAAAGGCAAGCATGATGATGTACGAGAAATAGCGATCAAACTAAATGTTGACAAAATATTAGAAGGCAGTGTAAGAAAAGCAGGGAACAGGGTTCGTATAACGACACAGTTGATCAATGCAGCAGATGGTTATCATATCTGGAGTGAAAATTATGACCGTGACCTCACAGATATTTTTGTTGTGCAGGATGAGATCAGCGGCATTATTGCGAACAAGCTTAGAGAGAATCTTTCATTGTCAAATCAAACAGAACGACTTGTAAAAGCGCCAACAAAAAATATTGAAGCTTACACACTTTTTCTGAAAGGTCTTTATTTCCGCAGCAAGATCACTCCTGCAGATATGCTGAAAGCAATTGATCTGTTTGAGCAAGCCATTCAGCTTGAACCAAACTATGCAGAAGCCCATGCCTACATCGCCGGCACTTACGCTTATCTTGGAGCCACCGGCCAGGTAAAACCTGAAAAGGCATTTAAAATAGTAAATGAATACAGTGAAAAAGCTTTACAGCTTGATGATACGATCGCTGAAAGTCATTTAGCAAGAGCTAATGCACACATGTTTTACAAATGGAATCAGAAAGCTGCATACGAGTCATTGCAAAAAGCAATTCAGCTGGCTCCGGCGCACTCGGAAGCTTATGACGTGTTTGGATTATTTCATATACTTACCGGGAAAAAAGAGGAGGCCATAAAAATTCTTGAAAAGGCATCCCTGAATGACCCGTTAGCGCCACATCTTAATCATTTGTTGGCCGAAGCCTACATCATGAATAACCAGTACGATGATGCGATACGCATTACTGACCGGCTGTTGGAAATGAATCCACAAATGAGAGTGGCTCTTGAAACAAAAGGTTGGTGTTATGGAATGAAAGGTGATTGGCATAAAGCCGCAGAATACTTTACAGAAGTTCATCGACTAACAAATCATCCACTGAAAGGGTTGGCGCCACTTGGCTTTGCTTACGGCAAGCTGGGTGAAAAAGAAAAGGCGCTTGATATCATTAAAAAAATTGAACAACGACAAATTGAAGAACCAAACGCCGTTCTCGACCCTGACCTGATGATGGTATGGTGGTCACTAAGAGATATGGATAAGACATATTATTACATGCATAAATGCATTGAACAGCAGATGGGACCTTTTAATTATATGCTTGAGCTTCCCATGATGGATGGCATAGAAGAGGATCCACGAATAAAAGCATTGCTTGATAAAGTTCGGGACAGATATAGCGCCTAAAATAAGCCGATAAATTCGTTAGCTATTTATAGATTTTCTGTTTAAATAAAAGCCATCATGAAACAAGCTGCGTTACTATTTATTATTGTCGTCATTTTTTATTCCAATTTTTCTGGTTGTTCAAAGCCAAAATATGATACAGGAATTTTGGCAGGCACCTTAATAGATGGAAATGGTGGCGAGTCAAAGAAAAATCAACTTATCCTGATCAATAATGGAAAAATTGAAGCCATTAAAAATGGCGACGAAAAAGATAAATACAAGTTTGGCAATTTCATCGATGCGCATGACAAATTTGTAATGCCGGGCCTTTATGATATGCATGGTCATATTACAATGAATTACCGTACACTTAATATTGTAAATGGTCTTCCTGAGATGAATGTAAAATATGATCAGCCTTCTGCTGAATGGACTTTAAACAGCCTCTTATATTATGGTGTATTGTCCGTAAGAGAAACAGCCGATTTTCTTGATGAAGGTCTTGCGCTGCAGGCAGCGGTAAAAAAAGGAGAGCTGGCAGGTCCTGAAATTTTTACTTGCGGACCACTACTCGAGTTTTCAAACCCAATGTTCAAAACAATGTCAGTGGTTGTTCGTACCCCTGAAGAAGCGAGGGCCGAAATACAACGTGAATGTAAAGCGGGCATTCAATTCATTAAGGTGTATGTAAATATGCCGGCAGATATTTTAAAAGTTATAATTGATGAGGCACATAAAAATAAAGTAAGGGTTCTTGGACATTTAGGAGCAACAACCTGGAAACAGGCGATAGAAGCAGGAATTGATGGCCTGGTACATCCTGGGCCTTATTGTGATCTGGCATTTACGAATCTTCATTCAGACTCTGCTACCAGTATATTAAAATTGATGGCTTATAAAAAAGTAGCAAACGATCCAACTTTGATCATTACTAAAAATATCTTAGACTCGAAGTATGGAGATAGTATTGTCAAGTCATGGCCATTCACGGTTCCGGTTGAGACAAAAAAAGGATGGGATCAGCAAAATAAGGTGTTCTCCACTATGTTTCCTCAAGGTTATGATTTTGACGGCGAACTAAAATTAAATCTGGAATACGTGAATATGGCTTATCGAACAGGTGTTCCATTATTGATCGGTACAGATTTTAATAATCCCAATATCATTCCCGGCTATAGTCTTCACCAGGAATTACAACTTTTTTCAGATGCCGGAATTCCCAATGATAAAATCATAAAAATAGCAACTCATGATGCGGCTGAATGGCTGGGAGTATTAACTCAAAGCGGTACGATTGAAAAAGATAAAAATGCAGACATTCTTATTCTGAATAAAAATCCCCTGGAAAACATTTCCAATACTTTGTCCATTGATAATGTGATCCATCATGGAAAAATTATTGAGCGGAAAAAACTTTTAACTAAGGTCCAATAGAAGAGATATCTTATAAAACGAAATACGATAATTAATACTCTATCTTGTATTAAAATAAAAAACATGAAGGTCTTTATTTTCTTTTTAGCTGCAGGCCTTTTAATATCCTGCAATCAAACTCAAACAGCTAATAAAATCACGGTTACAACAAATTTCGATACAGCTTATCAACCTGCAACATTTGCCGATGCAGGACGTATGGAAAAGATCATGCAGGCATTCCCCATCATAGATAAAATATTTAAAGACTATGCTGATTCTAACCATTTACCCGGTGTCGCTTACGGATTAGTTGTAGATGGTAAATTGGTTTATAAAGGAAATATTGGTTATACTGATATTGAAAAGAAAATTCCTGTTACTTCATCCTCTTTATTTCGTATTGCAAGCATGAGTAAAAGTTTTGCAGCGATGGCGATCTTAAAATTGCGTGATGAAGGAAAATTGAATTTGGATGATCCTGCGTATTTATACATTCCCGAGCTAAAGAACTTAAAATATCCAACTGCAGATGCGCCGCATATCACCGTTCGCCATCTTATGTCACATAGTGCAGGCTTTCCTGAAGATAATCCCTGGGGTGATCGCCAATTAGCAGATACCGATAAAGACCTGCTTGGATTTATTGGCAAACAAATTTCATTCAGTAACCCACCGGGTATTGCTTATGAATACAGCAATCTTGGTTTTGCATTGCTCGGAAAAATCATCACCACAGTTTCAGGAATGCGGTACCAGGATTACATCAAGAAAAATATCTGGGAACCTTTGGGAATGAAAACAACAACGTATGAATATGCCGATGTTGCTCCTGATAAACTAGCACATGGTTATCGTTGGTTAAATGAGAAATGGAATGAAGAAACATTGCTGCATGATACAAAAGATGGAAGCTGGGGTGCCATGGGTGCCATGATCTCATCTATTGATGAATTTGCAAATTACATGGCCTTTCATCTTTCTGCATGGCCACCTAATAATGCAAAAGATGATGGCCCTATAAAAAGAAGTTCAGTAAGAGAAATGCATCATCCCTGGAGATGGAATGGATTTAACCCTAATTATACTTTCCCAAATGGAAGAACCTGTGCTGTAACAACTGCTTATTGCTTTGGATTAGGTTGGCTAAAAGATTGCGATGGTAAAACTTATATTGCTCATAGCGGTGGTTTACCTGGATTTGGAAGCCAGTGGCGGATCATGCCTGATTATGGAATCGGTATTGTTTCATTTGCCAACCGCACTTACTCACCGATGGGTTTTGTAAATCTTAAGATACTTGATACAATAATTAAGATCGCACAACTGCAACCAATGCAATTGGCTCCATCAAAAATTTTAGAACAAAGAAAAAATGATATTGTAAAACTTTTGCCCGATTGGAATAATGCGGAGCAAAGCGGAATATTTGCTGAGAATTTTTTTCCTGATTATCCTATTGATACATTAAAGAAGTATGCAAGAGATCTTTATGCAAAAGCAGGAAAAATTATTTCAGTAAAAGAAGTAAAACCTGAAAATCAACTTCGTGGTTCATTTATTATTGAAGGCGAGAAAACAGACATCGAGATCTATTTTACTTTATCTCCTGAAAATCCGCCGTTGATACAGGAATACCATATAAGGGAAGTAGCCAAAAAGAATGAATAATAAATCACAAGCGAACTTCAAATAAAAGCATATCTTTTCGAATAATACATTTTCAACAATTGAACAAGCTACTTGGCCTAACCACCTTTTTGGTCATAGTATTGGTTTTAATTGCATTCAGCAGATCGCATACTGTATTGCTTGCTGATGCATCGACCAACTACTTTACTGAAAGCCCTACTTCTCCGCAGAAAAAAGTAATTGGCTGTGCTCCCGACAAAAATAAATTAGCTTCCAATCATCATGATGATACGATGATGATGGCTCATGTAAAGAAACAATTCTTTCCAACACCGCCTGGCACGGAAGAAATTTTTTCAAATGATAATAAGCGATCAGCCGGTGTTTTAAAAAATGGAATTCTCACTATAGATCTTGAAGCAAGAGAAGGATTTTGGTTTCCAGAAACACATGAAGGTACGGCCATCCGTGTTTATGCTTTTGCGGAAAAAGGAAAGCCATTGCAATTACCCGGACCTGTTATTCGTGTACCGGAAGGAACGATCATCAAAGCAACCATTCAAAATAAACTGGACACGGCAATGACGCTGCATGGCTTTTGCTCCCGGCCATCTGTTGCCGGAGACAGTATTATTATTCAACCGGGGACAACGTATGAAGCAACGTTTAAAGCCGGACAGGCTGGCACTTATTTTTACAGAGCATCAGCCAGTGATAAGATCTGGTTCTTCGGACTAGTGCTTCCTCATTTTACAGATAGCCAGTTATTTGGTGCGTTCATTGTTGACCCTGCTGATAAAAAACCTGATCCTAAAGAAAGGATCATGATGATAAGTTTGTGGAATAACAACATAAAATTTGATTCCACCATGCATGAACAGGTTGCTATTAATGGTTTGACTTGGCCATTTACTGAACGACTAACTTATAAACAGGGCGAAGAAGTACATTGGAAAGTGATCAATGCAAGCAATCAGCAACACCCGATGCATCTGCATGGTTTTTATTACATAGTAAACAGTCATGGTAATTTATATAAAGACTCGGCTTCGGATAAAGAAAGTATTCATAAATCAGTAACCGAATTATTGAATCCTGGTGAGACGATGTCGATGCAGTGGGTGCCGGAAAGACCGGGTAACTGGTTATTTCATTGCCATACCATGTTTCATATTTTGCCTGAATCGTTTCTTCGAAAGATCCCTAAAATGGAAGAGATGGATCCGAAAGATATGACTGCACATGTAAAATCTGGAATGGGTGGGCTTATTATGGGATTGCATGTATTGCCGTCTGGCAAGATTTGGAAACTTGAGAAATTTGATAAGATCAAGGAACGAAATCTTACACTGATTGTAAAAGAAAAACCAAATTGGTGTGATTCAGCTACAGGTAATGGATTTATTTTATTAGAAGGCGATCAAACATCGGATGAAAATGTAAATGTTCCGGGCCCTTCTATAGTACTGAACCGTGATGAACTGGTAGCAATAAAAGTGATCAACAAATTAAAAGAAGCAACGACCGTTCACTGGCATGGATTGGAAATTGACAGTTATTTTGATGGGGTTTCCGGTTGGGGAAATTTTAAAAATATGATGGCGCCGATCCTTCAGCCCGGTGATTCATTCGTGGTGCATATGCGACCACCACGTTCAGGTACTTTTATTTATCATACTCACATGCACAACGCACAATTGTTTGCAGGCATGTACGGTGCATTGATAGTAAAAGATCCGGAAGAAAAATATGAGAGTGAAAAAAACAAAGTGGTGTTACTGGGCGAAAATGGCAGCGGCGCAATATTTGTAAACGGGAAAAAACAACCTGATACATTGTACATGAAAAAAGGAATGAGCTATCGTTTCCGTATAATTAATATTACTGCAGGCTGGGCTGACCTGGAGACCTCAATTATATATAATGGCATGCCGGTAAAATGGAAACCTCTCGCAAAAGATGGTGCAGATTTTCCTTCTTACCAACAAATAATAAAATCTGCACTTAACCAACCGGTTTCTATAGGACAAACACTTGATTTCGGATTCACACCGGAAGAGCCCGGTGATTATTTATTCCAGGTAAGCAGTGCCTATGGATTTATACTGCCACCTATCGGTATGGTGATACGAGTGAAAGAATAACACCAGTTATTTAACTATATCAATCAGTTGTTTTATTAGTTGATTGAAATTCTGAATTGCATTATTATTTAAAACAATGATCGTTTTCTTTTTATCGATCAAACGGACGATCTGTGTTTTGTATCCGGGATTATCACCATTATGCTGAACAATTTTGCCGGCAACCGGGTCATTAAATAGTTCCCATCCAAAACCATAATCAGAAAAACTTCCATTGTTTAATTTCATTGGAGTAAACGCATCTTGCAAAGTTGATTGCTTTATTAATTTATCTGTATACAAAGCTTTATCCCATTTTAAAAGATCTTCTGCCGTTGAGCTTATTCTTCCCGGACCTTTGCGATTACCCAACCAGATCGTATAATTAGAAGAAGGGAACGAATCAGCCCGAACATATTTATTTCTTTCTTCCACATACATATGACCAATTGCAAAATTTTTTGTTGCTTTCTTTTCTTCCAATGTTCTAATATCTGTGCTTTTCATTTTTAATTTTTTAAAGATCCATTTGCGGCACAGCTCAATAAAATCTTTGCCGCTTGCTTTTTCTGCAATGCTGGCAAGCAACATATACCCTGTATTGCTGTATTCATATTTTTCTCCCGGTTCAAAATGTTTTGGTGGCGCATATTTATTTAAATATTCAATACAGTCGGGATTACCCGCCACTTTTGTTTTATCCCAGTGTTGATCCATGACGGCTTGATAATCGGGCAAGCCACTGGTATGTGTGAGTAAATTTCGGATCGTAATTCCTTTATAAGGTATCTCCAAATATTTACTAACTGAATCATCATAATTAAGCATTCCTTTTTCTTTCAGCATCATGATGATCATTGCCGTGAATTGTTTTGACACAGACGCCAGTTCAAAGATGTCTGTCTTTTGTAACGGCATTTGATTGTCAAATTCACGATACCCGAATACTTTATAATAAACAGGTTTACTGTTTTCAGTAATTAATACTACACCACTAAAATCTTTTTGTACAGCAAATAAAGAATCAAGTTTTTCTTGTTGTGAAAATGCATTGCTTGTAACAAACAGGAGAAATAGAAAAATGTTTTTCATAAAATTTTTATTTCAGGTGATACGCTTTTTTTAGCAATGCAAGTAATTCTGTTGCTATTTGTTTAACAGGCAACAGGTATGTATTAATTTGTCTTTGGTAAATACTTACTTCAAATTTTTGCCAGCCCGTAAACTCCTTCATAAGTTTTGGATCATCATTAATAAGAGGGATGTTCAGTTCAAATATGGAATCTCTTGAAAGCGGTTCTGCACCATGAATAAGAAGTTGAGAATTGTATCCGTCAAATATTTTAAAATAGAGTGCTTCAATTTGCCCAAATTCTGTTTTTGTCAATGAATATTCATTCTCTAATTCACTTAATATTTTACCATAAACATTTATTTTTTCCGGGATTCCATTTCCCATTATCCTCAGGTTGCCTGAACTTTTTAATTCTTCGATGGTTGTATTGTCAGAAGTATAGATCCATAACAATGTTGTGTAAGAAGCATAAAAATATAGCATGCCATTGGTTACATTTAGTTTTGATTTTTCTGCACTATACAAACAAAAAGTATCCAGTTTGCCTGCCACCAACCTGGTGCC
>Ga0207689_10003279_pt1 | contig 14839 bp, 12 predicted proteins | sample KBSMisM52_FD_184312 | JGI IMG/M metagenome (GOLD analysis project Ga0207689, IMG submission 184312) | Miscanthus rhizosphere microbial communities from Kellogg Biological Station, Michigan, USA - KBS Miscanthus M5-2 (SPAdes) (version 2) | ecosystem: Host-associated > Plants > Roots >... | reverse complement strand
TTTGCCGCCCTCCCGTGCGGAAAGCCTCTGGCTTTCCGTTCGCATATTAGAATAAGGAGAGGCTTCGCCTCGGGCGGCGTAGCCGCAAAAAATGTTGAGGGCTCGACGGAAAGCCAGAGGCTTTCCGCACGGGAGGCGGCAAAGCCGCATAACCGTTCCAAAGCGGCGTAACTATTCCAAAGCGGCGTAACTATTCCAAAGTTTCATTAACTACTTGCTTGTCGAAGGTGCAGTGAAACTCGGCGGTGAAAAGAGGCGCACGCCACCCACCGCAGAGTCGCAGAGAACGCAGAGACTACGCGGAGCATTTCAAATTTGAACATCTCCTGCCGCTGATGCATCTTGGCAGGCGCGTAGCTTTCCGACTATTCTTCACTCGCAATCCCAAATCAAAGTCCGGTGACGCCCTATGCCTGCGAGTCCAAAACTGTTGGCTGTGATTCTCGGTGGAGGAGCGGGAAACAGATTGTTTCCGCTAACTCAACAAAGATCCAAACCAGCTGTTCCTCTAGGCGGCAAATACCGATTGGTTGATATTGCGCTTTCTAACTGCATCAACTCCGACATTCTGCGTACATTCGTTCTTACTCAATACAACTCCGCCTCGCTCAACCGGCACATTGCGCAAACGTATCGCTTCTCGCACTTCTCAAATGGCTTTGTCGAAATCCTTGCGGCTGAGCAAACTCCTGAGAGTCCTCAATGGTTTCAAGGGACGGCGGATGCAGTAAGACAAGTGTTGCCACACATTAGAGACTGGGGAATCGATACCCTGCTCATTCTCTCCGGCGATCATCTCTATCACATGGATTATCGCGACTTTCTTACGCAGCATTACAACTCAAACGCCGACGTCACTGTTTCCGTAATTCCATGTGAGGCAAAAGCCGCCAGTGAGTTCGGACTGTTGAAGACCGACGAGAGTGGACGGATCATTGAGTTCAAAGAAAAACCAAAGGGCGAAGAGTTGTTATCAATGCAGGTCGACACTTCTAAGCTCGGTCTGGATGCGACCGAGGCAGCACGAAGACCTTTCCTGGCTTCGATGGGGATCTACGTCTTCAAGTACGAGAGTCTTGAACGATTGCTGGAGCAGGACTGCAATTGGGTTGATTTTGGACGTGAGATTATTCCTGCTGCGATAAAAGCGGGCCACGTGCAAGCTCACCTGTTTGATGGTTACTGGGAAGACATCGGAACAATCGGGGCTTTCTTCCGGGCCAACCTCGACCTGACAAGCAAGATTCCGAAGTTCAATCTCTTCAACGCTGAGGCGCCTGTCTATACGCGTGCGCGTTACTTGCCGCCCTCGAAAATTGAAGACACACAGGTTGACGACTCAATCGTGGGTGACGGCTGCATCATTAACGGTGCAAAGATCACGAACTGCGTCGTAGGTTTACGAAGTCGCATCTCGAAGGGCGTGCAGATCGATTCGTCTTACATCATGGGTGCCGATTACTACCAAACTTTAGAAGATATGCGAAAGGATCTTCAGAGTGGAGTTCCGCGAGTAGGAATCGGCGAGGGGAGCGTCATCAGACGGGCTATTATCGACAAGAATGCTCGCATCGGAACTAACACGCGCTTGCTGAATGATGCTGGGGTAGTTGAGGCTGATAGCGATGATAAGTCGTACTACATCCGCGACGGCATTATCATCGTTCCAAAGAATGCAATCATCAAGGACGGCACCGTGATTTAGTTATGGCACGAGGTTGGGAAAGCAAAGCAGTAGCCGATCAGATCGAGGAAGGGAACCAGCCCCGAAGCCGACAATCTCCCGAGGTCACGCCGGAAGAACGACAGAAAAAAGAACGCTTGGCGTCACTTCTCTTGTCTCGGTCAAGATTGCTTGATCAGTTGGAGCGAGCTGCCAAGCCAGCTCACCGAACGATGTTGCTAAATGGATTGGCCGCGATTGAGAAAGAGATTGAGGAGAACCAGGCGGAACAGAGGTCAGTACCGTAACGCGGTAGCGTCGGCTCTGATGCTTTTCTAGTTGGAGCCGGCACTACCGCGTTACGGTACCGACCTTATTCAACCGAAGACCGATACCACTCTCTAAAGTTTTACATTAACCAAAAGTAATAACACGGCAGTCCATCTAAAGTCATACTTTAACTAAATGCCCTCCAAGAAGGTTCCGACCCGTGAATATCACCCTGCGACAGTTACTCGAAGCGAGGACCCCGGACGGAAGCAGACCTCAAAGATTCCATCGATCAAGCTACCCAAGAACAAAGTTAACGTTGAGGTTGAGGTTAATGGTCGCGTCGTCAAACTTACCAATCTCGACAAGTTGTTCTGGCCAAAGCTCGGTATCACCAAGCGGGATCTAATTCAGTATTACATCAACATCGCACCTGTACTTTTACCTCACCTCAAAGATCGCGCGATGGTGATGAAGCGTTATCCGAACGGGGCAGGGGAAGACTTCTTCTTCATGAAGCGCGCTCCCTCACCTCGACCCGCCTGGATTGAAATCTGCGCTATTGAACATTCGTCGGGGAACATTATCGACTTTCCGATGATTCAAGATCTCGCGTCGTTGATGTGGGTAATCAATCTTGGGTGCATTGATCTAAACCAATGGTACGCGAGATGTGATGACGTTGATCGGCCAGATTATTTGCACTTTGATCTCGATCCGGTGCCGGGAGCTTCTTTCGAAACGGTTGTCGAAGCCGCGTTGTTTTTGAAGACTGCGTTTGATGCCTTGAAGATTCCAAGCTATCCAAAGACGACTGGCTCGAAAGGAATCCATATCTACATTCCAATCGAGTATGGCCCGACTCAAAAACAAGTATGGACTTTTGCAAAGCAGTTCTCCCACGCGGTCGCCGGTGAAGCACCCGACCTTCTTACTGCCATTTATCAAGTGTCGAAACGTCCAAAGGGAAGGGTGCTAGTCGACTACAACCAGAACGCGTGGGGAAGAACGCTGGCTTCAGTCTACTCGGTTCGGCCAAAAGATCGTCCGACTGTTTCGACGCCTGTGAGGTGGAGTGAACTCAAACGTGGCGTGGCGCTGGACGACTTCAGGATAGACAATGTACCGGCGCGAGTTCGCCGACTTGGTGATTTGTTCAAACCCCTGGTGGCGAAGAAGGGACGCTTTCGACTTGAAGCTTACCTTTAACTTTAAGTGCGACCCCTTGGAGTGCCGGGCCCACCGCACTCCAAAGTATGACGTAGAACTTGAACGGTCGGCAGGCCTACACTTGAAGTTGGTCCTAAGGTCGAGGATATGAATCACGAGTTGAGCGCGTGGACAGTTGGTCATTCAACACGCAGTGCAGACGAGTTTGGCAATCTCCTTCGTAGTCATCAGATCAAAATCCTCGTCGATGTTCGAAGCTATCCCAGTTCGAGCCGTCACCCGCATTTCGAAAAGCGTGCTCTCTCAGAGTATCTGTCTGCCTTGGATATTCTGTATATTCATGCGCCCTTGCTGGGTGGAAGGCGATCGCCGAAAAAGGATTCTAGTAACACTGCATGGCGGAACGCATCGTTTAGGGCTTACGCGGACTACATGGAGACGGCTCCATTTCAACAAGGGGTTCGAGAGTTACTTGAGCTGGCTGCCAGGGAACGTACGGCAATAATGTGTGCGGAGTCGTTATGGTGGCGGTGTCATCGAAGTTTGATATCTGATTACCTGAAGGCAAAGGGTGTGAGCGTTCTCCACATTCTAAGCGAGACGAAAACCGAACTTCATCCTTACACTGCTGCCGCAAAGATTGTGGATGGTGAATTGAGTTATCGAGGACTGCTTGATGTGGAAGGCTAAGAGTTTACTTCAAGTAGCTACCTGGCCTTGGAGTGCCAGACCTTGGCTTTCGCCCCCTTCTTTCGTCGCTTTACTCCACTGCGTTTTGGTATCTGTTTGGGATCACCGCTCGAAGCCTTTCGGATGTTACCTCCCTCGTCCTCCGCAATCTCAGCCAGAGTCCGGCGAGTAAGAATTGAGACTGGAGCCAACTCAGTCACTTCTTCGGTCGTCGTGTAATAGTCCCGGTGTTTGAGCAATAGCCATTGCCGGCCACGTGTTCGAACCAATACCCACGAACCCTTTAGCTTTTGACCGTCGAGCGAGAATTTCAGTTCCCCCTTTGCTAAAGCCGAGGAGACATCTTCACCCTTCTTTTCGGGTAAGTATGTTCCGTAGTCCCATACCATTACTGTCCCGCCGCCGTATTCACCTTCAGGAATAACACCTTCGAACTTCGCGTAATCAACTGGATGATCTTCAACTTCCATCGCAAGACGCTTCACTGTTGGATCAAGTGATGGCCCTTTGGGTACGGCCCAGGATTTCAATACTCCATCTGCTTCAAGTCTGAAGTCATAGTGAAGCTGAGTAGCACGGTGCTTTTGGACGACAAACATTCTTCCGGTCCTGGTCTTCTTTTTCGTCGGACCTGGCTCGGGGGTCTTATCGAACTTACGTTTCTTTTTGTACTCGGTAAGCGATGCCATACACAGGGAAGTGAAGCCTAAAGTGATTCCTGAAGTGTAATGAAACGATGAAGATTCTAACGGGCGTTAGAGAACTTGCGCAGCGGTAAGCTCTTTTGCCATCTCGGAATCATCTGCAAAGTTCTCGGAGTCGATTGGCTCATCCGCGAACAGTTCGTTTTGGATGGGATCAAGCCCGAGTGCCTGACGTACGCGCGCAAAGCTCCGACGGTGGATGGGAAGCGCTCCGAGTTCTTTTAGTGCGCGGCAGTGTTCAGGGGTTGGATAACCCTTGTGTGAAGCCAGGCCGTAACCGTTGTAGAGAGTGTCGAGTTCTAGCATGTGTGCGTCGCGAGTGGTCTTAGCGATGATTGATGCAGCTGCGATGCTCGCTGACAATGAGTCGCCGCGAATGATTCCACGTTGAGGTGTTGTGCAATTAGGTATTTTGCGGGCATCGACAAGAATGAAGTCTGGATTGGAATTGAGACCTTGCACAGCCCGTTGCATTGCCAGTAGTCCAGCGTGATAGATATTGATCTTGTCGATCTCCTCAACCTCAGCGAAACCGACGGCCCAGCAAATTGCGTCCTGTTTGATCTGGATTGCTAGTTCATCACGCCGTTCGGGGTCGAGAATTTTCTTGGAATCGTTTAGCCCACGAAGCTTGTAATTCTGAGGCAGGATTACTGCGCCCGCGACGACTGGGCCCGCCAGTGGTGCCATGCCAGCTTCATCCACTCCGGCAACCATCCCGAAGCCATCAGCCCACAATTCGATTTCAAAACGAAGTAAGGAATGGAGGCGCTGCCCTTCGGATCGATTACTTCGATATCGCTGGCGAATGCGTTTGGCTAATTGCTGTGCTCCTTGTCGATGATCGATTTCTAGCGCTTCAAGTAAACCTTTAGGGACAGGTCGTCGACGTTCGACAAACATCTCATTCAGCTCAGGGATGGATTTGTGGAGTAGATCTTCAAGCGCCGGCATGTTGTGAAATGGTAAACCCAAAATCCTCGATTTCGTTAAGTGCGGTTAGTCTCTTGTCAGGCACGCGCAATGTCAAGACACCTGCAGGTTTTTTCGATAACCCTTACCGGTGTGATGTTATTCTTGCGCACAAATTCCCCGAGGATCCCAAACTTTGACCCTTAACAGATTACTTGAACCCTCAAATCGTTGGCTCGGGATCCTTCCGCTAGTCTTCTTTCTCGCGCAGGCCGTTCACTACTGGCGGATTAATGAGTTAGGTCACCTCATGTGGATGTGCAACATTGGTAACCTGCTATTCGCTGTTGGACTCTTTCTGCGAATACGTCGACTAATGCAGATCGCGATCATTTGGACGATACCGGGCCTGGCTATCTGGCTTCTGTACGTTGTCCTGGCGTGGGGCATGTTCTTCTCGTCTACATTGGCTCACGTGGGTGGTCTGGCAGTAGGAATGCTTGTATTGAGCCAGATCGGAATGGATCGACGGACTTGGCTTGATGCGTTCGGTTGGTACTTGGTCATCCAGCTGTTGTCCCGGCTTTTCACTCCTCCAAATCTAAACGTAAATCTTGCCCATGCGATCCAGCCTGGTTGGGAACACCTTTTCAGTGCCTACTGGCAATTTTGGCTTGTTCTGACCACGGCTGTAGGACTCACTCTTTGGGGATTGGAAATACTCTTCAGAAGAATCTGGCCGGCGAAACGTCTAGATTTGGTGTAGATGTGGATGCCGTCGGAGATATCGACTGCGGAAACCAAGTGGATCGGTTGACTTAATTCTCAAGGTCAGTTGGGAAGGACGCGCCAAAACCGATCCACTCTATTGAGGGTCCCAATCTAGTGTCTAAAGAGTTCGAAGTCTGTACGGTGCTGGACACCAACTGTCACTATTTAAGTGAACTCAGGCACTGAAGTCTGAAAACAGGTCAGTTGGCGTTTTGCCTCAATCTTTTGTTTCGGAAAGGCCTGAAAAAATCGGCATGATTTATTATTTCTGGCTGGGATACCTGACGTTGCCCGTGGTATTATCCGAGTGTTGAATACCCCTTTCCTCCTGTGGGTATAGTTGGCGCGGCGGACGGCAAAAACCGCCGCGCTTTTTTATGCCCATACTTCGAGTTGTTCTTGAACCTAGAATCTAGTTGAAGGTCGGTCGCGCCCGGTTAGTTTTCGTAAAACTGGTTGGTTTTGATTGTTATCATTCGCCACGGCCGTACCTGAAGGATTAAAGATATAGCTGTCACGGGCGCGGACTGCGAGGTTGGGCTCATTTGCTTTGACGCGAATCTGACGGCGCTGCCCAGGCTGTCCCGGCCTCTTGGGATAGTAACCAATGCTGTATTGGCGCCTAAGCTCTTCAGCAACGTTTGCGAATGAAGCGGACATGTTTTGCAGGGAGTCAGCATGGTACTGACGACCGCCAGTGTTGGTAGCTAGTTCGCGAAGATACTCTTCCGCTGTTTGGTAGTCATTTGGCATTCCTCCCCGTCCGTTCCGCGGATAGCCACCACCCCCTCCACGGCGATTACGACCGTTACCTCGTCTATTATTAGAACCGCTCCCGCCACCAAAAATGTCGTCGAGAATCTGTGCAAAGACGTCGGCCGGGTCCGAGCTCGGATAGTTACCGCCACCACCTGAATTTACGTCGGCGGAGGTGTCGTACTGGACCGAGTAAATTAGAGCGTCCAACTCCTGGGCGTCGGTAATGTTGCTCTCGAATGAGGCTTGCCTACTGGTTGTGTCTACGCCGTCAGTGAAAAGGACAATAGCCTTGCGGCCGGGAATCCTGTTTAGCTCCCGATTAATGACCGTATCGACTGCGTCGTAGAGCCGTGTCCCATCACCCGTGTGCGCCTTTCGAATGGCGCGATCCAAACGAGAACGGTCGGTAGTGAAGTCCGAAAGCATATTGATATTGTTGTTGAACGACACCACCATCACTCTGTCGTCGGCCCTCAGTTGGTTAATGAAGCTGATAGCTGCGTCCTGGATATCCTCGAGGCGGAATTGTGTTGAAGGGCTGGTGTCGAGCATCAACACAACGGAAAATGGCTTGTCGACGGACGAGAAGAACGCCACCTCTTGCTCTATTCCATCTTCCCAGAGACGAAAATCCTGCTTACGTAGATTTGGAACATAACGACCATCACGATCCATTACGCTAACGGGAATGGTCACCAGGGTTGTGTTCACCCGAATAACGTCGCCCTCAGCCACCTCTTCGGGACCAGTCGGTGCTTGGTCGGCCTGTGGAGTCTGCTGACGATTGTTCGGGTTGTTTGACCCACCTAACACTGGTGGCCGCCCAGTAGTGGTGGGAGCCGTAGTAGTGGGAGCCGGTTTGGTAACGGTGGACTGTCCCTCCACGCGCCTGGGGCGTTGGCCAAAGGTCAGATTTGTTAACGCTGAACTTAGGGAGAGGAGCACTAGCAAAGCAGCATATTTCTTCATAATTAGCTCCATTGCAGCGCGAGTCAGACGAACGCGCCGACCTCGCTTGGATGCAGTTGTATTGAAATAGATGCTTGCGGTTTTTGAGGCAGTCAGGAGAGAGAAAACCGAGCGAGCCCGTTAAAGATAACCCCATGAACAGGCACAGAGCAAGCCGTGACAGCTAATCCTCGCCCAATTCATCTCACGCTCGAGGCAATTGCATTCCAAATGAGTGGTAGGGTTCCCCAGGTTTGTCCGCGATGCTGTGGTCTAAAGGCAAAAAGGACGATTCGTCCTTTGCCTTGCGATAATTCTGCCAGCGCTATTTGTCCTCGAAGCTTGTCTTCACCCAGCAACCATCCCGATCGAAGTACGTTGTCTTTTGCGTAACGAGCAATCACTCGCACGTTGGCATCGGTAGTTGCAAATGCCGAACTGTTAATGAAGTAGGCGGGAATATTCGTGGGAAGAGTCGTTGCAATCGGGTTTTTGTTATCCAGTTCTAATGAAACTATGGAGCCAGGACAATAGAAGTCAGATGATCGCAAACCTTCGAGTACGTTCTTGATTGGTAAGTTAAACTGTTTGATTGCAAGTTCACAGGAGCCGTCAAAGCAGATTAGCGTGCCACCACTGTTCACAAAGTCTTTTAGGTTTGAGACACCACCTTCGCCAATCCCGCCTGTGTACTCCGCTGGAAGACTGCCGGCTGCGTTGCCCTCGATGATCTCACGACTTCGTTGAGACGGTAGAAGAATGACATCGAACTTTGAGGCGAGGTTTCCTTGTTTGATGTCGCCGTCCTTTATCGACGAGTAAGGCACGTTAAAGGTATCGAAGACGTAGCGGGTCCAGCCTTCGTCCATATTTCCAATTGAACCTTTGTAGATTCCTATTCGCACAGAAGCTTTAATCGGGTTCCTGATCGGCGACGCTTCAGAATTCCGAAGTGGCAATGCAAGATCAGTTCGGACCTCGTTCTCATTCTTGAGTAACGTCAACTTGCGCTCGGTCGGTGTTTCGCGGATCGACATTATGGCCGGAGCTTCGACACCTAATTGGAGCGGGAGCGTCCATCCAGCTACGTCGTAGGGCCGTTCGGCCTCACCAGTGCCTGTCAGACGATTTGGATAGTTTTGTGGTTCGAACAATGCGAGCACATTGGTTCGTTGGGGCTGGGAAAGAAAAACCAAGTAGCTTCCGGCCGGCACTTCCTGCATGGCCGTTGTGTTCGCGACGATAGTTCGGTACGTGCCTAGTTTCTCCGAGACGGTGTTTGTCCTCTGTAGGATCTGTGGGCCGTAAGAAACGTGGAGTTCACTGTCCAATCGGAAGACTTCTACGCCTTGGGCGATCAGGCTGGCGACCAATTTGGCAACAGCTTCATCTCGAGAAAGTCCGGCGGGAATCAAGTAGGCAATTGGTTCGGTCGGTTTAGTGGGCTGTTCAATGTTATGTCGACCGAGTTCATAGAAATTTTGCAGGTATGTCGTTCGATACTTGGCAGCAAGCGAAAGGATTGCACGTGCTGCGATCAATTCCATGTCCATGATATTTCGAGGTCGCCATGTTCCCGCGGGCCAGGGATCGGGGAAGTTGGTCGTCGCCTCGGTCGCGTTTCGCATGCCTCGTGTACTCGAGCGAGTGAGTTGATCTGCAGTCACAGTCGATGGCGTCATCAATCGAGCGCTCGCCGCTTCTGAAAGTATGCCGATGGAGTTGTGAAAATACGGCGCTGTGCGAAAGCCGCCGTGCCACCAAGTGTCATAGAGGGCATTGGTCAGTACGCCTTGAAAGCCAGAACTCTGAAGATCGGCGGCGACTTTGTGGCCTATGAGTCCAACCTGGCGAAGAAGAAGCGGATTGATATTAGGATTCGGCGGATCATAGAAGGGCGGGATGAAGAAACGCGATCCGTTTGAACCTTGCTGGTGCACGTCGTAGACAATTTCGGGAAACCAGTCCTGCCAGAAGAGATGCGTAATGATCTGTGTCTCTTTCAAATTGAGCATGAACCAATCGCGATTGTCGTCGTGGCCTGCGTAATTATGATAAAGCTCGGGAGGTTCCCGTCCCTCGTACGTGGTGCCAAGACTTTTGCGATACCAATTGGCGACGATGTCGACTCCGTCAGGATTTGGTGAAGGTATGAGTAACAGAATTGTGTTCTGGAGAATTTCCCGGGTGTCAGGATCTTGTGCACTAGCCAGGTCGTAGGCGAGTTGCATCGACATTTGGGAAGCAACAATTTCAGTTGAATGTATTGAACAAGAGACCGCAACTACAGTTTTTCCGGTGGCGATAAGTCGGTCTCGAAGCAGTGGAGTAGCGACCTTGCGAGGATCGGCGAGCTGCTGTTGAATGCCTTTGTATTTATCGAGAGCCAGTATATTCTCTCGCGCGCTAATGATCGCGACGATCAGTGGTCGCTTCAAAGTGGATAGGCCCAGCGATTGGACAACTACGCGATCCGAGGCTTTGTCGAGTTGGCCAAAGTAGCTTGTTATTTGATTCCAGTCTGCAATCGTACGGTCGTCGCCTGGCGCAAAACCAAGGAAAGACTTTGGTGACGGAATCGTCGAGGTTGGATTAACGCGACCGGTAGTCCTCTGAGCAAGAGAAGACAACGGCATCACCGCTAACAACAACAGGACGGACAAAGCGATCACTACTAATCTATAGTTGATCATCCCGACAGATTCCTTTGGCGAAAGATTTGATGGAAGAGACTGCTTCGATCGAGAAAACCGTGGCTGGTGAGTCTAGCACAGGCCGCCCTCGCTTTATTCGCAGAGTGCACTATTGGTGGTCGCTCTTCGTTGCGGGTGCGTTGCTCGGGCTCCTCGGTCCACCGATTCTGATTGTTGCGTGGATACTGCGGAAACACGACCTGGTTTACCCAGTGGCACTGTTTGGGGCTGGCGCTTGGCTAAAGCTCAGTGGAGTGTCAGTGAAGCTCACTGGCCTCGAACGACTGGATCCGAAGCAGACTTACGTATTTGTCTCCAATCATCGTTCCTATCTAGACACAGCGACTCTATTCATTTACACGGGACGTCGGATCGGATTGCTTGCAAAGAAGGAATTGTTGAAAGTTCCGGTTCTGGGTGTTGGTATGGGGTTCGTTAACGTGATGGCAATCGATCGCAGCAATCGTGAGAGTGCAATTTCGACAACGGAAGCTGCCGCGAAGCGAATTCAATCGGGAGTGTCATTCGGAGTATTCGTCGAAGGAACGCGAGCTAAGCCCGGCGAGTTATTGCCATTCAAGAAGGGCGCATTCTACATGGCGAAACAAGCGGGAGTTCCTGTGGTGCCGGTCGCAATTAAGAATTCGGATGTCTTGATGGGAAAAGGAACTGGTGAAGCGCAAACGGGTACGATCGATATGGTGATCTTGTCACCGGTAAGTACTAATGAGTTGAAGAGTGAGCAGGATATTAACGATCTGAGTGTCAATGTCCGTGCCCAAATTGCCAAGGAACTCCACGTCGCTACTTAGTGAAATCGTAGGTCAGAATGCCGCTGAACCTCACGGTTATTCCACCCACTACCAGCGGCTTAAATATCGCTTGACGAGCCGCTGCCTCGGCCGCTTCACGCAACACCGCGACGTTGTTGAGAGCTTGCGCTGACACTACCTTCCCATTTTCATCAACCATGACTCGAACGGAGACTTTTCCAGTCGCCTTCACTCGTTTAGCTTCTTCACTGAGCGTTGGTTTGGGCAAGGAGACAGCTTTGGCGTTCAGATCACCTACATCAACCGGTTTAGTAACGCCCGACCCTTCGGCGCCAGGCACTTCGTTTTCCCCAATTTCCGTCACCTTCAAAGTTGCTCGTGTTGGGGTGAAGTCCATATAACGAACTTTCATCCTGACGTGGAGAGACCCGCCATTGTCGAATATCAATTCTTCGTCAGCGTATGAGTAAGTTGGAAACCAATATTTCCCATCGATATGTTCACGATAGGTTTCGACGGTGGGAAACTTATTGTTCTTTGTTTCAGGTACGCCCTTGCCTTTCGTCTTAACGATCTGAAGATCCTGATCATCAACCCATATTCGTCCCGAAAAAAGTCGTTCCTTTATCTTTTTGGGATCGGGCATCACCTTTGGTGAAACGTCAAAGATGAACAGATTGAGATCGTCTATTCTTTCCTTTCCGACGTAACGAATGTTGTACCTGCCAACTTTCGCTGGCTCCAAAGCAAACGGTTCAACTCCTCCAAGGTCGTCAATATCTTCTGGCGTAATTTCAGACATCGAGGACATCGGAAAGAAGCTGATCTTTTCGTAACGATTCCCCGAATCGTCAAACGTGAAAAGTGAAACTCGATGATACTCACCTATCACTTGCCCACCCATACCAATACTTTGAATAAGTGCGTCGCGCTTGAACGAATATGAATTGAGCGCCCGCCTAAATTCTGCTTCTTTAGCGGTAAACGAGGCTATGATCTTGTCCGAATCCACGGGACTAGCCGGGCTCGCTTCAGTCTGAGCGAGAACACGCGACGCGCTGATTAGAGCAATCAACAGCATCGAGCAAAGCGAAAAGGTCTTTTGTAACTTGAGATTCTTCATTCTGTACCTAAAAATCGGGTTGGACTTCCATTCCCCAGTATCGGGGCTTGTTCTCAGATGCGAATTTGAAAGCGTCTTGTTGCCAAGTGCCAAAGTACGGCTTACCCGACCATACTAAATCCTATTTTCCTGTTGCAAAATTTCCTGCATCTAGTGTAAGGTGCCTTTATTATAATAAGTTAGAGGCGGCCAGTGGCACCTGCAGGAAACTCTTGGAAACCAAATGAACTCAAGAATGGTGGCCGACTCGAATTTGAAAACTCAAGATTCACCAGGGTCCTCATGTCGGCAACAGGTACTAGTCCTAATTCCGTGGAGCTTTACGGCGCGGGAGCGCAGACGTGACGCCGAGCGGCGGCGTTGCTTACACGGACGGGCGATAATCAAGCTTTGGGAGGAGCTTGGTTTTACGTATTCTGAGGCCGATGATGTGCGCGGTGATTAGCTACTCCTTCTGGGCGGAGTGGTTAATAAAGTCACCGCGCACACCCCAGCTATTTCAAAGTTCTACATCCCCTGGATAGCTCGAAATCAACTGTTTAACCGTCGACAAATTCGACGGGAACTCGGTTTGGAATGATTCCTTTTTCGAAGCCTTCTTCAAGCAGCCGACGAACTGCTTCACGACCACGCTCTGTATAATCCAGGGTTAGCTCGTTCACCCACATCCCCACAAACCTATCCGCAAGTTCAGGCTCCATATCCCTGGCGAATTGCATGGCGTATTGAAGGGCATCTTCGCGATTCGATAATGAGTAATTAATGCTTTTACGGAGCAACTCCGAGACTTCTTTGATCAACTCAGGACCCAGGTCTCGTCGAATCACATTTCCACCCATAGGTAACGGAAGGCCGTGACGCTCATGCCACCACTCGCCGAGATCGAGGACTTTGTGTAAGCCCATCGATTCATAAAATAATTGACCTTCGTGAATGAGTAGGCCCGCGTCGCAGGTACCGTTTTTGACGGCATCGATAATCTTATCGAAGGGGACCACGACGTACTCAAAGTCTGGATTGAAAATTCGAAGCGCCAGGAACGCGCTGGTTAATGTGCCCGGTACAGCGATCTTAAGCTTCGGGATGTCGTCGGGCTTGGCTGCGTCTCGCGACACGACGATGGGACCGTAGTTGTCGCCTATCGACGCTCCGTGTGGAAGCAATGCGTATTTGTCTGCGACGTAGGCGTAGGCATGAAAACTGATAGCTGTAACATCGTATGTCCCGCGGGTGGCTTCCTCGTTGAGCGTTTGAATGTCTTTCAGTAGATGTTGAAAGTGCAGGTCACCGGTATCCAGTTTGTTTGTGGCAAGGCCATAAAACATGAACGCGTCGTCGGAATCGGGGGAATGCGCAAGTGTAATAGTTCTTCGTTCAGTTCCAGTCGGCATGTTGAATTTCTTATCCTCTGTGAAAGGTGATGATTGATCAGACGAGGCTGACATCGTCACGCTCAATGCGATTGTAGACAGTATCTCGTTCGACAGCTTCGAAACCCGCTTCCTCGATAAGGCCTACTAACTCTGCCTTGCTCATCTTGACTTCATTGTTGGTTTCGACTGAATAGCTGGTGGTCAACTCACCACCGTCCGTAATGGTGCCGTCGATGTCGTTTGCACCGTAATGGAGCGCTACCTGCGCTAAACGTTTTCCGAGCATTACCCAGTAGGCCTTGATGTGATCGAAGTTATCCAGGAGCAAACGGGAAACAGCCATCGTCTTTAGTGAATCCACTCCGGAAGGACCAGGTAAGTGAGCAAGCTGGGTATCGGGAGGATAAAAGGCGAGTGGGATGAAGCATTGGAAACCTCCTGACTTCTCCTGCTGCTCCCGAAGTTTGACCAAGTGATCGACGCGATCTTCAACGGATTCAATGTGACCGTATAGCATCGTGGCGTTTGTTTTGAGCCCTGCTGAGTGAACTTTGCCCTGAAGTTCGAGCCAACGATTCGCGTCACACTTATGCGCACAAATCATCGATCGAGTCGGCTCTCGAAATATCTCAGCACCTCCGCCAGGGCATGAATCCAATCCGGCATCGATTAGTTTGGCAATCACATCTTCATCGCTCATCTTGTAGAAGTGCGCGAAGTGATCAAACTCAACCATCGTGAACGCCTTCAAATGCAGCTGCGGATAAGTTCGCTTTAAAGTCGACAGCAAATCGGTGAAGTAGCTGAATGGCAGTTTTGTATTCAATCCGCCGGTGATGTGAAGTTCCGTTGCGCCTTCAGAGACCGCCTGTCCAGCGATACGTAAGCTGTCGTCGATGTTATGGGTGTAAGCATCTGCTTGTCGCGGAGTGCGGAAGAACCCGCAAAACTTGCAGTCGGCGTAACAGATGTTTGTTGGGTTTAGATGGC
>Ga0207689_10003278_pt1 | contig 14841 bp, 8 predicted proteins | sample KBSMisM52_FD_184312 | JGI IMG/M metagenome (GOLD analysis project Ga0207689, IMG submission 184312) | Miscanthus rhizosphere microbial communities from Kellogg Biological Station, Michigan, USA - KBS Miscanthus M5-2 (SPAdes) (version 2) | ecosystem: Host-associated > Plants > Roots > Rhizosphere... | reverse complement strand
GCGACTGAACGACTGCTGGAAGTCGCAGCACGCTTCAAGGGCGACGCCGCGGGCCGCAAGGCCGAGGATCTTGCCTGGCGCAGCTGGCCGGTCGCGAAGCGGCTGGAGCACGCGCTGGTCAAGGGCATCGACGAGTTCGTCGTGCAGGACACCGAAGAAGCGCGGCAACAGTTCGAGCGGCCGCTGCAGGTGATCGAAGGTCCGCTGATGGACGGCATGAACGTCGTCGGCGACCTGTTCGGCGCCGGCAAGATGTTCCTGCCGCAGGTTGTGAAGTCCGCGCGCGTGATGAAGAAGGCGGTCGCGTACCTGATTCCGTACATCGAGCAGCAGAAGGCTGCCGCCGGCGGCGTGCTGCGCTCGAACGGCAAGATCATCATGGCGACCGTCAAAGGTGACGTGCACGACATCGGCAAGAACATCGTCGGCGTCGTGCTCCAGTGCAACAACTTCGAGGTCATCGACCTCGGCGTGATGGTGCCGTGCGAGCGCATCCTGGAGACGGCGCGGCGCGAGAACGCCGACATGATCGGCCTGTCGGGCCTGATCACGCCGTCGCTCGACGAGATGGTGCACGTCGCGAAGGAAATGAAGCGGCAGGGATTCGAGTTGCCGTTGCTGATCGGCGGCGCGACCACTTCGCCGGCGCACACTTCGGTGAAGATCGATCCGCAGTACGAAGGTCCGGTCGTGTACGTGAAGGACGCGTCGCGGTCAGTGGGCATCTGCCAGCAGCTCGTAGCGGCGGGGCGGGGCGACTACGTCGCGCGGGTGAAGAGCGAGCACGCGACGCGTCGCGAGCAGCATCACGGCAAGAAGATCAAGAGTCCGCAGCTGACTATCGCGCAGGCGCGCGCCAATCGCTTCAACGGCGGCTGGGACACTTACGTGCCGCCAGTGCCGCGCTTCCTCGGCGTGCGTGTGTTCGAGGACTACTCGCTCGAAGATCTGACGCGCTACATCGATTGGATGCCGTTCTTCAACGCGTGGGAGTTCGGCGGCAAATTCCCGGACATTCTCACCGACGCGAAGATCGGCGAGCAGGCGAGCAATCTGTACGCGGACGCACGCCGCATGCTCAAGCAGATCATCCGCGAGCGCTGGTTGACGGCGCGCGGCGTGATCGGTCTGTTCCCGGCGAACAGCGTCGATGACGACGACGTCGAGGTCTACACCGACGAATCGCGCACGCGCGTGCTCACGCGACTGCATTTCCTGCGTCAGCAGAAGGGCAAGCCGGCGGGTCAATCGCACGACGCGCTCGCTGACTTCGTCGCGCCGAAGGCGTCCGGGCGTCGCGACTACATCGGTGCATTCGCCGTGACGGCGGGTCTTGGCATCGAGCCGCACCTGCAGCGCTTCGAGCAGAGCCACGATGACTATTCGAGCATCATGCTGAAGGCGCTGGCCGATCGCCTCGCCGAGGCGTTCGCCGAGCGGTTGCACGAGCGGGTGCGACGCGAGTTCTGGGGCTATGCGCCGGACGAGCGGCTGAACAATGAGCAGCTCGTCCGCGAGGGCTACCGCGGCATCCGCCCGGCGCCTGGCTATCCGGCGTGTCCCGATCACACGGAGAAGGCGACGCTGTGGAAGCTGCTGGCGCCGACTGACAACGTGGGGATCCAGCTCACCGAGTCGTACGCGATGTATCCGACGGCCGCCGTGAGCGGGTGGTATTTCTCGCATCCGGGCTCGCGGTACTTCGCGGTCGGCAAGGTCGACCTGGATCAGGTGCAGAACTACGCAGCGCGCAAGAAGATCACGCTGGACGAGGCGCAACGCTGGCTGTCGCCGATTCTGGGATACGGGGCGGATTCGGACGCCGACGCGGCGTGACAGGAAGAGTGTCGGGCTAAGGCCCGACCTACAGCCCACGAACGGACGTTGGTTAGCACGCTGTAGGTCGGGCTTCAGCCCGACTCCGGCGCAGGTACAATTCCGCCCCTATGACCATCAGCAAAGTCTACCCGAGCGCGCAAGCCGCGCTCGCCGATGTGGCGCGCGACGGAATCACGGTGATGTGCGGCGGCTTCGGCCTGTGCGGCATCCCGGAGAACCTGATCGACGCGTTGTGCAACTCCGGGGTCCGCGGCCTGACCGTCGTTTCGAACAATGCCGGCGTCGATCAGTTCGGTCTCGGCAAGCTGCTCAAGACGCGCCAGATCGCCAAGATGATTTCTTCCTACGTCGGCGAGAACAAGGAGTTCGAGCGTCAGTACCTCGCTGGCGAGCTGCAGCTGGAGTTCAACCCGCAGGGGACGATGTCGGAGCGCATTCGCGCCGGCGGCGCTGGCATCTACGGCTTCTACACCAAGACGGGAGCAGGCACGCTGGTCGCCGAAGGCAAGGAGACGCGGGTGGTGAACGGCGAGACGTACATTCTCGAAACCGGCCTCACCGCAGACGTGTCGCTGGTGAAGGCATGGAAGGGTGACACCGAGGGCAACCTCGTGTATCGCAAGACCGCCCGCAACTTCAATCCGATGATGGCTACCGCCGGCCGCGTCACGATTGCCGAGGTCGAGCACCTCGTCGAGGCCGGCGAGCTGGAACCCGACAGCATCCACACGCCCGGCATCTTCGTGCAGCGGATCATTCAGGGTCCGAGCTATCTGAAAACGATCGAGCATCGCACCGTGCGCAAGCGCACGACTGCCTGAGGAACAGCCATGCCCTGGACCCGCGAGCAATTGGCCGAGCGCGCCGCGCGCGAGCTGCACGACGGCTTCTACGTCAACCTCGGCATCGGCATCCCGACGCTGGTCGCGAACTACATCCCGGCCGGCATGAAAGTGGTGCTGCAGTCGGAGAACGGCATGCTCGGCATGGGTCCGTTCCCGTACGAAGGCGAGGAGGATCCGGACCTGATCAATGCCGGCAAGCAGACGATCACCGAGCTGCCGATCTCGTCGTATTTCTCGTCGTCGGACAGCTTCGGGATGATCCGCGGCGGCCACATCGACCTGTCGATCCTCGGCGGCATGGAAGTCAGCGAGTCCGGCGATCTGGCGAACTGGATGGTGCCCGGCAAGATGGTGAAGGGCATGGGCGGCGCGATGGACCTCGTTGCCGGCGTGAAGCGCGTGGTGGTCGTGATGGAGCACACCTCGAAGGACGGCGCGCCGAAGTTCAAGCCGCGCTGCGAGCTGCCGCTCACTGGCGCGAACGTGGTCGACATGTTGATCACGGATCTCGCGGTGTTTGCGCGCCCTGACCGCAAGTCACCTTTCAAGCTGCTCGAACGAGCCCCCGGCGTCACCGCCGACGAAGTCAAGGCGAAGACTCCAGCGAAGTTCTTGTGAAGACGCGCGCTGCCGTCCTGACCGAAATGGGCCGGCCGCGGCCCTACACACACTCCCGCCCGCTGACGATCGAGGAAGTCGAGCTCGATGCTCCCGGCCCCGGCGAAGTGCTCGTGCGCATGCGCGCCGCGGGGCTCTGTCACTCCGATCTGTCAGTCATCAACGGCGATCGGCCGCGACCGATGCCGATGATCATCGGCCACGAAGGCGCCGGCGAAGTTGCCGAAGTCGGCGCGGGCGTGCGCGATTTACGGCCGGGCGATCACGTCGTGACGGCCTTCGTTCCCTGCTGTGGCAGTTGCGAACCCTGCACGAGCGGCCGGCCCGCGTTGTGCGAGCCGGGCTTCAAGGCGAACTCCACCGGCACGTTGCTCGGCGGCGCGCAGCGCATGCGTCGTGCGGGCGGCATCGTCAATCATCATCTCGGCGTCTCCGCTTTCGCCGAGCACGCGATCACGGTGCGTCAGTCGCTGATCAAGGTCGATGACTCACTGCCGTTCGACGAAGCAGCAGTCTTCGGTTGTGCCGTGATGACTGGCGTCGGCGCTGTGACAAATACAGTGCAGCCCCATCGCGGCTCGAGCATCGCAGTGATCGGTCTCGGCGGCGTCGGACTCGCCGCATTGCTCGGCACGCGACTGACCGAAGCGTCGGCCGTGATTGCCTGCGATCTCAGCGAGGAGAAGCTCGCGCTCGCGCGCAGCATGGGCGCGACGCACACCATCAATGCCGGCGACCCGAAGGCGTTGGAGCAGATCCGAGATCTCACGCGCGGCGGCGTGCACTACGCGTTCGAGATGGCGGGCTCGGTCAAAGCGATGGAGCTTGCTTACGCGGCGACACGGCGCGGCGGCACGACTGTGACCGCGGGATTGTCGAACCCGAAGCACCTGTTCTCGATTCCGCACGTGGGCATCGTCGCCGAGGAGCGCACGATCAAAGGTAGTTATCTCGGCAGCTGCGATCCCGCGCGCGACATCCCGCGCTACGTCGAGCTCTATCGTGCCGGACGTCTGCCCATCGATCGTTTGCTCAGCGAGCACATCGCGCTCGACCAGCTCAACGAAGGCTTCGACCGCCTCTCCGACGGCCTCACCGTTCGTCAGATCGTCACGCTGTGACCGACAACGCGGCGTCGATCGCGACGAGCGCCAGGCCCGCATTCATCCGCCGACATTCTTCTCGCACGCTTTCCAATCCTGCGCGCGTCTGCTTGCTCATGCCTTTTTCGCCGACGTCGGCGAGCAGCCGGGCACGCTTGATGAGCATGTCGGTCCACGGCAGCGGCTCGCCCGACGTATAGGTCGCGAGTCCGTCGGCGTAGCGCCGCACTGACGGCCACTCACGTTCCTGCAAGCTGGCCTCGATGGCGTTGCCGTAAAACTCGAAATAGCTGTGACTCACACAGCCGGCGGCGAGCAGCTCTTCGCCTTCCGTCAGCGCACCGGCGCGCTCAGGACCGATCGGCGTCAGACGCGCAACGATGCTGAGCAGCACAGGTCCGCAGTACGACATGCCGGTCTCGCGGCCGAGGCGCAGCGCGTCCTTGGTCAATTGCAGCGCCTGCGCGGGATCCTCCGGAATCATCGTCTGCGCGACGTAGCCCATGCATTCCGCTTCGAAGCGGCGTGCCCCGAGCTGTTGCGCGAGCTTCAGCGCCTGGCGGGCATGCTGGCGGCAGTCATCGAGCTGCGCCTGCGGCAGCAGGCCACTCGCCATCGTCAGATGCACGAGCAATTCGCCGCGCAGGTCGCCGACGCGCCGCGCGAGCTCCAGGCCCTCGCGACAACAGTCGCGGCTCGCGATCACGTCGCCGCAATACGAGTTGGTAACCGCAAGCATCGGCAGGTTCGACAACAGGACGCCGACCAGGCCGTGATCGCGCGCTTCCTTGATGCACTGTGCGAAGTGCTGACGCGCAGTCAGGATCTTGCCGCGTTGATAGTACGCATCGCCGAGTCCGCTGAGCGCGCGTGCAATCTCGAGGTGCGACTGCGCTTGCATGGCGAAGCGATGCGCCTGCTCGTGTGCCTGCATGCACGCGTCCAGTCTGCCGAGCGGGAAGCACAAATTGCCGCGGAGCGTCTGAATGCGAGCGCGGGTCTCGAGGTCCGCCGAGTCGCCGAGCGCGCTCTCGGCGTGCTCCAGCGCTTCGAGCGCTTCTTCATATCGATCCATGATGCGCAACGCCGAGGCGATGCCGATCCACGCGCTGCCATGGCCGTTCTGATCGATCGCGAAGTCGAGCGCCTCGCGATAAGCGGTGAGTGCGTCGTGCGTGCGACCGAGTTGCAGCAACAGCTCGCCGAGCAGAATGCTGCTCTTGTGCAGGAGGAGCGGCTCACGCGCGAGCGCGCTGGCTTTGTTGACGAGGGCGAGTGCGCGTTCGAAACGCAGCGCAGACTGCTCGGCCATCGAAGCTTCGAGATAAGCAGTCGTGGCGCGCTCGTCATCGGCAGCCGCCAGGTGATCGGCGCGCAGGGCCTGATCGCCGCTTGCATACCACTCGGCGGCGATCCGATGCAGTTCGCGTCGCTGCGACTTCAGCGTCGACTCGTAGATCGCGTCGCGGAACAACGCGTGAGCGAACTCGAGGTCGACGCCGTTGAAGCGCACCAGCGCTGTTTCGGTCAGTGGAGTCGGGTCGTAATCGTCGTTGTCGATCACGCTGCGTAAAGCGGTCAGCGCGGCGCGATGGCCGAGGACGGCGGCGGCTTGCAGCGCCGCGTGATCGCGGCCCGACAACCGAGCAGCTCGCGCCAACACGATCGATCGCACCGATCCGGGCAGCAGTTCGTGGCCCGCACGTGCGGCACGCAGCAACTGATCGAGGAACAGCGGATGCCCGTCGGCGCGCTGAATGCACGCAGCGATGGTCTCCTGCGGCAGCTCGGGAAAGTGAGCGGCAAGCTCCTGCGCCTCGTCTTCCGCGAGCGGTGCGAGATCGACAGTGGTCACCGGGCAACCGCGGGCGCGGGCGCGCCAGCTGGCATTGATCGGATCGCCCTCGGGGCGCGTCGTCATGATGAAGAGGATCTGACAGTTGGTGACAACTGCAGCGATCTCGCCGAAACGAGCGAGTTCGTCGGTGTCGGCCCAATGGACGTCTTCGACGACCAGCAGCTGCGGCCCGTGCTGCACGGCCGTTTCGATCAGCTGCGCGAGCGCGAGCGCGCGGCCGCGCTGACGGGTCGCGATCTCCATCGCCTTTTCCAGGGCCGCCAGCTCGGCGTCGACCGGCGCGTCGATGAGGTCGCTCAGGAAGATGAGCTGATCGACAGCGTTGCGACCGGACATCGCGCGCCTGACGGCGGCTGCGCGCTCGTTCGCCGGCGCGTCCGCACCAAGTCCCAGCAAGCTCAATGCGAGCGCAGTAATCGGACGCCGACCGGGCGACTGACCGAAGTCGAACACCTGCGCAGAATGAACGGCCACACCGCGCTCTCGTGCCGCTCCGCGAATCGCATTGACGAGACTGGTCTTGCCGATGCCGGCTTCACCGCGCACGACGATGGCGCGCCCGTGGCGACTGTTCGTGCATCGGTCCAGCGCGGCGAGAATCATCGCGAACTCGGGTCTGCGACCGACGAAGGGTTGTGCGCCGGGGCCGATCTCGCTGCGCAGTCCCTGCAGATTCCAGGCCTCGACGGATTCCGCTTGTCCGGGCTGTCCACTGGACGCGCGTGTGCCGCTGACGCGCTCGCCGAGCGACGCACGCACTTCATCGGAAATCAGGATCTCACCGTCTCCTGCTCGCGCTGCGAGAGTGTGCGCGATGTGAGTGGGCCGGCCAGTCAGCGGAAAGATCTCGGCGCCGCACAGCACTTGCCCCTGAGCAATTCCGACACGCAGCGACAGAGAGTTTGCGATCGGCCACGGCGTGCTGGCGACCGTGCATTGGAGTGCGAGCGCAGCCTGCGCCGCGCGCTCGGGCTCGTTACCGTAGGACGTGGGAATGCCGAACACTGCGAGCACGTTGCTGCCGACGCGTCGATCGGCGCGTCCACCGAACTCGGTGACCGCTTCGTTGACGCGACGATGGAATTGCGTCGCGAGCGTGTGGGACTCCTCGGGATCGAGCTGAGCTTCCAGCTCCAGCAGACCTTCGAGGCGCGCGACCAGGATCGTCGCATCCAGTAATTGCGGCCGCAGTTCGACCGGCGCAGCCGGTTCGGGCGCACGCGGCACTTCATGTGCGGCAGTGTCGTCGAGCGCTGTATCCTCTGGATCAACGTTACCGAGCGCTGCACGACGTCGTTTCATCAGGTCGCGATAGAGCTGCTCAGTTGCCGGCTCCGGCGACACATCCAGCTCTCGTCGGAGCACATCGCGACACACGCGATACTGGCGCAGTGCCTCCGCATACGCGTTGCGCTTCGCGTGCAGCTCCATGACCATGCGATGCGCCGCTTCGTTGAGCGGCTCGAGTGCGACGAGCTTGGTCGATGCCGCGAGCGCACCCTCGCTGTCGCCATTGGCGACGCACAGCTCGGCGAGTTTGTTCAGCGCATCGCTCAATTGCTTGCGCAACGTCAGGCGCTCGCTCGTCAGCCACTCGTCGAACGCTGTCGAGCGCGCATCGAAGCCATCGAGCAGATCGCCGCGATAGTGCGTCATCGCTTCCTGCAACGAAGTGCGAGTGCCGGCGTTCAGCGCGCGTCGAAAGGCGTGCAGGTCGCTCCGCACGACTGCAGGATCGATGCCGACAGATTCGGTATCGGCGAGCAGCGCCTTGTGGGCGTCGGCAGGCAGCGATTTACGTAACGCCGCGAGTGCCTGACGCAAGCTCGTGCGCGCGAGCTCTTCGTCAGCGTCTTCCCACAGCAGCGTCGCGAGCCGGTCGCGGCTATGCGATTCGCCCGGGCGCAGCGCCAGGTAGGCGAGCAGTGCACGGCCTTTGCGTGACGCAATTCGAATCTCGGCGCCCGCAGCGTCCTGCACGCGGAATGCGCCGAGCACCTGCAGATTCAACTCTGTCAAGAGAGGTCCCCGGAGCCCGCTATTTTTAAGGTGCCCATTTTCACGTATTTTTCACGACTGTCGAGACTGGAGCCTCACGGGCCCTCCCTACAGTTCCTCCTGCGCCCATTACAGACAGGAGGATTCATGCTCACCGACGCCCGCGGCTGCCCCACTTCGGCCCCCAGCAGTGTTTCCCTGCAGCAATACGAGCAGGCACTGGAGCTGTCGGCGAGCTATCAGCTCGACCCGCTGGCGACGATCCAGAAGGCGATCGACGCGGACCCGGCCTTCGCCATGGGCCATGCGCTGCGCGCCGGCCTGGCGGTCATGGCGACCGATCGGGGCGCCGTGCCGATGCTGCAGGAGAGCGTCGAGGCCATCGAGGCGCTGGGACGCCGCGCGGTCGATCGTGAGCGGGCCCATGCTGCCGCCGCCCGTGCCTGGCTGGAGGGCGACTTCGCCGGTTCCATTCACCGCTACGGCGAGATCCTGCTGGACCATCCGCAGGACCTCCTGGCGTTGCAGGTCGCGCACGTCGGCGACTTCTTTCTCGGCGCGTCCTCGATGCTCCGCGACCGGGTCGCGCAGGTGCTGCCAACCTGGGACTCCAGCACGCCGGGCTACGGCTACGTGCTGGGTATGTATGCGTTCGGGCTGGAGGAGACTGCGCTGTATTCGCGAGCGGAGGACATCGGTCGCCGCGCGCTCGACGCCAATCGTCGCGACGCCTGGGCGGTTCATGCGGTCACGCACGTAATGGAGATGCAGGGCCGGCTGCGCGACGGCGTCGAATGGCTCACCACGCGCGAGAACGATTGGTCGGTGAACAACGGCTTCGCGTTCCACAACTGGTGGCACCTCGCGCTGTTCAATCTCGAATCGGGTAACTACGCCCGCGTCCTCGAGCTCTACGACCAGCGTATTCGCGCGACGCCTTCGGAGATTCCGCTGGAGATGATCGACGCGACCGCGTTGCTCTGGCGCTTGGAGTTGCGCTCGGCGAACGTCGGCGACCGCTGGCAGAAGCTGGCGGCGTCCTGGGAGCCGCTCGCAGAGCACTCGTACTACGCGTTCAACGACGCACACGCCGTGATGGCATTCGCCGCTGCCGGTCGTGGCGAATTGGTGCAGCGAACGATTGCGGCGATGGAACGCAAGGCCGCCGGTTCGGACACGAACGCGATGATGACGCGTGACGTCGGCTTGCCCCTCGCGCGCGCCGTTGCCGCGTTCGCGGCGGGTCGCTATGGCGACACCATCGCGCTGTTGCAGCCGATTCGTACGATTGCGAACCGGTTCGGCGGCAGTCACGCGCAACGCGATCTCATTCACCTGACGCTGGTCGAAGCTTCATTGCGTGCTCGCCACAACCGGTTGGCGCGCGCGCTGATCGCCGAGCGTACGCAGCTCAAGCCGTCGAGCCCGTTCAACTGGCAGTTGACGGCGCGCTCGATGGATCTGAACGGTGACACGGCCGGCGCGGCCAGAGCGCTGGAGAGCGCGGAAGCTCGCACCAAGGCGCAGTTCGGAGTGCACCGGGCTTACGCCTGATGCGGGCGTGACAGGTAATCCTGCGACTGCATTTCGATCAGGCGGCTCTTCGTGCGCTCGAACTCGAAGTTGAGCTTCGAGCCGCGATACAGCTCCGTCACCGGTGCTGCCGCGGAGACGACCAGCTTCACTGCTCGATCGTAGAACTCGTCGACCAGCGAGATGAAGCGCCGCGCGGCGTTCTCGGCATCGGGCCCGAGCGTGGGAACGTCGGTGAGAAAAACCGTGTGGTAGCAGCGTGCGATCTCGATGTAGTCGGCCTGACCGCGCGGGCCGTCGCACAGCTCCTTGAACGGGAACCAGATCGCGCCATCGGCGTTGCGATGCGCGCGCAGCCGGCGATGGTTGAGGATCAGCGTGGCGTCCTTCGCTCCCGCTTCGCCTGCAATCGCGTCGAATAGCTTTTCGAGATCGGCTCCCGTGTCAGCCTTGCGTGCATCGAACCAGGTATGTGCGCGTTCGAGCAGGCGCAGTCGGTAGTCGGCACCGCCGTCCATGTGCACGACCTGGGTGTGCTCCTTGAGCAAGCGGATCGCCGGCACGAAGCGCGCACGCTGCAGACCTTCCTTGTAGAGATCGTCGGGCGGAACGTTCGAGGTCGCGACCAGCGTGACACCGCGCTCGAACAAACCGCGGAACAGATTGCCGAGCAGCATCGCATCGGCGATGTCGGTGACGAACAGCTCGTCGAAACACAGCACGCGTGCCTTCTGCGCGAGCCGATCGGCGACGCGCTCGAGCGGATTCGTCTGCTCCTTGTGCTTCTTCAGCTCGTCGTGCACCGACTGCATGAAGCGATGGAAATGGCTGCGTTGCTTGTCGCGGAAGGGCAGGCTCTGGAAGAACAGATCCATCAGCCAGGTCTTGCCGCGGCCGACGCCGCCCCACACATACAACCCGCGCTGCAACTCGTGCAGCTTGCCGCCGGAGAGCAGTCCGCCGAGCAGCTTCTTGCCGAGCGATGGTTTCGGCTTGGCAGCGATGAGTCGATCGCGCAGTTGGTCGAGCTGCGCCACGACCTGCTGTTGCGCAAGGTCTGGCTTGTAGCCAAGGCGCGCGCACTCACGCTGGTAGAGCTCCGCGACCTTCACGCCTGCAGCTCGGGCAGATCTTTGAAGAAGTCGAGCGCCTGCGGGTTCGCCAGCGCGTCCAGGTTCTTCACTGGCCGGCCATGGACGACTTCGCGGATCGCCAGTTCGACCAGCTTGCCGTTGATCGTGCGCGGCAGATCCGGCGCCTGCACGATGCGCGCGGGCACGTGACGTGGCGTCGTGTTGCCACGGATCGTGGTGCGGATCTTGTCGCGCAGCCGTTCGTCGAGCGTCAATCCTTCGCGTAAGCGGACGAACAGCACTATGCGCACGTCGCCTTGCCACTGCTGCGCGATGGCGATCGACTCGGCGACTTCCTCGATCTTCTCGACCTGGCGATAGATCTCGGCGGTGCCGATGCGCACGCCGCCAGGATTCAGCACCGCGTCGGAGCGACCGTGCACGACCAGTCCGCCGCGCGCGGTGACGGTCGCGAGATCGCCGTGCCACCAGACGTTCGGGTAGCGGCCGAAGTACGTGCCGTGAAAGCGCGAGCCGTCGGTATCGCCCCAGAAACCGATAGGCACGGAAGGGAAGGGCGCGCTGCAGACGAGCTCGCCTTGTGTGCCGAGCAGCGAGTTGCCGTCGTCGTCGTAGACCTCGGTCTTCATCCCGAGACTGAGCGCCTGCATTTCGCCCTCGTAGACGGGCTGGATCGGACAGCCGCCGCCGAAGCACGCCATCAGGTCGGTGCCGCCGCTGATCGAGGCGAGCAGCACGTCCGGTTTCACTTCGCGATACACATAGCGATAGCTCGGCGGATTGAGAGGAGCGCCGGTCGAAATGATCGTGCGCAGCGCACTCAGCTCGAACTCGCGACGCGGCCGGATTTCCGCCTGCTCGCAGGCGACCAGGAAACGCGGGCTGGTACCGAAGATCGTGATGCGTTCGTCGTGCGCCATGCGCCACAACACGCGCGGGTCTGGTTGCAGCGGGGCGCCGTCGAACAGCACGATCGCCGCACCGGTCGCCAGTCCGCTGGCGAGCGCATTCCACATGACCCAGCCGCAGGTCGTGTAGTAGAAGAAGCGATCGTCGGGTCCCATGTCGGAATGCAGCATGTGCTCTTTCAGCTGCTGCAGCAGTGCGCCGCCGGCGCAATGCACGATGCACTTCGGTACTCCCGTGGTTCCCGAGGAATACAGAATGAACGTCGGGTGATCGAACGGCAGTTGCTCGAACGATAGCTGCGCGGCGGGATTGCCGAACTCGGAGAACAGCACGGCGCCATCGATTGTCTGAATCGCAGGCTTCCCGTTCATGTAGGGCACGAGCACGACACGTTCGATGCTCGCGATCTTCTCTTTGACCGCGCGCACGGTCTCCATACAGTCGAGCGTCTTGCCCGCGTAGCGATAACCGTCGGCCGCGAACAGAACTTTCGGCGTGATCTGGCCGAAGCGATCCAGCACGCCGCTCAAGCCGAAGTCCGGCGAGCAGGACGACCACACGGCGCCGAGGCTCGTCGCCGCGAGCATCGCGATCACGGTTTCGGGAATGTTCGGCAGGTAACCGGCAACGCGATCGCCCGGCTGCACGCCGGCGGCACGCAATCCGTCAGCAATGCGTGCCGTCTCGCGGCGCAGCTGTGCCCAGGTCAGTTCGCGACGCTGACCGCGCTCATTGAGGAAGATGATCGCGGCCGTATCGCCGTCGCGGCGCAGGAGATTTTCTGCGTAGTTGAAGCGCGCATCGATGAACCAGCGCGCGCCCGGCATGCGATTGCCTTCTTCGAGGATCTGCGTGGCGCGCGTCTGTGCGCGGATTTCGCAGAAATCCCACAGTGCGCTCCAGAAGTTCTCAGGAAACTCGATCGACCAGCGATGCAGCGCCGGGTAATCCGGCACCGGCGCCCGATGCCGTTCGCGCACGAAGTGCATGAAGCGGGTGAGCTGGCTGCGCGCGATGCGCTCCGGCGAAGGCGACCAGATCGGCTCCATGGGCGACTACGGCTGCTTCTTATAGATTCTGATAGTTCGGCCCGGAGCCGCCTTCCGGCGTCGTCCAAGTGATGATCTCGTACGGATCCTTGATGTCGCACGCCTTGCAGTGAACGCAATTCGCTGCGTTGATCTGCAGGCGCCGCCCGCCCTGGCCGTCGGCCACCATTTCATAGACGCCGGCGGGGCAGAAGTTCTCGCACGGGTTGCCGAACTCCTTGGTGCAGCGAGTGACGCAGATCGACGTGTCCTGCACCTTCAAGTGCACCGGCTGCGCTTCGTCGTGCACGTTGCCCGCGAAGAACACCGAGGCGAGTCGGTCGCGCGGCGGCAGCGAACGATCGACCCAGCCGCGATCGGGCGAGGTGTATTCGTCGAGCTTTTCCAGCGCCGACCAGTCGGCCTCGTTGTGCATCGTCCAGGGCACGTGTCCCTTCAGCAGCGAGACGATGCCGGCGTTGAACATTGCGAAGTACAAGCCGCGCTTGAAGCCCGGCTTGAAGTTGCGCACCGAATGCAGCTCACGATGACCTTCGGAGGCCCGCCAGCGCGCGTCGTAGCCAGCCGGCTGGCCGGTTTCCGCGAGATGCTCCGCGGCCAGCGCGCCGGAGCGGATCGCCTGGTGAATGCCCTTGATCTTGAAAACGTTCAGCGTGCCGGCGGCGTCGCCGATGAGCAGCGCGCCCGGCATTTCCAGCTTCGGCAGCGACTGATAGCCGCCCGCCGCGATCGTGCGCGCGCCGGCCGCGAGAATCTCGCCGCCTTCGAGCAGCGGTTTGATGCGCGGATGATTCTTGAACTGCTGGAACGCCTCGAATGGCTTGAAGCGCGGATCGCGATAGTTCAAACCGACGACGTAGCCGACGTACACGCGGTCCTGATCGAGGTGATAGAGGAAGCTGCCGCCGTAAGTGCCGGTGTCGAGCGGCCACCCGAACGCGTGCTCGATGCGGCCGGGCTTCACGCGCCCCGGCGGCAACTGCCACAGCTCTTTGAAGCCGAGACCGAACGTCGGCGGATCCTTGCCCTCGCGCAGATTGAACTTCGCGATCAGCTGCTTCGCGAGCGAGCCGCGCGAACCCTCCGCGAGTACGGTCGTGCCCGCGTGGATTTCCACGCCCGGCGTGTAATGCGGACCCGGCGTGCCGTCCTTGTTGAGGCCCATGTCGCCGATGCGCACGCCTTTGACGGCGCCTTGCTCGTCGAACACCGGCTCGGCCGCGGAAAATCCCGGGAAGATGTCGATGCCGAGTTTCTCCGCCTGCTGCGCCATCCACGGCGTGAGCTGGCCGAGCGAGACGATGAAGTTGCCGTGGTTGTGCATCGGCGACAGGCTTACGGCAAAGTTCGGCAGCTTGAACGAGCCGGTCTTCGTCATCAGCCGCACGTCGTCTTCGGCCGCTGGCACTTTCATGCCGGTGTACTCGCTGCGCCAGTTCGGCAGCAGCTTCTCCAGCGGCGCCGGTTCGAGCACGGCGCCCGACAGCGAATGCGCGCCGACGCTCGAGGCCTTCTCGAGCACGCAGATGTTGAGGTCCGCCTTGAGCTGCTTCAGGCGAATGGCGCAGGCGAGACCGGCCGGCCCGGCGCCGACGACGACGATGTCGTATTCCATCACCTCGCGATCGGTCATTTCGGTGACATCCGGATCGCGCCGTCGAGGCGGATGCATTCGCCGTTGAGCATCGTGTTCTCGCAGATGTGCGCGACCAGCGCCGCGTACTCATCCGGACGCCCGAGGCGCGGCGGGAACGGCACCTGCTTGCCGAGGGAGTCCTGCACCTCTTGCGACAGCGCTGCGACCATCGGCGTTTTGAAGATGCCGGGCGCGATCGTCATCACGCGAACACCGTTCGCCGAGAGATCGCGCGCCATCGGCAACGTCATGCCGACGATGCCGCCCTTGGAAGCGGAGTAGGGGACCTGGCCGATCTGACCGTCGAACGCGGCGACTGACGCCGTCATCACGATGACGCCGCGCTCGCCTTCGTCGTT
>Ga0207689_10003276_pt1 | contig 14847 bp, 13 predicted proteins | sample KBSMisM52_FD_184312 | JGI IMG/M metagenome (GOLD analysis project Ga0207689, IMG submission 184312) | Miscanthus rhizosphere microbial communities from Kellogg Biological Station, Michigan, USA - KBS Miscanthus M5-2 (SPAdes) (version 2) | ecosystem: Host-associated > Plants > Roots >... | reverse complement strand
AGCAGCGCTGACGCACTCACGAGCAGGCTCACGCGCACCGTGCTCCAGCAGTCACCGTCGTCGATCCCCGGCCGGGAGATCGTCCAGGTGCTGACCGAGATCCCGGCAGGCGTCGAGTCGGGCTGGCACATCCATCCGGGCGAGGAGGTGGGGTACATCGTGGCGGGCACGGTGCGGATGATGATCGAGGGCCGGTCGCCGCTGATGCTGCCCGCGGGCAGCCCGTTCCTCATCCCGCCGCGGGTACCGCACAACGCGCTCGACCTGGGACCCGAGACGGGCCGGATGCTGTCCACCTACATCGTGGAGGTGGACCAGCCGCTCTCCACGTTCACCGAGGTGACGCCCGGCGAGTGACGGCTGAGCCGCACCTCGTCGGGAACCGCCGAGGTGCGGGCCGCGCGGGCGCGTCTCGGAAGCAGGCGCGGCCCGCCGGTGTCCCGTCACCCGCTGCCTGCGGCCTCGCGCACCAGCCGTCCGAGTAGGCCGTGCAGCTTCTCGAGCACCGCCGCGGCGGACGCCGACGCGGACCCCACGGCGAGCTGCCGCGGATCGCGGTACCCCACCCGCGTCCGTCCGCCTTCCGCCCAGATCAGGAGGCGCAGGGGCAGCTCGATGCCGACCCGTGGATCGGCCTGCATCAGCGCGGTGCCCACGGCCGGGTCACCGAACACGAGCACGACCTCGTCGGGCAGCTCAAGGCCCACCGCACGCGCCGCGGCGGCGTGGTCGATCCGCGCGAACACCGTCACCCCGAGGCGGTCCAGCGCGGCCTCGACCCGCGCGACGGCAGCGGGAACACCACCCTCGACGTCCGCGATCGTCAGCGTCCGGTCCACGACCGACCCCCTCCCCCCTCGACGGCCCGACCCGCCTGCCCCGGCCCGGTCAGCTCGCGACGGCCGCGCGGTCCGCCAGCGCGTCGCGGACCAGGCTCGCGACCTCGTCGGGGTGCGAGATGCCCACGACGTGCGACGCACCCGGGATCTCGACGGTGCGCCGGGCGCCTGCGCGCTCGGCCATGATTCGGTGGGCCCCGGCCGGGATGTTGTGGTCCAGCTCCCCGAAGACGAACCAGCTCGGGACCGACCGCCACAGCGCCTGGTCGCCCGCGGGCTCGAACAGCGCTTCCTGCGTGACAGGCCGCTGGGTGACCGCCATCACCGCCGCCTGCTCGGCAGGCAGGTCGGCGCAGAACTGGTGGTGGTACTTGTCCTCGGCGATGTAGGTGTCGGTGCCGCCGTCCGACAGCGGCACGCTGACCAGCGTCTCGCCGAGCGTCGAACCGGGCACGAGTGCCGACGCGTCGCCTGCGCTCTCCTCCGGCGCCAGCGCGAAGCCCGCGACGTAGACGAGGGCGACGATGTCGCCCGCGTCCGCGGGGACCCCGGTCATGACGGCGCCGCCGTAGGAGTGCCCGACCAGCACCACCGGCCCGTCGAGGCTCCTGACCAGGTCGGTGAGCAGGGCGGTGTCGGTGGCCAGCCCGCGCAGCGGGTTCGCGAACGCGATCACCCGGCCGTCGGCGGGCAACAGGCCGAGCAGGCCCTCCCAGCTCGTCGAATCGGCGTAGGCACCGTGCACGAGAACGATCGTCGGAGTCATGTCGGTCATCTCCCTAGGGGATCGAGGGGGCGGCCGCGACGGACCGCTGGAGGAAGTCGGACAGCAGAACGGCGACCTGCTCGGGCTGGTCCTCGGCGAGGAAGTGGCTCGCGTCGAGCCCCTGGCCGGTGGCCCGGCGGGCCCACGGGCGCCACACGTCGAGGACGTCGCCGTAGAAGCGCGGCAGCGCACCGCGCGCGCTCCACAGGGCGAGGAGCGGGCACTCGACGCGGCGGCGACCCCGGTCGGCGTCGTCGTGGTCGCGGTCGACCCCGGCCCCTGCGCGGTAGTCCTCGCAGATCGCCTGCACCGTGCCCGGATCGTCGAGCAGCGCGCGGTAGGCCGCCACCAGGTCCGCCGGGTAGCGCCCCGGTGCCCGGCCGAGGCCGAGCGCCCGGACGTGGAGGTCGAAGAACGCGTCGGGGTCGGCGGCGATCAGGCGCTCGGGCAGCGGCGCGGGCTGGGCGAGGAACGCCCAGTGCCAGTACCCGAGCGCCATCGCGGCGTCGGCGCGGGCCCACACCTCGCCGGTGGGCACGACGTCGAGCACCGCGGCAGCGCGCACCCGGTCCGGGTGGTCCAGGGCCATCCGGTACGCCACCCGCCCACCGCGGTCGTGCCCCGCCACCGCGAAGCGGTCGTGGCCGAGGACGGCCATCGCCTCCACGAGGTCGACCGCGAGCGCCCGCTTGGAGTGCGCGGTGTGGTCCGGGGTCGGGTCCGGCCGGAACGAGGCCCCGTAGCCGGGCAGGTCCGCGACGACGACCGTGTGCCTGCCGGTCAGCAGCGGCGCCGTGGAGTGCCACATGAGGTGGGTCTGCGGGTAGCCGTGCAGCAGGAGCAGCGGTGGCCCCTCGCCGCCGACCCGGGCGAAGACGCTCCCCCGCCCGGTCGGCACCTCGTGGTCGGCGAAGCCCTCGAACACGCCGTCCCCGCCTCAGTCCGTGCCGAGCGCGGCCCGCAGGAACGCCGTCGCTTGCGCGACGGCCGCGCGGGTGGCGTGGGTGTCGCTCAGCGAGTTGAGCAGCATGAAGTCGTGGACGGTGCCGTCGTAGCGGACGGTCGTGACCGGCACGCCCGCGGCGCGGAGCTTGGCGGCGTACGCCTCGCCCTCGTCGCGGAGGACGTCGGCCTCGTCGACGCACAGGTACGTCGGCGGCAGCCCGCGGACCTGATCCACGGTCGCCCGGTTCGGCGACGCGGTGATCTCCGACCGCTGCGCGTGGTCGGGGGCGTAGGCGTCCCAGAACCACTCCATGCCCGCCCGGCTGAGGTAGTAGCCGGTGGCGAACTGGTCGTAGGACGCCGTGTCCATGGCCGCGTCCGTCACCGGGTAGTACATGGACGCCTGGACGAAGGTGACGTCACCGCGCTCCTTGGCCATCAGCGCCAGCGCGGCGGTCATGTTGCCCCCGACCGATTCGCCTGCGACGGCCATCCGGCCTGCGTCCAGACCGCGGCCCGAGCCCTCGCGGGTGAGCCACTGCGCCGTCGCGTAACCCTGCTCGATCGCGACCGGGTACCGCGCCTCGGGCGAGGGGGTGTACTCGACGAAGGCGACCGCCGCGCGGGCGCCGACCGCGAGCTCGCGCACCAGCCGGTCGTGCGTCCCGGCGTTGCCGAGGATCCACCCGCCGCCGTGCATGTAGACGACGACGGGCAGGACCGACGCCGCGTCACGGGGCCGGACGATCCGCACCCGGACGTCACCGACCGCCGCAGGTACGGTGACCCACTCCTCGTCGACGGGCAGCTTGTCGACGGGCGCCGCCTGGAGGTCGTCGAGCACCTTGCGCGCTCCCTCCGGACCCAGGTCGACCAACCCCCTGGGGTCGGCCGTCGCCTCGGTGAGGTCCTGCGCGGCCGGTTCGAGGACGACCCGCTGCTCGACGGCGGTCATGCCGCACCGCCCGGGGCAGCCGCGGCCGGGTCGGCGAGGAACGCGAGCAGCTCGCGGTTCACCTCGGCGGCGTGGGTCACGCAGTGGATGTGGGGTCCGCCGTCGATCTCGACGTAGCGGGCGGCGGGGAGCGCCGCGTGCAGGCGGCGGCCCTGGCCGTCGACCGACAGGATCCGGTCGGCGGTGCCGTGCAATATCAGGGTCGGCACGTCGATCCGGGCGATGTCGGCGGTGAAGTCCTCGAGCCAGCCGAGCGGGCACGCCCATGTCGCCTCCGGCCCCGCCTCCGCGCCCGCGGCCCACATCGCGCGCACGGTGTCCTCGCTGACCCGCTTGCCCAGGTACTCGTCGAGGTTCAGGAACTCGTTCATCATCCCGGTGAGCCACGCGTACCGGTCGTCGAGGATGGCCTGCTGGACCCCGGCGACCCCGGCCTCGTCGACGCCGTTCGGGTTGTCGGCCGACTTGACGAACGACGGGGCGAGGCTCTCGATGAGCACCGCGCTGCGCAGTCGGTCGGTGCCGTACCGGCCGATGTAGCGGGCCACCTCGCCGGTGCCGAGGGAGAACCCGACCACGGTGACGTCGCCGAGGTCGAGCTCGCGCAGCAGCGTGCCGAGGTCCGCGGCCAGCGTGTCGAAGTCGTAGCCCGTGGCGGGCCTGCTCGACCGCCCGAACCCGCGCCGGTCGTAGGTGATCACGCGGTACCCCGCCGCCAGCAGCGGGTGCACCTGGGGCTCCCAGGACCGGCCGTCGAACGGCCACCCCGAGGTCAGTACAACCGCGGGCCCGCTGCCCTGGTCCTCGTAGTAGATGTCGATCGGCGCGCTGTTCTCGCGCCCGACGTTGATCGTTCCCATCGGGTCTCCCTGTGCTCCGGTGGAGTCCTCTTCGCGGGTCCCACTCTCGGCTCCGCCAGCCGGTCGGACATCGGTCATCCGGCCATGGCGGAGCGCCACGACCGTCGTCCGTGGGGTTTGCCCCACGCCGCGCAGTGGACAGCCCGTGCACGACAAGTGGGGCTGCTCGACAGCCCGCCTGCCGCGGACGGGCCACGATGGGCAGGTCCGGTCGAGCCGTGCCGGCACCGGGAGGGAACAGCCGATGACGGGTTCAGGTCAGTGCGGGCACCGTGGCCGCGACTGAGGCGCGGCCGCCGCTGCGGGTGGCCCTCGGGGAGGACGACGTGCTGCTCCGCGAGGGCATCGCGCGGATACTGGTCGACGCCGGGCTCGACGTCGTCGGCCAGTCCGGCAACGCCGACGACCTGCTGCGCCGTGCCCTGGCCTACGACCCGGACGTCGTCATCGTCGACGTGCAGATGCCGCCGCGCCAGGAGGACGACGGCCTGCAGGCCGCGCTGGAGCTGCGCCGCCGCAGGCCGGGGATCGGCGTGCTCATCCTGTCCCAGTTCTGCGAGCCCGCCTACGTGATGGAGCTCGTCGGCGAGCGCCCCGAGGGGGTGGGCTACCTGCTGAAGGAGCGGGTCGGGGACGTCGCCGCCTTCATCGACGCCGTCAGCCGGGTTGCCGCAGGCGGCAGCGCGCTCGACCCCGAGGTGGTCGCCCGGATGCTCGGCAGGCACACCCGCGGGGATCCGTTGCAGATCCTCACGGTCCGCGAGCTGGAGGTGCTGGCGGCGATGGCCGAGGGCAGGTCGAACTTGGGCATCGCCCGTAGCCTGCTCGTCGGCCAGGCGTCGGTCGAGAAGAGCGTCACCGCGATCTTCCGCAAGCTGGGTATCGCCGCCGCCGATACCGAGCACCGCCGCGTGCAGGCCGTTCTGACCTACCTCCGCCACCGCCACCATCGCCGCTGACGCATCACGAGTGGTCGAGTGCCGCCTTCACGATGACGTCGGTGACCGCGTCGGGCTGCGACACCATGATCAGGTGCGAGCCGGGCAGCTCGGTGATGGTGGCCTTCGCCCGCTTGGCCATCGACAGGGTCACGTCGGTACCTGCGGCCTTGTCACCGGTGCTCACCACGGCCCACGACGGCAGCGTCTTCCACGCGGGCACCCCCGGACGTTGCTGATCACCGCGCCGCCGTAGGAGTGCCCGACCAGGACCACGGGTCCCTCGGCCACACCGTGCGCCCCGACGAGGGCAGGCGGCTTCGGTCAGATGGCTAGGGGCGTGGACCCCCGCCCATCTTCCGGTCAACCCGAGTGCGCCGCGCCGCACCCACACCAGAGGATCGACACGGGGCAGCTCGCGGGAAGGCGACGACGATGCCGATCATCTGGAGCGCGCGCTCCGCACCCACCACGACCGGTACGGCCTCGGCCGTCGGCTTCCTCGTCGTGCTCGAGTTCACCTCCGGGCTCCTGCAGGGCTGGCTCCCACCGCTGCTGCCCGGGATCCTCGCGCAGTACGAGACCACCGCGGCCGAGCTGAACTGGGTCAGCGCGGTCTACCTGCTGTCGTCGACGGTGTGCGTGCCGCTGTTGTCCCGGCTCGGTGACCTCTACGGCCACCGGAGGCTGCTCGTCGTCGCCGCGGTCCTCGTCGCGATCGGGTCGGTGCTCGTGGCCGTCGCCCCGACGTTCGGAGTGCTCCTGCTCGGACGGGCCGTCCAAGGCCCGCTGGGCGCGTTCCTCCCGCTGGAGTTCGCGATCGTCCGAGAGCGGGCGGGCAGTCGTGCAGGCCGGGCGATCGGCCTGCTCGTCGGCGCTCTTGCCATCGGCGGGAGCCTCGGGCTACTGCTCTCGGGGCTCACGCGCCAGCACCTCAGCCTGCCCGCGACGCTGTGGATCCCGGCCGTCCTCACCATCCTCGCGGTGCCGGTGGCCGCACTGCTCATCCCGGAGACGACGGTGCGCACGTCCGGCCGCGTCGACTGGGCAGGCGCGGGGCTGCTCGGCCTCGGGCTCGTGCTGCTGCTCGTCGCGGTCGGCAACAGCGGGGCATGGGGCTGGGTCGACGCGCGCACGCTCGGCGGGATCGGCGCGGGCGTCGCCGCGCTCGCGGCCTGGGTCGCGGTGGAGCGACGTGCCCAGCACCCGTTCGTCGACCTGTCGCTGGTCGTGCGGCACAGGCGGGGGGTGGCGCTGTTGGCGGGCTTCCTCGTCGGGGCCGAGCTCTTCGGCAGTCAGGCCGCCGTCGCGCTGTTCCTCGGTCTGCCGACGAGCACCGGCTTCGGGCTCGGCCGCACCCCCGGACAACTCGGGCTCGTGCTCCTCGCGTTCAGCGCCGCGGCGTTCGTCGGCACCGTGCTGGCACCGCGTCTCGCCGAGCGCGTCGGCAGCCGTGCCACGCTGGTGTCCGCTGCGCTGCTGACCGCTGCGGGTTATCTGTTGACGGCGCTGGCGCACGGATCCGTGGGCGTCTTCGTGGTGTGGCAGGTCCTGGTCGGGGTCGGCAACGGTCTCGTCCTCTCCGCCCTCGCGGCGTACGTGGTGGTCCACGCTCCGGTTGACGCGGTCGGCATCAGCGCGGGCATCTTCAACACCGCGCGATCAGTGGGCGGCGCGGTGTTCGGAGCCGTGTTCGCGGCGGTCATGGCCGCCCTGCTGGTATCGCTGCCCGGGATGGCCAAGCCGATCACCTCGGAGGCCGGCTACGTGACCGTGTGGCTCGTCTGCAGCGGCCTGGCGGTCGGCGTCGGCGGTCTGGCCCTGTGGTTGCGTCGCGATACGGCCGATCGCCTCCCGTAGGCGGGCGCCGCCGGTGACGCCCCGGCTCCGGGAAGACGCGACGGACGACCGGAGACCCGGTTGCCGTCAGGGGGGCGGCGACGCCCCGGGCGCCGGGCCCTGGCCGACGCCTTCCTCCTCCGGACGGGAGAGCGGCAGGGTGGCCCGCAGAGTCGTACCCGCTCCCCCGGCACTCGTCAGCAGCAGGCTCCCGTCCAGGGCATCGACCCGGTCGAGCAGCCCGGTCAGGCCGGAGCCGCCCCGGGCATCGGCGCCCCCGACCCCGTCGTCGGAGACCTCGACGACGAGCGTGTCCGCGTCGCATCCCACGGCGACCCACGCCCGCGTCGCCCGCGCGTGCTTGGCGACGTTCGTCAGGGCCTCGGCGACGACGAAGTAGGCCGTGACCTCGATCTCGGCCGGAAGCCGTCCGGGAGGTAGAGCAGTCATGTCGACGTCGACAGCAGTCGCGGACGTGGCGACCAACGAGTCGATACCGGCACGAAGTCCGCCGCGGGTCAGCGAGGCCGGGAGGATGCCGTGGACGATGTCGCGCAGCTCCACCATCGCGCGCTCGACGTGCTCGAGCGCCTCCTGCACGAGGTCGACCGGGTCTTCGCCCCGGGCCGCCGCGTCCAGGCCGTGCTTCAGCGCGAGCACCGTCTGGACGAGTCGCTGCTGGGCGCCGTCGTGCACGTCGCGCTGCAGCCACCGCCGCGTCTCGTCGGCGGCCGCCACGACCCGCGCGCGGGAGGCTCGCAGCTTCTCCCGGTTCTCGGCGTTCGCGATCGCCGCGGCGGCCAGCTCGGCGAACTGCGCGAGCCGGTCCTCGGTGTCGGCCGGAGGCGGGCTCCCGGACGTCGTGGTGGCGAGCCCGCCCCAGACCCGCCCCTCCACCACGACGGGCACGGCCACCAACGCGGTCACCCCGGTGCTGAGCGCCGCATCGTGCCACGCCGTCCCGGCCATCCTCGTGACCCGCACCGGGCCGCCGGTGTGGCGCACACCCGACGCGTCGGTCGGGATCCGCGCCCCGAGGGGTGACGCGCTGCGGCACACGGCGACGATCGTGGCGAGCCCGTCGGGGTCGTAGCGGAAGAGGTTGGCCGACGTCTCGTCCAGGATGTTCGACGCCTCCGTCGCGACGGCCTCGAAGACCTCGCCGAGCGCAGCGCCGCGGGCGACCAGTTCGGCGACCCGGCGCCGGGCGGCCTGCTCGGCGCCGAAGCGCTCGAGCTCGGCCCGCGCGGCGACGTTCGCCAGGGCCGAGGCGACCAGCTCGGCGAACTTCCCCAGGCGGCGCTCCGTCTCCTCCGGCAGCCGCCGCCCCTCGTTCAGGGTGCCCAGCGCGCCCCAGAGCCTGCCGTCGACGACGACGGGGACCGACACGCTGGACCCCACGCCGAAGTTCTGCTTCGAGAACGAGCGATCGGCGATGGCGTCGTAGCGATCCAGCCGAGCCGGCTTGAGCGTGCGCATCATCTGATCGAGGGTGCCCGCGTCATCGGTGGGCACCGTGAACCGCATGCCCACCGGAGCTGGACCGTGGCGGTGCGCGAGCACCAGGAACGTGCGGTCGCCCTCGTAGCGGACGAGCGTGGTCGCCTCGTCGTCGATCAGCCCGGCCGCCTCCTCCGCAACGGCATCGAAAACCTCCACCGCACCGGCACCCCGCGCCACCAGCGCGGCTACCCGCAGGAGCGCAGTCTGCTCGGCGGCCAGAACGCGGGCGCTCTCCCGCGCCTCCGCGCTAGCCGCAGCTGCGGCGACGATCTCCACGAACGCGGTCAGGCGGTGCTCGGTGTCGGCGGGCAGCGGGCCCGTGCGCGAGCTGACGCCCAGCGCGCCCCACAAGGCCCCGTCCACGGTCACCGGCACGGACACCCCCGCCCGGATCCCGAGCTGTTGGATCATGTTCGTCCCCGGCCCGTCGACGTAGCTGTCCAGGCGCTCGGTACGGCCCGTCCGCCAGAGCCGGGCGAGGGTGGTCTCACCGGTCACCGGCAGCCGCGTGCCGACCGCGACGTGACCGCCGGTCCGGGCCACGACGACGGCCCCGGAGCCGTATCCCTCGAACCGCGTCAGCGCTACGAGCGCCCCGCCGAGCAGGACTGACGCCTCGGTGGTGACGGTGTCGAACACGGTCTCGGGTGGGCTGCCCGCGGCGGCGACCGCGGCGATCCGCCGCAGGGCGGCCTGGCTCTCCGCGAGCTGCTGCACGTCGACGGGATCCCCGGCCACCCGACGTCACCGCCGTCCGGGGACCCGGCCGCTCGCCGGTTCGTGGGTACCGTCGGGGCGGACGGGCAGCTCGGCGTGGACGGCCGTGCCCCCACCGGGCGGGCTGCTGATCGTCAGCGCGCCCCGGGCGGCGTCGACCCGGTCGACCAAGCCGGTCAGCCCGGTGCCGCGGGCGGAGTTCGCGCCCCCCACGCCGTCGTCGCGGACCTCGACGACCAGGGTGTCGCCGTCCAGATCCACGGTCAGGACCACCTCACGGGCCTGCGAGTGCTTGACCACGTTCGTCAAGGCCTCGGCCACGATGAAGTACGCGGTGGTCTCGAGGGCGGCGGGGAGCCGCGGCGTCGTGATGTGCACGTCGACCGGCAGGGCCAGGTCGCCGACCAGCGACTCCAGTCCGACACGCAGGCCGCCGTGGGTCAACGACGTGGGCAGTATGCCGCGGACGATGTCGCGCAGTTCGCTGCTCGCCCGCTCGACCTGGGTCAGCGCCTCCTCCAGCAGTACGGCCGCCGCCGATCCGGCCTCGACCGCGTTGCGGGCCATCTTGAGCGCGATGAGGGCGTGCACCAGCCGCTGCTGCGCGCCGTCGTGGACGTCGCGCTGCAGTCGCCGACGGGTGTCGTCGGCGGTGGCGACGACGCGCGCCCGCGAGGCGATGAGCTTCGCGTGCATCTCGGCGTTGGCGATCGCGACGGCGGCCAGGTCGGCGAACTGCGCGAGGCGGGCCTCGGTGTCGACCGGGAGCGGCGGGCCTGCGGTGCTCGCGACGAGCGCGGCCCGGATGCGGCCCTCGACCGCGATCGGGACGGCCGTGGTCGAGGCGATGCCCAGCTCCCGGGTGACATCGGCCAGCGTCGTCGCCTCGTAGGTGGCCACGTGCGCGGGACGGCCGGTGCGGAACAGCTCGTCGATCGCCGTGCCTGCGCTGAACGGCACATGGAGCCCCACGGGCGCCGGGGAGTTGCACGTGGCAACGACGTGGGCCCCGCTGTCGTCGTAGACCATCAGTGCCACGGGGAGATCGCCGAGCAGGGCCGACGCCTCGCGCGAGAGGGCGACGAAGACCTCCTCCGAGGCGGCGCCGCGGGCAACGAGCTCGGCCACCCGGCGCAGGGCCGCCTGCTCGTCGGCCAGCGCCTGGAGCTCGGTCCGGGCCTGGCTGCCGCCGACCGCCGCGGTGGCGAGCCGCACGAACGCGTCCAGTCGGGGTTCGGTGGCGGGCGGGAGCGGCGCGGCGGCCGAGGTCACGGCCAACATGCCCCAGACCGCGCCCGCCACCCTGACTGGGGCGGCCACCGCCGCGGCCAGCCCGAAGGAGCGGGCGAGCTCGGCATCCCGCTCCGCGGTGTAGTCGTCGACGCGGACGACCGCTCCCCCGCGGAGGACCCGGTCGGGCAGCGTGGCGGGCTCGAACGTGATGCGACTCCCGATCGGCGCCGGGCCGTCGTGTGACGCGACGACGACGAGTTCCCGGTCGCCGTCGAACCGGACCAGCGTGGTCGCGTGACCGCCCAGCAATCGGGACGCCTCCGCCGTGACGGTGGCCAGGACCTCCGCCGGTTCCGCGGTCCGTGCGATCTGCTCGGCCACCCGCAGCACCGCGGCCTGCTCGTCGGCCAGGGCCCGCAGCCCGGCCACCTCGGCACCGCCCGGGTCCGGCCGCTCGACGTGATCCTCGTGACCGGTCATCGTCGGGGGGGCCCGGCCCGCAGCTGGGTCAGGACGGCCTGGACGCGGCGGTGCTCGGTGTCCGCAGGCTCGAGAGGCAGCTTGCGGAAGATCGCTGTGACGTGCTTCTCGACGGAGGCCAGGCTGGTGAACAGCGCCTGCGCGATCCCCAGGTTCGACTTTCCCTCGGCCATCGCCGCGAGCACCTCCCGCTCCCGCGGCGTCAGCAGGCGCAGCGGGTCGTCGCGGACGTGCCGTCCCAGCATCCGGGCGACGACCTCGGGGTCCAGGGCCGTGCCCCCGGCGGCGACCCGGGTGATCGCGTCGACGAACGTGGCGACGTCGCCGACCCGTTCCTTGAGCAGGTAGCCCACTCCGGCCTGCCCCTCCCCGACGAGCTCCAGCACGTAGGCGGGCTCGCAGAACTGCGACAGGATGAGCACGCCGGTCCCGGGCAGGCGGCGGCGCAGCTCCAGCGCGGCCCGCAGGCCGTCGTCGGTGCGATCCGGTGGCATCTGCACGTCGGCGAGAACGACATCAGGGCGACAGGCCGACGCCCTGCGCAGGAGGGCGTCGGCGTCGCCTGCGCGCACCACCACGTCCATCCCGGCGCCGACGAGGATCCGGGCGATCCCCTCGCGGAGCAGCACGTCGTCCTCGCCGAGGGCCACCCGCAGCGGCCGGGGGGCGTTAGTCGGCACCATCGGCCCCTCCCGCGAGCAGCCGGCGCAAGGTGGGGCTCGACAGCTGGTCCTTGGGCAGGAAGGCGACCGCCCCGGCGCGTTCCGCGGCCGCCGCATTCGCCCGGTCCGCGTCGGACGAGAAGATCACGACGCGCGACGCCCGGAACCGGGTCCGGAGCTCCCGCGTCAGGGCGAACCCGTCGCCGTCGGGCAGGCCGATGTCGACCAGCACGATGTCGGGATGCGTCGTCGCGGCGCAACGAAGAGCCTCGGCGACCGAGCCCGCCTCGCCGATGACCACGTGACCCCAGCTCCGCAGGATCCGCACGACGAGTCCGCGGACAGCCGCGTCGTCGTCGACGACCAGGATCGAGCCCGCCACCGCCCCATCGTCCCAGCGGAGCGCCTCTGCCGGTGGTAGGGCTACCCGGAAACGACGTGGGACCGTCGGCTCGTCCCGCCTCATCGTCCTAGGCGATGCCGACCAGTGCCACGTCCCGGTCGAGCCGGCCTGCTGCGTCGCCGTCGAGGACCAGCATCGCGTGCCGCAGCGCCGCGCGGGAGCCGACGCCGAGCTTGGGGAAGACCTGGTAGAGGCGGGCGGCGACCGTGTGGTGGGAGACCATCAGCTGCCGGGCGATCTCCTTGTTCGTCAGCCCGGTGGCGGCGAGGGTGGCCACCGCCCGCTCGTCGGGAGTGAGCGCGGCGGCCATGCCCGGCGCTACCGGGTGGCCGATCGTCACACCCGAGGCGCGGAGCCCCTGTTGCGCCTTCGCGGTCCACGGTTGCGCCCCGAGCCGCTGGAACGTGTCCGACGCGGCGCCGAGCACGACGCGGGACAGCCCGGCCCGGCGCTGCCGTCGGAGGTGCTCTCCGTAGGCCAGCTGGATGCGGGCCTGGTCGAAGGGCCAGCGTTCGGCATCGGGGGTGGCGAGGGCCTGCTCGAACAGTTCCGCCGCGGCCCCGGGCTCGGCGACGAGCGCCGCCGACGCGGCCGTGAGCATCGCGAACCGGGCGGACACCCCGTGCGCGGGCAGGTCGCACATGGCCTGCACGTGCTTGCGCGCCTCGTCGGCCCGACCGACCCGTACCGCGGCTTCGACGAGGTCCATCGACACGCGCCGGGCCGTCGAGCCGGGCGCGCCGGACCGTCCGGGAAGCGTGACGGCGGTCGCGTGCCGGTAGGCGCCCTCGGCGTCGGCGCGCCCCAGGGCGACCAGGGCCAGTGCCCGATGCCCCTCGTCGACCGGCGTCGGGAAGCCCGGCGCCCGGCCTCGGCCGCCGACCGCGTCGACCAACGCGCGGGTCCGCACCTCGTCGCCGCGGGCCGCCGCGACGAACGCCTGGGTCAGCCGCAGCGACGTGTCGACGGGAGGGCGGGCAGGCCCGCAGAGCGCGAGCCCCTCCTCGGCGAGCCGCCCGGCCTCGAGCCAGCGTCCCGACGCGACGTCGGCGGCGCAGAGCAGGCCGAACGCCGCCGTCGCGGCCCGACCACCCCGGGCGGCGTCGACGGCCCGCCGCAAGGGCTCGCGGCACTCCGCCACCCGGTCGAGGGCGAGGCCGATCTCGGCGACGCGCACGATGCGAACGGGATCGGGCTCGTGCACCAGTCCGCGGATCGCGGCGTCGACCGCAGCGACGGTCGGCCAGGTCGCCCCGGCAGGCACGCCCGCTTGTGGGCCGCGTTCCCCGAGCGGCCGCCACGGTGCGGGACCGCCGTCGGCTGTCGTGGGCCGGGCTACCCGTGGTGTCTCCATCGGTCTGCGCCTTCGTGCCGAGTCGAAGTGGTCCTCCGAGGGTCGGGCACGACGCGGACACCGGTCGGTAAGGCCACCCGGAGATCGCGGGGCACGGACCGGAATCGCATGGTGGGGTTGACCGGAGCTGTCGCTGCGGCCGGCGCACAGTCAGTCCTGAGGTGCCGCGGGTTCCGCCGCGCGCAGCGCGTCCCCGAGCGCCGCCCGGGACGTCACCCGCATCTTCTGGAACACCCGCGTCAGGTGCGAACCGACGGTCCGCGGTGAGAGCCCCAGCTGTTGCCCGATCTGGCGGTTGGTGGCGCCCGTCGCGGCGAGGCGGGCGACCGTGCGCTCCTGGTGGCTGAGCACCGTCGAGGCCATGCCCGGCGCCCGGTGGACGCGGTGCCCCGCGGCCCGCAGCTCCGACTCCGCCCGCGCCGTCCACGGGTCCGCGCCCAGCCGTCGGAAGGTCGTGAGCGCGGCCGTGAGCTGCCGCCGGGCCTCCAACATCGCGCGGGACCGGCGCAGGTGCTCGCCGTACGCCAGCCGGACCCGCGCGACGTCGAACGGCCACGCCTCCACCTCCGGCGCCGCCAGCGCCTGCTCGTACCGCCACCTCGCCCGATCGCCGTACTCGGCGAGCGCGGCGGCGCCCGCGACGAGCAGCGCCGACCGCGCGGACGCGTCGGAGATCCCCGCCCTCCGCGCCGCGCGGACGTGGGCCGTCGCCTCGTCCCGCCGCTGGGTGCGCACCGCCGCCTCGACGAGGTCCATGACCGACAGGCGCCCGGCGCCGTCCGGCTCGACGACTCCGGGTGGCGTGACGCCGGCGGCGAGGTGGTAGGCCGACTCCGCGTCACCCCGACCCAGTGCGGCGAGGACACGCGCGTGGATCGCCTGGCGGTGCACGAGGCGAGCCCCCCGGGGCGCGGCCCACCCGATCATCGCGCTGGTGTGGTGGAGGCAGGCGACCTCGTCGCCCCGACAGGCGGCGACCAGCGCCGACCCCGCCAGGGCGATCATCCCCAGCGCCTCGTGGCCGTGCACCGCGCAGAGCGCCTGTGCCTGTTCGGCCAGGCGGCAGGTGTCGTCCCACCGCCCCGCCGCGAAGGCGTCGTGGGAGAGCAGGACGGCGGCGTTGATCGCCGGGCCGACCGCTCCGCCGGGCAGACCGTCGTGCAGCACGCCGCGCAGCGCAGCGCCCCCGCGCTCCACCCCGTCGACGGCGAGCAGGGACCACCCGGCCCGCACCGTCCCGATCGGGTCCGGGTCGGCCGCCGCCCGGACGCGACCTGCGTGCCGTGCCGCCGGCGCGCGGTACGGAAGCCACAGGGCCTCCCGGTCGGCGAACCGGCAGACCATGCGCAGCGT
>Ga0207689_10003275_pt1 | contig 14848 bp, 13 predicted proteins | sample KBSMisM52_FD_184312 | JGI IMG/M metagenome (GOLD analysis project Ga0207689, IMG submission 184312) | Miscanthus rhizosphere microbial communities from Kellogg Biological Station, Michigan, USA - KBS Miscanthus M5-2 (SPAdes) (version 2) | ecosystem: Host-associated > Plants > Roots >... | reverse complement strand
GCGGCCGACCTGCTCATCGTCACCGGCGAGCCGCGCAAGGCGCTGCGCGAACTGGCCGCCGACGAGACAGTGCACCGGCCGTTCGCGCCGATGATCGCGTTCGAGCGGGCCCGCGTCGGGGCGCGGGCATACGCCGCGCTCGATGCCCCCGACGACGCGCGCCAGCAGGCCCGCCTCGCGATCTCCATCGCCGAGGAGCACGACTGGCCGCACCGGATGGGCTGGGTCCTCGCCGAGTTCCCGGATCTGCGCAGCCGGCGCGGTTCGACCCAGTTGTCAAGAAGCACGACGGGCGCGACGGAGCTCGGCGCCACCCGCACCGGCGGGGTCGCGCGCGGCATCGACAGGCAGCGGCTGGCTGCGCTGCAGCACATCGGCGCGGCCGCGTCGCGGGTGCTCGAACCCGAGGAACTGGCGCGGATCGCGCTCGACGAGACGATCCGCCTGCTGCGCGCCGACCGTGCGTTCCTGTTCCTCGTCGACGGGTCCGGCGACACCCTCGTGCCGCACCTCGGCCGGGACGCCGCCGGGACCGACATCGCGCGCCTCACCGGGTACAGCACGAGCCTCGTCGAGCGGGTGCGGGTCACCCGCGAACCGTTGGTGATCACCGGCACCGAGGAGGGCGCCGCGCTCGGTGCCGCGAGCGTGGTGCTGCACGGTCTCCGCTCGATCATGGTCGCCCCACTGCTGCTCGACGAGCGGCTGCTCGGCGTCGTCTACCTCGACAGCCAGGTCGCGAAGGGCATCTTCACCGCCGACGACGCCGGCATCCTCATCGCGCTCACCACGCACATCGCAACGTCGCTGGAGACGGCGCGGGCCGCTCAGCTGGAGATCTCCGTGCGCGCGGCCCAGCGCCAGCGCGACCTCGCCGAGAAGATGCGCGAGGCGTTCGAGGAGATGACCGACACCTTGGACCCGGAGACGGTGCTCGACCGGCTGCTGCACTGGACGTCGGCGATGGTGCCCAACGAGGGCGTGTGGCTGGTCGCGGGGCAGGAGGCCGCGCTGGATGCGGCCGTCACCGGCGCCGTGACCGGCGGGCCGGACGCCGTCGCGCCCGCGGTGGCGGGCCGGTGCCCGGACGCGGCCTCGTGGGCGCTCCTGCCGCTGCGTTCGCGCCGAGCCGACCTCGGCGTGCTCGCCGTCGCGTCGGCGAAACCGGTCGAGCGGCTGGCCGGGGAGATCGAGGTCGCCGCCGCGCTGGTGGCGCAGGGGCTGACCGCGTACGACAACGCGTCCCTGTTCGCGCAGGTGCAGGAGCTCGCCGTGATCGACGAGCTCACCGGCGTCCCGAACCGGCGTCGCTTCTTCGAACTGGCCGACCGCGAGTTCGCACAGGCGAAGCGGCACAGCCGCCCGTTCGTCGCGATGATGCTCGACATCGACCACTTCAAGCGGGTCAACGACACGCTCGGCCACCCGACCGGCGACGACGTGATCCGCGCGGTCGCGGGGCGCCTCGCCGACGGGATGCGGCGCACCGACGTCCTCGGCCGGTACGGCGGCGAGGAGTTCGCAGTCGTGCTTCCGGACGCGGATCCCGTCTACGGACACGAACTCGCCGAGCGGCTGCGCCGGGCGATCTGCGAGGAGCCGATCGAAACGCGCACGGGTCCGCTCGAGGTCAGCGTCAGCGTGGGGCTGTCGTGCTGGACGGCCGGCGATCCCGACCTGGGCTCGGTGCTGGCGCGGGCCGACGAGGCGCTGTACCGGGCGAAGCGCGACGGCCGCAACCGGACGGCCGGCTAACTGCGGATCTTGGACGTCTGCTACCGCTACCGCGACAGCAGACGTCCAGATCGCGAAGTCGGATCAGTAGATGATCACGCAGCCCCTGATCCACATGCCGGCGAGTTGCGCCTCGTTGGTGGTTGTCGCGCCGTCGGCGTCCTTGGCGGCGACGTAGTAGGCGACCGCGTAGTCCCTCGTCGCGCTGTACGGGCCGACGAGGAAGCTGAACTGGCCGTTCCCGTCGTTCGTCATGGGCCCGGCGCCGATCGTCTCGTTCAACCAGGTGATCGACTCCCCGTTGACCTCCCCGTACATCCACACGAGGTACACCTCGAGCTTGTCGTACGGGGTGGTGTCGTCTTCGACGTTGGCGGTCACCGTCACGGTGTCCGGCAGGTTCGGCCAGCACTTGAACCCGTCGACCGTGCTGTTGAGCGTCAGTCCGTTGCCGGAGTCGATCCACTCGATTCTCGGCGCCTGGTTGGGCGGCGGCGGGGGTGGGCAGTTGCGCACCAGGATGGTGCGCTCAAGCAGCTGCGCCGTCGCGCCGTCGGCGTCGGTGGCCCGGACGGTGAACCGGATCCGGAAGTCGCCCTCGGTCAGGTACGGGCCGAACGTGTACTCGTACCTGCCGCCGCCGAGGTTCGTCATGTCCTCGAAGTACGGCTTGTCGTACCAGTCGTCGGCCGTCGCGCTGCCGAACTGGTACTCCATCACGACATTGAGCTGGGCCGGGTCGGTGTAGTCGTCCGACATGATCAGCGGAACCCTGGTGCTGATCGGCAGGTCCGGGAAGCACCCGACCTCACCGTTCCAGGCGCCCAGAATCCCCGCGTTGGTCGCCCCGTCCCACGCGATCGACGGCGGGGTGTTCGGTGGCGGCGGTGGCGGCGGTGGCGGCGGGGGAGGAGGCGGCGGCGACGGCGACTCGCTCGACGGCGTCGGCGACACCGTGGGTTGCCGCGACGAACTCGACGGCGACGGCGAGCGCGACGAACGGGACGGCGACGGCGACGAGGACGACGGTGCCGGCGACGAACTGGGCGGCGACGACGACTTCGACGGCGTGGCCGAGGACGACGACGGCGAAGCCGACGGCGACGTGGACGACCGCGACGGGCTCGGCGACGACGTGGGCGAGGCCGAGGAGCTCGACGGTGACGCCGACGAGGACGACGGATCGGACAGCGGCCCGACCGGGTCGGGGTCCGCCGGCGGCGGCGCCGGCGGCACCGGCGGAGCCGGCGGCGGCCCGGTCTGGTTGCGGGTGCCCGGCGGCAGCGGCGGCCGGGTCGGGCCGGTGCCGTCACCGGTCGGTGGCTGGTTGGTCGGCGGCACCGGGTCGGCCGGCTGCGACGGCGCGGTCGACGGCTGTGTCGGACCGGCCGACGGCGTCGTCGCCGGCCGGGCTGGCTGCGCGGCAGCGCCTCGGCGTCGCCACAGGTCAGCGAGATGTTGTCGGGCCGGATCTCGGTGCCGCCCTGCGTCACGGTTCCGCTGGCGACCCGGGTGACCCCGCGGTCGACCATGAACCGCGCGGGACCCGTGCTCGACGTCACCTGGCCGCCGTTGGCGCTGATCGCCAGGCGCACCGGTGCGAACGCGGACGAGTCCGCCCGGGTGTCGACGAGGATCCGGCCCTGCCGCATGGCCAGCGCGCCGCGCGGCTGGATCGGCTCGGTGTCGTCGCTGACCAGCTGGCCGACCTGCAGAACGGTGCTGCCGCAGGCGATGCCGTAGCCGCCGCCGCGGAACAGCACGGTGGCCCGCGACTTCGCGGCGACGGCGACGATGGCGCCCTGGTCGACGTAGGAGCGGTCACCCTTACCCAGCACGAACGGCGCGCCCGAGGGCGGTTGGATCTGCACGGTGCCGGCGTTCGCGGTGATCATCGCCCGGTCGGCGGGCATCTCCGCGTAGGCCGGCGAGGGCAGCATGTTGGTGCCGGAGAGCAGCAGCGCGAACAGGAGCAGGAGCAGCACCAGCCACCAGAGCCGGCGCTCGAAGCGCCCGTCGCGGCTGTGGTCGATGTCGGAGCGCGGCGGCCCCGGCGGGATGGCCAGCGGCGGGTAGTCGACGGGCGAGTGGGCGCCGTAACGCGGCATCCGGCCGACGGGCGTGCCGGTGTCCGACTCGCGCGGGAGCGCGGCCGGCCGCGGCAGCACCCACAGGCGCACCGGGCTGCGGGTCTGGCCGACGTGGGTGTGGTCATGCTCGTACGGGCGTACCACCTGGCCGGCCTGCACGGTCGCGCCGTTGCTCAGCGTCAGCGTGCCGGCGGCGACGACGAGGCCGTCGTGCGGGCCGGGCAGCCGGACCTGCGAGCCCGGCGGCAGGTGCTGCGGCGTGGCCCGCAGCGCGAGGTCGAGCAGGTCCTCCTCGGACCGGCCGGCGAACTCGGGCGAGCGGACGAGCAGGTCCTCGACCTCGGCGCGCTCGGCCGGCGGCGGGCCGCCCAGCGGGCCGACGGTGCGGGCCAGCAGCGCGGCCGGGACCGCGAGCAGGCGGCCGCCGGTGGTGTGCCAGGACAGGGCGGCCGGCGCGCCGGTCAGCGCGCTCGCCATGCCGACGACGCCGCCGACGCCGACGCGCTGCCGGACGGTGCCGCCGGGGTCGCCGCGGCGGCGGCCCTCCAGCGTGCCCTCGGCGACCACGTACACGCTCGGCTGGGCGGCACCGGCGGTCACCAGCGCCTCGCCCGGCTTGGGACGCAGCCACGTGGCGTGCTTGGCCAGTTCGTGCAGAGCGTTCTGGGGCAGCCGGGCGAGCGGAGACTCCTCCAGCAGGCTCATCTTGCGCGGGACGTCGACCATCGCCTGCCGCTCGCCGAGCCGCTCGTGCAGGCCCCGGAACTTGCGCGCGAACCAGCCGGCGATCAGGTAGATCATCGGCGCACAGAGCCCGGCGATCACGACGAACAGCAGCAGCCGCCCGGCGAACCCGGTGCGCCACAGGCCGAGGACGAGACCCGACACCCGATCGGCGTAGATGCGGTACGCGATGTTGAGCGCGATCACCGTCCACAGCACGGCGAGCATGCCGTAGAGCGCGACCAGCCGGCCTTCGGCGTCGAGTTGACCGAACTTGGTGGACCGGCGGCGGACCCGGCCGGTGACCCACGCGAGCCCGCGCGCCCGCAGGTTCGGGATCTCCAGCCAGTCCATCAGCAGGTAGTAGCCGTCGAGCGCGAGGAACGGGTTCAGGTTGAACAGGACGTTGATGTACCAGGCGAACGACAGCTTGAACGCCCACGGCGCGAGCGGCGGGAACAGCAGGCCGACGATCTGCGCGACGCCGGCGAGCACCAGACCGCTGATCGGGCCGGCGGCGGTGGTCAGGATGCGGGCCTTGCGGCCGGCCATCCAGACGTCGCTGGTGTCGACGAAGACGCTGGGAATGCCGAAATAGATGAGGAACCCGGCCGCCGGCACCCGCCGTCCGGCGTGTTTGACCGCCAGCGCGTGCCCGAGTTCGTGACAGACCAGGGCGAGGAAGTTGAGCCCCAACAGCACCAGCGCGCCGGTCAGGTACGACTGCCCGGTCAGGAACACCGACTGGTCGGCGCGGTACCAGCTCCACACGAACAGGCCGAGGCCGAACGCCGCGGTGATGGCCATGAGCACGGCCGCGCCCCTGGTGAACAGCACCCGCGCGCCCGCCTTGTAGAGCCCCGTGATCAGCGGGTCGATGCCGGCGAGGATGACCCGGCGGCCGCGCAACGCGGAGACGATGCCCCGGCCGAGCCGCACCGGCCACGGCTTGCGGTGCAGGCGCTCGAGCGGCTTGAACGCGTCGACGGGAAGTTCGTGCAGCATCCGGTTGGCGGCGAGGTCGGCGACCACGCGGATGACCTGCTCGGGCGCGAGCCGGCCGCTGATGCGGGCGAACTCGGCGATCAGCCGCGCGACGGTGTGCTGGCCGGTGAACAGCTGCGCCAGCTGCCACTCGTCCGGGGTGAGCCGCACGTAGCAGGGCGCCAGCTGGTCGGGCGAGCGGAGCATGACGTACGTGTCGCCACGCGCCGTCGCGAGCGTCTGGTGCTCGATGCCCTTACGCAGTTGCGGTCTGGCCCGGGCCGGGTTGAGCCGCTCCGCAACCGCATGCCACAGGCCCGGATCGGCGTGCCCGGCGGGTTGACCCGGCGCCCGACCGGCGAGGGCCTCCCACAGGCTGAGTCCCGGACGCGACTCCGCTCCGCTCGTCGCGCTGAACTGCGCACCACCTATCGCCACGAAACATCCTCCGGTTCGAGATTCGTCCGGGAGAATAGACGGTCTTAAGAATCAATAAATGCACCTCGGGCCGGCGAGCCGATCGACCGAGTTCCAAAAGTGATATCGATACCGGCACGGTGTCTCGCTGCGGACAGACCGCGTGACAGACAGCGATTGACCACCCGGGAAAGACGGCTGATTCGGGCAGTATTCGGTGCTCTTCCGTCTCTGGCCGGGCCGAACGGCCATGATCCGCTGCCCCAATGGACACACTTCAGCGTGTGGTCATTCGATGTCGCTCGACACGATGACCCATTCGACGCCGTCGCCGTCTCCGCCCGCGTCTTCGTGTGTCGCGATGTTCACGCCGAGCGACGCGCACTCCCGGCCCTCACCGTAGGCTGCGGCAGACTCGAACCGGAATCCCTTCGCCGCCAACGCCTCTTCGAGTGCGGGCCAGTAGGCGCCGCCGAGCAGCGCGATGCCGTCGAGGCGGAGGTCGCCGCGGAGCAGTTCGATCGCGTGCAGCGTCCCGTCGTCGTAGTGCAGCCGGATCCAGGTGTCCGCGTCGGTGTAGTCGTCCTCGCCGGGGAAGTGGCTCACGGGTCCGGCCAGGCCAGCGCCGGTCTCGCCGCCGGTCTCGCCGCCGGTCTCGCCGCCGGTCTCGCCGCCGAGTGCGGCGCGTGCGGACGCGCGGTCCATGCCGAGGACGAGATCCACGCCGATCGTCCGGATGCCCTGACGGGGCACCAGTTCCCACGTCGCCATGCACCCGATCCTGCCGGGTCACCCTTGTGCGTGGGGGACGGTAAGTCTAGGCTTACCGTTCGTGGGAACTTACCGAGACGCCGGCCTGGGGCTCCTCGGTGACCCGACCCGGCGGGCGATCTTCGAGCTGCTGGCCCGGCGGCCGTCGTCGGTCGGCGAACTGGCCAACCAGCTTCCGATCAGCCGGCCGGCGGTGTCCCAGCATCTGCGCGTGCTCAAGGACGGCGGCCTGGTGGCCGTCGAGGCCGAGGGCACGCGCCGGGTCTACCGGCTCAACCCGAACGGCGTGGCCGCGCTGCGTGCCTGGCTGGACCGGGTGTGGGCCGAGGCGCTCACGTCTTTCGAGAAGGCAACTGAATCTGGCGTCAACCCCAACGAGGAGTCACCATGACCAGTCCGTTACCGCCGCTCGGCGGCACGACCACCGTCAACGCGTCGCTGGAGCGCGCGTTCCGGTTCTTCACCGGCTCGCTCACCGCGTGGTGGCCGGCCGAGTACCACATCGGCGCCGCCGACATGGCGGAGGTCGTGATGGAGCCGCGCGTCGGCGGGCGGTGGTTCGAGCGCGGCGTCGACGGCAGCGAATGCGACTGGGGCCGGGTGCTCGCCTGGGACCCGCCGAACCGCGTCGTTGTCACCTGGCAGATCAACGGCCAGTGGCAGTTCGACCCGGACCCGGCGCATGCCAGCGAGGTCGACGTGCGGTTCACCGCCGACGGCCCGGACCGCACCACGGTGGACATCACGCACCAGTACGTCGAGCGGCTCGTCGGTGCGCAGGCCGTGTACGACGCGTTCCTCCAGGGCGGCAGTTGGACCGCCATGCTGGAGCGCTTCGCGAAGGGCCTGGCCGACGCCGAGTAGGGAACCGCGCGGAGATCTTGGAGTCCCGTGGCACCTATGACGACCAACGACCACGAGACTCCAAGATCTCGAATGTGCTCCGCGAGCGATCTTCGATGGCATCCGAGAGTCCTCAGCTTCCCGACGCCGCGAGCGATGGGAAGTTCGGCGAAAGGACATGAGCATGCCGGAACAGCCGCTTGTCCTGGTTGTCGACGACGAGGTGACCACGCTCGAGACGCTGGCCTACCAGATCGGCCGGGACTTCCGGGTGATGACCGCGGAGAACGGGATCGCCGCGCTCGCCGTGCTGGACGCGCACGGTCCGTTCGCGGCGGTGGTCAGCGACCAGAAGATGCCGGGCATGGACGGCCTGGAGCTACTGGAGAAGGTCCGGGAGAAGCACCCCGACACGGTCCGCGTGCTGCACACCGCGCAGACCGAACTCTCCGTCGCGGTCTCGGCCATCAACGAGGGCAAGGTCTTCAGCTTCCTCTGCAAGCCCTGTCCCACCGACGACATGCGACGCACGGTTCGCGAGGCGGTGGAGCAGTACCACACGGTGCTGGCGGAGCGGGAGATGCTCGAGCGGACCCTGCAAACCAGTCTGCACGCGCTGTTCAGCTGGATGGAGATGGTGAATCCGCGGGCGTTCGCGCGCGCCGAGCGCATCCGCGACCTGTCTCAGGTGCTGTGCCGGGAACTCGACCTGCCGTACACCTGGCACATCGAGGTGGCGGCGATGGCGTCGCAACTCGGAGCGGTCACCCTGCCCCCGACGGTCATGGAGCGGCTCAACCGCGGACTCCCGTTGCCCGACGACGAGCAGAAGATGACGAACGCGCTGCCCGAGGTGGCGGCCCGCCTGCTGCACGGCATCCCGAAGCTGGACGAGGTCGTCGAGATCATGAGTGCGCTGCGCGCCACCGACCCACGCCGGCCGGACCTGCCCGAGGAGGTGCCGGCCGCGCCGCCCACCCCTGCGGTGAGCGTGCTGCGGGCAGCGATCGAGTACCAGGCGCTGGTGGGGCGCGGCGTCACCGTCGAGGGCGCGCTGGCGATCCTCGAACGCAGCCCCGACCAGGATCCGGCGGTGCTCGAGGCGCTGAGCCGGATCCTCGGCGGGGCGCTGGGATCCGAGAACGTGCGGGCGGTGCGGGTGAACGAACTCGAGGTCGGCATGCGGATCGCGGAGGACGTCATCTCGGTGAACGGGGTGACGCTCGTGGGCCGGGGTGTCCGCGTCAGCGCGACGCTGCTGGAGCGGCTCATCGAGGTGAAACGCAACGCGCAGGTGGCCGAGCCGATCCTGATCGACGTGTCCACGGAGGAGACGGCCGATGTCTGATGACACGATCCGCGCGAGGATCCGCGACCTCGTCGGCGACGGGGGAGCGGGCGCAGCGGAGCTTGTGGGCCGGATCGTGGCGTCGTTCCTGAACCGCGCGCCGGACCTGATCGACAAGTTCGCCACGGCCGCCGCTGCCGGCGACGCGGCCGACGCGGCGCACTGGGCGCACGCGCTGGCCGGTGCGGCCGGAAACGTCGGTGCCATCAGACTCGCGCGGCTCGCCGCGTCGGCTGAGCGGGACGCGCTGGCCGGGGGTCTCGCGCATGGCCACGACGCGCTGGACGCCGCGTTCGCGGAGGTCCGCGCCGACCTGACGGCGGTCATGCACGACCTCGCGGCGGCCACGCCCCGCTGACGCCCGCCACGTCGGACCAGCTCATCTGGACGATCCTGGAGGCTCGTGGCCCCTCCGGGGTCGATCAGCCTCCAAGATCGCACGCGGGCGGTAACGCGGGCGTCAGGCGAAGGTCTGGCGGATTTCGCCGACGCCGTCGAGGCGGCTGACCAGCGTCTCGCCCGGCTGCAGGTAGCGCGGCGGCGTGCGCCGGTTGCCCACCCCCGCCGGCGTGCCGGTGAAGACGAGGTCCCCGGGGAGCAGCGTGCACACCTCGGACAGCCGCGCCACCAGGTCGTCGATCGGAAAGATCAGGTCCGCGGTGGTTCCGGTCTGCACCACCTGGCTGACGCCGTCCGCGCCGGTCAGCGTCGCCTGGAACGTGACGGCGGACGGGGCGGCGAACTCGTCCAGCGTCGCCACGACTGGCCCGGTCGGGCCGAACCCGGGGTGCGATTTGGCGAGCGAGAACTGCGGCGGCGTCCCGCGCATCTGCATCGCGCGCTCGGACAGATCCTGGCCGCAGGTGAGCCCGGCCACCGCGTCCCAGGCCCGCGGTCGCGGGATCCGGTGGCCGCCGCGACCGATGACCGCGACCACCTCGATCTCCCAGTCCACCTTCCCCGCCGGCAACCGAACCGTCGACTGTGGACCGGTGATGCACGTGGGGAACTTGGTGAACACGAGCGGCGCCTCCGGCGGGACGAATCCCGCCTCCGCCGCGTGCGGCGCATAGTTCAGCGCGATCGCGAACACCTGGCGCGGGTTGGGCACCGGCGGGCCGAGTTCGGCGTCGGTGACGGCGACACCCCCGGACCAGTCGGCCGTCGGCTCCCACGCGAGCAGGTCGTCCCAGCGCGCCAGCACGGCCACCGGGTCGGCCGGCAGGACGTCGTCGGACGCGATCGCGACGTCGAGCGCGCGGCCGTCACGGACGAGGACGAAGCGATCGTCGAGGGTGCCGAACTTCATCAGCCGACCGTAGACGAGTACAGATCGGTCGAGTACGGCGGCGAGTCGTGCGCGGCGCTCCACGGCACGACGTGGTTGCGCAGCACCCCGACGCCCTCGATCTCGGCCTCGATCCGGTCGCCCGGCCGCAGGTAGAAGTCGAACGGGTTCGGCTGCACGGCCGCGACGCCGGAGATGGTGCCGGTGGTGATGATGTCGCCGGCGCTGTAGCCCTGGGCCGAGTGGTACGCCACGAGATGCGGGATCGAGATCACCATCTGCGACGTGTTGCCCTCCTGCCGGACCCCTCCGTTGACGCGCAACTGCATCGCCAGCGCCTGCGGGTCGGGGATCTCGTCCTTGGTCACGATCCAGGGACCGATGGGACAGAAGGTGTCGATGCTCTTCGAGAACGAGAAGACGCCGGACTGCATCTCGCGGCGCTGGATGTCGCGCGCGGTGATGTCGTTGAAGACCAGGTACCCCGCGATGTAATCCGCCGCCTCATCGGGCGTGAAGAACTTGCCGCTGCGGCCGATGACGATGCCGAGTTCGAGTTCGTAGTCCAGTTCCCGGGTGAGGCCCTCCGGGTAGACGATCGCGTCGTCCGGCCCGATGATCGCGTCGACGTTCTGGAAGAACACGATGCCCTTGTGCACCGGGTGCGACCAGTTCACCGCCTGCAGTTCGGTGTGGTGCTCGGTGAAGTTCCCGGCCGTGTGGAAGAACTTCTTCGGGACGATGGGAGCGCGCAACCGGACGTCGTCGAGCGTGAACCGCCGTCCGGTCCCGGGAACGTCGCCGCCGCGCTCGAAGTACTCGCGGGTCGACCCGCACGCCAGTTCCACGATCGTGTCGCCGTCGAGCCGGCCGGGCCGTTCGGCTGCCCCGTCGTGGAAGGTGACGAGCTTCATCGCTGGCCTCGCACTCTCGTATGATGAAAGTTGTTTACCGTGTATGGAAGCCTGCCGCGCACGTCGGCCGGATGTCAAGCGTCCGGCGCGGCGACGCGGAACACCCTCAGCTGCAGCGCCAGCGCGGCGTAGTAGCCGACGAGTGTGAGCAGCTCGAACAGCAGGGGCCGGCCGAGGACGTCCTCCGCGCGCCGGTACTCCGCGTCGTCGAGGTCGCCGCGCGCCACGAGCGCGTGCGTCGTCACGGCGACCGTCCGCTCGTGCTCCGTCGGCAGGTCGTCGAACCGGCCGGCGCGCAGGTCGGCCAGTTCCACGTCGGTCAGGCCGGCCTGCCTCGCGAGCGGCGCATGGGCGTACCACTCGAAGTCCGAGTCCCAGCCGGCCGCGACGACGAGGATCGCGATCTCGCGGGCGCGCCCGGGCAGCGTCGTCTCGTACCTGACCGCCGCGCCCAGTGCCTGTAGCGCGTGGCCCAGCCGTGGCTGCAGCAACAGCGCGTTGAACGGCCCCTCGAGCCCGCCGTGCTCGTCGACGAGCCGGAACAGCTGCCGGCCCTCGGCCCGCCGGCCGCCGGCGATGCTGTCGTAGACCGCGCGCTGCGCGTCGTCGAGGTCTTCAGGCAGCAGCTTCGGGAGCCGGCTCACGTTCCCGACGCCAGTTGGGAGATCTCCGCGCATGCCGCCAGCACCACCGGCTTGAGTTCACGGACGATCCGCTGCGACGACCAGTCCCGCGCCTGCACGGCCAGGTTCACGCCGGCGACGACCCGGCCGCCGGCGCCGGTGATGGGCCCGGCGACGGAGCGCAGCCCGTGCGCGAGCTCCTCGTCCTGCATCGCCCAACCCTGCTCGCGGATCTGCGCGAGTTCCTGGCCCAGCTCGTCGAGTGAGACCTTGGCGTTCGGGCCGTGCTGTTCCGGGAAGGACGCCTCGGTGATGCGCGCGTGCAGGTCGGCCTCGTCCAGGTACGCGAGCAGCAGCTTGCCGATCGAGGTGTGCACCGCGGGCAGCGTGGAGCCGACCTGGATGTTCGCGGTGACGAGGTCGGAGTTGCGCAGCCGCACGAGGTACAGCACCCGGTCGCCGGTGAGTACCGCGAGGTTGACGGTCTCACCGGTGGTCTGGCCGAGCCGCTGCAGCTTCGGGGTGGCCAGCGCCACCAGGTCGAGGCTGCGCAGCGCCGCCGTGCCCAGGGTCAGTGTGCGCACGCCGGGCCGGTACTCGCCGCCGGGCAGGTGGTCGAGGTAGCCCTCGGCGGTCAGCGTCATGACCACGCGGTAGACCGTCGGCATCGGCAGGCCGGTCGACGCCGCCAGGTCGCTGACCCGCCAGGTGGGGCGCTGCTCGTCGAACAGGCTGAGCAGGCGCAGGCCCTTGGCGAGCGCCTCGACGCGGTATTCCGGCTTCTCGCCGGCGCCGGCCCCACCAGCCCCGCCGGCCCGGTCGGCCCCGCCGGCCGGCGCGGCCGCCGCTGGGGCCGGGGCGCTCGCCCCGGCGCTCTGTCGACGCGCCATGGATCACCTTCTCGACGACTCGAACCGGCTTTCTCGGGTCGGCGCCCAGCCTAGAGGCACCGGAGCGCCGAACCTGGACACGTCCCAGACGGCTGCACTAACGTGTTCGCTATTGGATAGTCGCTTTCATCGTACGAGAATGCAAGAGGTGGACATGCGGGACTGGCTTGCGCTCACCGGCCGGCCGGCGCTGGTCGCCGGGGCGGGGGGCCTCGGCGGGGCCGGTGCCGTGAGTCTCGCGGCCCAGGGCGCGTCGGTGGTGGTCGTCGACATCGACGAGAGCAGGCTGTGCGCCGTGGCGCGGGCCGCCAAGGAGGCCGGCGGCAGCGTGCAGACGATCGTCAGCGACCTGCGTTCGGCGCAGCAATGCCGGGCGACGGTGGCCGAGGCGGCCCGGCTGATCGGCGTCCCACAGGTCTTCCTGCATGCGATCGGGCGCAACGTGCGCCGCCCGGTGCTCGACCTCGGCGACGACGACTGGGACTCGCTCGTCGAGCTCAACCTCTCGACCGCGTACTGGCTCGGCCAGGCGGTCGGCCGGCTGATGGTCGACGCGGGCTACGGCCGGATGGTGTTCGTGTCCTCGGTGTCCGGTCTGCTCGCCCACGCCGACCACGCGCCGTACGCAGCGACGAAGGGCGGCCTCAACCAGCTCGTGCGCGTGATGGCGCGGGAGTGGGCGGCGCGCGGCGTCACCGTGAACGCGGTCGCGCCCGGCTACATCGAGACCGATCTGACGAAGGACCACCTCGACAAGGACGGCAACCGCGCGAGCCTCGAGAGCCTCGTCCCGGCCGGGCGCCTCGGGGTTGCGGAGGAGGTCGCCGACGCGGTCACGTTCCTCGCCTCGGACCGCGCCAGGTTCATCACCGGTCAGGTGCTTTACGTCGACGGGGGACGCGTTCTCGTGTGAACCCGCCCGAACCCGCCTTAGCCTGCACACAATTTCCCGAGCCGAAGGACCTGCCGTGCCACTGACGCCTCTGCCCGTCCCCCGTCGCTTCGACGGCCGCTCGGTGGTGGTCACCGGCGCCGGTACCGGATTCGGCGCGGAGATCGCCGTGCGGGCCGCGCAGGAGGGCGCCCGCGCGGTCGGCGTGCACTACCGCTCCTCCAAAGCCGGCGCCGAGCGCACCGCCGAACGGGTCCGCGAGGCGGGGGCCGAACCGGTGCTGTTGCAGGCCGACATCGTCGAGTGGGCACAGGTGGCGGCCATGGCGGAGGCCGCGTTCGCAGGGCTTCGCGGCGTCGACGTGGTGGTGAACAACGTCGGCGACGTCGCGCGCGACCAGATGTCCTGGCGGGACATCACCGAGGAGTCCATCGACCACGTCCTCGCCGTCGACATCAAGGGGACGATGGCCTGCGTCCACGAGTTCGGCAAGCGGATGCTGGACCAGGGCCACGGCAGCATCGTCAACATCGGCTCCACCGTCATCGTGCGGGGCAGCGCCCGCGCACCGCAGTACGCGGCGGCGAAGTACGGCCTGCTGGGGCTCACCAAGTCGTACGCGCACGCGTTCGCTCCGACGGTGCGGGTCAACGTGTTCGCGCCCGGCTTCATCGAGACGGAGGCGACGCTCGGCCGCGAGGACTGGAAGTCCGGCCGCGGCGACCAGCTCCGCAAGCTGACGCCGATGGGCCGCATCCCCGGCCCCGCCGAGCTGGCCGGCACCGCGCTGTTCCTCGCCACCGACGACGCGAGCCACATGACCGGCGGGTACCTGGTCGCCGACGGCGGCTACAACATGGTCGGCGCCTGATGGCCGACGTCCATCCGCGTGACCTGCCGCTGGCGGCGGCCCGCGAGCTCGTGCAGCGCGCTGTCGACAAGGCGGAGCAGCTCGGCCTGCGCGGCGGGATCGCCGTCGTGGGCGCGAGCGGCGCGCTCGTCACGGCCTCCCGGCTCGACCACGGCGGGCCGGCCGGCCTGGCCCGGGCCCGCTCGAAGGCCTGGATCGCGGCCACGCAACAGATTCCGAGCACCGAGCACCTGCACCGGATGACGACGCTGCCGGCGCCCATCTCGACGGGTTTCGTGCGGATCAGCCCGGAGGCCGCCTTCCCCGGTGCCGGCGGCCTGCCGGTGTGCGACGCCGACGGCGTCGTGGTGGCGGGCATCGCGGCGTCCGGCGCGACGGTGAGCCCGTTCCTGCCCGACGGCGTGGCGCCCGAGGTGGTCAGCGCCGACGGCGAACCGGCCAACCCGGAGGACCTGCTCAT
>Ga0207689_10003273_pt1 | contig 14849 bp, 7 predicted proteins | sample KBSMisM52_FD_184312 | JGI IMG/M metagenome (GOLD analysis project Ga0207689, IMG submission 184312) | Miscanthus rhizosphere microbial communities from Kellogg Biological Station, Michigan, USA - KBS Miscanthus M5-2 (SPAdes) (version 2) | ecosystem: Host-associated > Plants > Roots > Rhizosphere... | reverse complement strand
GCGGTCTTCTGGGACCGTAGTGGGTTGGGTAGCCCGGTGCAGTAGCCCGACTGTCACGGAGGGCTCGGCTTACGAGGTCGCGGCTCGATGGAGTGAGCCCTCCTTGACAGTCGGGCTACTGCATCGGGCTACCCGAGACTAACCTCCCCTCATTCTTCGTCACGTCCTCCATTTCTTCGTACCCTCGTCACTTTTCCTCCCGAGCCAAACAACCGCCTAGTTTGTCGCGGCTACTAACAGGAGAATAATCTGGCGTTTCGGAATCCCGTACCGGGTCGGTGTGTATAATGTCGGGCACCAACCAATGAACCAACTTGTACGGTTTTTGTTCGGACATGAGCAGGCCGTTTTTACCAACGGGCGGTTTGGTTTTGACGTGCGCCCGGGTGTCATTTTGTTGGTTCTCGTCCTCCTCCTCGTCGGCGTTTTCAGCTACTTCATCTATATAAGGCCTCGATGGCGTCTGAAGACGACGACCACAGCGTCGCTTGTGGCTTTGAGGGCAGCGCTTCTGATACTGATGGTGCTGCTCCTGCTGAGACCTGTGGTTGTTGTCTCGTCGGTCATTCCTCGCAGCAGCTACGTCGCGGTCGTGGTTGATGATTCGTTGAGCATGAAGTTGCAGGATCTACCCGGTGGCGCGACCCGCCTTGAGACTGTGAAGCAATCCCTCCTCAACGAAAACGCAGGAAAGCCATCGTTTCTGAGTCGCCTCGAAGAAAAGTTCAAGACTAGTCTTTATGGGTTCTCCGGCGAATTGTCCGCCATAAAGGACGCGAACGATCTCAACGGTTCCGGACGAACCAGTGATCTCGCGGGCGCCCTGGATGAAACCATCAAACGTTCTTCGGGGCTGCCATTGTCAGCGGTGGTTATTGCAACTGACGGCGCCTCAAACGTGCCGCGTGACCTGGCCGCTACTTTGCGCGAACTTCGCGCCCGAGATATTTCAGTTTTCACAGTCGGAGTTGGTAACACCACTCGACCGATGGATGCAGAACTGACCCGCGTGAATATGCCACGCCGCGTACTAGTTGGTTCGCGACTAAACATCGAGGCTTTCGTTGGGCTGACCGGCTACTCCGCAACCAAGGTTCTCATAGGAATCCGCGAAGATGGACGCGCGATCAAAACGGAAGAGTTTAGCTTTCGTGGTAGCGATACGCAGGCGGTCAATCTTGAGATCACACCAACCACTCCCGGAATTCATCGCTACACTGTTGAAGTAACGCCACTCGACGGTGAAGTCACCATTGAGAACAACAAGCAAGATGCGCTCGTCGAAGTTATTCCAGGACCGCTCAGAATTCTTTACGTCGAAGGCGAACCGCGTTGGGAGCTCGGTAAGATTCGAGAATCACTCCTGCCAAACGAGAAGAACGTGACGCTGGTCTGCTTGCAACGTACTGGTGAGAACAAGTTCTATCGTCAAGGCCTTGGCAACCAGGGCGAATTAGTCAGCGGTTTTCCGAAGACTGAAGAAGAACTATTTGCTTACGACGCTCTCATGATTGGCAGTGTTGAGGCTGGATTCTTTAGTGCTGATCAATTGCGCAACATCGAAGCCTTTGTTGCCCGACGTGGCGCTGGGTTGCTGGTAATGGGCGGACGATTGGCATTCGATGGTGGAAAGTACAAAGGAACAACTTTGGAAGAGTTGTTACCGGTGTCGCTTACCGGAAACCCGATCAATGACACCAATTCGTTTCAGGCGGTCTACAAACCAGTACTTACAGGCGCTGGCCAAACGCATCCAATTACTCGACTAAGCGAGGACCGCGGACAGAATCAAAAGATTTGGAACGATCTGGCCCCAATCTCAGTGTCGGAAATACTGATGGGAATCAAACCGGGTGCATCGGTGTTGTTAGAAGCGAAAAAAGTAGATTCCCCGCAGTTGGTTCCACTGTTAATTCAACAACGCTACGGGCGCGGACAAACGTTGGCTCTTACCGCTAGTGACACGTGGCGCTGGCGAATGCGCATGGATTCGAAGAGTGTGGCCCATGAAACGTTCTGGCGACAGATGCTTCGGTACATCGTTAGTGGAACGCCACTCCAAACTGAGATCAGTTCCGAACAGGACGTCTATGCGTTAGACGACACCGTGAAAATTGTTGCTGATGTTCGCGACAAAAAGTTCAATGCTGTTTCCGACGCTCATGCAACAGTACGGATAACCAAACCTTCAGGTGCAACAGTTGACGTACCTTTGAAATTCACAACGCTTAACGACGCCAACACCTACAACGGAGAATTCAAAGCCGATGAGTTGGGTCAGCACAAGATTGAACTGATTGGGACGAGTTCAAGCCTTGGAGCATTGAACGCAAAGTCAGATGTGTTGGTCAGTGATTTGAATCGCGAGTTTTACGGCGCTGCACAGAACAGCGATCTTTTGAAACGCATTGCGACTGAAACCGGCGGTAAGTACTACACCCCAGCCGATTCACAAGCCTTGCTGGATGATTTGACGTATCGCCAGAGTCCATACTCAGAACGCCAGACCAAGGATCTTTGGGACATGCCCATCAACTTCATGCTGATAGTTGGGTTGCTGAGTGCGGAGTGGTTTTTAAGGAAGCGGGAAGGGCTGGCGTGAGATTGAGATTCACTACCACACTCTTCGCGGTCCTATTCATCACGTCATTCGTGTGCGCGCAAACAACCGTAACGCCAAAAGCCAGGCTCGCGGAGATCGATCCCAATAAGTTTGCCGTCATCATCAACGGGGCGAGCGGTGAAGATGAGTACGGTAAACAGTTTGAGCAATGGACGAACGATCTTCAAAAGACTCTAACTAACCGGTATGGGTTTGACAGTACCAAGATCAAGATCCTAACTGAGAAGCCCGCCGATAATGCTACTCCACGATCAACGGCTGAGGAGGTGCGTCGAACCTTTACTTCGCTCAGGTCTGACTTGCGGGCAGACAATGCGCTCTTTATTTTCTTTATCGGTCATGGCTCGTTTGATGGCAAAGAATCCAAGTTCAATTTGATTGGTCCAGATCTTCCGTCATCTGAGTACAACACTCTCATCGCGGCGCTACCAACTCACCGAGTGATTGTCATTAACATGTCGAGTGCCAGCGGGGAGTTCACCAAGAGCTTGTCGGCGAAGGGTCGGGTCGTGATAACAGCCACACGAAATGGCCAGGAAACAAACGCTACTCACTTCCCAGGTTTCTTCATCGACGCGTTGAATGCGACCGATGCCGACACCGATCAAGACGGCCACATTTCCATACTCGAAGCGTTTGTTTATACCAACCGGCTCACTGCCGAGTTCTACACACGCTCGGGCAGACTGGCCACTGAGCATGCTCTCCTGGAGGACAACGGCGACGGTGTGGGCCATGAACGAGTTGAAGCCGGCGAAGGGTTGCTCGCCAGGGCGACTTACCTGGATTCACTGAGTTTGGCGCAAGCCGCTGAGAATATCGCGATAGCAAAACTTCTGCGGGAACGAACAAGGTTGGAAGGTGAGATTGAGCAGTTGATCGCGCGGAAATCGAGCCTTCAGGAAGCAGAGTATGAAGCGAGCCTTGAGAGGTTGTTCATTGAATTAGCGAAGGTGAATCGATCGATCAAACAATCTGGAACGTAACAAATGACCAAACGCTTTCACAGCTCGCTTAGATCAACCGGGAGAGTTCTCGGTGTAATCTCCGTAATCTGTGGATGTCTTTTCGCGCAAACACAAGAACCCGCTGGTCTCGCCGAACTCAAGAAGGGCGACTACGAAAACGCGGTTCGTCTATTCAACTCCCGGCTTAACACAAATCCCGCCGATGCCCTCGCCGAACAATCACTTCTTCGCGCTTTTATCGAAACTGGACGTTACGTTGAAGCCGAGGCTTCGGCTAAAAAGTTTCTGCTGAGATCGCCGAACGCAGGAATAGTTCGCCATCAACTTGGCGAAGTGTTTTTGCTGACCGGTCGTTACACCGAAGCGATCCCGGAGTTTGAACGCGCTGCTGCCGATCGCGAAAAGGATGAAACGTCAGCCGGCGACAAACTTGAGAGCGAGTTGCGACTCGCAGAGACTTTGGAACTTGTCGGCCAGGAGGAACGCGCCAAAGGGATCTACGAATCATTCGTCAAGTACTACACGGAAAAAGATCCGCAAACAGCAACTGAGTTAACCTGGATCGCCCGGGCATTAGTACACCTTGAGAGATTTCAAGATGCGAACGACATGTATCGTGCCGCGATCGAAGCGGATTCCAATCATATCGAGGCCCAACTGAGCGCCGGCGAGTTGTTCACCGAAAAGTACAACTACGGCGACGCGGCTCGGTTTCTCGATGACGCGCTTCAGCTAAACCAAAACAGCGCACGCGCACACCTGGACGTCGCACATAACAAGCGACTTGAGGGTGGCGAGGAATTGCAGACGGCGTTAGCGCGTGCGCTTGCAATCAACCCAAACTACGTTGATGCCATGGCGCTGAAGGCTGCTCTCGCACTCGATGCCGGCCAGTTTGAACCAGCCACTGTAGAAATAGATAAGGCGCTCAAGGTCAATCCACGATCTCCGGAAGTTCACGCATTGCGAGCGGCGATGTTCTATCTCCAGGATCGCGACTTCGAACCCGAAGTTGCAGCGACGCTGGCGATTAGTCCACACTACGGATCTCTCTTCAACACGCTTTCGCACTACGCAACTATTACTCGTCGCACCGAGCAAGCGGCCGTCTTTGCTCGACGTGCGATTGCAATTGCTCCACGCCTTTGGGACGCACATCTCGGACTTGGAATGGCACTTCTCAGAACCGGCCAAATGGAACAGGGACGCGCTGAAGTTGAGACCGCATTCAAAGGGGATCCGTTCAATATTTGGGCCAAGAACACTCTCGACCTGCTCGATACGATGCAGAACTTTCACGAGTCGAAGCGCGGTGGCTTTATCGTTAAGGCGTCGGCGCAAGAGAGCGACGTGTTGTCGCACTACGCGCTGGATCTCGCCGAAGAAGCGGCCGCCAAATTGACGGCAAAATATCGCTTCACGCCTAAAGGTCCGATCATTGTCGAGATCTTTCAAAATCATGAAGACTTCGCCGTTCGCACGTTGGGGATTCCCGGACTGGGCGCCCTGGGTGTTTGTTTTGGTCAGGTGATCGCGCAGGATTCACCGTCTGCTCGTGAGGTCGGAGAGTTCAACTGGGGCAGCACGCTCTGGCATGAATACACTCACGTAATCACCTTGCAAATGACTGACTATCGCATCCCACGTTGGTTTTCAGAGGGCCTATCAGTCTACGAAGAAAGAAGGGCCCGGCCGGGCTGGGGCGATGATTGGAACCCGTTGTTCGTTCAGTCGTTCGGCGCCGGCAAGTGGTTTAAGATTGCCGACCTCGATGCAGGATTCCAGCGTCCAAAGAATCCCCAGGACGTACCGATTGCCTATTTCGAAGCATCACAGGTTTGTGAGTTCATCGTGGATCGCTTCGGCTTTGATGCAATCCTGCGAATGCTCGCAATGTATCGCGACAAAGCTCAGACAGCGGACGTGCTTCGTCAGGTTTTGAAACTTAGTGAAAGTGATTTCGACCGTGAGTTTTCAGCATACGTCTTAACCAAGGCGAAACCATTGAGCGATGCGCTCAAGACCGAAGCAAATGCGGCTGCATCGATGTCGAAAGAAGAAGTACTGAAACAACTCGCAACCCAGGACACGTTTGCTCTTCGTGTGCGGGCCGGTGATTTGTTGCTGGCCGACGGCGATGCGGCCGGAGCAACGACACATTTCAAGCGGGCAATCGAGTTGTTTCCCTACTTTACCGGCCAGGGAAACCCTTATGATTCACTGGCGAAGATTCTGGAGCAGAAAGGTGATCTCGGCGGAGCAGCCGATACGCTCGATTTACTATTGAAGGTGGATGAGAACAACGCCGAAGCGATGAAGACGGTGGCGCGTTTGCGGTTGGCCCAGGGAGACAAAGCGAAGGCCCTCGCGGCAATGCGAGCGAGTTTTTATGTGGCGCCCTTTGACTACACGTTGCACACCCGGGCCGGCGAACTTAGCCTTGAGAACAAAGACTACGCGCAGGCATTGGCGGAGTTTCAAGTAACACTGGCTCTGGAGCCGCCAAACATAGCAGAGGCAAACTTCAATGTAGCCACCGCCTTTTACGCATTAGGCCGGCAACCCGAAGCAAAGAAGTCGATACTCCGCGCGTTGGAAGCGGCGCCACGATACGAGAAGGCGCAAGAGTTGTTATTAAAGATAGTAGGACAGTGATGTCCGATAAGCTTCAGGGGCCTCTTGCAAAAGTCACGTTTGAGTTGGGTTTTGCCCCGGAGGGGTAAGATGTTTATAGCCACAACGATGTCCCACTTCCGGCGCCATTCGGAGGGGCGGAATGAATGTTCGCTCTAGAATTCGCACTTTCGCTCCGCCCCTCCGAATGGCGCTCAAGGGCACGGGTCCTCGGTCTATAAACATCGCACTCCTCCGGAGTGAAGAAAGTCTTTGAAGGATCATTTTGCAAGAGGCTCTTCAGCTTGTCGCTTTGATTCGAAAGCGCGTCTCGTGTGAGCCCTCGACAAGCTAAAGCTTATCGGACATTCAATCTTCATTCTGCAATGTGGCAGGACAACGAGAGGAAACTAATTACCCATGGCCGTTGACCAGTTAACGATCAGCGACGAGCAACTACTCGACAAACTCGGTTCCGCACGTGAACTTCTGCTGCGAGAAATCCGAAAGGCGATCATCGGGCAGGACGATGTGGTGGAACAGGTACTGTTGTCGCTGTTTGTTGGCGGCCACTCGATCATCACAGGGGTACCGGGGCTGGCAAAGACGCTACTGGTCCGAACGATCTCGAGCGTTCTGGATCTGTCGTTCAAGCGAATACAGTTCACACCTGATTTGATGCCGGCAGATATTACCGGCACCGAGATCATCGAAGAAGATCGAGCGACCGGGCGTCGTGCATTACAGTTCATTCGCGGACCAATCTTCGCCAACATCGTGCTCGCTGACGAAATCAATCGCACGCCACCAAAGACACAGGCGGCGTTGCTTGAAGCGATGCAGGAAGGTCGTGTGACGGTGCAAGGCGTCAGTTACGATTTGCCAAAACCGTTTCACGTACTGGCAACACAGAACCCGATCGAAATGGAGGGCACTTATCCATTGCCTGAAGCGCAACTCGATCGCTTTATGTTCATGGTGAAGATCGGTTATTTGCCCGAGGAACAGGAAGTCGCTGTCGTCAAACAAACCACATCGCCGCAGGATTATGAGTTCAAGCAAGTGATGAACGCGGATGAAATCATTGAGTTTCAGCGACTCGTCAAACAAGTTCCTGCGTCAGACACAGTCTCGCGCTACGCCGTGCGGCTCGTTAACGCGAGCCGACCAGGAACACCTGCTGCGCCGGACTTCGTAAATAAGTGGGTGACCTGGGGTGGTTCTCTTCGCGCGTCGCAGTTCCTGATCTTCGGGGGCAAGGCCCGCGCCATTCTAAGAGGACGTTATAACGTTTCATGCGAAGACGTGCGCGCGGTCGCACCGGCAGTGTTACGCCATCGGGTCTTGCTTAACTTCCAGGCGGAAGCTGAAAAGGTTGATTCGGATCAGGTGATCAAACAGCTAATTGAAACTGTGCCCGAACCAAAGAGTGGATTGTAGATAGTGGTCGGCTACTACTCCGAACGTTCAGTGATCGTGAACATGACCAATGATCTGGCCTAGACGAAACAAACAAAGTGCAACGACAACAGCGGTGCCGCAGTCAACGGCAACCTCCACCGCACCGGCACGCTTTCTCGATCCAGAACTACTCGCACGTGTTGGCTCTCTCGAACTCCTTGCCCGCGCTGTTGTCGAAGGATTCATGTCCGGGCTTCATCGTTCACCATTCACTGGATTCTCAACTGAGTTCACTGAATACCGTCAATATAACCAGGGCGACGATTTGCGCTACCTGGATTGGCGTCTGCTCGGCCGCACTGATCGCTACTTCATCAAAAAGTATCGCGCTGACACTAATACTCAGTGTCATCTTTTAATCGACACCAGCGCTTCGATGAGCTACGCAAGCGGAACGGTCACCAAGCTTCAGTACGCGCAGTTTCTTGCAGCCTCGCTGGCCTACCTCTTGAACCGCCAACAGGACTCTGTCGGGCTCGTTGCGTTTGATGAAAAGGTCCACACGCATGTGCCGGCCCGGAATCGGACTGGTCATATGCGCACAATCTTCGGGCATCTCTCTCGACTCGAAGCCGGCGGACAAACAAAACTCAATGAGTCGCTTCATCAACTCGCCGAGATCCTGACGCGGCGTGGAATCGTGGTTGTTATTTCAGATTTCTATGACGAACCGGAACGACTGAAAGAAGCGTTTCAGCATCTGCGTTTCAAAGGACACGACCTGGTGGCGTTTCACGTTCTCGACCAGAACGAAATGGATTTCAAGTTTGATGATCCGGTGTTGCTGCTGGAAGACGCCGAAACGAAGGAGCAGATGCCAGTACTTCCGGATGTGGTGATGAATGGCTATCGTGAACGCATGCGTCGTCACGTTGACGACATGCGAACCTGCGCCGCAGCAAATCATGTTGACTACGAAATGCTGACGACCAAACAGCCGTTGGACTTTGCGTTGTTTTCGTTTCTATCGCGAAGAAGCTCAAGGTAGGAATTTAGCCGCAGATGAACGCAGATAGACACAGATCAGAACTAAGGCAAGGCATACAAACGAAAACCTGTTTACTTCTGTCTTTTCTGTCTGATCCGTTCTGATCTGCGTTTATCTGCGACTGAAAAGTTCTTATGTCGTTTTTGACGCCACTATTTTTTCTTGGCGCGGCTGCATTGGCGGCACCGATACTCGTGCACCTGGTCAGACGCACGCGTGCGCGTCGCATTCAATTCCCTGCTCTCGTCTTTGTCCGCCAGGTTCCTCAACGAACCATTCGCCGTCGAACACTCCACAATCTACTTCTCCTGCTCATTCGCTGTCTCGCAATCCTACTGATCGTCATTGCGTTCACACGTCCATTCTTCAGCAACAAGAGTTCTGCCAAAACAACAGCCGGCGCCGGCGCGACCGTGATCCTTATCGACGACTCCCTGAGCATGCGTCGGGATCAGCTTTTCGGCGACGCGCAAAGCAAAGCTGAATCAGCGACCGATGGTGCCCGCACCGATGAACAGATCGCTTTAGTGAGTTTCGACAAACGCTACACCGTTGTTAATCGATTTGTTGGGGATAAGAATCGCATTCGCTTTGGTATCAGAAGCCTTAGCGCCGGTTGGGATGGAACGGATTATGAACAGGCGTTGCGCGGCGCCGAGGCTTTGCTTGCCGATCTCAAAACAAGCGGTTCAAAAAAGATCGTGATGATCTCGGATTTCCAGGCAACTGGCTGGAGTCAAGCGAACGCGACCTTCAAACTTGCCAACGACACTCAACTGACGACTCTTGACGTTGGCGGCAGTAATCCACCTTCGAATGTTGCGGTCACAAACGTCGAAGCGCATGGAACTGTCTTTGGGCAAAAGTATCTCGATAACCTCGCGGTACATCTCTCAAACTTCAGCGACTCGCCAAAAGATCACCTTCAAGTTGATTTTCAGATCAACGATCAAACTGTCGAAAAGCGCGAACTGAGCTTAAATAGCCGAGAGACAAAAGTCGTTGAGTTCACCGGGTTCAATCTGAATGACGGAGCAAATCGTTGCACGATTGAGATCAATTCCGGCGATTTCCCGTTAGACAACCGTTTCTATTTCACTCTAAGACGAGAAGTGCAGGCGAAAGGATTGATCGTCGAGAGCTCGACTCGCGGACGCAGCGACAGTCTCCATCTGCAAAGCGCGTTGACAACCAACGACGACCTTCCGTTCAACTTCACCTTGAAGACTTCGGGCGCTGTCGATCCAACCAGCATCGCCGAGTACTCACTCGTTATCCTGAACGACGCGGGAATGATCTCTCCTGGCCTGGCTGACAGTCTTGCTAAATTTGTTACGAATGGTGGACAGTTGATCATCTCAACCGGGCCACGCACTGAAGTCAATAGCTTTCCGCCTGCCCTTCAGCAAGTCATGCCCGCGACACTCACTGAATCAGTTCAGACAAAAGCCGGTGAGACCGTGGCTATCAGCGACGTTAAGTTTGATCATCCTATCTTCGAAGTTTTCCAGGAGAGTGGCCGACTGGCCGCAGCGCACGTCATTGGCTATTTCAGATCTCAACCGGCTGCGAACGCCAGTGTGTTGGCGCGTTTTGAGGATGGGAGTCCGGCGCTGCTCGAATCGCGAACGGGGAAGGGTCGCGTGCTTTTGTTTACATCGTCGCTTGGACCAAGTTGGAACGATCTGCCGTTGATGCCGCTCTACTTACCATTTGTTCATCAGATGGTTCGTTACGCGGGCTCGCGCGAAGAAAGTTCATGGTACGAGTTGGGGGAAACATTCAGAGTGGCAAAGGAGCAGAGTGCAGTACCCGCAGTTGATACGCCAACTGGAACGAGATTGACTGAGAATCGCTTAACACCTGACGGTGACGTGTTGGTGACGGGTCGTGAACCCGGGTTTTATCGATTGCGATACAGTGCTCGTCCGGATTTTGCTGCAGTTGATGTTGATGGTGCAGAGGGCGATTTCACGAAACTGGATTTTGGACAGTTTGTCGCAGGCGTAACTGGCGGCGCGGGCAACGCGGAAAGTAGCGAAGCGAATCGCAAGCTAAGCAACGAAGAAGTCGAGGGACGACAAAAGGTTTGGTGGTCGCTTTTGTTTATAGCGCTATTGCTTTTGTTGACTGAGTCGGTGCTCGCGCGCCGCACAAGAGTTGTAAAAATGGTTGGTTGATAGAATGTCCTAAGCTGGTATTTTGATCTTTGTGCTTTGTACTTAGTCTCCGCGTGAATACGTGCTTGAAACAAACGAACAAAGTACAAAAATCTAAGTACTAAGTACCAGATCGAATCGCAACGCTGTAACTGATTTTAGCCGGGGAGTAAGTCATGAGCCCTGAAACCGCGATCCTTCAAGATCTCCTACGTCGTGCTCGACGTCGACGCCAACTACTGGTCACGCTGCGAGGTATTGCCATCTGCCTGTGCGTCATCGCCGGCGTTCTGTTGTTGACGGGATGGATGGCTCATCGCTTCCGCACTAACAGCGCTGCAATCATTGTCCTGCGCCTTGGCGCCCTGCTCACTGTTCTTGCCACAATTTATTTCGCTCTCATTCGTCCGCTCCTCAAACATATCAGTGACGTCAGGCTCGCCCGTTTGATCGAGGAACGTTCGCCGGGAACAGATGATCGCCTGGTGTCTGCAGTTGAATATTCAAACGCGGACCTTCGTCGCAATATTTCACCGGCAATCGTCAATCGTCTCTATTCTGACGCGAACAACGCCTCGGCAAATGTGAATATTGGCGAAGTTATTCGACGTTCTCGACTACTCACCTATGGCGGAGCTGCGCTGGCCAGCCTTCTCATCTTCGCAGCAGTGTTGAAGTGGGGACCACGTGAAATATCCGAAGGTGTCGCACAACTCGTAACGCCGACGACCTTCGCCGCTTCGACTCATGCGATGAGCATCAAAGTTAAGCCGGGGACTTCGCGTGTTCCAAAAGGATCGGACCAGGACATCATCGCTACGTTGGTTAACTTCGACTCCCAAACAGTAACCGTCTATGCGCGTCCCTTGGGTTCAAAGAATGACTGGCAAGGTCAAACTATGGAACCCGCGAAAGCGCGCAGCGATTTTCGTTTCTCGATCTTCAATATCCAGGATTCGATGGAATACTTTGTCGAGTCAAACACGATCCGTTCTGACGTGTTCAAACTCAACGTAGTAGATCTGCCCTTCGTCAAACAGTTGGATTTGAATCTGAACTTCCCCGCCTTCACTCATCTTCCAAGCAAACTCGTCGAAGACGGTGGAGACATTGCCGCGCTCAAAGGCACAGTGGCAACGATTACTGCTCACTTGTCTGGAAAGGTGCGCGCTGCCCGCATCGTTTTTCCCGATGGCAAGAAGAGCGAGATGAAGTTGCAGGGTTCCGACTTCGTGGGCGATCTGGCAGTCACAGCTGATACCAGTTACTACATTGAGCTCGTAAGCACTGACGGTGAAACCTATCGCGGCTCAAACGAATACGACGTGACCATTCTCCAGGACCAGCCTCCCAGCATTTCGTTTGACAAGCCGGGCCGGGACAAGAAGGCCACCAATCTCGAAGAAGTGTTTACCCAGGCACGTGCAGAAGACGACTATGGTGTCGTTTCAATGGATTTGCATTTCTCTGTGAATGGCGGCGAGGAGAAGAGCGTCAACCTTCAGCAGCTAACACGCGAGTCTGCGCGTACTCTAACCGGCGCTTATACGTTCTTTCTCGAGGAATACAAACTCAAGCCTGGTGATTTCATTTCGTATTACGCCAAGGCGCGCGACGCAAACAACGAAACATCGAGCGACATTTACTTCATCGAAGTAAAACCCTTCGAGATGGAGTACAAGCAGGCCCAACAACAAAGTGGCCAGGGTGGAGGTCAGGGCGGCGACCAGGATCAGAACGCACTGTCTCGTCGCCAAAAAGATTTAATTGCTGCCACTCACCGGCTGATTCGTGAGGGCGACAAATACTCTCCACAGGAAAGAAAAGATGGATACGAAGCCGTGGCCGCTGGTCAAGAAAAACTTCGAACTGACACTTTGGAGTTTCTCGATCGAATGGGCCGACGTCTCGGTGGTGATACGCAAAAACAAATGCTTGAGATTGCCGAGAAGCTCACCAAGGCCGCTAAAGAAATGGAAGACGCGCCTCCTCCGTTGCGCAAAGAAACAGGCAAAGATGCGTTGCCGCCTGAACAGCGGGCTTTGCAAAACCTACTGGCAGCGGATTCGATTTTCCGTGAAGTCCAGGTCGCATTCGGTAACCAGAGTAGTGGCGGGCAGGGTGGCAACTCCGAGCGTCAACAGCAGGAACTCGCCGGACTTTTTGAGCTTGAGCTCGACAAGATGAAGAACCAGTACGAGACGGTTCAACGCGCTCAGCAACAGCAGGCTCAACAGGAAAAGTCGGAAGCTGAGCGACGGCTGGAAGAACTTGCGCGCCGTCAACAGCAAGCACTCGACGAACAGCGACGACGGATGGGTCAACCGGCAAATGGTTCGAACGGTGGAAATCAACGTCAGCAGCAGGAGTTGATTGACGAGACCCGAAAGGCGGCGCGTGAACTTGAACGATTGTCTCGTGAGCGGCGCGACGCGCAAATGCAGGAGATGAGTCGCCAGTTAAATCAAACTGCCGACGAGATGCAAAAGGCGCAAGCGTCTTCGCGAAATAATCCTAACGAGTCGATCTCGCAACAAGAGCGGGCGTTGGATCGTCTGCGACAGGCCCAGGATCGCCTGCAACAAAGTAATGGGCAATCGGGTCGTCAAAGTGGGCAGGCAGGATCGTCCGGACGACAACAGCAGATTAGTGATCTTAGGCAACGTGCGGCGCAGGCTGCTTCGCGACAGCGCGAAATCGCGAAAGACATGGAAAACCTTTCGCGTCGAGGTGGGCAGAGTGCTCAGGATGAAAGTTCAAAACGCGCACGCGCACAGTTAACCGAACGGAAGGATACACTGGCAGATAGCGTGAATAGTTTGCAGCAGGACATCCAGGAGTCGGCACGTGCGATGGGTGCGGGACAGGGTCAACAACGCGCCGCACGTCAGATGAAGGATGCGGCTGATGCGCTTGCGCGTGATCGAGTTGCGGATCGAATTCGTGAAGGCAAGCAAAATCTCAACGGCTCTCAACAAGGTCAACAGGGCCAGGGATCAGACGAGCGAGCAATTGAACGAAGCTTGAATAATGTTTCAGAGCGACTCCAGGCTGCCGAACAAAGCGCTCGCGGATCAAACGGTTCGAGTGCCGAGGAGAATCTTGATCGCACCAGACAGCTTGCCGACAGTCTCGATTCGCTGAGACGTCGACTTGACGAGAATGCCGCTCGACGAAACGGAAAACAAAACGGCCAACAAGGTAATCAACAGCAAAACGGGCAACAGGGTCAGCAACAAGGCCAGCAGTCGTCGCAACAAGGTCAGCAGTCGTCGCAGCAGGGTCAGCAAGGTCAACAGGGCGAACGCGGGCAACAGGGACAAAACGGACAGCAAGGTCAGCAGGGACAACAAGGACAAGAAGGAAAAGGTCAGGGTCAACAACAGGGCCGCCAGCAGTCAGGTCAACAACAAGGTGGACAACAGCAGGCTGGTGGTTCGCAAAACGGTGGGCAATCATTCGGCGATCGACAACGAATGAATGGAGCACCGCAATGGGGACCGATGGGCGGCGACTGGGGAGACAATCGTCAACTTCCCTCTGAGGTTCGTGAACGGCTCCGAGAGGCCCAGGATCTACGACGTGAATTTGGTGGGACAACCACTGGAGCAGCCCGACAACTCGACGACGTAATCGACAAATTGAAACAACTCGCCGATGGTCACATGGAGGGCGATGCAGCGACGGCAGCGTTGCTGAAGGCAGATGTAGTCGAGCCCTTGCGACAACTTGAATTGGAGTTGAGCAAGCAGATTCAAGCGCAAACTGGACGAACAAATCTGCGGCTACGAGACGAAGGCGCGGCTCCTGAGAAGTATCGCAAGGCAGTTGAGGAGTATTACCGGAAATTGTCAGGAGCGAAACAGAGACAATAGGGGTGTTGGGTGTCAGGTGTCAGGTGTCAGGTGTTAGGTTTTGGACTTTGGACTTTGGACTTTGGACTTTGGACCCCTTCGCGTTCAAATGACAAATGAAAAATGTCAAATGACCAATGACAAATAATTCTTTTATGCGCTTCATCCTTCCATTCCTCATGC
>Ga0207689_10003271_pt1 | contig 14858 bp, 15 predicted proteins | sample KBSMisM52_FD_184312 | JGI IMG/M metagenome (GOLD analysis project Ga0207689, IMG submission 184312) | Miscanthus rhizosphere microbial communities from Kellogg Biological Station, Michigan, USA - KBS Miscanthus M5-2 (SPAdes) (version 2) | ecosystem: Host-associated > Plants > Roots >... | reverse complement strand
TAGCGGCCTCGCCACCTGCGTGTCCGCCAGGCAGCGTGGGACCAAAGCGGCGACGTCATTGCCGATAAGATGGGTATTTAGCTCTGCGACTGCGCCTGTCACTGGAGGCCCTACCCATGTCGATCGCTGAACACAGCATTCCCATCGCCGTTCCGGTGCCGACCGGCGGCGATGATCCGACGAAGGTCGCCATGCTCGGGCTCACGTTCGATGACGTACTGCTGCTGCCCGCCGCCTCCGATGTGGTGCCCGCCACAGCCGATACCTCCAGCCAACTGACGAAGAAAATCCGGCTGAGGGTGCCGTTGGTCAGCTCGGCAATGGACACCGTGACCGAGTCCAGGATGGCGATCGCAATGGCCAGGGCGGGCGGTATGGGCGTGCTTCACCGCAATCTTCCGGTGGCCGAGCAGGCCGGCCAGGTCGAGACGGTCAAGCGCTCGGAGGCCGGCATGGTCACCGACCCGGTCACCTGTTCGCCGGACAACACGCTGGCCGAGGTCGACGCCATGTGCGCGCGGTTCCGGATCTCCGGGCTGCCCGTCGTCGATGCCGACGGCGCGCTCGTCGGCATCATCACCAACCGCGACATGCGTTTTGAAGTTGATCAGTCCAAGCCAGTCTCCGAGGTGATGACCAAGGCGCCGCTGATCACCGCGCAGGCGGGCGTATCCGCCGAAGCGGCGCTAGGTCTGTTGCGCCGCCACAAGATTGAGAAGTTGCCGATCGTAGACGGTAACGGCAAGCTCACCGGGCTGATCACCGTCAAGGACTTCGTCAAGACCGAGCAGTTCCCGCTGTCCACCAAGGACAGCGACGGCCGATTGCTGGTCGGCGCCGCGGTCGGTGTCGGCGACGATTCGTGGACGCGGGCGATGACGCTCGTCGACGCGGGGGTCGACGTGCTGATCGTCGACACCGCCCATGCACACAACCGCCTGGTGCTCGACATGGTGCACCGGCTCAAGACGATGGTGGGCGATCGGGTCGAGGTGATCGGCGGCAACGTCGCGACCAGGGCCGCGGCAGCCGCCCTCGTCCAGGCGGGGGCCGACGCGGTGAAGGTCGGTGTCGGGCCCGGGTCGATCTGCACCACGCGGGTGGTCGCCGGCGTCGGAGCACCGCAGATCACCGCGATCCTGGAGGCCGTCGCCGCCTGCGCGCCTGCGGGAGTGCCGGTGATCGCCGACGGCGGACTGCAGTACTCAGGCGACATCGCAAAAGCGCTGGCCGCCGGCGCGTCCACCGCGATGCTGGGTTCGCTGCTGGCCGGCACCGCCGAGTCGCCGGGCGAACTGATCTTCGTCAACGGCAAGCAGTTCAAGAGCTACCGCGGCATGGGTTCGCTTGGCGCGATGCAGGGCAGGGGTGGCGCGAAGTCCTACTCGAAGGACCGTTACTTCCAGGACGACGCGCTCTCGGAGGACAAGCTGGTGCCGGAGGGCATCGAGGGCCGGGTACCGTTCCGTGGCCCGCTGTCGACGGTGATCCACCAACTCACCGGCGGCCTGCGCGCGGCGATGGGCTACACCGGTTCGGCCACCATCGAGCATTTGCAGCAGGCGCAGTTCGTGCAGATCACGGCGGCCGGTCTGAAAGAGAGCCATCCGCACGACGTCGCGATGACCGTCGAAGCGCCGAACTACTACACCCGCTAAGGGGTCCCCATGCGTGACATGGTCGAGATCGGCATGGGCAGAACGGCCCGTCGCACCTATGAACTCGACGACATAAATATTGTGCCGTCGCGGCGCACCCGGTCGTCGCAGGACGTTTCGACGGCCTGGCAGTTGGACGCCTACCGGTTCGAGATCCCGGTGGTGTCGCATCCGACCGACGCGCTGGTGTCACCTGAGTTCGCCATCGAACTGGGCCGCCTCGGCGGCCTTGGCGTGCTCAACGGCGAGGGCCTGATCGGTCGGCACGCCGACGTCGAGGAGAAGATCGCCCAAGTGGTCGAGGCTGCCGAGAAGGAGCCGGAACCGTCGGCGTCCATCCGGCTGCTACAGCAATTGCATTCGGCACCATTGGATCCCGACCTGCTGGGCGCAGCGGTGGCGCGGATCCGCGAAGCAGGGGTGACGACGGCCGTGCGGGTCAGCCCGCAGAACGCGCAGTCGCTGACCCCGTCGCTGGTCGCCGCTGGCATCGACCTGCTGGTCATCCAGGGCACCATCATTTCCGCCGAACGCGTCGCGCAAGACGGCGAGCCGCTGAACCTGAAGACCTTCATCTCCGAGCTCGACGTACCCGTGGTGGCCGGTGGTGTGCTCGACCACCGCACAGCCCTGCACCTCATGCGCACCGGCGCGGCGGGTGTCATCGTCGGCTACGGCTCGACGCTCGGCGTGACGACCAGCGACGAGGTGCTGGGCATCAGCGTGCCGATGGCCACCGCGATCGCCGATGCGGCCGCCGCCCGTCGCGAATATCTCGACGAGACCGGCGGCCGTTATGTGCACGTGCTGGCCGACGGCGACACTCACACCTCCGGCGACCTGGCGAAGGCCATCGCGTGCGGGGCCGATGCCGTGGTGCTCGGCACCCCCTTGGCGACGGCGGGCGAGGCGCTCGGCGGTGGCTGGTTCTGGCCGGCCGCAGCGGCGCACCCGTCGCTGCCGCGCGGCGCCTTGCTGCAGGTGGCGCTCGGTGAGCGGCCGCCGCTGGAGCAGGTGCTGACGGGCCCGTCGGACGACCCGTTCGGCTCCCTGAACCTGGTCGGCGGGCTGCGCCGGTCGATGGCCAAGGCCGGGTATTGCGACCTCAAGGAGTTCCAGAAGGTCGGCCTAACCGTCGGCTCGTAGCGCGCGCTGGGCCCACGCGCAAGCTGGGGAACGCAAACGCACCCATTTCCGGCGCGTGGCGGCACCTTTGCGTCTGCTCGCCGTCGGAGCTGCTTTACAAATTAGATCCCCCTGTCTAGAACACGCCCAGTGATAAGTCCATACTGGTCGGATGAAACCTGACTATGACGTGTTGATCATCGGTTCGGGATTCGGGGGAAGTGTCACCGCGCTTCGGCTCATCGAGAAGGGCTATCGCGTCGGGGTGCTCGAGGCCGGCCGCCGGTTCAATGACGAGGACTTCGCCAAGACCTCGTGGAACCTGCGCAAGTTCTTGTGGGCGCCGAAGCTCGGGATGTACGGCATTCAGCGGATCCATTTGCTGCGCAATGTCATGATCCTGGCGGGTGCGGGCGTTGGCGGCGGAAGTCTGAACTACGCCAACACTTTGTACGTGCCGCCGGAGCCGTTCTTCGCCGACGTGCAGTGGTCGCACATCACCGACTGGCGCGCCGAGTTGATGCCGCACTACGACCAGGCCCAGCGCATGCTCGGCGTTGTCGCGAACCCGACGTTCACCGACGCCGACCGCATCGTCAAAGAGGTGGCCGACGAGATGGGCGTTGGCGACACGTTCGTGGCGACGCCGGTAGGGGTGTTCTTCGGGCCGGATGGCGAGAAGACTCCTGGTAAGACCGTGCCCGACCCCTACTTCGGAGGCGCCGGGCCCGCGCGGACGGGCTGCATCGAATGTGGCTCCTGTATGACCGGCTGCCGCTACGGCGCCAAGAACACGTTGGTCAAGAACTACCTCGGGCTCGCGGAAACGGCTGGGGCAGAAGTCATTCCGTTGACTACCGTGACCGGCTTCGAGCAGCGGCCCGACACGTTGTGGAAGGTCCGCACCGCGCGGACGGGCGTACTGCCCCGCAAGAGGCGCACCTTCACCGCCACGCACGTCGTGCTGGCGGCTGGCACCTATGGCACCCAGAAGCTGCTGTTCAAGATGCGCGACAAAGGCAAGCTGCCCAAGCTCTCGGACAAGCTGGGTGTGCTGACCCGAACCAACTCGGAGTCGATCGTCGGCGCGGGCCGCTTCCAGGTATCGCCCGACCTCGACCTCACGCACGGCGTCGCGATCACCTCGTCGATCCATCCGACCTCCGACACGCACATCGAGCCGGTTCGATACGGCAAGGGGTCCAATGCGATGGGTCTGCTGCAGACCTTGATGACCGACGGGGCCGGGCCCCAGGGCAGCGACGTTCCGCGGTGGAAGCAGTTCTTGCAACAGGCCCGCGAGGATCCTCGAGGCATGCTCCGGCTGCTCAACCCTCGGCGGTGGAGCGAGCGCACGATGATCGCGCTGGTGATGCAGCACCTGGACAACTCGATCACGACGTTCACCGAACGTACGAAGCTGGGCTTCCGGCGAATGACCAGCAAGCAAGGCCACGGCGAACCCAACCCCACCTGGATTCCGGTGGGCAACGAGGTCACCCGCAGGATCGCCAAGAAGATCGATGGCGTGGCGGGTGGCACCTGGGGCGAGTTGTTCAACATCCCGCTCACGGCGCACTTCCTCGGCGGAGCGGCGATCGGCGACACTGCGGAGCACGGCGTGATCGATCCCTACCAACGGGTGTACGGATATCCGACGCTCTCGGTGCATGACGGCGCATCGGTTTCGGCGAATCTTGGTGTTAATCCGTCGCTTTCGATCACCGCGCAGGCCGAGCGGGCGGCGTCGCTGTGGCCCAACAAGGGTCAGGTGGACCAGCGGCCGGCGCAAGGCGAGACGTACAAGCGGCTCGCGCCGATTCCGCCGGAGCATCCGGTGGTGCCCGCGGATGCGCCTGCGGGTCTGCGACGATTGCCGATCGAGCCGGTCAGTTCGGCCGGCTGACAGCAACCTCTACGTAAAGACCCACCCGCGGTCCTGTTACCTGACGCGCGCGTCCAGGTAGGAATGGATCTCGCTGTCACGTCGTAACTTTGCGAGGAAAGCGAGACTTTGTTGTCGTTCAACACCGCGCGGCTCCGCAAACGGGCGTCATTGACCGTCGGCACGGTCCCGTAGCGATCGGCGCACTGTCGGTGGCGTGCAGCTCGACCGGCACGACGGCGCCCACCGCAACGACCACGATCACGACGACCACCACTACAACGACCAGTGCGGCCGCCAGTGCCGGTGGGGGCGGCGGCTACCACGAAAAGCGTGGTTCAGCGGGCGGTGCCACACCCGCTGACACTCCTGCGCCTAGCATTGTGACCGTTGATCCCAGCACGGTCACCAACACCGAGACGGACATTCAGACCACGGTCCAGACGTCGATCGCGACGGCCACCGAGACCGTCACCGCCAACCCGACATACCAACCGCGAAACGAGCATCCACCTAACGACGACCAGCGTCAGTTCCAGCAAGGTCACTGATCCGCAATTGGTTAGAGTAGATCGCGCGGGGGTACCTGTTAGTGCCGGTTGAGTGGCCGACGGGTATCCAGCTGCGGAGGTGAACCCATGCGGACGATGTACCACGAGGAGCTCTCCGCTCTGTCCGCGCAGGTTGGCGACATGTGCGGGCTGGCCGCCGACGCCATGGAGCACGCGACGCAGGCGCTGCTGGGGGCGGATCTTTCCGTGGCCGAGCAAGTGATCGCCGATCATGAGCACATCGTGGCGATGAGCAAGCGGACCGAGAGCGGCGCGCTCAAACTGCTTGCGCTGCAACAGCCGGTCGCAGGCGACCTGCGGACGATCGTGAGCACGATCCACGTCGGCGCCGACATCGAGCGGATGGGTGCGCTGGCCGTCCACGTGGCAAGCATCTCGCGGCTGCGGCATCCCGAATGCGCACTGCCCGAAGACGTTCGAGCCTGCTTCACAGAAATGGGTACCAGGGCAGTCCAATTGGCTCGGACGGCGCAGCAGGTGCTGATCTCACGCGATCCTGACAAGGCCGATCGCCTGCGCGATGAGGACGATGCCGTCGACGCCGAGCACCGCCACCTCTTCACGCTGCTGATCGACCACAAATGGCAGGACGGTGTAGGTTCCGCGGTCGACGTCGCACTGTTGGGCCGCTTCTACGAACGCTTCGCCGACCACGCCGTCGAGATCGGCAGGCGGGTGGTGTTCGAGGCAACCGGCGGACTGCCCGACCACAAGCAGATGGCCTAGTGCCGCCGCAGCGATTCCCAGTCGTGCTCGTCCTCTAAATGGGCGATGGCGCGGGCGGTGCGTTCCCGCAACAGCACGGTCATGCCGATACCGACCACCACCGCGACCACGAGCGCGATCCACGAAAACCGCGACAGCCAGCGCTCCGCGGCCAAGCCGAGGTAGTAGACGACGGCGGTCGTGCCACCGGCCCAACACAGGGCGCCGGTGGCGTTGGCGGCCAGGAAGCGCAGGTAGCGCATCTTCAACGCCCCGGCGAGCGGGCCTGCCAGGATGCGCAACAGCGCGATGAAACGTCCGAAGAACACCGCCCATACGCCCCAGCGGTGGAACAGCTGTTTGGCCAACGCGACGTGTCCGGGGCCGAAGTGTTTGGGAAAGCGCTTGCTCAGCCGTTCGAACAGCGACATGCCGTATCGATGGCCGATCGAGTACCCGATCGTGTCGCCGATGATGGCCCCCATCGTGGCGGACGCGCCCACCGCCACCGGGTTGATGTCGAGAGTGTGGCGTGACGCCAGCAGGGCGGCGCTGACGAGCGCGATCTCCCCAGGAAGCGGAATGCCCAAGCTTTCCAGGCCGATGATTCCGCCGACCAGCAGGTACACGGCAATCGGCGGGATCGTTTGCAGGATCTCGTCCACGTTCACGCCGCTAACAATGCCCTATCGATGTCACGCCGCTGGGTCGCTTCTACGAAGGTTCGGCGAGGAGATCGGGTAGCCCGGCCGTGTCGAGCCTGGCCTGCCGTACGATTCCTGCTCAACAAGACCCCTGCACCGCAGGGCACCGCGCGATGAGACGTGGTCGTAAATCAAGGAAACACGTTGGATCAGAACACTTATGACAAGGAACGCGAGATCCGGCCGCGGTTTTCGGTGATGCGTATGTCAACGCGGCGACGGCGGGCGCGGACGACTTCAACAAACAATTCCAGGATCTGGCAACCGAGTGCTGCTGGGCGCGGTGTGGGGACGTGACGACCTGCCCCTAAAGATGCGCAGCACGCGCAACCTGGCCGTCGACAGCTTCCGCATCGCACGCCAGACAGTCGCCGAACCGGATCAGGACTAGCCGTCGTGGACATCGGGTTTATCGGCATGGGCAACATGGGTTTTCCCATCGCCCGACGCCTCGCGGAAGCCGGCCACACTGTTGTCGCGTTCGACACACGCGCCGACTTCGAGTTGCTTACGCCGCTGTACGAAATCGTCGGTCAGCCCTTCTATCTGGGCCACAAGCCTGGCTCGGGCCAGACGATGAAACTCGTCAACAACCTGTTGGCGGCGACCGGCCTCATCGCGACGTGCGAGGCGGTCGCCATGGGTGTCAAGGCGGGGCTGGACGCGACGGTGATGATCGATGTGCTCAACGCCGGTTCGGGCGGTACCAACGCCAGCCGCGACAAGTTCCCGCTCGATCCTTTCTCGTACCTTCGACCACGGCTTCGCCACCGGTTTGATGGTCAAGGACGTGCAGCTCTACCTCGACGAAGCGAAAAGGCTTGGTGTGACAACGGAAGTCGCCGATGCGGTCGCACGGCTGTGGGAAGTCGTGATCGATGAAGTCGGGCCGGAGTCGGACTTCACCGCGGCGATCAAGCCGATCGAACGAGCGGCAGGCGTGGTGGTGGGCGGCAAGCAGCAGAACTAAAAGCAGCGTGTCGGCGGCGATCATCGACGCCGAGAGCGCGGCAGGGAAGCGGGACCGACGAGGGCGTCCCTATTTGCTGTGCGGCGCTGATTAGCACGCGCACAGCAAATCGGTGCTCTATATTGGGCGGGCTTGGCACCGGCGCTCGCAAACCCGCCGCGCCCGGTCAGTTCTAGACAAAGGACTCAGGCCCATGACGTCCCCGCCGCCGCCACCGCCGTTCGCGCCGCCGCCCTATGGCGTGCCCCAGGGCGGCTTTCCCACGCAACAGCCGGACAGCAACCTGGTGTGGGGCATCCTGTCCACGGTGCTGTGCTGTCTTCCGTTGGGCATCGTGTCGATCGTCTACGCCAGCAAGGTTTCCGGGCTCTGGGCCCAAGGGCGTTACGCCGAGGCGCAGGAAGCCTCCGCCAACGCCAAGAAATGGGCCATTTGGGGCGCCGTCGCCGGCGTCATCGTCGGCATCATCTACGGCATAATCGCCGTCGCCGGCGGTATGTCCAACTACATGTGATGCACGTCCACTCGCTCGCCGCGCCGCTGGCAGTCGCTGCCACCGCGGCGGGCGGGTGCGCGGTCGTGTGGATGGCTAATCCCACGGTCCCCGGAGCGATTCTGCCGGTGTGCCCGACCAAGGCGCTGCTCGGCATCGACTGCCCCGGCTGCGGCAGCCTGCGGATGATCTACTCACTGCTCCATTTCGACTTGGCCTCGGCGGTGCACTACAACGCGCTTGGCCTGGTGGCGGTGTTGCTTTTGTTGTGGTCGTTCGGGGTGTGGACGTACGGCAGGCTCATTGGTCGGCAGGTGCGCAGCTGGCAACACCTGCGATGGTCAGCGCCGACCGCCCTTGCGCTGACGTTGGTGTGGTTTGTGGTGCGCAACTTGGGTTTTGGGCCGTTTTCTGCCCTCTACGTCTGAAGTGCTGACATCGCGACGCTCGTTTTCGGGCCGCCAACTAGACTGAACCAGTGGAATCAGCATCGCCCCGCCCCGTCTTGGTGGTCGACTTCGGCGCGCAATACGCGCAGCTGATCGCCCGCCGAGTCCGCGAGGCCAGGGTGTATTCGGAGGTCATCCCCAGCACCGCGAGCGTCGAGGAAATCAAGGCCAAGGATCCGCAGGCCATCGTCCTGTCGGGCGGCCCGGCAAGCGTCTACGCCGACGGTGCTCCGCAGCTGGACCCCGCGCTGTTCGACCTCGATATACCGGTTTTCGGCATCTGCTACGGCTTCCAGGCGATGGCCCAGGCGCTCGGCGGCACGGTCGCAAGAACAGGAACCAGCGAGTACGGCCGCACTGAGCTGAATGTCTGTGGGGGACAGCTGCATTCGGATCTGCCGGCCACCCAGCCGGTATGGATGAGCCACGGCGACGCGGTCACGACCGCTCCCGAAGGGTTCGACGTGGTGGCCACCAGCTCCGGCGCGCCGGTGGCGGCGTTCGAGAACAGGACGCGTCGGCTGGCGGGTGTGCAGTATCACCCTGAGGTGATGCATTCGCCGCACGGGCAGCAGGTCCTGAGCCGTTTCCTGCACGAGTTCGCCGGGATCGGCGCGGCGTGGACGCCCGCGAACATCGCCGACGCGCTCATCGAGCAGGTCCGTGATCAGATCGGTGACGGCAGGGCGATCTGCGGACTGTCGGGCGGCGTCGACTCCGCGGTGGCCGCCGCGCTGGTGCAGCGCGCCATTGGCGATCGGTTGACCTGCGTGTTCGTCGACCACGGCCTGCTGCGCGCCGGTGAGCGGGCGCAGGTGCAGCGCGATTTCGTCGCAGCCACCGGCGCCAACCTGGTGACCGTCGACGTAGCCGACCGGTTCCTCGAGGCGCTGTCCGGGGTGACGAATCCCGAAGGCAAGCGCAAGATCATCGGCCGCGAGTTCATCCGCGCTTTCGAGGGTGCGGTGCGAGACGTGTTGGGGAACAGGGGGCACCTCCCGCTTGCGGGGGACGACGCCAGCGACGATTCAGCGGTCGAGTTCCTGGTGCAGGGCACGCTGTATCCCGACGTGGTGGAATCCGGCGGCGGCACTGGCACGGCCAATATCAAGAGCCACCACAACGTCGGCGGCCTGCCCGGTGACCTGAAGTTCAAACTCGTCGAGCCGCTGCGGCTGCTGTTCAAGGACGAGGTGCGCGCGGTGGGCCGCGAGCTGGGCCTGCCCGAGGAAACCGTTGCGCGCCAACCCTTCCCGGGCCCGGGTCTGGGCATCCGGATTGTCGGCGAGGTGACCGCCGCCCGGCTGGACACGCTGCGGCGCGCTGATGCGATCTCCCGGGAGGAACTGACCGCGGCGGGCCTGGACAACCAGATCTGGCAATGCCCCGTGGTGCTGCTGGCCGACATCCGATCGGTGGGAGTGCAGGGCGACGGGCGAACCTATGGCCACCCGATCGTGCTGCGCCCGGTGTCCAGTGAGGACGCCATGACCGCGGACTGGACGCGGGTGCCCTACGAGGTCCTCGAACGCATCTCCACGCGCATCACCAACGAAGTCGCCGAGGTCAACCGGGTCGTGCTCGACGTCACCAGCAAGCCGCCCGGCACCATCGAATGGGAATGACTTTCTGCTCCAGACGGGTCCACGCGCAAGCTGGGGAACGCAAAGTCACGGGTTCGCCGGCGTCGGGGGCCTTTACGTGCCCCAGCTTTCAGCGTGGGCCCAGTTCGCCGAGATCTGAACTCTCGACGTAGTCGGCGAGGATGCGGCTGACCAGTTCCTCGATCGTCGTCTCGATCGACGAGGCCAGCGTCGCGGTGACCGCCGCCACCGCCTGCGTCCGGAACCGCACCACCATGGTGATCAACTCGGCGACCTCGGTGTCGTCCGGCAGCCCTACGCCCGGCTTGATCCGGTGCTGGACATGCTCGGCGCCCGCCTGCACCAGGATCGCACCGATCTGGTCGACCAGTGGCAGCACCCGTTCGTGGATGTCGATGAGCTTGTCGATGGACACCCCGTACTCGCGGATGTCGTTGAACGCCTCGATCAGCTTGGGCCGCAAGACGGTTGCGTCCTCGTCCTCGATGCGGATGAGCCCGGAGCCGACCAGCCGGTCGAATGCGGCGTCGTCGGCGATCAGCCGCCGCGCCTCGGAGACGGGCATCGTCTGTGGCTTCTCCGCCGCCCACGTGCCTGCGATCGCCGACTCCAGCCCGAGGACCTCGCCCAAGTCCTTACCCTGCTCCCAGGCGCTGAGCATCTCGTGCACATGGGCGATGTTGTAGCCGCGGTCCAACATTGAGGTGACCAGCCGCAGCCGCGTGAGATGGGTGTCGTTGAACAGCGCGATGCGGCCCACCCGCAGCGGCGCATGGAGCAGGCCGCGATCGCGGTACACGCGAATGTTGCGGGTCGTCGTTCCCGCCAGTCGCGCGAGATCGTCGATCCGGTACTCCCCCGAGGCCGCGACGCCCTGGGGGTGGCGGACCGCCGCGTCGAAGAGTTGTGACACCGCGGTTTCGACGACGTCGCGCGACCCGCGGCGCATCCGCCGCAGGATGGTGGAGATCAGACCGTCCTGCGGCTGCGGCCCTTTGGCCGGCGGCATGCCAGGCCTGCTGGTCACGCGCCGGCGCGAGCACCGATGGCGGCGTGCGCGCCCTGTGCGACCGCGACGTAGTGCCCGAACCGGAAGTCCCGCATCTGTTGAAGATACTGGGTGGCGAAGCCCGGGTACATCGAAGCGTTGAAACCGTCCGCGGTCAGATACCAGCTGCTGCAGCCCGACATCCGTGTGGTCTTGGTCAGCCGTGGTGCGCGCGGCATTCTCGTCGATGTCGCTGCACACGATCCTGCCGCCGCGGCGCGCCAGCTCCGTGGCGAACGCGGCGCCGATGCCACTGCCCGCTCCGGTGATGACGGCCGCAGCGTTGCGGCTGCGCTTTTCGACGATCCCCGTAGTCCCATGCCGATCACCCGGGCGCTTGGTCAAGTCGGTTGTCGCGCAACGCATGACCCGCGATGTGTCGCATGGCGGATCCGGCTTCCGGGGTCAACCTTGGCAGCGCTTGGAAGACGTGCACCTGGTCGGGTCAGATCTGCAGCTCGCACTCGCCGCCCGCCGTGCGGATGTGGTCTGCGAGCGCGATCGCGTCGGCGGCCAGCATCCCGGCCCCGCCGGCCTGGATGAGCGTGGGCGGCAGGGTGCGCCCGGTCGCGACGTCAAGCTTCAGTCGCGGGTGGCTGGAATCGATTCCCGCGCAGTACAACTTGAGAAGCCGAACAGCGTCGCTGGAACGGATTGCCGGATCTCGGCGTAATCGTTCGCGGGTGCGGGCCGCGTGAACGTCAGGCCCAGTGCGGGGGAGAGCAGCACCAGCGCGGACGGGTGTATCACATCGGGCTGCAGGAGCAGGTCGACGCAGAGATGGCCGCCTGCGGAGTCGGCAGCCACGATGGTCCGGTCGGCGCCGGCCCGTGGTCACGGATGAGCCAATCCCAGCCTGATCGGACATCGTCTGCGGCGCTGGGGAATCGATGGCGTGGTGCGAGCCGATAGTCGACACTGAACACCGGCAGTCCGGTCAGGCGGGAGAGCCACGAGGCCAGCCGGCGATGGGTGCGCGGCGAGCACAGGGCGTAGCCGCTGCCGTGGACGAAAAAGATTGCGGTATCGGCCTGATCGCGCGGCACCCCGACGCCGTAGACCCACTCACCCGACGACGCGGCGGCCGTCTGACGTCCTGGTGTCGACGGGAACGACGTGAGCGCCTGCAAGCGACGGCCCGAAGGTGTCCATGATGCGGGCCACGATCTGGCGGGACAGCCACAGTCCCCATGCCTGCTCGGGTGGAAGCACGGCGCTGATCTGCCGAAGGGTCAGGCTGCTGACTGCTGCGGCGCTGCGGGAACGTCCGCTTGACGGTGTCGGTGGGTAGGTGTTTACTCGGGTCATCGAACATACATTCGAAAATAGAGTGGTTCTGATGATGCAGGAGGTGCTGCTGTGACAGTAGCCATGAGCCTGGAACAGCGCCGGCTTGACCGCGCTGAACAGGTAGAACACCTGCGTCGCAAGATCGCGGCAGTGTCCGGCAAGGTCTGCGGCGGGCGTCGGGGGCCAACGCCGTCGATGGACCCGCTGCCGGACTCGGAATCTTTGCTGCCGCCGCCCGAATCGTCCCTCTGCCCTGCTGGCGGGTGGTACCCCAAGGCCGAACTGCTCCCAACGTCGTTGCCGCGCGGGACAGTCGCGGTGCTGTCAGGCGCCCGATCGCTGTCGCTGAGCATGGTGGCTGCTGTGACGGCGGAGGGCGGACACGCCGCGATCGTCGGTCAGCCCGACGTCGGCCTGCTGGCGGCCGTCGAAATGGGCGCGGATCTGAGCAGGATCGCGGTCATCCCCGAACCCGGTGCCGATCCGGTCGAGGTGGCCGCCGTGCTGATGGATGGCATGGATCTGGTGGTGCTCGGCCTTGGTGGCCGGTCGGTGCCTGCTGGCCGGGCGCGGGTGGTGGTGGCCAGGGCGCGGCAGAAGGGCTGCACCCTGCTGGTCACCGGTGGCGACTGGCAGGGTGCATCCACCCGGCTGGAGGCCAGGGTCTGTGGCTATGAGATCACCGGCGCCGGTCGCCCGGGTATCGGTCGCATCAGCAGGGTGCGGCTGACCATGCGGGCCAGGGGACGATCCTTCGGCACCGTTCGGGCAGTAGGCGGATGAGTGTCCTCCGGGTCCACCTCGCGAGTGCTGGCCGTCTGGTGCATGGATTGGCCTGCGGTCGCGGCATTGGCCGCGGCGGGCCTTCCTCCCACGACGCCGGTCGCGGTCACACTGGCCAACCGGGTGATCGCCTGTTCGGCATCGGCTCGGGCGGCCGGGGTACGGCGAGGCCTGCGTCGCAGGGAATCTCAGGCGCGGTGTCCGGAACTGCATGTCGTCACCGCCGATCCCGCGCGCGATGCCCGCCATTTCGAAGACGTGACGGCCGCGGTCGACGACCTTGTGCCGCGGGCCGAGGTGCTGCGACCCGGTCTGCTGGTGCTGCCGGTGCGCGGCGCGGCCCGCTACTTCGGGTCCGAACAGGCCGCCGCTGAGCGACTGGTCGACGCGGTTGCCGCGGCCGGGGCCGAATGCCAGGTCGGCATCGCCGATCAATTGTCCACCGCCGTCTTCGCCGCACGGGCGGGACGGATCATCGAGCCCGGCAAGGACGCACTGTTCTTGTCCGCGCTGTCGATCCGGCAACTTGCCACCGAGCCGAGCCTCGCCGCACCCGGTCGTGAAGATCTGTCAGACCTGTTGTGGCGCATGGGAATCCGCAATATCGGGCAGTTCGCCGCATTGTCCCGCAGCGATGTGGCCTCCCGGTTTGGCGCCGACGCCGTCGCCGCGCACCGGTTCGCCCGTGGCGAGTCAACCCGCGGTCCGTCGGGGCGTGAACCACCGCAGGAACTCGACGCGGTGATGAACTGCGATCCGCCGATCGACCGAGTCGATGCCGCAGCGTTCGCCGGCCGGTCGTTGGCCAGCATCCTGCACCGCAGCCTCGAGGCCTCGGGAGTCGGATGCACCCGACTGGCCATCCACGCCGTCACCGCCAACGGTCAAGAGCTGGAACGGGTTTGGCGTTGCGCCGAACCGCTGACCGAGGACGCCACCGCCGACCGGGTGCGCTGGCAATTGGACGGCTGGCTGAACAAGCGCAATCCGAACGACCGGCCCACTGCCCCGGTGACGCTGATCCGGCTACGGCCGGTGGAGGTGGTTTCGGCCGAGGCGCTGCAGCTGCCGTTGTGGGGTGGCATCGGCGAAGACCGGCTGCGTGCCCGCCGCGCGTTGGTGCGGGTTCAGGGCCTGCTCGGTCCCGAGGCGGTGCAGGTCCCGGTGCTCAGCGGCGGCCGCGGGCCCGCCGAACGCATCACCTTCACACCGCTTGGCGACGAGCCGGTGCCGCGGGCCGATCCGGGTCAGCCGTGGCCCGGTCAGCTTCCCGAGCCGTCGCCGACCGTGCTGCTCGACGATCCGGTCGAGTTGCTCGATGCCGACGGCAACGCGGTGCGGGTGACCGGCCGTGGGCTGTTCTCAGCGGACCCGTCGCGGCTGGCCGCACCTGGCGGTGTTGATTCCCGGGTCGCTTCGCTCCTGCCCGCCGGTGACGGCCGGTTGTCCTGGTGGGCCGGGCCATGGCCGGTCGACGAGCGGTGGTGGGACCCCGAGCTGGGGGCACTCCCCTCGCAAGCTGGGGGCCCACCCGCCCGAAGGGCAGGGGGATCCAAGGCGGGACGCACCGCC
>Ga0207689_10003266_pt1 | contig 14867 bp, 16 predicted proteins | sample KBSMisM52_FD_184312 | JGI IMG/M metagenome (GOLD analysis project Ga0207689, IMG submission 184312) | Miscanthus rhizosphere microbial communities from Kellogg Biological Station, Michigan, USA - KBS Miscanthus M5-2 (SPAdes) (version 2) | ecosystem: Host-associated > Plants > Roots >... | reverse complement strand
CATGCATTGCGAAAACGCTCCCTGCGAGCCAGTTTGTCCGGTGCACGCAACCGTCCACAGCGCGGAAGGACTCAACGACATGGTCTACAACCGCTGTGTCGGAACAAAGTATTGTTCGAACAACTGTCCTTACAAGGTTCGTCGTTTTAATTTCTTCCTCTACAACGACTGGGACACACCGACGTATCAGCTGATGCGTAATCCTGATGTGACGGTTCGAAGCCGCGGGGTGATGGAGAAGTGTACGTACTGCGTGCAACGGATTCAGGGCGCGAAGATCCAGTCGGAGCTGGAAGGGCGGAAGGTACGCGACGGAGAAATTGTGACCGCTTGTCAGGCGGTGTGTCCGACGGAGGCGATTGTTTTTGGGGACGTAAACGATCCCAACAGCCGCGTTTCAAAATTGAAAGCGGACAAGCGTAACTATTCCTTGCTGGGTGAATTGAATACGAAGCCGCGCACTACTTATTTGTCGGCGCTCAGAAATCCCAACCCGGAGATTGGGAAGCGCGAAGCATAGCCACTTCGAAAAGGGAATGACTCAACTATCTCAATCTCAGGGTCAGGAAGGCGGGCTTGCCCCCGCTTTGCTTGAAGAGAACTGGATCTCAGCGGGGGCAAGCCCGCCTTCCCGACCCTGAGGTTTTGGTGCTTGAGTTATTAACTTGCGGCTTGGATGCTGCTTAATTAATGCCAGACGAAGAACAAAACGAGACTCCGATACACCATACGACGGCGCCGGTAGTCGCTCCCGGGCTGACGTTTGCGTCTGTAACGGACAAGATCAGTTCGATCGTTCTGAAGCGGAGCACGCCCATCTGGTGGTTCGTTGGTTTCGCGATCTCGTTTGACCTGTTCCAATTGATGCTGCTGACGATCACGCAACTGCTCTTCGTCGGTATCGGACTCTGGGGCGTTAACATTCCCGTGGCCTGGGGAATGGACATCCTGAATTTTGTTTGGTGGATCGGCATCGGCCACGCCGGCACATTGATATCCGCCATCCTATTGTTGCTGCGCCAGCAGTGGCGCACGTCAATCAATCGCTTTGCTGAAGCGATGACTTTGTTTGCCGTCGCCCAGGCCGGCATGTATCCAATCATGCACCTGGGCCGTCCCTGGCTGGCTTACTGGCTGTTTCCCTATCCCAACACAATGGGCATCTGGCCGCAGTTTCGCAGTCCTTTGATGTGGGACGTGTTTGCGGTTTCCACTTACGCCACCGTTTCCGCGATGTTCTGGTTCGTCGGTCTCATTCCAGACTTCGCCACCCTGCGCGATCGCTCGCGCAGTAAGCCCTTCCAAATTGTCTACGGAATGCTGGCCATGGGTTGGCGCGGTTCGGCGCGACACTGGCATCGCTATGAAATGGCCTATCTGCTTCTGGCGGGCCTGGCGACGCCACTCGTCCTTTCAGTCCACACGATTGTTAGCTTCGATTTCGCCGTCGGCGTGATTCCTGGATGGCACGCTACGATTTTTCCGCCTTACTTCGTGGCCGGCGCTATCTATGCGGGCTTCGCGATGGTGTTGCTGCTGACCATTCCTCTCAGGAAAGTATTCGGGCTGGAAGGTTTCATTACTATGCGCCATATGCACAACATGGCGAAGGTAATGCTAGCGACCGGCTTGATCGTCGGCTATGGCTACGTGATGGAAGCCTTCTTCGGTTGGTATAGCGGCAATCGCTTCGAGCGCTACATGATTTGGAACCGTATGCACGGGCCGTACGCTTACTACTACTGGGCGCTGATTCTTTGCAACATCATCACACCGCAGTTTCTCTGGATCAAAAAAATTCGATCCAATCTGCTGGTGCTTTGGCTGATCTCCATTGTGGTAAGCATCGGCATGTGGCTGGAGCGATTCGTAATTGTAGTCACCAGTCTGCATCGCGACTTCCTGCCTTCATCGTGGGGTATGTATCAGACCTCGATGTGGGACTGGACAATGTTTATCGGCACGCTCGGGTTTTTCTTTACGCTGCTGTTCTTGTTCATTCGCTTCCTGCCAATGATCTCCATCTTCGAGATGCGTACGATTTTGCCGGAAGCGGAAGTGGAGGAGTGAAAAGGCAGGAGTAAGAATTCGGAATTCAGGAGTCACAAGGAAAAAGCAGGCCCCCGGTTTAGTAGAGGTTTTTTTAGAATGACCAGGTCAGATCGGATACAGGACGAGTTGTTTTCGACTTCTGGATTCTGACTCCTGAATCCTGATATTGAGTTATGCGTCATACAGCACCAAAACTCTACGGCATCATGGCTGAGTTTGATAACCCGTCGGACCTGGTGGCGGCTGCGCGTCAGACTCATGAGGCAGGCTACCGGCGCGTCAATGGTTATTCGCCTTATCCGATCGAGGAGCTTACCGAGGCGATCGGCTTCACGCGCACCACCTTGCCGCTGATTGTTTTGGTTGGCGGCATACTCGGCGGACTGGGCGGTTTTTTCATGCAGTACTGGATGGAAGTGATCGACTATCCGTTGAATGTCGGCGGCAAGCCTTTCAACAGTTGGCCGGCGTTCATTCCGATTACCTTTGAATGCACCGTGCTGGTGGCCGCGTTTGCGGCTGTGTTAGGCATGCTGGTGCTGAATAAACTGCCGCAGCCATATCATCCGGTCTTCAATGCGCCGAATTTTGCGCTGGCCACACGCGATAAGTTTTTCCTGGTGATTGAAGCAAACGATCCGAAGTTTCGCCACGATGAGACGACGCAGTTTATGAACACGCTGGGGGCGATGGAGGTTAATGACGTTGAGGTGTAGGGAAGAAGTGGGCAGTGGGCAGTGGGCAGTGGGCAGCAAGAGTCAGGCTGCACCCGTTGCTCGACGTCTGCCTGGTTTCGGTTTTATTCGGCGTTTACTGCCCACTGCCCACTGCCCACTGCGCACTTTCCTCGTCCTGCTGCTCACTGCCCACTGCACACTGCTCACTGTTTCCTGCCGTCGCGACATGCAGGACCAGCCGAAGATGAAGCCTTTTCGCTCATCAACGTTTTTCCGGGATGGCTTGTCGACGCGTCAACCAATTGAGGGAACTGTGGCCCGCGGTTTTCTGAACGAGGACAGCGAATTCTTTACGGGAAAAAAGGCCGGCAGGCCTTCCATCAACGCTTCGGGAGCGCCACAAACTCCGGCAGGTCCGCAGCCGTCTGGAACCAGTGCTGCGCCGGCGCTCCAGGGTCCGGCGGCTTATCCCGACGACGTTGAAGTCTTTCCGATTGCGGTAACTGACAAGGTGGTTACGCGCGGCAAAGAACGTTATGAAATTTTCTGCACCGCTTGTCACGGGCTGACCGGCAATGGCGACGGCATGATTGTAAGACGTGGTTTCCGCCGGGCGGCTTCGTTTAATGACGATCGGTTGCGTCAGGCGCCGGTAGGTCATTTCTTTGACGCGATTACCAACGGCTGGGGGGCTATGCCGAGTTATGCGTCACAGATTCCGACGGAGGATCGCTGGGCGATCACGGCTTATATACGGGCGTTGCAGTTGAGCCAACAGACGGAACAAAAGGGTCAGGCGTCGGCGTCACCGGCAGTTGTTCCAGCAACCAGCGGAGGGCACCAGTGACCAGAGGCCCTTACAACGCACCTCCGAATGTGACCCGCGTTCAGCAACGCGCGCTGATTTTGGGGGCCGTGTTCTCAGTTCTTTTTGTGATCGGGTTTTTCGTGAATCGCGATCAATTTTTCCATTCGTATTTGTTTGCTTTCAGTTTCTGGGCCGGCATTTCTATTGGTTCGTTGGCCTTACTGATGCTGCAACACCTCACCGGTGGTGGTTGGGGCCTTGTGATCAGGCGAGTGCTGGAAGCGGCTACGCGAACTTTGCCTCTGGTTCTGATTTTGTTTGTGCCAATCGTGCTCGGCGCGCACCGCCTTTATAAGTGGACTGACGTGCATGAAATCGCGGAACATCCGGTGCTGAAAGAGAAGTCGAAGTACTTGAACCTGCCTTTTTTCACCGTGCGCGCGGCGATCTATTTTGCTATCTGGCTGGCACTCGCTTATTTCCTGAATCGCTGGTCGCTGCTGCAGGATCGCACCGCTGACCGAAAATTCACCAAGAACATGCGCGTGCTCAGCGGGCCGGGAATGGTGCTTTTTGTTTTCACGGTAAGCTTCGCCTCGATTGACTGGTTCATGTCGCTCGACTGGGAATGGTCGTCCACTATCTACGGGTTCATCTTTGTGGCGGCCTGGTCTTTAAGCGCCCTGGCTTTCACGATCGCGGTGATGGCGGCGCTATCGAAACACGAGCCGATGAACGACGTTGTGGCGCAGTTACATTTTCACGATCTGGGAAAGTTACTGCTGGCGCTGGTGATGCTTTGGAGCTACTTCGCGTTTTCACAGTTTCTAATTATCTGGTCCGGGAACTTGCCCGAGGAGATTCGCTGGTATCTACCAAGGATTCATGGCGCCTGGGGCGCGATTGCGCTGGCTGTCATCGTGTTGCATTTTGCGTTTCCTTTTCTTTTTCTGCTGTCGCGCTCGCTCAAGCGCCATGCGGGGAAGCTCGTCATCGTGGCGGTGTTGATTCTGGTGATGCGCTTGATCGATCTGTTTTGGATGATCGAGCCAAACTTTTCAGGAGGAGCGTTTCACTTTAGCTGGATGGATCTGGTTGCCCCTATTGCGATGGGCGGTTTGTGGCTCGGCATTTTTGCCCGCGCCTTAACGCAGCGGGCGCTGATACCGATTAACGATCCGCTCTATGAAACGGTGCTTGAGCAGAAACATGCGCATGTGGGGCATTAAGAAAAGGGGAAGAGCGGAAGAGGTAAAAGGGGAAAACGGAGCCGGCATAGCTGAGGATTAGATTTATGGCAGGTAAACACAAAGGGAATGGTCACGACCAGCACGCGACAGAAACGCCGGACGTGTCGCACATCAAGAATCCGGATGTGACGCATGAGGCTAGTGACGTCAACATTTCCGGTATCTTGAAGTTTGTCATGGGCCTGACGGTGTTAGGCGCCGTGGTGTTCGTGTTGATGTGGGGCATGTTCCGATTCCTGAATGCGCAGGAGACTGAGAAAGAACCTCCGGCGGGTCCGATGGCCATGACTGAGGAGGAGCGACTGCCACCGGAACCGAGACTGCAGGCAGCGCGAGGATTTGAAGTCAAGCTGGAGAATGGTGAAGTGATCAAACTTGAGAAAAGGGAGCCAGAAGCTGAATACCGAGTGCTGCGCGAACAGTGGGAACAGCGCTTGAATTGTCACAGCGGAGATGAATCTTCAGGCCCGACACCAAACTGTGTTCCTATCGAGCAGGCCATGAAAAAACTGCTTGAAGGCAGCGGTGTACCCGTGCGAACCACAGCTAACAATTCGGGAACGCCGAAGGACTCAGCGCCGCCAACAGCATGGAGTTCGGGGCGCGTTAGTGGAAAGGCAGAACGGTGACGGCAGACAGCAGACGGCAGACAGCAGACGGCAGACGGATTCCCCGGCTCTCAACCGGGCTATCAGTTTACGTATCTCTTCTGGCTGCCGCCTGCTCCTGCCTCCTGCCCCTGCGCGTCAGCGCTCAGTTCAGTCAAACGCAGGGGAACTCGCCGCTTTATAGTTCGCGACCTTATGAGGCGCGCGCGCCTAGTGGGTTGCCCAAAGTTCTTAAGGACGTAGGCATCGATCAGAAACTCAATGAACAACTCCCGCTCGATCTCGTGTTCAAAGACGAGAATGGCGCGGACGTGAAGCTGGGCAACTACTTCGGAAAGAAGCCGGTGGTGCTGTCGCTGGTTTATTACCAGTGCCCGATGCTTTGTAATCAGGTGCTCAACGGAATGGTGACCGCGTTCAAAGTTATGAATTTCAAGGCCGGGCAGGAGTTTGACGTAGTAACTGTCAGTTTCGATCCGCACGAGACCGCAGCCCTGGCTGCCGCCAAGAAGAATACTTACGTGAACTATCTTCCCGCGGACCGGCGTGCGGGCGCGGCCAGTGGTTGGCATTTCTTAACTGGTGACGAAGCGAGCATCAAGCGACTTACCGAGGCGGTCGGGTTTCGTTATCACTGGGATGACGCGACGAACCAGTTTGCGCATGCGAGCGCAATTTACGTGGCGACGCCTGAAGGAAAGCTTGCGCGTTATATGTATGGAGTTGAATACGCGCCGCGTGATCTGCGTCTGGGCTTGATTGAAGCAGCGGACAATAAGATTGGTTCACCGGTCGATCAGTTGCTGCTTTATTGCTACCACTATGATCCGACTACGGGAAAATACGGCGCCAGGATAATGCGGGTGATGCAAGTAGCTGGTGTGGTGACGCTATTCGGGATAGTCGCGCTACTTTTTGCATTGCGCAGGCGCACTATTGCGCCGGATGATTTATCCGAGAGGCGAGCAGTTTAGTTAGAGTACAAGCGTCAGCTTCTATGTAAGTCAGGCCCTGGCGAAAACGAATTATGCAGACTTCGTGGATTCCATTTATTCCGGAAAGCGCTTCCACCGTTTCGGGCAAGGTGGATGCACTTTATTTCTACCTGTCGGGCGTGACAGTGTTCTTTACCCTGCTCATTTCCGGCGTGCTGATTTTTTTCGTTATTAAGTATCGCCGCCGCACGGCCTTTGAGATTCCGCGGCCCATCGCCGGTTCGCACAAGCTGGAAACGCTCTGGTCAGTTATTCCTTTCATAATTGCCATGAGTATGTTTGCCTGGGGAGCGCAGGTTTATTTCGAGAATTCGCGCCCGCCCAAAAATGCAAACGAAGTTTACGTGGTCGGCAAACAGTGGATGTGGAAGATACAGCACTCGACCGGGCAGCGCGAGATAAACGAACTGCACGTGCCCGTCGGCCGGAAGATCAAACTAATCATGACTTCCGAGGATACGATTCACGACTTTTTTATTCCGGCGTTCCGCATCAAGGCAGACGTACTGCCGGGTAAGTACACCACGCAGTGGTTCGAAGCCACCAAGCCGGGGACTTATCATCTCTTCTGCGCTGAATACTGCGGGATGAATCATTCCGGCATGATTGGCTCGGTGATCGTGATGCAACCGGCCGACTTTGATAACTGGCTGAGCGGAAACGCGAGCCAGCAGTCGCCTGCCGTTGCCGGCCAGCAGCTCTTCCAGTCGCTGGGTTGCGTTTCCTGTCATGGAGCTAACGGTGAAGGTGGGCGTGGTCCGGGTCTGGTAGGACTCTTTGGCAGCAAGGTGTTTCTGACGAACAACCAAACGTTGACCGCAGACGAGGCCTACATTCGCGAGTCGATTGAGAATCCGTCGGCAAAAGTAGTAACCGGCTTCAGTCCAATCATGCCGACATTTCAAGGGCAGGTCACACCGGAGCAGTTAATTCAAATCATGTCATACATCAAGTCGCTGCAGGCAACGGGAACGCCGGCGACAGCCGCACCCACGACAAAAGCGGCAGCGACTCCGGCTGTAGCCACAGCTACGCCGCAGCTCAATCGGAAGTAGTTTTGTTAATCAGGGAATCATGAAAGCATTCGAAACATTCGAGACACCAGCGGCGGCGCGCGTTAATTACATCAACGCGCAGTATGGTCTCAAGTCGTGGCTGCTGACCAAAGATCACAAGCGCATCGCGTTGTTGTACCTCGGTTCGATCAGCTTCTTTTTCATGGTGGGCGGCGTATACGCAATGCTGATTCGCCTCGAGTTGTTGACGCCCCAGGGTGATCTGCTTTCCTCGGCGACTTATAACAAGGTGTTTACGCAACACGGGATCATCATGATCTTTTTCTTCCTGATTCCGTCGATCCCTGCAACCCTGGGCAACTTCCTGGTGCCGATGATGATCGGCGCCAAGGATCTGGCGTTCCCGCGGATCAACCTGCTTAGTTGGTACATCTATCTGCTCGGCGGCATCATTACGATTTATGCCTTGCTGGCTGGCGGCGTCGATACTGGTTGGACTTTCTACGTTCCTTACAGCACAACTTTTTCCAATTCCTACGTGATTGCCGCCGGCCTGGGAATTTTCATCAGCGGCTTTTCCTCGATTCTGACCGGACTAAACTTCATCGTCACCATTCACACGATGCGGGCTCCGGGGATGACCTGGTTCCGGCTGCCGCTGTTTATCTGGTCTCACTATGCCACCTCGCTGGTGATGATTCTGGGGACACCAGTCGTTGCGATCACCATTCTGCTGCTGGCTTTTGAACGGTTGTCGCATGTGGGAATTTTCGATCCGGCCAATGGCGGCGATCCGGTGCTTTTCCAGCACCTGTTCTGGTTTTATTCCCACCCGGCGGTTTACATCATGGTCCTGCCCAGCATGGGCGTAGTTAGTGAGTTGATCGCCAACTTCTCGCGCAAGAATATTTTTGGCTACCGGTTTGTCGCGTTCTCGAGCCTGGCAATTGCAGTGTTTGGCTTCCTGGTTTGGGGCCATCACCTGTTCGTCGCCAGCCAGTCAGTGTATGCGGGAATGATTTTCTCGTTCCTGAGTTTTGCGGTCGCTATTCCGTCAGCCATCAAGGTCTTCAACTGGACAGCCACGCTTTACAAAGGTTCGATCTCTTACGACACGCCGATGCTTTACGCGCTGGGTTTCATCGGCCTCTTCACCGTCGGCGGCATGACCGGGCTGTTTCTGGCATCGCTCGCAATCGATGTGCACGTTAGTGACACCTATTTCATCGTGGCCCATTTCCATTACATCATGGTTGGCGGCGCGCTCTTTGGTTATCTCGGCGGACTACATTATTGGTGGCCCAAGATCAGCGGCCGGATGTATCCCGAAGGTTGGGGTAGATTTTCGGCGCTGGTGATTTTTGTCGGTTTTAACCTGACCTTCCTGCCCCAATTCGTTGCCGGCTACCTGGGGATGCCGCGGCGTTACCACGCCTACCCACCTGAGTTTCAGGTATTCAATGTGTTGTCGTCGGCGGGTGCGTCGATCCTTGGGTTTGGTCTTTTGATACCGGCGATATATCTGGTCTGGTCGATGCGTTACGGGAAGCATGCTGAGGCAAACCCCTGGCATTTGCCGGGTCTCGAATGGCGCACCGCTTCGCCGCCGCCTACCGAGAATTTTCTGACCACTCCGGTGGTCACCTGGGAAGCGTATGAGTTTGCGCCGCCGGAAGAGATGCAGGTCGTCGGCAGGATGAAAGATGAGAAACTGGAAGCGCCGGTGTCGTAGTCGGCGGCAAGTAACAAACCGCTTGGCGCACTCGGCGCCTTGGCGGTTGATATTAATTGGTTAGTCCGGCAACTGGAGACAAAGTTGGCAGAAGGCTTATCAGCACATCATGAGGCAAGCCATCCGGCGCTGCAGCACCACTTTGAGAATATGGAGCAGCAGCGTGAGGCTGGGGCTCTCGGTATGTGGGTGTTCCTTGTCACCGAACTTATGTTCTTCGGCGGGATGTTTCTAGCTTACACGCTTTATCGCACCAAGTTTCCTGCCGACTTCGCTTCTGCCAGCAACCATCTCGATCTTACGCTGGGGGCCGTCAATACCGTCGTGCTTATTCTCAGTAGTTTGACGATGGCCCTGGCAGTCTATAGCGCCCAGGTCGGCAATCGCCGCAACCTGATTCTGTGCCTGGTACTTACTATCACCCTGGGGCTTACCTTTCTGGGTATTAAGGCGGTGGAGTATCACGACAAGTACGTAGACAGTTTGATCCCCGGCCAGTTGATTCCGGGACGTCCGTACAATCCGGCCGTGCAGGAGCATGGCGCCCCTGACGACAAGCACAAACTGCATCTGCTTCCCGGCGCGACCGTCAAACATGTCGAGATGTTTTATTGGATCTATTTCGCAATGACCGGTATGCACGCGTTGCACATGATCATCGGCGTCGGTCTGCTGTCCGTGATTCTATTTTTTTCGTGGCGCGGCCGCTACGGTCCGGAGTACCACAATCCCGTGGAGATCTCGGGCCTCTACTGGCACTTCGTGGATATTGTCTGGATTTTCCTGTTCCCGTTACTCTACTTGTTGGGCCGGCATTTGGAACACATGTAGGACAGGCTGTCCGATGAGCTTTAGTTTGTCGAGACGCCGAAAGTTGAGTCAAATCAGAGTCACCGACAAACTGAAGTATGTCGGACATTTAAATGAGCGAACACATCGTTTCACTGAGGGTTTACATTACGATTTTTCTCGCCTTAATGGCGGGAACGGCGCTCACTGTGTTTGCAGGACTGCGCGATTTTCCAGGGCAGTTGAACGTCATCATTGCCCTGACAATCGCCGTGGTGAAAGCGACGCTGGTCGTGCTTTACTTCATGCACGTTCGCTACAGCTCGAAACTAATCTGGGTGGTTTTTACGTCCGCGTTATTCTGGCTGGTAATTCTTTTTGCGTTTACTTTCAGCGACTACTGGACGAGATGCTGGTTAGGACCCTGCTAAAATCTTTGTTCCGCTTCTCCGGTTGGATTTTCGACCGCATAGAACTTCTCATCACGCACTCCCACGACACCCTCGCAAGCAGGACATTGCAAACGGATGGTTGAATCCAAAGTCTTAAGCGACGCCGCGCAATGAGGACAGGCTCCGGTCACTTCGCTCCCTTTGAAAAACCCGCGCATCATAATCAGCGGCACGATCAGGCCGGCGAAGAGCAATGGTACTCCGAAGATTAAGCCCAGGCTTGAGCCGCTGCCGAGCGTCAGGCTGATGACCAAACCCGCAATAAACAAAACCAAGCCGATGCCGACCGCAAAAGAAAAAGTGTAGGCACTGTCAAAAGTGCGGCCTGGCTTCGTGCTATTAGTTTCCCTCGAGCTCATTCTTGATTTCCCTCTCGGTTGAACGTCGGAATTCTACGGGTTGGCAGGATTGACTTTTACCGCTGCCACCGCTGCTTGTCAACGCGGGACCGGTCAAGTGATTTGCTGGGACCGCGGGCGTCCCGCCCGCAACGCACCGAAGGTGCGCAAGTTTGCGTGGCTGACCGCAATCCGTTTTCGCGCTTCGCGCTCATTGCGGGCGGGACGCCCGCGGTCCCAGCAGATCACTTGACCGGTCCCGGCAAATCACCTGAGCTGCGTCGGCCAAAGGGCTCCGCTGTGCACTTTCGTCGTTCATGGTTATAATCACCGTTTCCTATGACTACTACATTTATGACAAACAGCACTCAAACACCATTCGAACAGTTTTTAGGCGGGCATGATGAAGAAGCCTGGGCGGCGGCCTTGACCACGCTTCTGCGCTCCGTTCATGAGGTAGATAAGAACGCCACTCAGATTTGGTTTTCGTTCTTCCCACTTTCATTGTTCTGTGCGTTCGAAGCGGCAGAAGATCCTGAGCTCCTGGCGGCGCAGCTGCTGGTGCGAGGCGTTTACCCGCTCAGCGAGCAGGTCGATTCGTCTCACAAGTTTCTCTACGGCCATCGGTATTGGCCGGAAGTTAAAAAAGCGGTCGAAGCGCTTGCCCTGAATTTCGCGGGTGGAGACACTGCAGCGCTTTCTGATCAGATTCTAAAGGTTGCTCGTGAGGTGGCCGAGGCTTTGAAGGTCGATCAATCACTAACCGTAGGCATTACGGCCGTCGCGTTTATGACGGTGCGACAGGCAGGATTGCCGGCGTTCAAGAATGCCAGGGGCGAGATGCTGCTTGATCGTCGGCACGCGAAGAAGTCTGCCGACCAGGTCCTGCGTGAGCGCGCGGTTGACGACGGCCAGGGACTGTTTGGTTTTCTGAAGACAGTCGACAAGAAGTGGACCGTCACGCACGATGAGAACGACGAAGCCTCCAAATACAAACTCAATAATGCACAGGACCTCGCTTGGGGAGCCGAAGCCGATCGCTCGCGCAATTGGCGCGAGATTGATCCACGACGGCCCGAGGGTCCGATTCCGGTCGAGTGTCGCTCAGCTTCATGCGGCACCTGCTGGGTGGGCGTTTTAGGTGGCGCGGAAAAACTTTCCGACGTTGCTGTGCGTGAAGGTACGAAGATTAAGGAGTTTGGTTACATCGATACCACGGAGCCAAAGCCATTGATACGACTGGCCTGCCAGGCTCAAGCGCACGGCGCAGTGTCTGTAGTCATCCCGCCGTGGAATGGCGTCTTTGGCAAGTATCTGAAGTCACTGAAGTCCGTGAACGAGGACCACTGAGGCCTGGAACACACCCTCAAACCTGATTCGCTGAAAAGCTCAGCCAGGGTTTCACCCCTACTTTTTGTCGTCGCGGCCGCCGTGCTGTGGAGCACGGGCGGGCTCTTCATCAAGTGGACTTCGCTTTCCGGACTTGAACTCTCGTTTGGCCGCTCATTGCTGGCGGCAATAACCGTTGCAATCTTCACGCGCCGCGAAGGCTTTGGACTGAACAAGGTTACCGCGCTGGCATCGGTCCTCTACGCGGCGTTGCTGCTGCTCTTTGTTCTGGCGACCAAAGAGACAACGGCGGCCAACGCGATCTTCCTGCAATACACCGCACCGGTTTACCTGCTGATCTTCGAACCGTTGTTCTACAAGGAGAAGTTTCGTTCGACAGATCTAACCGTGGTGGTCGCTTGCGTGCTAGGCATGTCGTTATTTTTTGTTGGCAAACTGCGGCCGCAGGATGTCACCGGAAATCTGTTAGCCCTGGCTTCCGGACTTTGTTTCGCGTGTTACTTTCTCTTACTGCGTCATTCAACCTCGCGTTCAGTCAATCGCGCCTCGTCGGTAATTTACGGAAACCTGATCGTTGTACTGCTCGCCGCGCCCGCGGGTCTGAAAGCAATTCCGCATATCACATCACACGATGCCCTGAGTGTGATCTACCTCGGCGTGGTGCAGATTGGCCTGGCCTATACATTCTTTACGCTGGCGATGGCGCGCGGCGTACGCTCGCTTGATGCTGGCATCGTGGGCTACATCGAGCCGGTGCTAAATCCGATCTGGGTGTTTGCAGTTTTGCACGAGCGGCCGACGCAGTGGGCCTTAATTGGAGGCGGAATAATAGTAATCGCGGTTGTTTGTCATACGCTGGTGGAAGCGAGACGAGGACGACAACTAGCGGCGTTGGCTTGAGAACCTAACCGCGAAATCGCACAAATTATACAAACGATATTCGTAGTAATTCGTGGCTTGCGGCAATCCTGGGCTGAAGGACGAAACCGCGTTGCGGTTGAATTCAACTTCCGCGTAGAAGCGTCCTCCCATTGAGGTTCTTCAGCCGCCATCGGCTCTTTGTTTCGCGGCTGCCGCTACTGCCCGCAGGCGTTCTACCTTCTGTTCGAAAGTCTCTCCCGGAACCGGACCGGTATCCACGACGCCGCAGTAAGTGGATCTGATCATCAAGGTGCGATCGGCATCACCGGTAGGTTTGTGCGTTGCGGCGGGCGCGGGCGTGGCAGAAGCCGGCGCGGAACCTTCTGTCTCGGGCGGGGGCGTCATTGCTGATTCCAGCACCGCACTCACCACCGGAGTTTCCGTCACCGCTGGTGGCGCGGTTGACTCCCCGCCTTCGTCGGCACGCTGCTTGGCGGCGGCCGAGACCGCTTTCAAACGTGCTACTTTCTGGTCAAAAGTCTCACCCGCGACAGGACCAGTGTCGACCACTCCGGCATAAGTTGATCGTTTATTCAACGTTCGATCTGGTTGAGCGCCAACCTTGGCAGGCGCAGGTTTTTGCGGCGTAGGCGTCGCAGTAGCGGCTGGTCCTCCACTGGGCTTAGCCGCGGGCGCTGGTGCTGCTGCTTTCGCTGCCGGCGCGGGAGCGGCGGCTGGCTTTGCTTGAGAATGTGCGTGGCCCGTTTCCTCCATCACCCAGACGCCACGTTCGTCCTTTTTGACCACCGGCAAAGATCCGCCTGCTGCCTGTAGCAAGGCCGAGAGTTCAGCCTCAACAAAGCGTGCCTGCTTATTCGGATCGCGCACGTGCCCGAGAGGCGGACCCATGTAAAGCGTGCCGCAAGTCTGGCACTTGGAAAGGACGTCATCTCCCCGCAGGTGGACTTCTGATGGTTCGCCGGCGGTGCGGAGCTGCTTGAGATGACCGTTGCAGAGTTTGCCCTTCGCGTTCTTCTCGTTGCACACCGTCTGCGCGTTGGTGATTCGCTTGGGCAGCGGCGCACTTGCGGCGGTAGAGGCTACGGGTTCGCTCGAGCTTCCTTCGGATGCAGTTGCTGTCATAACGGCTGTTTAGCTTTCGCCCGGAAGTTTATTGTGATTGCAGCTCGAATCTTACAGAGTCGGGCAAATGCGAGTCAATGTACAGAACCGCGAGCGGTGCGGGCGGATCTTATAAGCAACTAACGCGGCTAAGAATGTCTTTGAAGGATGCGGGTAGCATCCGTTAGCTATCACTCGCGGTTATGCAAGGCCGCGTACGGCTTGCCCGGACGCGCCGGCCGTTCTGAGGGACATGCTATGCTGGAACTTAAATGCTAAACGATTTACTCGGAGCGATCTGGCGTCGCGCACCAAAGGCGCTCCGGCGCTGGACGGTAAGATTTTCGCATCCGCGATTTGCGGTAACGGCCGGAGCCATCATCACTGACGCTCGTGGCCGCGTGTTATTGCTCAAACATCGATTTCGGCCAGGTTCTGGTTGGGGTCTGCCCGGCGGCTTCCTAGAAAAGGGTGAACAGCCTGAAGCAGCTTTGCGACGTGAGTTACGTGAAGAGATCGGGCTTGAAGTAGAACTACTGAAGTTGTTTACCGTGCGGGCTTTTAAGAGACCGAAGCAGGTGGAGATAGTCTTCAAAGGCCAGACGCTTGGCAGTACTGACGAACTTAGTTTTGAAATTCAGGAAGCCGAGTGGTTTGAACCGGGTGAATTTCCCCCGGAGTTACCGCGCGATCAAATTGAGTTGATAAAACGCGCGCTGAATGATGGAGCAAGTCTGCCGGGTTGATGTATGCTGTTCCGGCAAAACAAAGTAATGAGTGATGAGTAATGAGTGATTAGTTGGAATTAAACTTCCAG
>Ga0207689_10003262_pt1 | contig 14871 bp, 14 predicted proteins | sample KBSMisM52_FD_184312 | JGI IMG/M metagenome (GOLD analysis project Ga0207689, IMG submission 184312) | Miscanthus rhizosphere microbial communities from Kellogg Biological Station, Michigan, USA - KBS Miscanthus M5-2 (SPAdes) (version 2) | ecosystem: Host-associated > Plants > Roots >... | reverse complement strand
AGCGCGGTGTATTTGCCGGTTGTTCCCTAACCCAGCGCCTCGGCCTGCTCACGCACGCCGGTGCCGGACATTCGGTGGCCGATCACGATCTTGAACACGACGAAGGCGACGAGGCCAAACGCGGCGCTGGCGACGTGGATCAGCCAGAAGGTGGTCGTCGGCAGGCTCGAGTACAGACCGCCCACATAGCCGACCATCTTGTTCGCCCCGAAAAACGCCAGATAGTAGAGCCCGATCACAGTCGCGGTGATCTGCTTGGGCGCGATCTTGGTGAACAGCGCCAGGCTCACTGGCAGGATGTGTGCGAAGCCGATGCTGTTCAGCAAATGGAACATGACCGGCCAGAACAGGCCGACCTTGCCGCCCGCGGGAGTAACCGCTGCCGCCGCGAACAGACACAGGCCGCCGGCGATGGTGAAAACGCTGCCAATGATGATCTTGGTGATTTCGTCGGGTTCGCGCCGCTTGAGGCTCCACCATTTCCAGAACAAAGCGACCGCTACCAACATCGAAAAACTGAGCGCGGCGTCGAGCGTGATCAGCCAGCTCGACGGCATGGTGTATTGCATGAACTGCAAGTTGAAGCGCTGGTCGCCCCAGACGAGGTAAGCGTTGAAAATTTCCTGATTGGTCAGGAGAGAGATCGCCATCACCGGGATCAGGATGCACAGCGACAGCACGCGAAGCTTTTCCTCCTGTCCCAGATTTCTGGTCAGGAACCAGTAGAGCGCGCCAATCATGACGGCTGCCGACAAGGTTCCGACGATCCAGTTCGAAAACAGGATTCCCGAGATCATCAGCCAGAAGAGGACGAGCGCGGCGATCCCGATCGCTCCGGCGATGATCCGCCCAATCAGTTGCTTAGGATCGCGGTCGGCGACCGCTAGGTCGGGCGGCAAGGATTTCCGGCCCGAGAGATAGATGGTGAGGCCGAGCACCATGACGATGCCGGCGCAGCCGAAGCCATAATGCCACCCGACTTTCTGCCCCAGCGTGCCAGAGACGAGCGGGGCGATGATCACGCTGACGTTGATGAAGATGTAGAAGATCTGGAACGCCATCGCCCGGCGCAGGTCGTTTTCGGAATATAGTTCGCCGACCTGCGTTGCGATATTGCCTTTGAACAGGCCGACCCCGACGATCAGCGCCAGCAATGCAAACAGGAACGCGCCCTCGAAGGCCATCAGGAAATGGCCGAGTGCCATCACCAGGCCTCCGGCGATCAACGCAATCCTGCGCCCGGTCAGCTTGTCGGCGATGATCCCGCCGAGGATCGGCATCAAATAGACCAGTGACGTGTAGTCGCCGAAGATGGCCGAAGAGAGCGGTTGCCCGTCGAGCCCGGGGTAATGCCATGCGCGTAGCCAGGCGAGGCCGGTGACGTTCTCGATCTGGCCCGGGAGCAGGAGGTAATTGACCATGTAGAGCGTGAGCAGCGTCTGCATGGAGTAATAAGAGAAGCGCTCGCAGGCCTCGGTGAAGCCGAGGTAGCCGAGACCCTTGGGATGGCCGAGGAAGGCGCGGTCGTGGCGGTCGACCTGTTCGAAGTCGGGGGTGGCGTCGGCGACAGTCATGACGGGGTTCTCTAACGCACGACCGGCTGAGAAGGCTGCGGCTCGAGCACTCGGCCGAAGGTCCGGCTGAAAGCCCATGCCAGCACTCCCCCGATCGCGCCGATCGCCGCATGGAGCGTCCAAAAGGCTGTCGGACCCAGCTGCTCATAGAAAGTGCCGATCCAGCCGATCAGGTTATTCGCGACGAACAGTACGAGGAAGGCTGCGCCCATCATCGTGGCATTGACCCTGGGTGGCGCGGTTCGCGAGACCAAGGCGAGGAACGGCGGCCAGAAATACATGAAGCCGACACCCTGGATCGCGCAGTAGAGGAACGGCCAGATCCACAGCACTTTGTTTTGGCCATAGGCGGCGATCGCAGCGACGAGGATGAGGTTCGCTCCTCCGCAGATGAGCGATCCGCCGGCGATTTTTCGAAGCTCGGAGGGCTCGCTCCCGGTCCCTCCACCCTGCCACCGCCACAGGGTGAACAGCAGCGGGACGCAAAGGATGCTGAACAAAGGATCGATCGACTGGAACCAGGGGATCGGGACCAGGAAGCTTCCGGCGCCCATGTCGGCATGCTGTTCGAGCCACACGGGCAGGACGTTGGCGAGCTGATAATAAGCGATGTGCGGAAAGATGGTGATCAGGAAGACGCCGAGCAGCGTCACGACGACCTTGCGATCGTCCGCGGTCATGGCCACGGCGGCGAGCGTCTTGCGCTCAACACGCGCCGGCAAGAAACGATAGCCGCTAAGATAGGTCGCGACCCCGCCGAGCATGAAGACGGCCGCGGCACCAAAGCCGAGGTGCCAGCCGTAGCGCTCGCCCAGGTATCCGCACAGCAACGGCCCGGCCACGGCGCCGAAATTGATGCCGGTGCTGAAGATCGCGAAGCCGCGGGTGCGCCCTTCCTCGTCCTCGATTGGATAAAGGCCGCCGACCTGGGCCGAAATATTGCCCTTCAGGAGGCCGGACCCGATGATCAGCAGCAACATAGCGAGCAGGAAGCTCTGGTCGAAGGCCATGGCGAGATGGCCGCCGCTCATAGACAGGCCGCCGATCACGACCGCGTTGCGTTGCCCGATGCGGTCTCCGAGCCAGCCGCCGAAGACCGGCGTGAAGTAGACGAAGCCGGCATAGAGGCCGAAGATCTGTGAGGCGAGTGCCTGCGTCGATAGCGGCCCGAACACGCCCTCGATCATCGACCGGAAGGCGCCGAAACCGGCGACATGCTCGATATGACCCGGGAGGAGCAGCTGGTTCACCATGTAGAGCACCAGCAAGGCGCTCATTCCGTAGAAGGAAAAGCGCTCCCAGGCCTCGGTGAAGGCGAGATAGGCGAGGCCCTTGGGGTGGCCGAGGAAAAGGTCGTCGTCTTCGCCGGCCGCGCCGGCGGCCAATTGTGCAACAGTCAACCGAGCCTCCCCGCCAGCGACAATATCTGCTGGCTAGCCGACAGCCGGACTGCTGCAAGTGATTTTATGCGAACGGCGTGCCGCTTACTGTTCGGGCGCGGTACCCTGCTCGGTGGACTCGCGCGATTCCTGCTTCGCCTGCTTGATCACCTGCGTCAGGCAACCGGTAAATCCGCTTGGTCCGACGGGCGAGCAGCTGTTGGTGCCCGTCGCTCCGACCGTTTCGAGCGCTTTTGCCCGGTTGGCCCAGGCCTCCCGGCTCTGCCTAGGTCCGCCGCTGCGCAGCTTTTCCGGAATTCGATAGCGCTCGGCTTCCGGCTTGCGCGCGCAGACGACGACCTCATTATTGCCGGAGCGTGGGCAGGGGTCGTCGCCATAGACGATGACCTCGCTGATCGTGTCCTGCTCCTGAGCAAGTGCAGGCGCCGGTAACGCAGCGAAACCCGCGGCGAGCGCTGCCGATGCGGCCAGGGAAATCGTCAGCTTGATCATCATCGTCCTTCCAACGCTTTCAGCGGGCGAACCCGCCCTAATGTTCCTCAAATGCGCTTCGACAGCTCGATTGCAACCCTGCATCCTGCACGGATCGCCGCAGTCAATAAAGGATATCCCACGGCTTCGGTCGCGCCGGCCGCGCGCGCCGTATCACGATGCTCGAGCTCGTCGGCACGGAATTCCGCAATGTCGGCGGCGAGCTCGGGATCATCCTCCCCGAGCTCGTCCAGCTGTTGCTGATAGTGTCGGTCGATTTCGGTCTCGATCGCGTCGGTGCACGCCAGCGCCGCCTTTTCGGACATCAGAGCGGTCGCTGCCCCCAGCGCAAAGCCGGCGACGTTCCACAAGGGCTGAAGCGCCGTTGGCCGGACGCGGCGCTTGGCGATCAGAGCGTCGAACCGCTCGAGGTGCCGCTCCTCCTGCGCGGCCATGCGCGCGATCAGCTTGGCTTCGGGGCAGTTGGGGCGGAGGACCGCGAGCTGGCCGGCATAGATTCGGGTCGCTCCATATTCGCCCGCCTGGTCGACCCGCAGCATGGATGCGGTATCGGCCCGCCGGTCGCCAGGGCGCCAGCGGCTCACCGCTGCGATCCCTTGAGCGAAAGGAAGGTGATCACGGCCGCTCCGCCAAGCGACAGGATCGCGTTCCAGCCTGCGAGCGAGATCCCGAACAACGACCACTGGACCTGGTCGCAGCGGACCATCGGCGCCGCGACGATCTGCTTCAACAGGTCCTCGGTCGAGGTCCCGTGCACCGTCGAGGTGCAGGTCGTGAAGCCCTCGAAAATCTTGAGCTCGACCCCCGCGTGATAGAATCCGATCGCGCCGGAAACGGCGATCGCAAGAGCGGCGATAAGGACAAACAGGCGTGATCGCTGCGATCCGGCCGCCGCGGTGAAGGCGAGTGCCGCCGGCACCAGCGCGGCCATGTGCGCATAGCGCTGCCACCAACACATCTCGCAAGGATAAAGGCCGCCTAGATATTGCGAGCCGAAGGCCCCGGCGAGCAGCGCCGCGGGCAGCAACAGCGCGAGCGCCCGCGCCGCGGCCGACCGGCTCAGCGGCGTTGAATACGTCGATCCGCCGGCGACGGCTTCGGCCATGCGCGGCTTACTGTCCCTTCTTGGCGATCGTCGTCGTCGGGACCACCGGGCCGGCGATCCGCTTCAGCGTATTGATCGCATAATAGAGCTGGAAGTCCTCGATGCCCTTCTTCTTCAGCTCGTCGGCGGAGGCCTTGAACCGCGGGTCGGTCGTGTCATCGCTCTCGAGGAGCTTGTCGTCGACCTTGGCCTGGTTGAGCAGGTGGCGGCGGAGGTCGGCTTCACGTGTGACCGGCCGATCCTTGTAATCCGGGTCCGACAGCTGCGGAACGGCGACGTCAGGATCGATTCCGCCTTCCTGCACCGAGTGGCCCGACGGCGTATAATAACGCGCCGTCGTTAGCCTCAGGGCCGTGCGGTCGCCGAGCATCGCAATGGATTGGACCGAGCCCTTGCCGAACGTCCGTTCACCCATGACGAGGGCTCGGCGGTGGTCCTGCAGGGCGCCGGCGACGATCTCGGACGCCGAAGCGCTTCCGACGTCGGTCAAAACGATCACCGGCAAGCCATGGGTAAGATCGCCAGGCTTTGCATAATAGCGCTGGATGTCGTCCTTATCGCGGCCGCGCTGAGAAACGATCTCGCCGCTGTCGAGGAATGCGTCGCTGACCTGGATGGCCTCGTCGAGCGATCCACCCGGATTCGAGCGAAGGTCGACGATATAGCCGAGGGGATGACCGCCCGTCGCCTTGTCGATGGCGGTGATCGCGGCTTCGGTCGCGTCGCCCGTGCCGTTGGCGAACTGGTTGATGTTGAGGTAGCCGATGCCGTCCTTGATCTCCCATTTGACGGGCCGGAGCTTGATCTCCTCGCGCACGATGGAGACGTCGAACGGCTTGTCACGGCCCTTGCGGACGATCGTCAGCTTGATCGGAGTGCCGGGCTTGCCGCGCATCTTTTCGACCGCTTCGTCGAGCGTGAAGCCGTAAATGAGCTCGCCGTTGATATGGGTGATGTAATCGCCCGCCTTGATCCCGGCCTTCCACGCCGGAGTATCCTCGGTCGGGGTGATCACCTTGACCGTCCCGTCCTCCATTCCGACCGACAGCCCGAGGCCGCCGTAGCTGCCCTCGATCAGGGTCTTGAGAGCGTCATAATCCGCGCCCTCGGCATAGCTGGAATGCGGGTCGAGCGAGGACAGCATGCCGTCGATCGCGCCCTTGATCAGCGTGTGGTCGTCGACCGGCACGACATAGTGCTGCTTGACCTGCTGATAGACCGCCATGAACTTTTCGAGTTCCTCGTAATTGGTCGTGTCCGCTGCTGCGAACGAGCTGGCGGTGACCGGCACGAGAGCGAGCGCGCTAACCAATGCGATGGGCGGCAGGAATTTGCGTAAGGCGTTCATAGAGTTCGTCCTGGATTTCGGCGGAAACGCGTTTACCCGCCTTCGCGGGCATTTGACAGGGTTCGAGATGAACCTGCGATGAGAGCGGGAGACACTTTTCGCCCATTTTGGGACAGTTCGACTTCCAGCCGGCCGAGCGCTCGCCCGAGGGGATCTCCGATGCGAACGCGGTCGCCCGCCTTCATCGGCGACGCGACGTTCACGATCAGGCTCATCCACCCCCCGCCGTGATCGATGATCACGACCCCGTCGTGACTTCGGAATGGCCCGCTGAAACGGATGACGCCCGAAGCCGGAACGATCAGCTGGGCGCCGCGCCCGGTTTCGAGTGTCAGTCCGCGCGATCGAACCCCATTTGCGTCGACCGAACCCAGCCCATCGGTGACCGCCGCTTGCGCGGGCAGCACATAAGACATGGGTACCCTGATTTGTGGTCCCTCAGGCCCGATCGGGCGCGGCGACGCGGGATCGATCGCGGCGAGTTCGGATGCAATCGCCCAGGCCGAACGCCTGCCGGCCTCGGCCGACCTCAGGCCTTCGACATTCTCGCCGGCGGCGAGCGCGACGTCGCCCGACGAGAGAGCCTGCCCCTGGGCGGCACCGGACACCTTCAGCGCCTCGGTCTCGAGCAACGCGAATGTTTGGCGGCGGGCGAGCAGGTCCTGGCGGCTCCGAAGCAGCTCGGACTTCGCGGCAACGGCCGCTCCCTCCAATCGCTGTTCTTCGGCGAGCTGCGCCGAAAGCGCTGAGGTACGACTGCGGATAACGGGCAATGTCGAATCGAGGAGGATCCTGACCTTCACCAGCTCGTCGGCGCCGCCGTTGCTGTCGGCCAATGCGAGCAAGGGCGGGCGCCGAGCCATCATCGCCAGGCCGGCGAGCAATGAGGCGATCGGCTGTTGTTGGCGCCGAAGCTCCGCTCGGCGAAGCTCGGCGACCGCGGAGACCAGCCGGAGATTGGTGTCGGCCGCGGTGATCCGTGCCTCGGCCGCTTCGATCGCCTGGGCGGCGGCCGCCTGTTTGGCCTGAAGCCTTTCGACCTGGCCCCGCGCGCCTGCCGCAATCTGTTCGAGTCGACGGGCCTGGATTTCGGCGGACGCTTGCTCGGCACGAGCCCGCTGGAGGACACTGTCGAGACTCTCGCCCTGCGGCTGAACCGGCGCGCTCGCGGCGAGCAGGAGCGGCGCAAGCATCAGCAAAGGCACGGCGCGAGTCACGCCTCTATCCTTCGCGATGATAGGGGTGGTTCGCAAGGATCGATGTCGCTCGGAACAATTGCTCGGCGAGCATCGCGCGAACGAGGAGATGCGGCCAGGTCGCAGCGCCGAACGACAGGAGTAAGTCCGCGCTCCTGCGCTGTTCCTCCGCATGCCCGTCGGCGGCGCCGATGAGGAAGCGCGCTTCGCGCTTGCCGCCGTCTCGCCACGCCTCCAGCTTTTTCGCCAAATCGGCCGATGAGATCGCTTTGCCGCGCTCGTCGAGGACGATGGTGACACCGCCGGCCGGCAAGTCCGGAACCTTGCCTCCGCTCGTCGGCAGCTCGGTCACCCGCGTCGGCCAGCTGATCCGCTTCAGATAGCGCTCGACCAATTCGGCCTCCGAGGAGCGGCCGATCTTCCCGCGCGCGACGATGTGAAGAAGCAACTAGTGGCCGGAGAAGGCAGAGGCCGGCGCCGCGAATGGCCAGGTCAGGACCCGCGTGAATCCGTCGTAAATCGCCCGTGCCGCCGCTGCGATGGTGCGCGGCCGGTCGGCCCCGCCGCGGGCGAAGATCGCTACCGCGATCCGGTGGCCGTCGGGCATCGTAATGAAGCCGATGTCGTCGGTAAGTCCGGTGAGCGTCCCGGTCTTGTGCTCGACGGGCGTGCCGTCGGGAAGGAGTGCCTTCATCCGGTTCTTGCCGGTCTGGCATTGGGCCATGAGGTCGAGCAGGTAATTGCGGCTCTGCGGCTTGATCAGTTCGGCGCGATAGATGCGCTTCAGCAAGTCGACCATCGCGGTCGGAGTGCTCGAATCGCGGTGATCCCAGAGATCGCGCTTGTCGGCGAGCAGCTGGGCGATATTGCGGTCGACGCGGAGGCCGGTGACGCCGTTTTGCTGCAGCCAGTTATGGAGGGCAGTGGGGCCGCCCAAGTCGCGCATCAGCATATCGGTTGCGCGATTATCGCTGTGGATCAGCATCCGCGCCATCAGGCTGCGCGCGGGCTGACCGCTGATCGTATCGTCGAGCGAGCGGCGGCCGTGGTCGACTTGCGAGAGATAGAGGGCGGCGACTGCAACCTTGACGGTGCTCGCCATCGGGAAGGGCGTGTTGCCCTTGATGCTGACCGTCTCGCCGGTCGTCAGGTCGAGCGCGGCGATGCCGACATCGGCGGAATTGCCGGCGACAAGATAGGAAAGCTGTTGCTCGAGGCTGGCGAGGCTCGGGCTTGAGGCCGCAGCTGCGGGCTGCGCCACGAACGCCAAAAGCGCGAAAAGGACAGTCGGTACCCGCATCTGCCTCACCCGCGAGCCGCTAAGCTCGAATCCGAATCGCCAAACGCCCACATTCGTTCCAAATTGTAAAAACTTCTTACTTCGGGACGGAAAATATGAACGATCACGTCGTCGGCGTCGATCAGCACCCAGTCCGCTGCCGGAAGCCCTTCGATCCGAACGATCTTGCCAAATCGCTCTTTGATCTTGTCGGCAAGCTTAACGGCCATCGATGCCACCTGCCGCGTCGACCGGCCCGACGCCACGACCATATGGTCGGCGATGTTCGACTTGCCGGCTAGCGGTATGGTGACAACCTCCAGGGCCTGGTCGTCGTCCAATGACTGGAGCACGAGACGATGGAGGCCTTCGACGTCGACAGCGGAAGGAGCGGTACGGGCGCCGTTCTCAGCGGGACGTTCGGTCAAGAGGTCTCCTTGTTGACAATGGCTGGCCGAGGCGCGGAACGCGCAAGACGCGGTTCTGGGTTCGGCGGTGCCAGTTGGGGAGGTGCGCCCGGATGGCGGTTGCGGACGTGGGGTCTCGCGGCAGGCGAAGCAGCAGGATCGCCGGTGCACTCCACTCCGTCCAGTTTCGCGCCTGGCTCGAAGGCCGGACAAACCTTCGAAGCCAGCCCATCGCGCGAGCCGCGTGGGCAGCTGAATCATAGCCGGGCCGTGGAATCACCGCAATCGGCACTTCGCGGCTTAAACCCCTCCAATCGCGCCATTTGTGAAAATTTGGCAGTGTGTCGCTTCCGAGCAACCAAATAAACTGGTGCTTTGGGTAGCGGCGCTTCAGCAGCCGCACCGTGTCGACCGTAAACCGCGTCCCTTCCCGCTGTTCGAAGTCGCTGACCCGGATAGGGGACCGTCGTGCCTGCTGTTGGGCTGAGAACAACCGAGCTTCGAAGGTCGCCATGTCCCTGGCGGCGCCCTTCAACGGATTGCCGGGCGAGACCAGCCACCACACTTCGTCCAGCCCCAGCGCTTGCATCGCCGCAAGGCTGATCAGCCGGTGCGCCTTATGCGCCGGGTTGAAGGATCCGCCGAGAAGCCCGATGCGCGCCATTGCCCGAACGGCTAGCACGCGGCCGCCGCACCGCATAATGTGGGCTCTGAAAGGGGAGGGCATGGTCGGCGAATTCGAGGCAATCGGCGATGCGATCACCGGCGGCGTTGTCGGCCGAGCGGTAGAACCCAAGGCCGGCGAAGGCACGGACGGGCACACGCAGGAAACGAAATGCCTTAACTGCGGTGCCGAGCTGATCGGCAGCTTCTGCCATGCCTGCGGCCAGCATGCGCACGTCCATCGCACTCTGACGGCGTTCTTCCACGACTTCCTCCACGGGGTGCTCCATTTCGAGGGCAAGATCTGGCGGACGCTTCCGCTTCTCGCCTGGAAGCCCGGTGAGCTTACGCGCCGTTATGTCGAGGGTCAGCGCGCCAGCTTCATCTCGCCGATCGCTTTGTTCCTGTTCTGCGTTTTCCTGATGTTCGCGTCGGTCAGCCTCCTCGGGGGGATGGGCGAGTTTTCGTCCGAGGCGAAGCAGGATCTTGCCAAGGAGCTTAGCACCGACAAGCAGAAACTCGCCGTATTGGAACAGCAGCGCAAGGGCGCCACCGGCAAGGTCGCGGAGAAGCTCGACGACAAGATCGGCGACCTTCACGGCGAGATCAAAATCAAGGAATCGGTCGAACGGGGCGAAATCAGCCCCAGCGCGATCGACATCGACCCTTCCGGCCTCGCACCCTCCCTGTCCGACGCCATCACGAAGGCACGGAACAATCCGGAGCTCGTCGCCTACAAGCTCAAGACCAACGCTTATAAGTTCAGCTGGCTGATCATCCCGCTGTCGGTGCCGTTCGTGTGGCTGCTGTTTCCATTCAGCCGCCGCTTCCGGCTCTACGATCACACGGTGTTCGTCACCTATTCGCTCTGTTTCATGATGCTGCTGGTGGTCGCCGGGGCGCTGCTCCAGGCCGGTCGCATCGGATCGATCGCAGGCATGCTGTGGCTGATCCCGCCGTTCCACATGTACCGGCAATTGAAAGGCGCCTACGCCCTCTCGACCGGCGGAGCGCTGTGGCGCGCGAGCCTGCTGACCATTTTCGCCCTGATCGTCGTCAGCTTGTTCGCCGCCCTGCTCGTCGGCGTTGGGATGTTCGAGTGAGCTAGAGCGCCCGCTCGACCTCGCCCAGGAATGCATCGATCGCTGCCACCGCCTCCGGCTCATTGAGCTCGGGCGCGTGGCCCACCGCCGGAACTACCGCCGACCGCATTGCCGGGGCGGCCTCTTGCATCTTTGCCAGGGCCTCGGCGGTTAAAAGGTCGCTCCTTCCGCCACGAATTACCAGCAGCTGTTTCTGGGCCAGCGCCTGAAAGATGGGCCACATGTCGATGGTCGGCGTCGGTCCGGCGCTATTGAACGGCAATGCGATCGCCATGTCGTAATCGAAGACGATCTCGCCATTCTCCTCGCGGCAGTTGCGCTGCGCCATCCTCACCCAGTCGTCGTGGGTATAATTCTCGAACGCGTGCGAATTATTGGCCGCGACGGCCTCTGCGGCCTCATCCCAGCTTTGGAAGCGCGCGCCCTTCCCGACGTACGACTTGATCCGGTCGACCCCCGCATCTGCGATCTCGGGCCCGATGTCGTTGAGGATCGCCGCGGCAATACGCTGCGGCGCCAGCGCGGCGACGGTCATGGTCACCAGCCCGCCGAGCGACGTTCCGACAAAGATCGCCTGGGGGATGTCGAGCTGGTCGAGCAGCTGGATTACGTCCTGCGCGTAGGTCAGGGGATTGTAGCGTGCCGGGACAGGATCGTAATCGCTCATCGCCCGACCGCGGAACTCGAGCGCGAGCACTCGATAGCGTGGCGAACAGCGTTCGGCCAGGTCCGCGAAGTCCCGCGAATTGCGGGTCAGACCCGGAAGGCAGAGCAGGGGCGCCTTGCCTGCGCCGCCCGGATAATCGCGGTAATGCAGCTTCAGCCCGTCGGTGACCGTGAAATAGCCGTCCGCGTAGCGCGGCAAGAGCGCGTCGCTCATGCCCCAAGGCCCTTGCGCAGGAACCGGTTGGTTACGTCGGCCACGCGAGCGGCGTCCGCGCTCGACCAAACCTCGAACTTCAACCCCAGAAATACGTTCGCGCCCATGATTGCCCAGGCCAGAATCTCAAGATCGTCATCGGAAAGGTCGTTCGCGATTTCGCCCTTTTCGCGCGCAGCCCTCAGCCGCGCGGCGATGCGCGTCCCGGTGGTCTCGTAATGCTCGCGATAGGCGGCGGGCTCGACGAATTCCGCCTCATCGATGATGCGATAGACGTCGCGGTGCTTCCGAGCGAAGTGGAGGAAGGATTCGAGCGCTCGGCGCTCGCCGTCGAGAGCATCGGTCGCATCGGCGAATGCCGGCGCGACATGATCGCGTACCTGGGCCGACATGTCGCGGACAACTTCCCTGAAGACGACCTCTTTTGAATCGAAGTACGTATAAAAAGTGCCGAGTGCGACCCCGGCGCGCTGGGTGATTCCGACAATCGAGGTTTCGGCGAAACCGCGCTCGCCGAACTCGGCCTGTGCCGCGTCGAGGATCTTGCGCAAGGTGCGTTCACCCCGCGCCGTGCGCGGCACCTTGCCGTCGCTTGCCGGGCTGATCTGCACCTCTTTATCCACGGTTTCCCCCATCCCGCCGCGATAGCTGTGTAGCGCGAATATTCGCAAGTTGAAAGCTGGTTCAACTTTCATTATGAGTTGATCGCGACAGCTGGGCGGAAAGAGGGCCGCCCGCCAGGGGGAGAATCTGAAATGCGCGTTATCCACGCTCGCGCTGCCTTGCTCGGCAGCATCGCCGCAGCGGCCATCATCACAAGTCCCGCCGGAGCTCAGGACAATCCGCCGGCTCAACCACCGGCCAACGCCGCGCCGGACTCCAACGCGCAAACACAGGATCAGGCGTCGACCGCGAACGATCAGGAAATCGTCGTTACCGCCCGGCGCCGCAGCGAGCTTCTGCTCAACGTGCCCGTTGCGGTCACCGCTTATTCGGGCGAACAGCTCAACCGCCAGGGCGCGCTCGACATCACCGATATCAGCGACACGACCCCCAATGTGAATTTCGAGACTTCACGCGGCACCAACACGACGCTGACCGCCTTCATCCGCGGCGTCGGCCAGCAGGACCCGGTCGCCGGCTTCGAGCAGGGCGTCGGCCTCTATCTCGACGACGTCTATTTGAACCGCCCGCAAGCGGCGTTGCTCGATATCTACGATGTCGAGCGGATCGAGATCCTGCGCGGCCCGCAGGGCACGCTCTACGGCCGCAACACGATTGGCGGCGCGATCAAATATGTGACTCGGCGAATCCCGACGGACGGCACCCATTTCAGCCTTCGGGCCAACGGCGGCACCGACAGGCAAGCGGACGTGATTGCGAGCATTTCCTCGCCGCTCGCCGACTGGCTGCGCGTCGGCGCCGCCTTCGCCCGGCTCTCGCGCGATGGCTTCGGCAAGAATCTCACCAACGGTCTCGAGAATTACAACAAGGACACCTGGGCGGGGCGGGCGACGATCGAGTTCCAGCCGGCGAACAATATCTTCTTCCGCCTCTCGGGCGATGCCACCGCAGACGACGCCAACCCGCGCGGCGGCCACCGGCTGGTCCCGAATCTGTGCGCGGTGGCGGCGTGCAACACGCCGTTTCCGGTTCTAAGTGACAAATTCGACAGCCAGGGAGCGCTCAACGATCCCAAGCAGAAGGTGCGTGCATGGGGCGTCGCGCTGCACGGCGAGATCGGCCTGACCGACTGGCTGACCTTCAAGACGATCACCGCCTATCGCAAGGACAAGACTCATACGCCGATCGACTTCGACGCCTTGCCGTTCGCCGACGTCGACGTCCCGGCGATCTACAAGAACCACCAGTTCAGCCAGGAATTCCAGCTCGTCGCCGACAAGGGCCCGCTTCAGGGCGTGGCCGGTTTCTACTATCTGGACGCCAATGCCTTCGACGTGTTCGACGTCCGGCTCTACACCAGCAACGCTCTTCTTCCCGGACTGACGGCGGCGACACGCGGCGACGTGGACACTAAAACCTGGGCGGTCTTCGGCGATTTCACTTACGACATCTCACCCCAGCTCAGCGTGTCGCTGGGCGGGCGGTACACGAACGACAAGCGACACGCGCGCGTATTCCGGCAAAATCTGATCCTGGGCGGTTCGCCGGAGCTTGGCGGGTCGCCGCCGTTTGACCAGACCGGAACGCCCTTTCCGAACCCGACCGCGTCGGTGACCTCGAACTTCGACGGACGTCGCAAGGACACTGCGTTCACGCCGCGAGCGTCGATCAGCTACAAGCCGAACAAGGACCATAACCTCTACATCAGCTACTCGAAGGGCTTCAAAGGCGGCGGCTTCGATCCACGCGGACTGACCACGGCCACGCCCCGAACGAACCCCGCGACCCCGCCGACGGCCGAGCAGATCTACGATTTCATGGCCTTCGATCCCGAAAAGGTGGACAGCTACGAAGCCGGATGGAAAGCGGCGCTGTTCGACCGCCGGCTGCAGCTCGCCGCAGCTGTGTTCGACGCTGAGTATAAGGACGTCCAGGTTCCGGGTTCTGCCGGCGGGTTCAGCGCCGGCGGTGTCCCGACATTCATCGGGATTACGACCAACGCGGGTAAGGCCCGCTTCCGCGGCGTCGAGCTCGAGGCCAACTGGCGAATGGCGAACGATCTCGCCACCGCCGGCGACAGGCTGACCTGGGCCGGAACGCTCGGCTATCTCGACGCCAAGTATCTGCATTTCCTGACTGTTGTGAACCGCGACATCAACGGCAACATCATTCCGGCAACCGAAGTGGACGTCGCCAAATATCGCAAGATCCAAAACACCCCGAAATGGACGCTGAGCGGCTCGCTCGATTACGACACTCCGGCATTCGGTGGCCGCCTGGATGCCAATACGACGCTGTCCTATCGAAGCAGCAGCCAGCAGTTCGAGCTTCACACGCCGGGCCTGGACCAAAAGGGGTTCGCGCTGTGGGACGCCAACCTCATCTGGCGTTCGGCAAGCAAGCGCTTCGAGATCGGCTTGCACGGCAAGAACTTGCTCGACAAAAGGTACATTGTGTCCGGCTATAACTTCCTGCTTCAGAACCCGTGGACCGGCGATTTCATCACCGCGGCCGGTGTCCCGATCACGGCGCCGACCCAGGCGGTGCCGACGCTCGGCAGGACCGGCGTTCTGACGGCCTTCTACGGCGCACCACGGCAGCTCTGGGTTTCGCTCGGGGTGAATTTCTGAGCGGGGCGGCGGAGCGGCAGGACCGCGCGGTAAGCTCCCGCGTCCTGCTGCTCCTGCTGCTCGCCTATATCTTCAACTTCCTCGACCGGCAGATCCTCGGCATCCTTGCCCAGCCGATCAAAGCCGACCTGCACCTTAGCGATACCCAGTTCGGAGCGGTCGGCGGCCTC
>Ga0207689_10003257_pt1 | contig 14888 bp, 12 predicted proteins | sample KBSMisM52_FD_184312 | JGI IMG/M metagenome (GOLD analysis project Ga0207689, IMG submission 184312) | Miscanthus rhizosphere microbial communities from Kellogg Biological Station, Michigan, USA - KBS Miscanthus M5-2 (SPAdes) (version 2) | ecosystem: Host-associated > Plants > Roots >... | reverse complement strand
CGCTTCACCAACATCCGCCGCGAAGAAGTCGGGCCGACGCTTGTGGCCGGCCTGTTTTTTTTCTGCGTGCTCACCGCGCTGATGGTGATCCGCCCGGCACGCGAGGCGCTGGGCATGCAGCGCGGCATCGAAGCGCTGCGCTGGCTGTTCGTGGGCACCGTGCTGGTGACGTTGCTGGTGAACCCGGTGTTCGGCTGGCTCGTGAGCCGCTTCCGGCGACTCGTCTTCATCAACGCGACCTATCTCTTCTTCGCCGCCGGCCTGGTGGCGTTCTATCTGTTGCTGGTGCTGACCCCCGAAAACATTGGACAGCTCACCGGCCAGATCTTCTATGTGTGGTTCAGTGTGTTCAACCTGTTTGCCACGATGTTGTTCTGGGCGCTGATGGCCGACCGATTTACGCTCGAGCAGAGCAAGCGATTGTTCGGAGCCATTGCCGTGGGTGGAACCCTGGGGGCAATTTTCGGTCCGTGGCTCGCAAGTCAACTGGCTAAACCGTTCGGCACCCCGGTGTTGCTGCTCGTCGCGGCGGGATTCCTCTTGCTCGCGCTCGCTGCCGCCTGGTGGATCACGCGGCTGCGTCCCGAAGTTGCTCAACCCGGCGCTGCGCGCGAGGAACATGCGGTGATTGGCGGCAGCGCCTGGCAGGGGCTGCGATCGGTGGCACGCTCCCCTTATCTGCTTGCAATATGTGGTTACGTACTCATTCTCGCGGTGATGGTAACTTTCCTGTATTTCACGCGTCTACAGATGGTGGCCGCCCTGGGAACTGACGTCGACATGCGCACGACGATGTTCGCGAACATCGATCTCATTACACAGGTGACGACCCTGGTCCTGCAACTGATCGTCACGGGACACCTGATGAAGCGCCTGGGCGTGCCGATGACGCTGGCGTTGCTGCCGTTGACCGCCGCGCTCGGGTTTGTGGGCCTCGCGATCGTAGGGTCGCTTGCGGCGCTGATCGGTTTCGAGGCCGCCTTCCGCGCCGTGCAGCGCGGCGTCATGCGACCGGCGCGGGAAACGCTATTCACCGTAGTGCCGCGCGCCGACCGCTACAAGGCGAAGGCGTTCATCGATACATTCGTGTATCGCACGGGCGATCTTGTCGGCGCACAAACCGAGGGGCTGCTGGGCCGGTTGGGCATGGGATTGGGCGCGTTAGCCTCCGTGGCCTTGCCGCTAGCCGCGGCGTGGATGGTGCTTGGCCTGTGGCTGGGCCGTGCCCAGCGCGCACGGGCCAATGTCACCGACGCACAACCAGAAGGAATGCCGGCATGATTTCTCGCCGAGAGTGGTTACAGGGAACGATGGCAGCCGGTGGATTGCTGGCCCTCAATCCGCAAGCAGTGTTTGGCATCCCGGCGGGGTTCATCACACGCACCATCCCCCGCACCAACGAGCAGCTCCCGCTCGTCGGCCTCGGCAGCTCGGCCACCTTCGCGCAAGTCGCGCGCAGCAACGACGCTGACGCATTGCGCGCCGTGCTGAAGCAGATGGCCGACCTCGGCGGCAAAGTGTTCGACACCGCTCCCTCCTACGGTGCCTCCGAGGAGGTGGCGGGACGCATGGCGCAGGAGCTCGGGATCGCGAACAAGCTTTTCTGGGCCACCAAACTGAACGCCGCGCGCAGCGGGTCCGCGGATCCCAAGTCTGCGCGCGAACAGCTCGAAACGTCGTTCAAGCGCATCGGCAAGCCGGCGATCGATCTCGTGCAAGTGCACAACCTCGCCGACCTCCGCACCCACCTCCCCGTCTTGCGCGAGTACAAGCAGAAGGGCCGTATCCGCTACATCGGCGTCACCACCACCTTCGCGCCGCAGTACGCCGCGCTGGCGGAGACCATGCGCAACGAGTCCATCGACTTCATCGGTGTCGACTACGCGATCGACGATCGCACCGTCGAGGAGTCCATCCTGCCGCTCGCGCGCGACAAGGGCATTGGCGTCCTGGTCTACATGCCTTTCGGCCGCACGCGGCTGTGGCAGCGCGTGAAGGGGCACGAGGTACCCGAATGGGCACGCGAATTCGACGCGAATTCCTGGGCCCAGTTTTTCCTCAAGTATGTAGGAAGCCATCCCGCAGTCACGGCCATCACACCGGCTACAAGCAAGCCCTCGAACATGGCGGACAACATGGGCGCAGCAGTCGGCCGGTTGCCGGATGCAGCCATGAGAAACCGAATGATCCAATTTATGGAGGAATTGCCATGAAACAAAGCCGTCGTGAGTTTCTCGTCATTGCAGGTGCGGTCGCTGTCGCTGGCCTTGTCCCCCTCCCTGCTCTTGCCGCCCAGAAAATGAAGATCGGCATCATCGGCTCCGGCAACGTCGGCGGCGCCATCGGCGCCACTTGGGTGCGCGCTGGCCACGAAGTCATGTTCTCCTCGCGCGACATCGAACACGACAAGGAACTCGCCAAGAAGCTTGGCGGTGGTGCGCGTGCCGGGACGCCGCGCGAAGCCGCGGCCTTCGGCGAAGTGGTCATGGTCTCGGTGCCCTATCACGCTCTGCCAGCCGTCGGCAAGGACGTGGGAGACCTGCTCAAGGGCAAGATCGTCATCGACACCAATAATCCCTTCCTCGCGCGCGACGGCGAAACCGGGAAATGGGCGCTGGAAAAAGGCGCCGGAGCAGCGTCTGCGGAACTGCTACCGGGTGCGCGCCTGGTACGCGCGTTCAATGCGATCGCTGCGGCAAAAATGGGCGCGGCATACCAAGAGCCCGGTAAAGTCGGCATGCCGATCGCCAGCGACGACGCCAAGGCCGTCGAGGTCGCGTCCCGTCTGATCCGGGATGTGGGCTATGAGCCGGTCCTGATTGGCGGGCTGGAGAAAGGAAAATACTTGATGCCGGGCCAGCCGTTCGCGGGAGAGCGCGGCGCGGAAGAGATCAAGAAGATAGCGGCGGGACTGAATTAGTGAATTAGTGAAGGAGTGAATTAGTGAAGGAGTGAATGAGGGAGAGTAACGTTGCAAGAATATTTCTATTCGATATCCGAACTTCGGCGAACCCTTGGAAATCGTTCGGTTTCACCTCATTCACTCATTCACTCCTTCACTGCGGCGGCAGCGGAGTCGCTTTTCGCTCCCCCGCCGTCGCCCGCCACTCAACGTCAGCCCATCGACTGGTACACGCTTTTCTCGAACGCGTAAAACAAGGGCAGTGCCTTCGCGTCCGCGAAGGGCAGCACCTGCGTCATGTACACGCCCGCCACGCCCTGGCGCTGGTCGATCCAGTAATAAGTGTTCGCGAGCCCTGCCCAAGCCAGGCTGCCGCGGCTGCGGCCGGTCGGCGCCTCATGGTCGTTGATCATGAAACTCAGGCCCCAACTTTTCACCATGCCGGGGAAGAACTCCGCGTCGTTGGTGAGCGGCGGAATCGCCGTCTTGAGCATGGTGACCCGGTTGTTGCCCATGGCGTTCCTCGACATCAGGGCCACCGTCTCGGGGTTCAGTATCTGGTTACCGTTGCCCTTGCCCCGGTTCAGCATCATGCGCACGAACTCGAGGTAGTCGCCCGCGGTCGAGTAGATCCCGCCGCCGCCCATCTCGAACTCCGGCTCCTGCGTCATCTCGAACTCGATCGGCGCCAACACGCCTTCGGGGCTGCGCTGGTGGACTTTCGCCAGGCGCGCGCGCATGTCTGGAGTGATCTTGAACCCGGTGCTGTCCATGCCGAGCGGCCCGAACAGATTTTCCTGGAAATATTCGCCGAGCCGCTGGCCGCTGACGGTTTCCACCATCTTGCCTGCGAAGTCGATGTTGATGCCGTATTCCCAGCGGTCGCCCGGATCGAACATCAGCGGCATCTTCAGCGAGTCGTTCTTGCAGGCGCCGATGCCGGGAAGATCCATGACCTTCTGGTATTGCTGGATGTCGGTGTTCCACAGCTCGTAGGCAAAGCCGGCGGTGTGGGTCAGCAAATGCCGCAAGGTAATCGGCCGCTTTGGCTTGCGCGTGATGGGCTTGCCGTTGCTGTCCCAGCCAGTCAGCACCCTGATCTCGTCGAGCGGCGGGTAGATCTTGGCGGCCGGCGTGTCGAGGCTGAGCTTGCCCTGCTCTACTTGCTGCATCGCGGCGGCGCCGGTCAGCGCCTTGGTCATCGAGGCGATCCAGACCACCGTGTCGAGCGACATCGCCGTGTCCTGATCGAGCGCGCGCTTGCCGAAGGCGCCTTCGTAGATCGTCCCGCCCGGCGTCGTCGCCATGGCGATGACGCCTGGGACGTCACCCGCGTCCACGCCGCCCTCCAACACTTCATCTGCACTTTGTTTGAGGTCTGGACCAGCAAGGGCGACCCGGCTTTGCTGGGCTGCGGCAGCCGCGACCAAGGCGGCGCCGGCCTTCAGAAATTCCCGACGATAGATAGCCATTGTTCCTCCGTTTTATTGTTGATGACTGAATTGGCGTTCGACGCACAGCGACGCACGCTGACTCTCAGCCTACTCCTTAATAAAAGTGGGGAGCGTCCCATCGGAGAATCAATGTAAGAGCGCCTTGCCCAGCTCTCAAAACTCCTCGTGTATGCCGTCGCCTTTCACGAGCAGGTGTTTGGCCTTGCCGTCAGAACTATGGTGAATGTGGGCAACAACCTGCTTGCACATGCGCTTCAAGTGTCCGGCGTCTTTGCTCGCAACCACCTCCTCCGGGAAGTCGAGCCTGTGAGTGCCATTCGGAAACCCAAGGTAGATTGTGTGGCGACCCTCGGCATGCTTGTACTCGACAGTCGCGCCGGGGATCGCGTTGCCCAGGGTCTTCATTAAAACCTCAATCTTCTCCTTCATGCGGTCTCCACTCCCTGGATCACGCGTCCTCCTGCTGTGGTTTGTGCGCGGCGATCAGTCTTTCCTGCAGTTGCGCAGGCGCGTTGGCGTAGTGGCTGAATTCCAAAGTGTAAGAGCCGTGCCCAGCGGTGAGCGACTTCAGCCGCGATGGAAAACTCTCCAATTCCGAAAGCGGCGCCAGCGCCGAAATCGACATCACGCCCGGCCGCGGCGAATCGGTGCTGCGCACCTGCGCGCGTCGTGAGCTGAGGTCTCCCGTAAGGTCGCCGATATGACTTTCCGGGGTCGTGATCTGGATGTTGACGATGGGTTCCAGCACCAGCGGGCGCGCCTTGGCCAGGGCATCGAGAAAAGCCTTGCGGCCCGCTGCGACGAAGGCGACCTCTTTCGAATCGACCGAGTGGCTCTTGCCATCGTATACGGTCACCCGCAGATCCTGAATCGGGTAGCCGGCAATGAAGCCCGACTCGAGCACCATGCGCACGCCCTTCTCTACCGCTGGAATGTAGACCGAGGGAATCACGCCGCCTTTGACTTCGTTTACAAACTCGAAACCCGCGCCGCGCGGCAGCGGCTGCACACGCAAAAACGCCTCGCCGAATTGTCCGGCTCCACCGGTCTGCTTCTTGTGCCGCGCATGCCCCTCGACTTTGGCGGTGATGGTCTCGCGAAACGCAATGCTGGGAGTCTTGGTATCGAGCTCCAGCTTGTGCTGCTCGACCATGCGTTCGAGCAGCGTTCGCAAGTGCATTTCTCCGAGCCCCCGGATCACCGTTTCGTTCGCCTGCGCGTTGTGCTCGACTCGAAAGCAGGGATCTTCGGCAGCGACCCGATGCAGCACATCGGATAATTTCTGCTCGTCGCTGCGCTTTTTGGGCAGAAGCGTCAGTCCAAATACCGATGTAGGCAGATCCAGCGGCCGTGCATGGATCCGGGCGTCCTCTGCCGCGTCATGCAGGATATGGTCGAAGCAGATCTCGTTCACCTTCGAGACCGCACAGATATCGCCTGGAACCGCTTCGTCGGTGGGGATCTGCCGCTTGCCGCGCAGGATCCACAGATGCCCCGGCTTGAACGGTTTCCTGCCGTCCCCGATGTACAGCAAAGCGTTGGGCGTCACCCTTCCCTGGTGGACGCGGAACACGGCGATGCGGCCCACGAATGGATCGATCTCGACCTTGAAGACGCGCGCGAGGACGTGTCTGCCCGGGTCTGGAACGGCGGTTATTTCCGTTGTCGTGCCGTCCTCGGCGGTGCTGATGTAGACGGGCGGGTTCCCCTCGGTGGGGTTGGGCAGGAGTTTCACGATCACATCGATCAGTTCGGCAACGCCGGCGCCGCTTTTGGCCGAGGTGAACAACACCGGAATCAGGCTGCCTTCGCGCAAGGCGCGCTCGAGCGGCTCGTGCAATTGCTCGGGAGCGATCTCACCCTGTTCCAGGTAAAGCGCCATCAGCTTTTCGTCCACTTCGACGACCTGGTCCACCAGTTGGCGGTGTGCGTGGTCGACCGAAGAGAAATCCGACTCGCCTTCCGGCATGAAGAAGCAGTCCGAAACGCGCGTACCCTTGCCTGCCGGAAGGTTGATCGGCAGGCATTGCTTGCCGAACGTCGCCTGAATGGTCTTGAGCAGCCCTTCGAGATCGACGTGCTCTGCATCGATCTTGTTGACGATGATGATGCGATCCAGTCCCTGGCGCGCCGCCCAGTGCATCATGCGCGTGGTCATCAGCTCGATTCCGTTCTGGGCATTGATGACGATTGCGGCAGTCTCCACTGCGGCAAGGGCCGGCAGCGCATGACCGAGGAAATCCGGATAGCCCGGCGTATCGAGCAAGTGGATGCGGGTGTCCTGTGCTTCGAAGCTCGCCACCGCCAGCTTCAGCGAATGATGGAGGCGCTTCTCGATCGGCAAATAGTCGCATGTGCTGCTGCCGTGCTCGCCGGCGCCTTCCGGCCCAGGTGCACCCGCTCGAGCGAGCAGCGCGTCCGCGAGCGCGGTCTTACCGCTGCCCGCCTGGCCAACCAGCGCCAGGGTCCGGATTTTCTTGATCGGGAATTTCGCCACTTGATCCTCCCAACATCAGCAGACCGTCCCGCCTGCGACGCAAGCCACTGGCGCTCGCGTCGCGAACGTTACGCGCGACCACGAGCATTTCTCCACGATGCATTCTCCCACTTACTTCTCAACACGAAGACACGAAGGAAGGCGAATGAATTCCGAACTCGACTTACGATATCGACATGGTTCCCAATACCCCCGATAACCTGCCGTCACCAAACTCCACATTATTGTCCCTTGTTTTTCTTCGTGTCTTCGTGCCTTCGCGGTGACACCTTCTTCAGAATTATCGAAGCGCGGCACCAGCCGAAAAAGCGACAGAACTACAACGAGCTCTCCACTACCCGCTCGCGACCCTGCTCACTCGAAGCATCGCCTCGGCCGAGTACGGCGTAGGTCACCACCGGCTCCGTGATGCCTTTGACCGGCACCGCCGGCATCGCCGCCAGCTCGAAGCGCGGATCCAGCTGTTCGCGCACCGATTCAGTAAGCAGAATGTCATGCCCGTGCTCACGCGTGAGCGTCTGGACGCGGGCCGCCATATTCAGCGTGGGCCCGACGACGGTATACTCGCGCCGGTCGCGGCTGCCGATCAAACCGGCGAGGCCGGGACCGCGATGAATGCCGACGCCGATTGAAATGCGCGGCAAGCCGGAATGCTCGAGTTCGGTGTTGTAGCGCGCAACGGCGGCGCGGATGGCGAGGCCCGCCTGCGCTGCGTCATTACATTGCCAGGGATTGGGCTCGAGGGCGCCGAAGAAGATGAGGATGCCGTCGCCGAGGAAGGTGCCGATACGGCCCCGATGCTCGGTGACACTGTCAGCTACGAGCTGGAAGTAGCCATTCAGGACTTCCGCCAGCGCCTGCGGATCGAGTTTCTCGGCCAGCGCTGTATAGCCCACCAGGTCCGTGAACATGGCGGTGAACACCTTGTGCTCGGCGATGCTTTCGGGCCCGTCGGTGAACAGGCGTTCGACTACTCCGGCTGGGGCCAGCAGCGCGCAGGATAGTTGCAGGCGCTGCAATTCCGCAGTGGATACCTCGATGCGCGCCCGCAATTCACGCAACCGGCGTTGTTGCCAGATGAACAGCGCCGCGGCAGCAGCCAGCCCGAGCATAACGATCGGATATGCGGCATTCACGGCTGCTGCGGAAGCGCCGCGCGAAGGCGGCACAAGGCATTCGCCATCGACACCACGCCGACCGCCTCGACGAACTGCGCGGCCGACAACTGGTTGCGCAATTCGCGGGCGCGACGCTGGAGCTGTATGGGCTCATACCAGATCGTGTCGCGGGCAAAGGCCAGCAAAGCACTTTCCATGTTGTTCACGCCCGGCCCGTCGAAGTGCGAGATGATTTGTTCCACATCCTCCGGCGTCAGTCCTTCCTGTCCAAGAACGATGGCGACTTCCGCACGGGAACGCTCGCAGCCCAGGCCGTAGCCGATGACTGCGAACATCAGCGCCTTGCAATGACGGCTCAGGATGGGCGAAGCCCACATTTCGTCGAGGGCGCGGGCCAGGACCGGGCCGATGGGCGAACCCTGGAATTGCAGCAGCAAATGCGCGAACGGACCGTCCGGTGGCGTTGGAAATGTCACCGGCTGCCCGCGCTTGCGCCCGCCGCGCATCACGCGGCCCACCAACGGCCGTAACAGCTGCATGAACCAGCGATCGGCAAGTTGTTCCCAGGATTGCGGTGGCAGCGCCGGAATGGTGGCAATGCGGTTGAAAAACGCGATCGTTGCGACCGTGAACGCTATTTCGCGAATCTCCGCATCGCTATAACCAGCCGCTCGCATTGGCTCGAGATCCTGCGAGGAGACCAGCGGGGTGGCGCGCGTCATGCGGCGCGCAAATTGAACTGCGGCGGCGGCCTTCGGCTCGACATCCCCGCGGGCCAGCCGTTGCTCCAGCTCCTGCATGCGCGGCTCGCTCATCCCCAGCATTCGCAATTGCAAGCGCGTCATCGAATAGCAGTACCGGCACGCGTTCTCCCGGCTCACCACAAGTTCCAGCAGGTCAAGCGTCGGAAAATCGAGATGCAGCAGCAGCTTGTTGTAAACCGACAACCGCACCGCTGCGCGCGGCAACCATGGGCAACTCAGGAAATAGCGTATCCAACCCGGCGCCGACCCAGTTTCCCGGCGCAGCGCCGCTTCGGCCTGCCGGTCCGGGGCGGGTTCGAGCAGGCAGTGGTCCCACGACACGTTTAGGAGCGGACTCGCCATCGCGTTACTTTACCGCTGGCCGCGGAGTTTTCCCAGACCCCGCCCCTGATCGGCGCTCATCTCAGAACCGCGTGGTCAGACCCAGCATCAGTTCGCCCTGCGTGACGGAATCGCCCTTGATCGAAACGACGCACCCGCCCGAGCAAAACACCCCGCCGCTGCTGTTGATGAGCGTGCCATAACCACGCGCTTCGACCCGCACCGCAAATGTATTGCCCAGTGGCCACTGGTAGCCGAGGCCCACGTTGATGGACGGATACAGCTCGCTCTTTAAGCCTTGCCCCGGATTGAACAACGTCGCGCCCAGGCCGCCCACTACGTATGCGCCTTTCACTTCGCCATCGAAGAAGAAGGTGCCGCCTATATGCAGATAGTAGATGTCCATCGGCAGTTTGTTGCTGCCGGCGAAGGGCGCGGTGTCCAGCTTCAGGTTTGTTTGTTGGCGGCTGAAGAAGATCTGGTACTGCCCGGAGGCGGTATATGGGAGATCCAGCGCGAGCGAAACCGCGCCATTGGATTCGAGCGACAGGCTTTGCCCCGTATTGGCGTCGGTGAAATGCCCGCCTCCCCGATAACCCCCATACACCGTCAAGGCATGGTTCTTTTCCTCGGGCTTTTCCTCGGCGGCGATTGCCGGCAGCGCCATCAACAAGGCGGTCGCGATGAGTATTTTGGTTAGCATGGTTTGGGTACTGCCGTGAATAGTGGATAGTGAATGGTAAATAGTGAATAGGGAACGGCAAGAACTTAGAGCGCTGGCTACGGTAAGGAGTTTGAATCATACGCGTGCGAGAGAGGCTTTCCAAAGTTTGACCGCGTTTCCTTCAGTTGCACTCATCGCGTTTCCTCGGCATTCTTGACGCCTTATCCCCTATGGTCGTATCCCGCAACGCGGGACACCCTTCACCCTTCCCTCTTCACCCTTCACTGCGGAGCACCATGGACTTTCGCCTGACACCCGAGCAAGAGCATCTGCGCGAAGCAGCGCGCAAATTCGCGCAGGCGGAATTGCCCGCGCTCGCAAAAGAGCTCGAAGAGAACAATGAACCAGTCCCCGCCGCGATGATGGCGCGCTACGCCGCGCTCGGCTATCTGGGTATCAACCTCCCGGAGCAATATGGCGGACACGGGCTTTCCCATCTCGACGCCGTCATCGTGCTCGAGGAATTCGCGAAAGTTTCTCCGGCCGTCGCCTTTCCAGTCTTCGAGTCGTGCTTCGGCCCCATCCTCGCCATTGCGCATTTCGCGCCGGAAGAGTTGCGCAAGCGGCTTATCCCGCGAGTCGTCGCCGGCCAAAGCATCGTAGCGGTCGCGATGTCGGAACCGGACGCCGGTTCCGCGCTGACGGACCTGCGCACGCGGGCGACGGTGCAAGGCCAGACCGTGCACCTCAACGGCGAGAAACGCTGGTGCTCGGGTGCGGGACATTCCGAAGGTTATCTGGTCTATTGCCGGATGTCCGATGATCCAGGCGCCGCTGGCGTCGGTGCTGTCTACGTCGAAAAGGGCACAAAGGGTTTCACCTTCGGCAAGCGCGAGCAACTCATGGGTTTTCGCGGCATTGCCTCAGCGGACATGTACTTCGACGACGTGCAGGTCCCGGCGGGCAACGTGGTCGTATCGGCCGGCGGCGGCTTTCGCAAGCTCATGGAGGCCTTCGACCTCGAACGCTGCGGCAATGCCACCATGAGCCTGGCGATCGCCCAGGGCGCGCTCGACTATGTGCTCGACTATGTGCAGCAGCGCAAGCAATTCGGCAAACCGATCGTCGACTTCCAGGCCGTGCAGTTGCGCCTCGCGGACATGGCGATGAAAGTGGAAGCTGCGCGCCTGCTCATCTACCAGGCGGTGTGGAGCGCCTCGGAAGGCCTGCCTTCCATCCGGCAAAGCTCGATCGCAAAATGCTTCGCCAATGAAATGGTGCGCGAAGTCACCGGCCACGCGTTGCAGATGATGGGCGCCTACGGCTACAGCAAGGCTTTCCCCATCGAGCAGCGCATGCGGGACGCCTGGGGCTGGGGCATTGCCGGCGGCGCGATCGATATCCAGAAGACGAATATCGCATCGGCCCTGATCGGCCGGCGGTTCGACCAGCGTCGCTGAGCTATGCCAGGCCTGAACCATAAGAGGGGACCTGCAGGTCGACGATCTCACCACGAAGACGCGAATACCACTCCCGTCTCGTCCTTTGCTCCTCTGAAAGGGTACTCCACGCTTACGCGAGGGTATTCGTGTCTTGGCGTCTTCGTGGTGACAAGGTCGGGTCATCCGATGAATGATGCTCCGGCCGACTGAGCTTCTTTCACATTTCCCTCGTTCCCCTTTCCCCTCCTCTCGTCACGCCGTCACGTCGTCACGGCTTTTACGCCACCACCTTTACCAGTTGCCCGGGCTTGACCTCGCCTCCGCCGTACACGCCGTTCAATAGGCGCAACTGCTGCTCGGCGTTAGTCGTCAACGGCGATTGCTTCGCCAGTTCCGCAAAACCGCCGCTCGGCAACGGCACCGTTTTTAGCTTCCATGCATGCGCCGCATTGCGGTCCTCCGCAGTCATGGCGCGGAACGAAGACTCGGCCTGTTGCATCTGGGGATACGCCCGCTGCAGCGACTGCTGATCCTTCGCGCCATAAATGAAGGCGAAGTTCGTATTCGAGGGGCCGGTCACCAGCGTCAGCTCTACCGCCTGCTGCTGGCCGTTCTGGTTCTGCACCGTACCGGAGAAATGCGTGGCCGGAAGACCGTTGTAAGTGCGGTGTTCCGTCTTGCCCGACGAAGGCTTGAGGGCATTGCGGATGATCTCCTCATGCGTGCTGCCAGCCTGGGGCGGCACTGACTTCACGATCAGCGCCGCATTACCCTCACCGTTCACCAGCACGAGCGCCTCGGCGGAGTTCTGGATTTTCCAGCCCGGCGGCACAGTCAGCGCGATGCCTAACGGCTCATGGTAGAAGTTGCGTCCGCGCGTCACGCCCTGCTCGGTACTTTCGCCAAATGCCACACCGTCCATCACCTGCAGGAAGCGGTCGCGACCTTCATCGGCGTAGCTCGCCTGGGGCTTGTACTGGTTGGCGATCTCCGTGATTTCGCGCAGGCGCTGCTCGTTGCTCGGGTGCGAGGCCAGCCAATCCGATCCGCCCTGCCGCGGCGTGCGCCCTTCGGCCTTCGCCTGGTCAGCAGCGAAGCGCTCCTGGCTCTCGAGCACTTTGATCACATCGACCATGTTGTGCGGATCGTAGTTGAGACGGGTGAGATATTCAGCGCCGAGTTTGTCCGCCTGCGATTCCTGACTGCGACTGTATTTCGCGACATAGCCGGCCGCCAGCCCCTGAGAAGCCTGCGATGCCGCGCTTGCGGCGCCGGGTACCCCCTGGCTTTCAAGGACCGCGCCAAGAATGGTCGCCGCGATCACGCCGATGCCTGCCCCTTGCTGGCGGGTCGCGCGTTGCGAACCGTGCCGCGCGGTGACGTGGCCGATCTCATGACCGATGACGCCAGCCAGGTCGGCTTCGCTGTCCATATAGGCCATGATGCCGCGCGTGACGTACACGTAGCCGCCAGGCAATGCGAAGGCATTCACGTCCGGCGTGTCGAGCACCGTGAAGTGCCAGTCGAGCTCCGGGCGGTGCGAGGCCTTGGCCAGGCGCTGGCCGACTTCGTTGACGTAGGCCTGCACTGCCGGATTCTTGTATTCGCCGAATTCAGCCAGGATCTGCGGATGCGCCTTGGCCCCTTCGGCCATCTCGCTTTTCTCGTCCATGACCGTGTGCTCTTTCTTGCCGGTGACGGGATTTTCGACGGTTGCACAACCCGGAACAAACACGATGGCGACGAGGCCAAGGGCAATCAGAAGTCGCATGGGAGTCTCCGTTGACGAGACTGGTTGGACAAGACTTCGCGGCCGATGGTTGCGGCATAGTCCTGACGGACTCCTCGCTTTCAAGCACACCGAAGATCCTTCGGACACTCCTTCCCCTTCACCGGGAAGGTTGAAATGAGGATGGGTGACTGCGCTTGCGCAACGCTATCTTTTCCCATCCCCACCCCAGCCCTCCCCTTGAAAGGGAGGGAGTGAACAGTGAACGGTGACGCGAAGCGGTGATCGGTAAAACACTGCGAACGCTCCTTCCCCTTCAAGGGGAAGGCGGGGATGGGGAAAGAGATGCGCTCGTTCGGCGGACGGTCCTTGTTTGAATCTGACTTCACTCAAACAAGTCTGTCCCTCTCTCGCTAGAACCTTTCCTTGACCAGGAAGCCGCGCGGGATGCTTTCCTCATGAAGCTTGTCGCGGAGTTTGGGCAGGGACAGCGCGCGGCCCGGCGGTTCGCGCTTGGGCAGTTTCTTGAGCAGATGGTTGATCAGGTTCAGGCGGCCGCGTTTCTGGTCGTTGAAATTGACCACGTACCACGGCGCGTAGTCAGCATGGGTCGCGCGCAGCATGACGTCGCGCTGCTTGCCGTAAGCGACGTATTGTTCGCGCATCTTGATGTCGATCGGCGACAGCTTCCATTGTTTGGCCGGATCGCTCGCGCGTTCGGCGAAGCGCTCCTCCTGCTCAGCCTGGTCGACGGTGAGCCAGTACTTGAGCAGGATCAGGCCGTCTTTGGTGATCAACCGCTCAAACACCGGGCAGTCTTTCAGGAACTGCTTGTGTTGGGCGGGGGTGCAGAAACCCATGACGGGTTCGACGCCGGCGCGGTTGTACCAACTGCGATCGAAAAGGACCAGTTCTCCGGCGCTGGGCAGATGGCTCGCGTAGCGCTCGAAGTACCACTGGCTGCGTTCGCGTTCGTCGGGCTTCGGGAGCGCCACGATGCGCACGTAGCGATTGTTGAGCGGCGCCTCGATAGCCTTGATCACGCCTCCCTTGCCAGCTGCATCGCGCCCTTCGAAGACCACGGCCACGCGCTGGTTGTTTGCGATGATCCAGTGCTGCAACTCGATCAGCTCGGCTTGCAGTCCTTCGAGGGCATCTTCGTATTTCTTGTTCTTGAGTGATTTCATCGGCATTCCTGCTGCGGTTCTGGGACGAACAGAAGGGATACTACACCAGGGCTTTTACGTTGATGATGTCACCACGAAGACGCGAAGACACGAAGAAGGGCAAAGGATGAGACCAATAGAAGTTCGTAGTGGTGACCGCCGGCGGATGTGATCCAATTGTCGTTCTTGTAGGGGGAAGACCAACCATGGGCGTTTCATCACCATTGCCACCTGAGATGGAGGAGCTGGCCAAAGTCCTGATCGATTCCGCTTTCAAGGTTCACCAGGCGCTTGGCCCCGGGTTGCTCGAATCCATCTATGAGGCTTGCTTGTGTATCGAATTGCGCAATCGTGGCATTGCTCACGAAGTCCAGGTTCCCGTCGACATCATCTATGCCGGAGAAAGAATTGATGCAGGTCTTCGCATCGACTTGCTGGTCGAACGAAGCATCATTCTGGAACTCAAGGCGGTGGATAGGCTGATGCCCATCCATCAAGCTCAATTGTTGACTTATCTGAAGCTGACAGACTTGCGACTGGGGTTGCTGATCAACTTCAACGTGGCCTTGTTTAAGGAAGGGGTGAAACGGATGATTCGTTGAGCCGTTCCCGCCGCCCCTTGCTCACTTACATTGAGATGAGTCTTTGTTGCTATTTCTCCCTTTTTTCGTTCTTCTTCGTGTCTTCGCGGTGAGAGCAATTGATTCATCTACCCCGATGCGCATACGTCGACTGTGACTTCTGTCCGTCTCATTCTTCGCCCTTCTAAAAGGGTACTCCACGCTTACGCGAGGGTATTCGTGTCTTCGCGTCTTCGTGGTGATAAACACT
>Ga0207689_10003254_pt1 | contig 14889 bp, 15 predicted proteins | sample KBSMisM52_FD_184312 | JGI IMG/M metagenome (GOLD analysis project Ga0207689, IMG submission 184312) | Miscanthus rhizosphere microbial communities from Kellogg Biological Station, Michigan, USA - KBS Miscanthus M5-2 (SPAdes) (version 2) | ecosystem: Host-associated > Plants > Roots >... | reverse complement strand
AGATGGTTCGCCCAAACCGTCATTCTGTCGCTGCGCTCGTCTCAGCCTTTCTGCTGAGCCTGTTCACGATCATTCCGGCCTCAGCCAACAGCACTGCCCAGGCGCTGCCCTTCTCGCAAGACTGGACGAACACGAGCCAGATCCATACCGCGGACGACTGGTCGACCGGCGGGCCTGCGCCAGGCACGCCCGGCGTCCAAGGGGTCATCGGTTTCCTCGGCCAGGACATCACGACTGCAACTGGAACGGATCCGCAGACCCTCCTCGGGGAAACTCCCCTTGCCACGCCGCCTGATGTCGACGTGATCCCGAACCAGACCAATACCGGCATCACGAACGGTGGGGTCGCGGAGTTCGAGATCTCGAATCCAGTGGTTGCGCTCCAGGGATCGGGTACTGCCGACGCTCCGTACCTCCTGATTCACCTCAACACGAGTGGCCGCTCGAACATCACGGTCTCGTACAACCTCCGCGATATCGATTCCGCGATTGATAACGCGGTTCAGCCGGTCGCCCTGCAGTTCCGCGTCGGCTCGACAGGGAACTTCACAAATGTCCCGGCTGGTTTCGTTTCCGCCGCGACGACCGGGGGGAGTAAACGTGAACCTTCGCACCGCGGGTAGTTCCACGGCCCGTTCGGCCGATATGCTCGACCGCCGGCGCCGCAGCCTCGCACCGCTCGTCATCGTCACCGTGGCGGCGCTGGTCTTCGCGATCCTCCTCATCCTGGTGCGCCTGCAGTGGGCTCCGCTGGAATCGGCCGACCACGGAGCCGCGGCCGATATCAACAGCCTGGTCGCGGGCAACGCCACGCTCGTAGCCGTGGTCAAGGCGATCACCTGGCTCGGCAGCAGCGGCGTGCTCTGGACCGTGATCGGGGCCGCGACGGTCATCCTCGCGCTCCGCAGGCGATGGCGGCTCGCCGCCTACCTGCTCGTCACCGGCGCGGGCGCGCTTATCCTGGATCCGATCCTCAAGTCACTCGTCGGCCGGCTGCGGCCTGTGGTGGCGCATCCGATCGCCCACGGCACCGGGGACAGCTTCCCCAGCGGGCACTCACTCGGCTCGATCGTCTGCTACGGAGCGATACTTCTTGTCTTCCTGCCCGCCGCCCGCGGCCGGTGGCGCCCCGCGTTCATCACCGTGATCGTCGCGCTTATCGCCCTGATCGGCATCAGCCGGATCCTGCTCGGCGTGCACTACCTCTCCGACGTCGTGGGCGCCTGGGCGGTCGGCGTCACCTGGCTCGGGATCACGACATTCGCGTTCGAACTGGCCCGGAGCGCGGCCGGGCGGCCGGTGACAGAACCGGTGAGTGAGGGACTGGAGCCCGAGGCCCGGGCCGATCTCAAGCCGGCCCGGCCCGAGGTCTCCGCCGGTTCCCCCGTCCGCCGCTACGGCAGCACCGCCGCCGCGGTCCTGGTGGCCTGGGTACTGATTGTCGGCATCATCGTCGGTATCGGCGAACTGGTCACCAAGGGCGGCAATGGCAACGTGCTCGGTGACCGGACGATCCCGCACTGGTTCGCCGCCCACCGCACACCGGGCTGGACGCACTGGAGCCTGATCTTCAGCACGCTCGGGGCGACCCAGGCGATCCTCATCCTCGCCCTCGCCACCTGTGTCGTCTTCCTGGCCGTCACCCGGCGCTGGCGGCCGGTCGTCTTCGTCGCCGCCATCATGTTCGGGGAACTTGCTGCGTTCCTCGTTGCTGCCGCTGTGGTCCAACGGCCTAGGCCGGATGTCACCCAGCTCGACCAGAACCTGCCCACCTCGGCGTACCCGTCCGGGCACGAGGCCGCCACGTGCTGCCTCTACATCGCCATCGCGATCCTGGTCATCGGTCACGCCCGCGGCTGGTGGCGATGGCTGTTCCTCATCCCCGCGATCGCCATGCCCGTTCTGGTCGCCCTCTCCCGCGTGTACCGGGGCGAGCACCACCCGACCGACCTGCTCGCCAGCCTGCTGTTTGCCGCGCTCTGGCTGACCGTCGCGACCCTGTTGATCAAGCCGAACTCTGCGAGGAAGGAGTGAGATGGCGCGCGCGATCTGGTCCGGGGTGCTGACGTTCGGCCTGGTGTCGGTTCCGGTGGAGCTGTATTCGGCGACCGAGGCGCACGGGCCGGTGTTTTCACCAGTTCGAGAAAGGCACCGCGGCCGTTCGGTGGCTGGCACCTAGCTCGCGAGTGCCAACAGCGTGGTTGATCGGGGTTATGCGGTTGATCGGGGGTATCCCCGTCCCCCAGATCAACCGCAGAGCCCGAATCCACCACGTTAATTCTTTACTGCCGAGGTGCTAGGGAACGAAGTGGCCAGTGGGGATATGAGTATCTCGACCATAGCGGCAGAGCAGGCCCGCAGGGCCGCCCCGCACGCGGAACACCAGGCCGCCTCCGCCGCTTCGTGACTGCTGAGGTTCTCTGTCTGGATGCGGATCTGCCACCATCGGGGTGGTGGAGATGATACTGCGGTTCGAGATCTTTCCGGATGATCTCGACGCCACCGTCGATTTCTATCTGCGCGTCCTGCGTTTCCGCCTGATCGCCGATCGGCGTGACGAGCCCAGCCCGTACGTCTCGCTGCAGCGGGGCAGTGTGCGCATCGGAGCCGCCAGGAGGGCGATGGTGCCGGATGCCCGCGCCGCGCGGCGGCCGCCTGCCGGGGTGGAGCTGGTGCTCGAAGTCGACGATGTCGTGGCCGAGCGCGATCAGATCGCAGCGGCGGGATGGCCGATCACCGAGGATCTGCGTGACCGCCCGTGGGGCCTGAGGGATTTCCGGGTTCTCGACCCGGCCGGGTACTACCTGCGGATCACGGACCGGGGGCCCCGGTAGCGCGCACGCAGACTACCGATCCCTGTCCATCGAACGGGCGCACCTCGATCGCGTGGTACGGGGCAGGTCAGGATGCCGCGGCCGAAGGCTCGTGATCGTTGCTGCGGTCCGCGGTGTCGAAGAGGACCTGCTGGAGTTCGCGTGGCAGGTCGCCGTTCCACGCCAGGGCGGCCGTGGCGGTCAGCGGGCGTCGTTCGATGCTGACCCGGGCCATGTCGTAGAGGTCGGCCATCGGCTGGCGCCGGATCGGCGTGATCTGAGCTTCGGCGGGGTGAAGCGGCCCCGTCAGTACCGCGATGGGGCGGCTGGCCGTCGCGGCGAAGGCGAGGGTCATCGGCAACGAGTGCCGGAAGGGAGGGTCGGTGAACTCGAACCGGGGCTGGGCGGTCCGCAGGACCGTCAGCCAGGCGTCGTAGGTGGCGGCGCTGGCGCGGCGTGGCCCGTGGATAACGCGCATCCGAGCCAGCTCATCAAGGCTGATGCTGCCGCGGTGACCGTTTCCGGCGGAAGAGGGGATCCACAGCTCGGGCTCGAATTCTCCCAGGCTCATGACCTCCAGGGGATCCGGCGAGGCGTCAAGGGCCGGGCTCAGCCAGCCCAGCCCGGCATCGGCGCGGCGCTGCCGGATGAGCGAGAATTCGGCGTCCAGCGGCGTCTCCATCCAGGTCACATCGGCGCCGGCGGCCGCGGCCACCGATTGCAGCCGGGAGGCGATCTCGACCGCCAGCCCTTCGGGCAGATACGGCGGCAGGACCACCCGCAGCCGGGGCCGTCCCAGGCCTGCGGCCTGCCTGCTTCGGCTCACTCCGTGATCGATCAGGGACATGACAGCCCGGGACTCCTCCAGCAGGACCTGGCCTGCGGCGGTAAGCCGGACGCCGTCGCGGCGGCGTTGCAGCAGCGGCGTGCCGACCATTTCCTCGAGCCGCCGGATCTGCTGGCTCAGCGTGGGCTGGGCGACGAAAATCTGCTCGGCGGCCTGGGTGAAGGTGCCGGCGTCGGCGACCGCTATCAGGTACCGCAGATGCCGTAGCTCCAGACCCAGATGCGCACCGCTTCGCGGGCCCGGCAGCTGATCCAGTACGGCCTCGTGCTTCATGTCTGCCTTCCTGGCCGCGGACAGCCGGGACCAATTCACGTGCATGTCTTGTTCATCCTCGCCTTGAGCGCTACCGGAGCCATCGGGCGCACGGCACGAACTCTCCGCGGACGGTCGTCTCACGCACACATTCCGGTACGCCTCGAAGCGTCGCCGTCCGGCTATTGGCGGATAAGACCGTCCATGATGCACTGACCGAGACGACCGAGTGCCGGGTTTGCGGGATGCCGGCGGCACCGAGGACCTAGCCTGGCGACTGTCACCGGGAACGCAGGGGAGGGAAGGGGCATGACTGTCACGCTGCCGGATGTCAGCGAGTTCCAGTCGCCGGCCAGCGGCAACGCCCCCAACTGGGCGGGGATCAAGTCCCAGAACGGCGGGGCGGCGATCATTCGAGTCGGATACGGGAATTCGCATCTTGACGGGATGCTCGTGTCGAACCGAGCGAGAATCAAGTCGCTCAAATTCGGGTTCTGTGGTTTGTATCAATACCTGCGAGCGAGTCAGGATGTACGCTCGCAGGCCAATGCTTTCATCAACTGGATTGGGCCGAACCTTAACGAGGGCGAGATTCCCATACTCGATCTGGAAGAGGGATCGGGAAACCAGCTGGGCCGGGCTAACCAGTGGTTCGGCATCATTGACGACGCGTACAACCTCGTGTCTTTGCCGCTCAGCCAGCGTTCATGGTTGTACAGCGGCCAGTCTTTCGCGGTCGACTCCGGGCTCGCGCCCATCTTCCACTCAGCCCGCCGTACCTGGATAGCGGCCTACCAGGCTTCCGAGGCCGGACTGCTGCCGCACACCTTGTGGCAGAGCACCAACGGCCAGACCGGTGCGAACCGGACGAACTGGAGCGGCTGCGGTTTCTGCGATACGTCTATCTACCATGGCACTCTCGCCAGCCTGTCAGATCTGGGCTGGCATCCCCCGTCTCAAAAGAGCCTGCTTCTCGCGGAGGAAGAAATGCAGATCCAGAACGACAAGAAGTACGGTGCCGTTGCCTTCGGCGGGGGTCAATTCAAGTGGATCTCCTTTTTCTGCGACCCCGGCGGCGAAGGCAAGACCCCGAACCGGCTGCGGGTGGCTCCGTACTCCAACGACTCCCACGGATTCGCCAATATCACGATCGTGACCATCGGCCCGGCTACCGAGAAGTTCACCGTCAACCTGCCGAAAGGCTGCAGCGGGATCTCGTTCCAGCGGCTGGACGACCCGAGCAACTGGGCAACGATCGCCTATAACCTGGGCACCTGATACGACCAGGGAACTCACCGAAGCCCGCTCCGGTTACAGACATAGAACCGGAACGATCCTGGGCCCGGCCGTCAGCGGGAGGTTGTGGCGTGACGCTGGTGCTGATCGGCCTGGTCGGCGGCATCATTACGGGCCTGTCCCCCTGTGTCCTGCCGGTGCTTCCCGTCGTCCTGCTCGGCGGCGGCAGCGCTGGGCCGGACACGGGGCCGGACGCCGAGTCGGCGCGACGGCGGCCCTATCTCGTCGTCCTCGGCCTGACGCTGAGCTTCGCGGTCTTTACCCTGTTCGGCAGCCTCATCCTGGCGAGCCTGCACCTGCCCGACGACGCCATCCGGTGGCTCGGCCTGGCCCTGCTGGTCCTGGTCGGTGTCGGGCTGCTGGTACCGCCGCTCGGTCACCTGATCGAGCGGCCCTTCTACCGCTTCCCTCAGCGCGCCCTCGGCACCGGACGCAACGGCTTCCTCCTCGGGATCGCCCTCGGCGCGGTCTTCGTGCCGTGCGCGGGACCGGTCCTCGCCGCCATCACCGTGGCCGGCGCGACCGGTCACATCGGCCTGCGCACGGTCGGCCTGACCCTGGGCTTCGCCGTCGGCACCGCGATCCCGCTGCTCGCCTTCGCGCTGGCGGGCCGCGGCCTGACCCAGCGGCTCGGGGCCTTCCGGCGTCACCAGGGGGCCTTCCGCGCGGTCAGCGGTGCCGTCGTCATCGTCCTGGCCGTCGCGCTGACGTTCAACCTCTCCGACATCATCCAGCGCGATATCCCGAACTACTTCGAAGCCGTGGGCAACTCCCTGGAGAAGGGGGCCAAGGCGGCGCCCCAGGGCGGCGGCAGCGTATCGCTGCAGGCCTGCCAGACGGCGGCCTTGTACGGCGGCTCCGGTCTCGAGAAGTGCGGCCCCGCGCCCGCGTTCAGCGGCATTCAGCAGTGGCTGAACACCCCCGGCGGCCAGCCGGTGAGCCTGGCCTCGCTCAAGGGCAAGGTCGTCCTGGTCGACTTCTGGGCCTACTCCTGCATCAACTGCCAGCGGGAGCTCCCGCACGTCGAGGCGTGGGACAAGGCCTACGCCTCCGACGGGCTCGAGGTCGTCGGCGTGCACACGCCCGAGTACGCCTTCGAGCACGTGCCGTCCAACGTCGCCGCCGGCGTGCGCAGGCTCAGCCTGACCTTCCCGGTCGCGCTCGACAACTCCTACGGCACGTGGAACGCCTACGACAACCAGTCCTGGCCGGCCTCGTACCTGATCGACGCTAGCGGCCAGATCCGGCACGTCTCCATCGGAGAAGGCGACTACAGCGGCGAGGAGCAGCTCATCCGCCAGCTGCTGAGCGCGGCGCACCCCGGGATCGCCCTGCCGCGGGCGACCGACGTCCCCGACACCACCCCTGACGACTCCGCGCAGACACCGGAGACCTATCTCGGCGCCGAACGCCAGCAGGGGTACCACGGCAGCACCCCCTACGCGACCGGCCAGTTCACGGCGCCCGCCACCCTCCCCGCGAACTCCTTCGCCCTCGCCGGCGCCTGGACCATCGGCCAGGAGTCGATCACCGCAGGCCAGGGCGCCGGGATCACGCTCGCCTTCCACGCCTCGAAGGTCTACCTCGACGTCGGAGGCACCGGCACGCTCACCGTCTCGGCCGGCGGCACGAGCAAGGTCATCCGCGTCTCCGGCGCCCCTGACATCTACACTGTCGCCACCAAGCAGCCCGCGGGGGACGGCACCGTGACCATCAGGCTCTCACCGGGGCTTCAGGCCTACTCGTTCACCTTCGGCTGACCAGCGGCCTCAGGAGGACCCGATGGATCACGAAACCGTGGTGGCTTACCTGGACCGCGTCGGCGTCGCAACGCCAGCCGCCGGTGACGCGGCAGGCCTGCGCACGCTGCACCGGGCGCACCAGCTGACCGTGCCGTTCGAGAACCTGAGCATTCACCTGGCCGAACCAATCTCGCTGGACGAGCCCGACCTGATCGACAAGATCGTGCGCCGCCGCCGCGGCGGCTTCTGCTACGAGCTCAACGGGGCCTTCGCGCTGCTGCTCGAGGCGCTCGGCGCTCAGGTCAGCCGGGTCGGCGCCCGGGTACACGGGGAAGCCGGCCTCAGCCCGCCCCTCGACCACCTGGCGCTCATCGTGCGTCCCGCCGACGGCACCGGTCCCTGGCTCGCCGACGTGGGCTTCGGCAGCCACAGCGATTACCCGCTGCTGCTGGAGGCACGGGATGACCAGGACGATCCGGCCGGCCGGTTCCGGCTCGCCGACGCCAGCGATGCAGACATCGACGTCCTGAAGGACGGCAAGCCCCAGTACCGTATCGAAACGCGCGAACGGTCGCTCGCGGACTGCGTCCCGACGTGCTGGTGGCAGCAGACCTCGCCGCTGTCGCACTTCACCCAGAGCACGATCTGCTCCAGGCTGACTCCGGACGGCCGGGTGTCCATCAGCGGCCGGATGCTCATCCAGACCCGGCACGGGACCCGGACCGAACAGCAGCTGGATACCGACGACGCGCTGCTGGCGGCGTACCGGGACTACTTCGGTATCGCGCTGAGCCGGGTGCCGGATGACCCGGCGGGATGAGCGGGCACCCGGACCGTTCGGTCCAAAAGATCTTTCGCCGAACGGGCCGGGTATCACGCCCCGGGCCCGGGCTAGGAGCGGATAACGCCTGGCGTTCCCCGCTGAGCAGCTCGCGAGCGCGGTGCGCGTCGAGGCGGTCGACCTCGTCGACGACGGTCACGGCCGCGAGGGCGGCGTCGTCGGCGGTGGCGAGCAGGTGCCGCGCCGTCGCGAGCTGGCCCCGTCGCGCTACCCGGAGGGCCAGGGCGTCGAGCATGACGACCTCGGCCTCGCGATCGCCGGCCAGGCGGGCCTGGTCAACGATGGCTTCGAGGTCGGCATCGTCGCCGTCCGACGTGGCGGCGAGCAGCGCCCGGGTCAGCAGGGCGCCGTCCCCGCCGCCAGCGGTGCGGTACCAGTCGTCGCACTGGTGCAGGAGAGCCTGCGCGGCGTCGCGCTGCCCGGCCGCCCGCATGACCCGTGCGAGGTTGATACGTGCGGTCGCGGCCATGCGGGGGTCGCTGCCCCTGATGGCCGCCTGGATCGCGAGGGTCAGGGTCTGTTCGGCGGCCTGAAGCTGGCCGGCCTGATGCCGGACCCGGCCGAGGCGGGTCAGGTGGTAGGCGGCCTGGCCGAGAAAGCCCAGGCGTTCGGACGCCGCGGCGGCATGCTCGAGATAGCGGCTGGCATCGTCGAACCGGTGGGCGGCCTGGGCGATCCCCCCCAGTATCGCTTCGGCGTGGACCAGGCCCCAGGAGTCGCCGATAGGCGTGAGCAGGCCGACAGCCTCGTCGGCGGCCGCGGCGGCGGTCGCGATCTCGCCGAGCATCATCGACCCGGCCGCACCGAGCAGCAGGCCGGCGGCGCGTTCCCAGGCCAGGCCGCGTTGCCGCGCCGCGTCCGCGCTCTGGAAGGCCAGCTCGGCGGCGTCGTCCGGGCGGGCCTGCTGGAGCCGCAGGAAGGCCAGGTGCCGCTGCGCGTCGGCTCGCAGCTGATCGTCATTCAGCGCGATCGCTTCGCCGAGCGCGCGGTCGAGATCGTCCTCGGCTCGCGCGACGTTGCCTGCGGAGGCTTCCAGCCATCCGGCCAGCAGCAGGGACGTCACGCGATCGCGTGGTCCGGCTCCGGCATGACGCTCGGCGGCTTCGAGCGCGGAACGGACGCGGTGCGCCCCGGCGATCCCGTCTCCCAGCACGACCCATGCCCAGCCGAAACCGTTGGCGATCCTGACCCCCAGCAGCGGGTCGTGGCGGGCGCACCAGGCGAGGGCGGCGTCGATGTTGGACCGCTCGTCGTGGACGAAGGCCAGCCACCGTGGCTGCGCCGGGCCGCGGATCGTGGCGGCCGCGTCCTGCGCCGCGCGGCCGAACCAGTGCGCGTGCGCGGCGAGAGCGTCATCGGCCGAACCCGCCTCGCGCAGCCGGCCGGCCGCGAAGGCCCGGATGGAATCGAGCAGGTGGTAGCGCGAGGAACCGCCGGCCGTGACGGTGAGCGTGACGAGAGACCGGTCGGCTAGCCGGCTGATGACGTCGACCGCCGAGGACGGCGGGACACCGAGGACCGCCAGCACGCTCTCCGCCGCGGGCAGCGGCGCCCCGCCGACGAAGCACGACAGGGCCTGAAGTCCTCGCTGGTCGTCGGGGAACAGCAGCTCATAGCTCCAGGCAATGGCCGCGGCCAGGACGCGGCGCCGCTCCGGGCTCCGGCTCGTCGGGTCCCGCAGCAGGGCGAACCGGTCGTCCAGCCGGCGGGCTATCTCCCGCACCGAGAGCGATCTGACCCGGGCCGCCGCCAGCTCGATCGCCAGCGGCAGCCCGTCCAGGGCCTGGCAGAGCTGCTCGACGACCGGCGCGGTGTCGTCGTCGAGCACGAACTGCCTGCGGATCTCGGCGGCACGGTAGGTGAACAGCTGCACCGACTCGGTGATCGGCAGCGGCTCGAGCGGATACACGCTCTCACCGTCCAGCCCGAGCGGGAGCTGGCTCGTGGCGAGCACCGTGAGCCGCGGTGCGGCGTCGAGGAGCAGGCTGGCCAGATCGGCGGCCGGGCCGACCACGTGCTCGCAGTTGTCCAGGACCAGGAGGCACTCGGTGCCGGCGAGACGCTCGAGCAGCATGCGCTCGCCCGGCAGGTGCATCGTCTCCGCGACGGCCTGCCGGAGGTTCGTGGTGGCATCGGCGGCATCCAGCCGTATCAGCCAGGCGCCGTCCGATGCGGCGGCCTGGCGGGCCAGCTCGATCGCCAGCCGCGTCTTGCCGACCCCGGCCGGCCCGGTCAGTGTCACCAGGGCGTTCTGCTCGAGCTGCGCGGTGAGCACGTCGAGATCCGCGGTCCGGCCGATGAGCGGTGACGAGAGCCGGGGCAGGTTGCCGGCGGGCGGCTGGGTGCCGGCGGGCGGGCGGGCCGGGGCAGCCGCGGACCATGGGGTCTGCTGCAGGACGCTCGCCTCCAGCGCCTGCAGTTCCCGGCCCGGGTCGAGCCCGAGCTCCTCGGCCAGGATGTCCCGGACCCGGCCGTACGCGGCCAGCGCGTCGGCCTGGCGGCCGCTTCGGTACAGCGCGGTGATCAGCGTGTGCCAGAGGCCCTCGCGCAGCGGATGCAGCTGGACGAGCGCTTCGAGCTGCCCGGTCACGTCGCCGCCGGCCCCCAGCTCGACCCGGGCCGCGAAGTGGTCCTCGAGCAGCCCGAGGCGGATCTCTTCCAGGCGGGCCCGGTGCGGTTGCAGCCAGGGACCGTCACCGGCGTCGACCAGCACGTCGCCGCGGAAGAGCGCGAGCGCCTCCCCGGACAACTCGGCGGCGCCGGCCAGATCGCCGCCTTGCCGCAGGTCGCTTGCTGTGGTGGCGAGGGTGACGACCCGCAGTGCGTCGACCCGGCCAGGCTCGACGTCCAGGGCGTATCCGCCGGGCCCGCTGGTGATCACACCGGGAACTCCGAGGGCCCGGCGCAGCTGGGACACCTTCGACTGCAGCGTGTTCCGGCCCGTTGTGGCCGCGACGTCGGCCCACAGGTCGTCGATGAGCCGGTCAGGCCGGACCGGGGCGCCCGCGTCGATCGCGAGCCGGACCAGCACTTCCGTCGTCTTTCCCGACGGCAGCGGCAGCACAGCACCGTCGCGGCGGACCTCGACCGGGCCGAGCACCGCGATACTGAGCATCCTCGCAGTCTAAGACGGCGGCCGGTCGTCAGTTCGGCGTCAGACCAGCGTCAGCGCCTGCGCCGATGCTGACAGACATGCCCGATAAGACCGAGACGCTGCTCCGCCGGCTGATCAGCGGCGACCAGGCCGCTGTCGCTGCCGTCCTGGCCGGCGCGCGCAGCAGCGAGGCACCGGCCTTGCTCGTGGCCGCCGCGCTGATCTCCGGCGACAGCGACGGACTGCTGCTGGCGCGCGCGACGACGCACGCGGCCACGACGCGTGACCGGCAGCTCGTCGCCGTCGCAGCCGCGGACCTCAACGGCGACCATGACCTGTTCGACGCCCTGATTCGCGACCACCTCGCCGATCACCCCGACAACGTGCTCGCGGCCTGGATCGCCACCAGACATACCCAGCGTCACACCTCTCTCCCTCACTAGGAGCCGTCATGCACACCCTCGAAACGACCCGCCAGGCGCCGGCCCGCCGTTCCTGGCGGCGCGCCGCCGCCCGCTGGATCGTCACCTTCGCCGGCTTCCCGGCCGGCGGATTCACCGCCATGCTGCTCGTCGGCCACGTCGACACCGTCGTCACCGCACTGGCCGGCGGCCTGATCACCGGAACGATCCTCGGTGCCGTCCAGGCCTGGGGCCTGGGCCGGTCCGGCCCGGGCGCTATCCGCTGGGTCGCCGCGACCGCCATCGGCCTGACGATCGGCCTCGGCATCGGCGCCACCAGCGTCGGTTTCCGCACCACCCTGGCCGCGCTCGTGGTGCAGGGAGCGGTATGCGGGCTGGCGGTCGGCACGGCCCAGGCGCTCGCACTGCGCCGCAGCCTCGGTCCGATCTCGTTCGCCTGGCCCGCGGCCCTGGCCGCCATCTGGGCCCTCGGCTGGGCCGTCACCTACGCCGCGGGCATCGCCGTCAACGACCAGTTCACCGTCTTCGGCAGCAGCGGAGCGGTGGTCGTCACCGCCCTGACCGTCGTTCTCCCCGTCCTGCTCAACGCCAAGCAAGGGGAACAGTCATGAGCCGTCACGTCGTCTTCGGCACCGGACAGATCGGCCGCCTGGTGGCCGAGAGGCTCGTCAGCCTGGGCGCCGACGTGACCCCGGTGAACCGTTCCGGCCGCGGCGCCGTCAACGGCGCGCAGGTAGTCGCCGGCGACGCCACGGATCCGATGTTCACGGCACGGGTTTGCGCCAACGCGGACGCGGTTTATTTCTGCCTCAACCCCCCGCGCTACGACAACTGGACCCGGGATTTCCCGCCGCTGCAGCACGGAGTCCTCGCCGGCGCCGAAGCCGCGGGCGCGCGCCTCGTCGTCCTGGACAATCTCTACGCCTACGGCCCTACCGGCGGCCGCGACCTGGTCGAATCCCTGCCCGCCAACCCGGCATCGGCCAAGGCCGCCACCCGGGCGGCGATGACCGCCGACCTGCTGGCCGCACACCAGGCGGGCCGGGTCGAGGTAGCCATCGGCCGCGCGTCGGACTTCTTCGGGCCCGGCGTCACCCAGTCCGCGCTCGGGGGAACCGTGTTCGGCACCGCCGTGAGCGGCCGGACCGCCCAGGTTATGGGCCACCCGGACCTGGAGCACAGCTACTCCTACGCCCCCGATGTCGCGGCCGCCCTCGTCACCCTGGGGACGGCGGCGGGCGCCACCGGGCGCGTGTGGCACCTCCCGGTCGCCGCGGCCCGCACGACACGCGACATCGTCGGCCAGGTCTACGCCCTCGCCGGGCGCCGACCCCGGATCCTCGCGGCCGGCCGGACCACGCTGCGGCTCATCGGCATCGTCAACCCGGCGATGCGCGAGTACCTGCACACCCTCTACCAGTTCAGCGAGCGCTGGGTCGTCGACGACACCGCATTCCGTACCGCGTTCGGCGCCCTCGCGACGCCGCTCGACGACGCCCTGGCCACCACCACCGCGTGGTACCGCGACGCGGGGTCCGCTACCCGCGCTGCCGCCTCCCGTGAGCCGAACCCGTCGTCAGCCGCCTGAGTCGAAAGGAACCCTTCTGATGAACACGATCGCGACCCGCCGGCTCACCGCCGCGACCATGGCCAGCGCCGCCATCCTGGCCGGCGCCGGATTCACCGCCCTCGGATCGATCTTCAACTACCCGAAGATCCTGCAGTCCCCCGCGGCGGGCATCCTGGCGGCCTACCGCCAGCACGGCACCGCGATCTCGACCTGGTTTCTCGTGCTCGTGCTGAGCGCCGCCCTGCTCGGGCCGGCCGGGGTCGGCCTCGGCCGGCTGGCCGGCGGCCGGACCGGGAAGTGGATCGCGGCCACCGGCATCGCCGCGGCACTGGTACAGGTCACCGGCCTGTCGAGGTGGGTGCTGTTCGTTCCGGGCCTCAGCGACGACGCTCTCATCCCGGCGCATAGGCAGGACGCCTACCACCGGTTTCAGCTGCTGCACACCTGGCTGGGCACCGTCATCGGCGAGACCATCGGATACGCCCTGACCGCCGTGTTCACCGTTCTCGTGGTTCGGGCCGTCACCCGGGCAAGCGCTCCGCGCTGGATGGCCTACCTCGGCTACGCGGCGGCGGCGCTCATCGCCACCGGCGTGGTCGTTCCGCTCGGGCTGGACATCGCGCGCCTCACGAACTTCGCCGGCTATGTGAGCTGGTGCGCATGGCTGGTGGCCATGGCCATCGTGCTATGGCGCACCAAGCCGCACGCCGACGGCGCCGCCTCGCCGACGGCGACGACCCGTCACCGGAATCCCGCGCACTCCTGACCTCCGCTGGACGCAGGCGTGGCACTAGAGCGCGATTATCTACTACCGGTGTATGATGTGGTGTATGAAGCGGACCAATATCTATCTCGCCGAAGGCCAGGCTGACGCGCTGGATCGGGTGGCGCAGGCAGCGGGTGTCTCCCGGGCTGAACTGATCCGTGAACTGATCGACCGCGCGATCGGCGGGCACCCCGGCGCGGATCTCGTCGCCGACCTCGCTGCCATTGACGGATCCTTCGGGATCCTGGCCGGGGAGGACGCATTCGCCCGGGAGGCAGACGAGCGCATGAGCTACCTGGAACGACTGGCCGACGCGTGATCCTGGTCGACAGCGATGTGCTGATCGAGCATCTGCGCGGCAACACGGCCGCGCGGGACTGGCTGGTGCACGCCCGGCAGTCCTCCGGCCCGCTGGCCATCAGCGTCGTAAGCCTGACCGAGATCGCCGGGGGGATGCGCTCGCCGGAGCGCCGTGAAGTCATCCGCCTGCTCGGCAGCATGCAACGGTTCGAGGTCAGCGGACAGGTGGCTTGGCGGGCAGCGACGCTCATGCGCGACTACCGCCGGTCCCATACCGGGATCGGCCTCGGTGACTACCTGATTGCCGCGACCGCACTCACCGAGGGACTGGAGCTCGCCACACTGAATATCCGTCACTATCCCATGTTCGACGGACTTGCCCGCCCCTTCCCGACCTGAAACGGCCAGCGGTTGTAGCTCGCTACCAGGGTGCCCTCGGTGGTGGCCAGCGGCACGTAGAACGTGCCGCGGGCGTGCTCGCCGTCCACGAGCAGCGGTCCCGCGATCCCGACCGGCACCTGGGCGATGCCGATGAAGTTCTCGATGTTCCCGTCGAGCACGGCCGGGTCGAAGGAGTAGCGGCCGAGATGCTCTGGGGCGGCACCGGTGGTCTCGGTGAGGAACGCCAGCCTGCGCCGCGCGGCGGCGGCAGTGTAGTCGTCGTCCTGCCGCGGGATCTCACGGCGCGGCGGAGGCGCCGGAGCCAGGCCCGGCGCCGCCGCGACAGGCGCGGTCATGATGCCGTTCCCGCCCGCGCCAGTTCGTCCTTCAAGACCTTGCCGAGGACGTTCTTCGGCAGCTCGGAGCGGAACTGGTAGATCCGCGGGCACTTGTAGGCGGCCAGCCGTGCCCGGCACCAGGAGACCAGCTCGTGTTCGCGCAGTTCCACCGTGCCTCGGACGATGACTACGGCCATGACTTCCTCGCCGAGCCGCTCGTCAGGCAC
>Ga0207689_10003252_pt1 | contig 14893 bp, 9 predicted proteins | sample KBSMisM52_FD_184312 | JGI IMG/M metagenome (GOLD analysis project Ga0207689, IMG submission 184312) | Miscanthus rhizosphere microbial communities from Kellogg Biological Station, Michigan, USA - KBS Miscanthus M5-2 (SPAdes) (version 2) | ecosystem: Host-associated > Plants > Roots > Rhizosphere... | reverse complement strand
GGATCAGCATCTTCGACTGCGCCCACCGATGATGGACGTGCATCGAGGCCGCGCTCTGCGAGCCGGCTTCCTTGCCTTCATCCTCGAGCGTCTTGATCGCGGCTTCGTTCTTGAAGAGAAGCGCCTCGTTCTGCGTGGCGCCCGCCATGTAGCCGTAGAGCGCGCCGATCGTCGCGAAGATCGCGGTCATCATCGCGATGCGGCCGGCGAGCGGATCGCCCGAATGGGCGGCGTGCTCGATCTCGTGGTCGTGCGGACCGTGGACGTGAAAATGACCCTCCGACATGCCGATCTCCTCGCGCTGATCAGGAGTGGGTCGCGCTCGCCGTTGCGCGCTCGTAAGTGACGTACGCGTAGGCGAAGCCGTCCGGCGCGCTCGCCGGATGACTCTCGCGCGAGGTCTCGCGCCAGTCGTCGCGCGCGAACGGAGGAAACCGTGCATCGCCGTCGAAATCGCGCGCGATCTCCGTCAGGTGGAGTGTGGTCGCGAACGGCAGCGCCTCGCGATAGAGCTCGCCACCGCCGATGCAGAACGCGGGCTCCGGCAGCCGAACGAGGGCGAGCGCCGAAGCGAACGAGTGCGCGACCGCAGCACCAGGTGCCGCGAAGGCGCGCTGTCGCGTGACGACGATGTTCTGCCGCGCGGGCAGCGCGCGCGGCAACGACTCCCACGTCTTGCGTCCCATGATGACGGCATGGCCCGTCGTCAGCGCGCGAAAGCGCTTGAGATCGTCGGGAAGGCGCCACGGCAGCCTGTTGTCGGCGCCGATGACGCCATTGGCCGCAACCGCGGCAATCAATGCGACTTCGGGTGTTGGGAGAGCGGCGGGCAGGGTGGTTTTCACTCGCGTATTTTGGACAATCGTCGCCGGTGCCGACCGGCGGGGTGTCATAATTGCCGCAGATTATAAGCGGCCACGCCCGTGTATTACCCCCGCTCCTTCCTCAAGTTCATCCTGCTCGGCTTCTTGCTGGTGAGCCTGCCGCTGCTCTATGCGTTGGGCGAGCTCATCCTTTCGCTCGACCAGCTCCAGACGCAAGGCCGCGAAGCGGTGCAGCAGGCGGCCCAGGCCGGGCGAGCGAGCCGGCAGCTCTTCGAGCAGGCGGGAATGCTCGAGCGCATCGTGCGCCAGCATCTCATTCTCGACGACAGTGCGTTGCTCGACGATTACGATCGCGTGCGGCAGGAGTTCCGGACGACCGCCACGCAGCTCGCCTTGCTCCCGCTCGGCGCCGAGCCGCTCGCGGGACTCGATGCGCTGACCGACAGCGAGAGCCGTCTCCACAAGCTCCTGACGATGCCCCAGCGATCGGCGGACACGCAGACGCAGCTCGCCGACGGCTACGCGCGCCTTGCCGATCGGACGCAGACGATGCTCGCTGCGTCGAACCAGTTGACCGAGAGCGCGATCGAGCGGCTGCAGGAAATCGCGACGCAGGGGCGGCAGAAGTGGCTATACCTGGCACTCGCGACTGCGGCGATCGCGCTTGCGCTGGCGATTCTTTTTGCCGTGCTGATCGCGCGCCCGATTCGGCAGGTCGACCAGGCGATCCGCCGGATGGGCACGGCCGACTTCACGCACCCGATCGAAGTCAACGGACCGGAGGACCTGCGCTACCTCGGGCAGCGGCTCGAATGGCTGCGTTCGCGCTTGTCCGATCTCGAGGAGCAGCAGAACCGGTTCCTGCGGCACGTTTCGCACGAGTTGAAGACGCCGCTCACCGCGGTGCGCGAAGGCGCGGAGCTGCTGCGCGACAACGTTGGCGGCAAGCTGTCGCCGGAACAGCGCGAGATCGTGCGCATCGTCCGCCAGAACACGTTGTCCCTGCAGAAACTGATCGAGGATCTCCTCTCCTACCACCAGACGCGCGCGATGGAGCCGCAGGCGGAGGGACCCGTTTCGATGCAGGATGTCGTGCAGCGCGTGCTGAGCGAGCACAAGCTGGCGGCGTTTGCACGGATGGTCACCTTCGACCAGCACTTGGCACCGGCGCAAGTCATCGGCGATTCCGACAAGGTGCGCACGATCGTCGACAACCTCGTGTCGAATGCGATCAAGTATTCGCCGCGCTCGGCGTCGATCACGGTGACGCTCGCGACGGAGCAGGGGTTCGCCGTGCTCGACGTCGTCGATCGCGGTCCCGGCATCGACCCCGTCGAGCGCGAGCGCATCTTCGATTCGTTCTACCAGGGACGGCCTCCCGTCGATGGCCGCGTCAAGGGCTCAGGGCTGGGCCTCGCCATCGCTCGCGAGTATGCGTTGGCGCACGGCGGCCGAATCGAGGTCCTCGATCGCGCCGATCGCGAGCACGGCGCCCACTTTCGACTCCAGTTGCCGTTGGCCACCGCCGACACCGGAGCGCAAACGCGGCCTGGAGCGGACGCGGCGCGGATCAGAATGGCGGGGGGCGGATGAGTTCGCGAGTCGGGTTCGCGCTCGCCTCCGTCGTCGTCGGGATCGTCACCGGGTGCGCGACACCGCCGCCGCCCGCGCCTGTCGTCGCGGCGCCTGTAGAGCGACCGGCGCCTGCCGCCCCGGCGGCGTCGCCAACGCCGCAGCCCACGGTCGAGCCTCCACCGACGCAAACAGTCATGCCGGCGGCCGTCCCGGAGACATCTCCCCCGGTAGTCTCGCCACCTCCCTCGACTCCGCCGCTCGAGCCCCTGACCGAGCCGCCGATGACGCCCGCGACGACGGAGCCGACCGAGGAGCAGCAACTCGCGAGCGTGCTCGTCGACCTGCAGCGGTACGGGGCAATGACGCCGGAAGAGCTCCGGCGCGAGCAGAACACCGTCACCCAGCTGCTGGCGCGCCAGCGCACGGACTTCAACCGCATCCGGCTTGCGATCCTGCTCACGCTTGCGAAGACGCCGCAGGATGATCAGCGCGCGGTGCAGCTCCTGGACAGCGTCGCGAAGAGCAACCCCGGCTCGCCCGCCGCGAAGCAACTCGCCGCCGTCGTCCAGGTCCAAGTCGCCGAACGGATGCGCGCGGTTCGCGACGAGCAGCAGAAGGCCGACGCGGCGGTGAAGAAGCTCGAAGCCCTCCGAAACATGGAGCGCGATCTCCTGCGCGATCGCATTCGGAGCGGCGGTGGTGGAGGAGGCGGCGGTGGCTCGAGCGGCGGCGGTGGTGGCGGCGGTGGAGGCGGCGGTTGAGGGCGCAATGATGACGACGACAACGACACGCCCCGGAGACATTCTGCTCGTCGACGACGACCCGGATCTCTTGAAGCTCATCAGCCTGCGCCTGTCGTCGGCGGGGCATCGCGTCCGCACCGCCGACAGCGGCGAATCCGCGCTTGCGTCGCTGGCCGTGGCGCGCCCTGGGGTCGTCATTTCCGATCTCAGGATGCCGGGCATCGACGGCCTGCAGCTTTTCGAAGCGATTCATAGAGAGCATCCGGCGCTGCCCGTGATCATTCTGACGGCCCACGGCACTATCCCCGACGCCGTGGCGGCCACGCAGCGGGGCGTCTTCGGCTTCCTGACCAAGCCGTTCGACAGCCAGGAGCTCCTGCAGAAGGTCGCCGCCGCCCTTCGCGTCGCCGGCGATTCGTCCAGCGAAAACCAGGAGATGACCGGCGAGTGGCGCGCGGGCATCATCACGCGCAGCCCGCGGATGGAAGACCTGCTGCGGCAGGCGCGGCTCGTCGCCGACTCGGACGCGAGCGTGCTGATCTACGGGGACTCGGGCACCGGCAAGGAGCTCCTCGCCCGGGCGATCCACCGGGCAAGCCCGCGGCGCGACAAGCCGTTCGTCGCGGTGAACTGCGGAGCGATCCCCGAACCCCTGCTCGAGTCCGAGCTCTTCGGTCACGCCCGCGGCGCGTTCTCCGGCGCGGTCCAGGCCCACAAGGGGCTGTTCCAGGCTGCGGACGGCGGAACGATCTTCCTGGACGAAATCGGCGACATGCCGCTCGCGCTGCAGGTGAAGCTCCTGCGGGTGCTGCAGGAAGGCGAAGTGCGGCCCGTGGGGGCGACGCAGCCGATTCCCGTCGACGTGCGCGTCGTATCGGCGACGCATCGCGACCTCGACGCGCAAAAGGCGTCCGGCCACTTTCGCGAAGACCTCTACTACCGGCTCAATGTGGTGTCGCTCAAGTTGCCGGCGCTCGCCGATCGCCGCGAGGACATTCCGCTCCTTGCGACGCATTTCCTCCGCCGGCTCGCCGAACGCTACAAGCGATCGGTCCCGACGCTCGCGCCCGACGCGATGGCGCTGCTGATTGCCGCGCCTTGGCCGGGCAACGTCCGCCAGCTCCTGAATCTCCTCGAGCAGGCGGTGGCGCTCGCCACGACAAGTCTCATCCCCGAGTCACTCGTTCAGGGGTCGCTGCGGGAAGACGCGAGCGCGCTCGTGCCGTTCGAGGAAGCGCGCAAGACGTTCGAGCGGGACTATCTCGTACGCCTGCTCAAGATCACGAACGGCAATGTGACGCAGGCTGCACTTCTTGCCAAGCGTAACCGTACCGAATTCTACAAACTGCTACAGCGGCATCGCCTCGAACCCGCGATGTTCAAGGAAGGCAAGGCTTCCTGATCGGCCGCGCCACCGCCTTGGCTGTCTGCGGGCGGCGACATCAAATCGTCAACTAAATCATGTTATTGGCGAGAACGTCGCATTCGATGTCGGCGGGATGCGACAAGCGCGCGTTACGGGCGGTGAAGGCCTGCATGCAAAGCTAGGTGCCGTTAGTGCACCGCACCATAGGAGAAAGACAAGGAGCGCTCGGTCTTTCGCTCTCCCTTCGCGCGCTTGGCATGTGAATTGCTTGATGTAAGTCAAAGCTATCCGACGCCGACGAACGATCATGGACACGTTCTCACCCGAACTCGCGGAACACTGGCGCAGCAGCCATGGGTCGCCCGTGGACGATCGGTCGGGGAGCTCCGACGATTCTCTCTCGCCGGCCCAACAGGAAGCCTGGGAGGAACTCGCCGAGCGTGTGAGCGCGGCGCGGAGCATCTACTAGGTATCCGAACACGCATTCATCGAAGCGATCGACCCACGAATCGACTTCGATACCCGGTCCCCCTTGCCCGCTATCTTCCTCCCGGCGGGCTTTTTTTTGGCTCGCCGCCGGGTTGTCGACGCGGCGTTCCCATCGATTCGCCCCAAGCCGACAGTTCCTGCGCAACACGCGCGATGACGGCGTCCCAGTCGCCCGGCGCGCGTTGGCGGAAGAGCCGCGCCGTCGGATACCAGGGGCTGTCGTCGCGGTCGAGGAGCCAGCGCCAGCAACCGTCGAAGCGCGACAGGATCCACACCGGCTTGCCAAGTGCGCCGGCGAGATGCGCGACCGACGTGTCGACTGAGATGACAAGGTCCAACGCCTCGACCAACGCCGCGGTGTCGGCGAAGTCGTCGAGCTCGCCGGTCGCATCGAGCACCTCCATCGCCGGCGGCGGCTGACGCGCTTCCTTCCCCGGCGGGCCTTTCTGCAGGCTCACGAAACGCACACCCGTGCCCGATAGGGGCGCCAATTGCGCAAGCGAAAGGCTGCGGCGACGGTCGACGCGATTGGCGCGGACATCGTGCTCCCGCGCCGCGCCTGCCCACACCAGGCCGACATTGGGTGCGCCCTTCGTCAGCCGTGCCCGCCAGCGCCCGGCGTCGGCGGGGTCCGCGCGGAGGTAAGGCGTTGCTGCAGGTATGTCGGCGAGCTCCGTGCCGAGGGCATGCGGGAGGCTCATCATCGGGCAGTGGCAGTCGAAACCCGGCAACGCTTCGCCAATCGAATACACGGCGCTGACGCCCTCCATCCCGGCGAGGAGCCGCTTGAGCGGAGCCTGCACTTGCAACATCACGCGTGCCCCCAACTGCGCGACGAGCGGGGCGTACCGCACGAATTGCAGCGTGTCGCCGAGCCCCTGCTCGGCATGCAGCAGGATCGTCTTGCCGGACAGCGCCGACTGACCTAGCCACAACGGTTGCGCGAATTCCGACGGCTTCGAGCGCAGCGCCGCGCGGCGCCGCCATTCGTAATCCTCCCAGCCGCCCCGATAGTCGCCGAGGGTCAAGCGCACCACCGACCGGTTCCAGTGGGCGTCGGCGTGATCGGGCTCGAGCGTCAACGCCTTCTCGACGCTCGCCAGCGCCTCGCGATAACGATTGAGGCAGCGCAGCGCACCGCCCAGATTGTTGTGCGCGTCGGCGAAGTTCGGCCGCAGGGCGAGAGCTCGTTCGAGGCAGGGGATGGCCTCTTCGTTCCGGTCGAGCTCCATCAGCGTGACGCCGAGACCGTAATGAGCCTCCGCGTAGCTGGGTTGCACCGCGACCGATTTCCGGTAGCACGCTTCCGCTTCGGCGGGACGGTTCAACGCATTGAGCGCGCTGCCCAGATTCCGGTGCGCGATGGCGTTGCGAGGCTCGAGCGCAAGTGCCTTGCGATAACGTGCAACTGCCTCGCTGTGCCGACCGGCGCCCAGGAGCGCGTTGCCAAGGTTGAGATGCATGGCGGCGGAAGCGGGGGCAATCTTCGAAGCCTTCAGAATCAACTCCACCGCTTCGTCGTGCCGTCCCTGCTGCGAGCAAGCGACGCCGAGCAGATGCAGCGCGTCGGCGTTGCGCGGTTCCGAGGCGAGCACTTGCCGATACAGCGCTTCGGCCTCGACCAGCGCGCCCGACTGGTGGCGCTGCACCGCCGCCTGCAGGGCTGGCGCATTCGAGCTGCCGGTGCCAGCGCTCGCGCTCAAACGGCTATCGGTGCCTTGATATTGGGATCGCACTGGTAGTCGGCGATCTCGATGTCGTCGAACCGGTAGTCGAACAACGACTCCGCCTTGCGGTGGATCACGAGCCGCGGCAACGGGTAGGGCCTGCGCGCGAGCTGGATGTCGACCTGCTCGAGATGATTGAGATACAAGTGGCAGTCGCCGCCCGTCCAGACGAAGTCGCCGACACCGAGATCGCACTGCTGCGCCACGAGATGCGTCAAGAGCGCGTAGGACGCGATGTTGAATGGAACTCCGAGGAAAATGTCGCAGCTTCGCTGATAGAGCTGGCAGGACAGCCGTCCCGCGTCCACGTAGAACTGGAACAACGCGTGGCAGGGCGCCAGCGCCATCCGCGGAATGTCCGCGACGTTCCATGCCGACACGATGAGGCGGCGCGAATCAGGGTTGCGGCGAATCTCGGTCACGAGGTTCGAGAGCTGGTCGATGTGGCCCCCGTCCGCGGTCGGCCAGCTTCGCCACTGATAGCCGTAGATTGGCCCCAGCTCGCCGTCGGGACCGGCCCATTCGTCCCAGATCGTCACGCCTTCCTTCTGCAGCGAGCGCGCGTTGGTATCGCCGCGCAGGAACCAGAGCAGCTCGTGGATGAGTGACTTCGTGTGGATCTTCTTGGTGGTGACGAGCGGGAAGCCTTCGGCCAGCGGAAAGCGCATCTGGTGGCCGAAGACCGACAGGGTGCCGGTACCCGTGCGATCGCTCTTGCGGTGACCGCGATCCCGGACATGCCGCATGAAGTCGAGGTATTGGCGCATCGGGGCGAGCCCTCGTTAAGGATGGGCGAAGACGCGGGGAGACGTCACTGAGGCAACTGAGCGCAAATGAGCGTAACCGAGGTGACGACCGCCGGCAACGCGCGAGTGGCACGGGAGCCGCCGCTTGCGGAATTGTAGCGTTTCGCGGGCACAATGCGGTTCGGGCCGGGGCGGCGGGAGGCCGGGGGCCGGTGTGAGGCGGCCCAATCTGAAGCGCGGGAGGACTCGCCGAGCGGCAGCGGGAATGCGCCGAAGCAGCGACCGTGGAAAATAGAACGATGAAAAACGAAACCGTGCATCGACCCAATCAGTTCGACCTTCTCTCCCAGCGCCGATTCGCTCCTTTCTTCTGGACGCAGTTCCTGGGCGCCGGCAACGACAACATCTACAAGAACGCGCTGGTGATCTTCGTGGCGTTCCACGCGGCGACGCTCACTTCGCTCGACACCAATACGCTCGTGAATCTCGCAGGCGCCGTATTCATTGCGCCCTTCGTCTTGCTCTCGGCGACCGCGGGTCAGCTTGCCGACAAGCTCGAGAAATCGCGCCTCATCCGATGGATCAAGCTTTTCGAGATCGGGATCATGGCGGTCGGTTTTGCCGGCTTCTGGCGCCGCGACATCACACTCCTTTTCAGCGCGCTCGCGCTCCTCGGCCTGCACTCGACGCTGTTCGGTCCGGTCAAGTACGCGATCCTGCCGCAAACGCTCGAGTCCGAAGAGCTGATCGGCGGCAACGGACTCGTCGAAATGGGGACCTTTGTCGCCATCCTCATCGGCACGATCGTCGGCGGGCTCGTCGTCGCGATCGAAGGGAGCGGACCGGTGCTGGCCGGCGCGGTCGCGCTCGCGGTCGCAGTCGCGGGCTACGTTGCGAGCCGGTTCGTCCCGCCGCTGCCCGCGGTGGATCCTGGCCTCGCGATCAACTGGAATCCGTTTTCCGAAACCTGGAAGAACCTCCGGATTGCGCACGGCAGCCAGGTCGTCTGGCAGTCGATGCTCGGCATCTCCTGGTTCTGGTTCTACGGCGCCGTCTTCCTTGCCCAGTTCGCCGGCTTCGCGCGCGACACCCTCGGCGGCAACGAGCACGTCGTCACGCTGCTGCTTGCGCTGTTCTCCGTCGGCATCGGCATCGGCTCGCTGCTCTGCGAGCGGCTGTCGGGGCGGCGCGTCGAGCTCGGTCTCGTCCCTTTCGGCTCGATCGGGCTCACCCTTTTCGCCGTCGACCTGTGGCTTGCGAGCCGCAACCTGCACGCGAGCGGCCTCGCGGGCCTCGACGTGTTCCTGGCGAGCCCCGCGCACTGGCGCGTGGCCGCCGACCTCGTGCTGATCGGCCTCTTCGGCGGGTTCTTCATCGTTCCGCTCTACGCGCTGATCCAGGAGCGCTCCCCGCCGTCGCACCGCTCGCGGATCATCGCCGCGAACAACATCCTGAACGCGATCTTCCTCGTGGTCTCCGCGCTCATCGCCATCGCGCTCCTTGCGGCCGGCCTCTCGATCCCCGAGCTCTTCCTCGTCACCGCGCTGATGAACGCCGCCGTGGCGATCTACATCTTCAGGCTCGTGCCCGAGTTCCTGATGCGCTTCCTGGCGTGGCTCCTCATCCACACGTTCTATCGCGTCGACGAGTCGGGGCTCGACAACATACCGGAGGAAGGCGGCTGCATCGTCGTCTGCAATCACGTGAGCTACGTGGACGCGGTCGTCATCGCGGCGTGCGTCCGGCGCCCGATCCGCTTCGTGATGGACCACCACATCTTCCGCGTCCCGCTCTTGTCGTTCATCTTCCGCACCATGCGGACGATCCCGATCGCCCCCGCCAAGGAGGATCCGCGGATGAAGGACCAGGCCTTCGCCGAGGCCGCCCGGGCGCTCGAGGCGGGGGAGATCGTGGGCATCTTTCCCGAAGGCAGGCTGACCGAGACGGGGGAGTTGAACCCGTTCCGGCCCGGCGTGCAGCAGATGATCGAGACCACACCCGTTCCCGTCGTGCCGATGGCGCTCTCCGGGCTGTGGGGAAGCTTTTTCAGCCGCTCGGCGAACGGCAAGGCAATGCGCCGCTGGCGGGGGATCCATTCGCGGATCGCGTTCGTCGTCGCGCCACCGGTCGCTCCTGCCAACGTCACGCTGGATGGATTGCGGGCCACCGTCCTTGCGCTGCGTGGTCCGCGCAAATAGCCGGATGAGCGTCGAAGGGCTTCGATGGCGGCGTTGATCGGACTGTTCGCAGGCGCGTTCCTGGGCAACCTCCTCTGGCCCGACTGGGGTGCCGCGCTCGGCGGCATCGCCGGATTTTTCGCGGGCGCGAAATTCTCCGCGTGGCGCCGCGCGCAAGCGGCGCCACGCCGTCCGCCGAGCGAAGTCGCGTCGCAAACGCCGCGGCTGCCGGTCGCCGGCGTCGCTACGGCAGACGTCAATGCGATGCTTGCGCGTCGCGTCGAGGAACTCGAACGGCGGGTGGCGAGCCTCGAGCGCGCGAATGCTCCCCACGCGGCGCTTGGCCCGGCGAGCGAAGAGGAACCCATCGTGGTTCCCGGGGCCACCCAGGGGATCGCGGTTCCCGCCGCGAAGGCGGTCGATGGGTTCGCAGCGCCGTCCTTCGATGCAGCGGCGCCGGTGGGTTCCGAGTCGGTGGCCACCGCAGCGGCCACCGGTCCGGCGTCGAGCGCTGCGCCCGCCGCGCGCACGACCGGGACGGCGCCGGCACTTCCGCAGTCGCCGGCACTTCCGCAGTCGCCGGCGAATGCATTGCGGGCCTGGCTCACCGGTGGCAACGCGCTGACACGCATCGGCGTCGTCATCGTGTTCTTCGGCGTCGCATTCCTCCTCAAGTATTTTGCCGAGCACTTCACGGTCCCGCTCGAGGTCCGCCTTGCCGCCGTCGCGGTGTTTGGAATCGCGATGATGCTGATCGGTCTCTCCTTCGCGCGTTCGCGTCCGGGGTACGGGCTGTCGCTGCAGGGTGCCGGCGCGGGCATCCTCTATCTCACGACGTACGCCGCGTTTCGGCCGTACGGCGTGTTGCCGGAGTCGGCTGCGGTCGTTCTCCTCATCGGCGTGTCGGCGCTCACCGTCGGTCTCGCCGTGCGCAACGACTCGCAACCGCTTGCGGGCTTGGCGATCGCCGGCGGCTTCCTTGCCCCGATCCTGGTCGGCGGCAGCGGCGGACCGCTCGCGCTGTTCGGCTACTTCACCGTGCTCAACGCCGCGATCTTCGCGCTCGCCTGGTGGAGATCGTGGCGTGCTCTCAATGTCGCCGGCTTCGTGTTCACGTTCGTGCTCGGGCTTCTCTGGGGGCACGAGTTCTACTCGCCGGAGCACTACGCGACGGTCCAGCCGTTTCTCGCTCTGTTCTTCGTCTTCTACGTTGCGATCCCGTTCCTCAACCTGCGGCGCGGATCGGCGCCGCCGAAGGACCCGGTCGACGGCCTGCTTGTTTTCGGCGTCCCGCTCGTGGGCTTCGCGCTGCAGGCTGCGCTCGTGCAGCCATGGCGCTACGCCGCCGCCTGGAGCGCGCTCGTTCTGGCCGTGTTTTACGCGGTCCTCTTTGCACTGTTGCGCAAGCGTGGCGAGCCCAGGCTCGCGCTCCTGGCGGGCGCTCACTTGTCGCTTGCCGTCATCTTCGCAACGATTGCGATTCCGTTCGCCCTCGACAACCGCTACACGGCGGCGCTGTGGGCGGTCGAGGCCGCGGGCGTCTACTGGCTCGGCGTGCGACAGAACGGCCGCTTCGCGCGCGCCTTCGCGCTTCTCGTCCTGGTCGGCGCGGGCATTGCCTTCGCGATCTCCGGCGTCGGCGGCGACGACGATCCATTGTTTGCCAATGCGTTTTTCGCGGGCGCGATGCTGATTGCCGTTTCCGGGCTCACGATCGCGCGTGTGGGCGATCGAGCCGGCTCGGGCCTCGCTGCCGGCGAGCGCGCACTCGTCCCTGCGCTCTTTTGCTGGGGCGTCGCGTGGTGGCTCGCCGCCGGCGCCATCGAGGCGGTGCGCCAGTTGCCTCGGGCGGACGAGATCCACGCCGTGCTTGCCTGGGTCACGGCAGGTGTCGCGCTTGCGCTCCTGTGCACGCGCGTTCTCGCATGGCCGCGGCTCGCAGGCGCCGGCGTCGTGCTGCTGCCGGCCATCGCGATCGCTGCGGCCGCGGATTTTCACCTCGCTCGAACGACGCTCGAGGCGTACGGCACCATCGTGTGGCCCTGCGCATGGGTCGTCCAGTGGTGGGTGCTTCACTCCGGCGAAGCATGGCGAGCGCGTCAGGGCGACGCGAGGTACGCCGCGGTCGACCCCGAGCGCGTCCTCAATGCGGCGCATGCGATCTCGGCCGTCGCCGTCACGGCACAGGTCGCGTGGGAGCTCTCCGAATGGACCGGGCGCTTCACTCCTGCCTATACGGCATGGACGCCGTGCGCTGTTGCGCTGCCCGCGATAGCCTATCTCGTGCTCGTCGCGCGATGGCGGCACAGTTCGCGCTGGCCGTTCCCGGTTCGCTACCGCGCCTATGCAATCGGAGCGGGGATGCCGATCGCGGGGTTTCTGGGCGCCTGGTTCTTCCTGGTCAACCTGCTTTCGCCGGGCGACGCCTCGCCGTTGCCGTATCTCCCGCTCGCCAATCCGCTCGACCTCACACTGGCGCTCGCCCTGTGCGTCGCCGCGGCGTGGGCGATGCGCCTCGGAACGTTTCGGGAGCGCACGTTGTACCAGTGGATCGGGGCGGGACTCTTCGTCGCGCTGAATGGCGTCGTGATCCGGACCGCGCATCAGTGGGGCGATGTGCCGTGGCGGCTGTCGTCGCTCCTCGCCTCGAAGCCGCTGCAGGCGGCACTCACGCTCACGTGGACGCTGACGGCGCTCGCGGCGATGGCGGTGGCGACGAGGCGACACCTTCGGATCCTGTGGATGCTGGGCGCCGCGCTGCTCGCCGCCGTCGTGGCGAAGCTCTTCCTGCTCGATTTGGGCGCGCTGTCGGGATTGCCGCGCGTCGTCGCTTTCCTGGGTGCGGGTGTGTTGCTGCTCGTCATCGGATTCGTGTCGCCGTTGCCGCCGGCAGCTCCGGAAAAGCGCTCGGTTGACGATGTGCCGCCGGCCACGTCGGGCGAAGGGATGCCGCCCCGCACGTAGAGGCCATTCGACAGTTCGATCGCATCGTTTCAGTCGGCGAGTCGGCCCAAGGCCTATGCTAGACTCGAAACCGTCCGGCGCCGCTCGCCTTTGAACCGTGGTGTTCCATGTCCGGCAACACGCTCGGCACGCTGTTCTGCGTCACATCCTTCGGCGAATCGCACGGCCCGGCGATCGGTTGCGTCGTCGACGGGTGCCCGCCGGGACTCCCGCTCGCCGTCGCCGACATCCAGCGCGAGCTCGACCGGCGCAAGCCGGGCACGTCGCGGCACGTGACGCAGCGTCGCGAATCCGACACCGTCGAGATCCTGTCGGGCGTGTTCGACGGGCAGACGACGGGCACGCCGATCGCGCTCCTCATCAGGAACGAGGATTCGCGGAGCAGGGACTACGCCGCGATCGCCGACACGTTTCGTCCCGGGCACGCCGATTACGCGTACTGGCAGAAGTACGGCATCCGCGACTATCGCGGCGGCGGGCGCGCATCGGCACGGGAAACCGCCGTGCGCGTCGCGGCAGGCGCCATCGCCAGGAAGTGGCTCGCCGAGCGCCATGGCGTACGCATTCGCGGGCAGCTGGTGCAGCTCGGCTCCAAGGCGATTCCGTTCGAGGACTGGGCGCACGTCGACGCGAATCCGTTCTTCGTCGCGAATGCGAGCATCGTTCCCGAGCTCGAGTCGTTCATGGACGCGCTTCGCAAGTCAGGCGACTCGTGCGGAGCGAAGATCACCGTGGAAGCGAGCGGGGTTCCGGTCGGCTGGGGCGAGCCTGTCTATGGGAGGCTCGATGCCGATCTCGCGCAGGCGATGATGGGCATCAATGCCGTCAAGGGCGTGGAGATCGGCGCGGGCTTTGCAAGCGTCTTGCAGCGGGGCAGCGAGCACTCCGACGAAATGACGCCGCAGGGCTTTCTGTCGAACAACGCCGGCGGGGTACTGGGCGGCATCACGACCGGCCAGGACGTCGTCGTCACCATCGCCGTCAAGCCCACGTCGTCGATTCGACTCGACCGCCGCTCGATCGACAAGGCGGGGCAGCCGGTCGTCGTCAACACCCACGGGCGGCACGACCCGTGCGTCGGCATCCGCGCGACGCCGATCGCCGAAGCGATGCTGGCGCTCGTCCTGATGGATCACGCGTTGCGGCATCGTGCGCAGAACGCCGACGTGGCGACGCCGACGCCGAAGCTCGCAGCACGCGTGGGGAAGGGCGGAGCGACGCGATCGGCAAGTTCGGCAGCTGTCGACGATCCGGATCCCGCCGAAGCCTGATCAACGGCTTCGCCGCCAGGGCTGCGGGTGGCCCAAGCCGCCGGGCTTCATGATTCAGGCGCCCTTCGGCTTGCGCCATCCGCAGCCCTTGCCTCGAGCGCAGCGCTTCAATCGCGCCGGGTGATCTTCGCTCCAGCGTCGCCGCGCGCGAATGCCAAGGCGACGTCGTCGCCGATAGCGAGCGTCGCAGCGTCGTACACGATGCTGCCCTCGGCGTTGGTGACGATCGCGTAACCACGCTCGAGCACTGCGCGAGGGTTCAAGTGGGCAAGGCCGCGCTCGAGTGCCGCGGCTCGCGTCCGGCCACGGTCCAGTCTCGCCGCCGCGGCGCGACGCATGGCTTGGTGCAAGAGAGAAAGATGGGCCCTTTGGGGAAGAGGCCTCTGAAGCAGCCACGCGAGGCGGCGGCAATGCTCGCGCAGCGCGCCCGTAGCTCTCGCGAGTTGGCTTCGATGCGCGCGATCGAGGCGCGACGCAAGTGCCACGGCCTCCTTGCGCTGCCGCGCGAGATGGGCCGCCGGATGGACGAGGCGTCGCGACAAACCATCGACACGCTGCTGCCGCGCCTGCAGCGCGTGGATGCTCGCGCGACGCCAGCGCCGCGCGATTCCTGCAACGTGCGTGCGCAGTGCGCGGCCGTCGGGCACGACGAGCGTCGCCGCCGCCGTCGGGGTCGGCGCGCGCGCGTCCGCGGTGAAATCGCAAATCGTGAAGTCGGTCTCGTGGCCGACGCCGGAGACGATCGGAAGGCTGGATTCGATGATCGCGCGCGCGACGACCTCTTCATTGAATGCCCAGAGATCCTCGATCGATCCGCCGCCGCGTGCGACGATCAGCACGTCGACTTCGCCGCGCGCGCTTGCCGTCGCGATCGCCCGCGCGATGTCGGCGGCCGCACCTTCGCCTTGGACCATCGCCGGATAGAGAATCACGGAAACGGAGGACCAGCGGCGCTTGAGCGTCGTCAGGATGTCGTGCAGGGCGGCACCTCGCGGCGACGTCACGATCCCG
>Ga0207689_10003248_pt1 | contig 14901 bp, 10 predicted proteins | sample KBSMisM52_FD_184312 | JGI IMG/M metagenome (GOLD analysis project Ga0207689, IMG submission 184312) | Miscanthus rhizosphere microbial communities from Kellogg Biological Station, Michigan, USA - KBS Miscanthus M5-2 (SPAdes) (version 2) | ecosystem: Host-associated > Plants > Roots >... | reverse complement strand
GAGCTGCTGAATCGCGGTGATGGTCGCCTGCTCCGCGCCGGCGTCGTGCATCTCGGTCAGCCCGTTCTCGGCAATCTTCTGCGCCGCCGCCAGCACCCGCGCCTTGCGCAACTCCGCGGACGGCGGCGGCACTTTCGAATCGATCAGATGCTGCGCGCCGTCGATGAAGACGCCGGTGGGATTTCCTTTGGCGTCACGAAGAATGCGGCCGCCCTCGGGGTCCGGCGTTGCCGCCGTGACACCGGCGGCGCGTATCGCCGCGGTGTTGGCGACACCAGCGTGACCGTCGACGCGCCGGATCCAGACCGGATGATCGGGGATGGCGGCATCGAGCGGCGCCGCGGTCGGAAACTGCTTGTCCGGCCAGCGGTTCTGATCCCACCCGCGGCCGATGATCCACTCGCCCGGCTTCGCACGCTGCGCGCGCTCGCGGACTTTGGCGACCACCTCATCGAATGAAGCCGCGCCGACGACGTTCACCGTATCGAGCGACAGTCCGAGTCCGTACAGATGTCCGTGCGCATCGGTCAGTCCCGGCATCACCGTCGTGCCGTGCACGTCGACGACCTTGGCATCCGGGTGCGCCGTGCGCATCGCATCCGCGGGTCCGACCGCGACGATTTTTCCGTTCGCCGTGACCACGGACCAATTCGCCTGCGGCGTCTGGCTCGGCCCGGCGAGCACCGTCCCACCGGCAAAGATGGTCTCGGGGACGGCGGTCTCATGTTTCGTATTCGGCATCGTGCAGGCGGTGAAAGCGAGGAAGAGTAGCGCAGCAGCGCGTCGCTCGATCGTCATGGGGGAATCGTATCGGGTTTTGCGTCTTTGTCATCCTGAGCGTCGAGCGAAGGACCTCAAACTACGGTTTCTGTGCTGAAACCGATCGAGTTAACCGGCTTCGGCTGGGACTGCGCGATTGAGATCCTTCGCGCGTCCTCCGCCGGCCAGCTGCTGCGCAGCTGCGGCTCCGGCGCGCTCTGGATGACAAATCACCCTTCCCCCCACTTCAACTTCGCGCGCAGCACATCGAAGTAGCTCTTCCTCGGCGTCCGAATCAACGTCACCGGGTTCGGCGATTTGCTGATGCACACCTTGTCGTTCTGCGCGATCGGCAGACCTTCCTGGCCGTCGAGGGTCAGGAAGATCTCCTGGTTAGGGGTGGCGATGCCGACTTCGATGTCCAGCGTGTCCGGCAGGACGACGGGACGATTGCTGAGCATGTGCGGGCAGATCGGCGTCAGCACCACCGCGCCCATCGTCGGATAGATGATCGGGCCGCCGGCGGAGAGGTTGTAGGCGGTCGAGCCCGTCGGCGTGGCGATGATCAAACCATCGGCGCGGAACGACGAGACGAACTCGCCGCCGACGGTGACGCGCATCTCGATGATTCGAGCCAGCGCGCTCTTGTTGATGGTGGCGTCGTTGAGGACGCGGTAGACGCGATGGTCGCGTCCATGCCCGCGCACGGTGACGTCGAGGGCGACGCGCTGCTCGCTCTCGTAGTCGCCGGCCAGCACCCGCTCCATCACTTGCGGGAAATCTTCGACCTGCACCTCGGTGAGAAATCCGAGCGTGCCCATGTTCACGCCGAGGATGGGGACGTCCTTCGGCGCGTGCCGGGCAACGGAGAGCAGCGTGCCGTCGCCGCCGAAAGTGATGAGCAGATCGGAATGCTTTCCGAGCTCGCCCTTGGCCACGCACTTGCCGCGGTCGTTCAGCTTGTCGGCGGTGGCGTAGTCGAAGCAGACGGCGAAATCGCGGGCCCGAAGATCGGCCACCACCTTCGCGGCAAACTGCAGTGCGTCGTCCGAGGTGATCTTCGCGGAGATCCCGATCGTCTTCACGCGTGTGAGTTTACGCGATCGCTCTCCGCACATCCTCCGGCTCGATCACCACGCGCTCCCCGGCGCGCTCCGGACCGGCGAACAGAACCGGATGGAGGACTTTCTCAAGGATGGCGCGCAGCGCCCGCGCGCCAAGCTTCTGCCGCAACGCCGCCTCGGCGATGGCGGCGAGCGCGCCGGGGGAAAAGTCGAGCTGGATCTGGTCGAGCGCACAGAGCCGCTGGTACTCGGGGATCATGGCCTCGCGCGGCTCGGTCAGGATCGTGACCAGATCGCGCGCGGTGAGCCGGTCGAGCGCGACGTGAACCGGCAGCCGGCCGAGCAGCTCGGGCAGGAAGCCGTACTTCACCAGCTCCTCGGTGGTCACTTCCTTCGCCCGCGTTTCGCCGTCGCCGAAGAAGCCGATCGGCTTGGTGTCGCTGTTCTCATCGATGTCGCTGAACGAGCCGGCGCAGATGAAAAGGATGTTGGCGATGTCGATCTCGGCGTAGTCGTACTTGTTCCAGTGCGAGGTGACGTTGAGCGGGACGAAGAGCTTCTCGCCCTCGAGGATCTTGAGCAGCGACTGCTGCACCCCCTCGCCGCCGATGTCGCGCGATCCCGCGCCGGTGCGGCTGCCGCCGGAGCGCCGCGCGATCTTGTCGATCTCGTCGATGAAGACGATGCCGTTCTCCGCGGCGTCGACATTCTGGTTGGTGGCGTAGAGCAGCCGGCCGATGGCCACCTCGACGTCTTCCCCGTAGTACCCAGCCTCGGTGAAGGCCGTGGCGTCGTTATAGGCGAAGGGGACATCGAGGATTTTGGCCAGCGTACGAGCGAGGTAAGTCTTCCCGCATCCCGAGGGCCCGATCATCAGAATGTTCGACTTGCGGATGGAGACGTCGCCGCCGAACTTCAGATACTCGATCCGTTTGAGATGGTTGTACGCGGCGATGGCCAGCACCTCTTTGGCGTGCTTCTGCCCGACGACGTATTGATCGAGCTGTTCGTAGATGCGCCGCGGGGTGACGTGGAGGAAGCGGTAGATGTCACGCTTTTCCTTCATCGGAGAGTAGCGAGTATAGCCTTGACCGCCATGTGCGGCATCAACGGCATCTTCTCGTTTCGCGCCGACGCCCCTCCGATCGACGTCGGTGAGTTGATGCGGACGCGCGAGGCGATGCGGATGCGTGGTCCTGACGCGGCGGGTACGTGGCTTTCGCCGGATCTTCGCGTGGGGCTCGGACATCGCCGGCTCTCCATCATCGACGTCAGCGAGCGCGCGAATCAGCCGATGGTCGACCGTGACCTCGTGCTGACGTTCAACGGCGAGATCTACAACTACGAGGAGTTGCGCGCCGGAGAGACCTTCGAGACCACGTCGGATTCCGAAGTCCTGCTGCGGATGTACCGGCGATGGGGGGAGTCGATGTTGCCGCGATTACGGGGCATGTTCGCCATCGCCATCTGGGATGCGCGGACGAACAGCCTGTTTCTGGCGCGCGATCCGTATGGGATCAAGCCTCTCTACTACGCGAACGACGGGCGGACGTTTCGTTTTGCGTCGCAGGTGAAGGCATTGCTCGCGGGCGGCGGTGTCTCGGCGACGCGCGATCCGGCGGGGATCGCCGGATTCCTGCTGCGCGGCCATGTGCCGGAGCCGTTCACGATGTACGAAGACATCCGCGCGCTGCCGGTGGGAAGCTGGATGGTGGTCACGCGTGATGGCTCTTCCGAACCGCGCCTATACTTTTCGATCGCCGAGGTGCTGCGGGATGCGGTGAACGAGCGGCGGCACTATGACGAGCACGAGCGCGCCGCCATCATCGCGGACGGTGTTCGTGAGTCGGTGCGCTACCACCTCGTTTCCGATGTTCCGGTCGGCGCGTTTCTTTCCGCCGGACGCGATTCCGGCTCGATCGTCGCCCTGGCTCAAACTCCGCTCGATACGATGACCATGCGGTTCGAGGGACAAGCGAACGATGAAACGCCGCTGGCCGCTGCCGTGGCGAAGCAGTTCGGCACGACGCATCACACCGTGACGCTTTCGAGATCGGCGTTCCTGGACGAATTGCCGCGCGCGCTGGAGGCGATGGACCAGCCGACGCTCGACGGACTGAACTCGTACTTCATCTGCGCGGCCGCAAAAGAACGAGGCTGGAAAGTGGCGCTCTCCGGAACCGGAGGGGATGAGCTGTTCGGCGGCTACTCCACCTTCCGCAACATCCCGCGCTTCGTTCGCGCCCTCGGCGTGTTCGAGCACCTGCCGCGCGCGGCTTCCGCGTTTCGAAATGTCCACGCCAGCATCGCGAAAAACCGCGCGCGATTCAGCCCCAAGACCGCCTACACGCTGCAGTACTGCACCTCGTACGAAGGGGCGTATCTGATGAAGCGCGGCCTCTTTCTGCCGGAGGAGATTGCATCCATCGTCGGCGAGGAGATGGCGCGGGAGGGATTGAAGCGGCTGCGGATCATCGATCTGATCCGCCAGGCCATCACGCCTGATCCGGGAACACCGTTCGCGCGCGTCGCGGCCCTGGAGTCGTCGCTTCTGCTGCGCAACCAACTCCTGCGCGACATCGACTGGGCCTCGATGGCGCACTCGATCGAAGTGCGCGTTCCGCTGGTGGACGCTTTTCTCCTGCGCCGGATCGCACCGGCAGTCTTCTCGACGAACAAACGAGACGGCAAGGAGCTGTTGGCGCGCGCGGCACATCTGCCCGACGCCATCCTGAAGCGAAAGAAGACCGGCTTCACCATCCCCAACGTGGCCTGGCTCGACGACCGCCGCGACATCGGTAAGCACTTCGGCATGCGCCCCTGGGCGCTCTACGTGCTGCGCGCCTGGCAAACGTAGGTCGGACACGTAGGTCGGACTCTCCAGTCCGACCTCTTGTGCACACCCCTCGTCACTGAACCTTCAGACCCTGATCAGCCGGTCGGACTGAGAGTCCGACCTACGTTTGGGCTCCTGTCAAAAACCCTTTACTTCTCCGCCCAATTTGACGCCGCGCTCCCGCGCGCTTGCGACTAAGTCGCTATCCATCAGCAACTTACCGATTCCGGCACGCTGGCCGTGCGATCGCACTAGGGGTTCCCCGAAAGGAGGTGGTGCTAACGGAGAGAGCAAATTCCAACTGATGCAGAGGATCAAAGGTCCTCGTGTGGGAAACAGCCAAAAACAACGAAACGCGTCAACGGTCAACGACAGAAAAAACCAACGAACAAATAAGGAGAAGAAGACCATGCGGAAGTCCCTCCTCATCGTCATCTCGGTAATTCTCATCGCCACCATTTCCAGCGCCGCCATGGCGGCCGATGCCCAGCCGGTTCCGGCAGCGACTGCCACCGGCGTCGTCAACATCAACACCGCCGATCTCGCGCAGCTGGCCCTGCTCCCGCGCGTCGGAGCGAAGGCCGCGCAGCGCATCGCCGACTATCGCAAGGAGCACGGCAACTTCCGGAAGACCTCCGACCTGATGCAGGTCAAAGGCTTCGGCGAGAAGTCGTTCGAGCGCCTCTCCGCCTACGTCACCGTCGACGGCAAGACCACGCTCACCGCCAAGGTCCACTCGAAGAATCCTCGCAAATCCTCGAAGAAGTCCGCAACGCCCACCCCCGCGGCGCGATAACGCGCCGTCCCTCCAAAGGCCGCCTCGCGCATGCGGGGCGGCCGTCTTGGAGCGGATCAGTAGACCCGTCGATCCGTCGACAGCAGTCCACCGATCGCCCGATCCACTGATCTCAATCCACTTCGCTTCACCAAAGGAGAACGTGTGTTCAAACAACAGCGCGGCACAACCCTCATCGAGCTTCTGGTCGTCATCGTCATCATCGGAATCATCGCCCTTTGCGCCATGCCCGCCTTCGCCAACTACCGGCGGCAATCGTCGGTCATGGCGGCGGCCAACGAGATGCGAAGCCTGCTGCGCTCCGTCCGCTCGCGGGCCATCGCCCACGGCCGCAACGCCGGAGTGAAGTTTCTCAAGTCGGGAAAAAACTGGACCTACACGCTCTACGACGACGGCAACGGAAACGGCATCGCCAACGCCGACATCAACAAGAAGATCGATCCCCGCTACTTCGGACCCGCCGTGGTGATGCCGTCGTTCCGCACGGCGTCGATTTCCCTGCTGCCGAAAACGATCAAGGACCCCGACGGCGACAAGCTCAATCCGACCGACAACGCCCTGCAGTTCGGCAACTCCACGATCTGCTCCTTCTCCGACCTCGGCAGCGGCACCGCCGGCACGATCTACATCAGCGACGGCATCAGCAATCTCTATTGCGTCCGCGTCTACGGCGCCAGCGGCAAGGTGCGCATGCTGCGCTACGACTCCGGCAAGCAGAAGTGGGAGGAGCGGTGACCGTGCGAAGCGGCATTTCTCGCACGCTGCTTGAGTCGCTTGCCACTACCTTTCATCGAGAGTCCTTCTCTCCCCGCGGTTTTTTGCGGGGGGAGAAGGTGGCGAAGCCGGATGAGGGGGGCGTCTACGCGACGTGTGCGAACGACTCACGGCGTTCCGAGACCGCCCCCTCATCCGCCTGTCGGCACCTTCTCCCCCGCCAAAACCCGCGGGGGAGAAGGACTCTCGATGTAACAGACTGCCGGCTTTTCCACTCAGCGCGTGAGAATTTCGGGCTAACCCCCGCTCCGCCGCACGACCAGCCGCTGTGCTTCGTAGGTCTGCACCAGCGACAGTGGATTCGATCGCAGCAGCTCCTCGGAGAACGCTTCCGACAACACGCTGCCGTCCATATCGCGGCCGACCGGCAGACCGGCCAGGTAGAGCACCGTGGGGACGATGTCGACCGCGAAGGCGGAGCGCGGCTTCTCGCTGTGGACTACGCCCGTTCCGCGAATGAGCACGAAGCCGTCGTCGGAGCTCGGATCGGCGGGATCGATGAAGTCGTGCAGCAGCGCGTACGGCGTGGCCGGAAGCTGCGGTGGAACGGGGCCGCTCGGCGAGACCACCACGATCATGTGATTCGGATAATCGCGCGCCAGCCCGGCCAGCATCTTGTCGAGCTGCTCGGCGTATGCGCGCAGCACCAAACCTTTGACTGTGGATCGCGCCGGCAGGTCGTCGCTGAAGATGTGAATGGCGCGCTGGGCCTGCTCGAAGCCGCCCAGCGTGCAGACCGTGAGCGGGAACGCCGACGCCGAGTTGCGGAGGATGGCCATCGAAGTCAGATCGGCCGCCAGCCCGTTCACGATCCGCTGCCGCGCCGCGCCGGTGCCGTTGAAGCGCTGCATTTCGGATTCCGGCGCAGCGGTCTGAAACTTCGCGATCTCCGCGGCGAACTGCGGCGGAGCTACAGCGTCAGTCTTGCCCGGCTCGAAATAGCGATCGGTGACGATGCGCGCGGCGCCCGCCGGCTCCGACCACGGCCAGCCGATCACCGCCGCGTGCAGGCCGAGCCGCTCGAAAAGGGTCCAGAGCGGAAGCGCCAGGCCGGAGGGGAGCGGGGTCGGCACGCGCGACACCGGCGGGATGAGGCCCCATGCCTGGAAACCGACACCGGCAGGAATGATCAGGAATCGCTCGCCGGCGCGGTTCAGCGGCGTCCGGTATCCGAGCCGTCCGGTGACCCCGTGCCGAAACGGCAGCTTCCCGGTCGCGACCGAGGCCCACAACGACTTGGGGCTGATCGTCGGGAACGGCTCCAGCCGCGTAAAGTAGCCGCGCGTCCGGGCCTGCTCGAAAAACGGCAGCGACCCTTCTCCCGCAAGAGTGAGGATCCAGTCGTACGGAAGATTGCGGATGGCCACCACGATGACCGGCCGCTGTCCGGCCACGGTCCCGATGTCCGCCACCACCACCGCATGCTCCTCGGTGCGATAACTGTCGCGCCGCTGGTAGAGAAAGAACGAGGAGATGGCGATCACCACCACGCCGATGACGAAGAGGATGCGCGACATCCTGCGGTCGGCGTTGCGCTCGGCGAACCAGATCAGCAGCAGCACGAACGACGTGGCCGTGATCAGGTTCGTCGCTTTCGACAACACCCGGATCGCGCCGATCGGCAAGTAATTGTTGCGGAACACCTCCAGGTGCATCCAGTAGATGGCCGCGGCGAAGAACGCGGCCAGGACAACAAAGCCGAAGCCGTGTGGCCGGAAGCCGCCGTTCGCTTCCGGTTTGCCGAAGAGCCGGACGCGGAGCGCGCGAAGAATCCAGAGCGCCGTGCCGAACAGCAGGCCGCAGATCAGGCCATAGACGATGGTGACCGTTGCCAGGCGACCGGGCGTGATGTCGATCTGCGGATTCAGAAAGTACAGCAGGTGGGCGATGTAGAGGCCGAAGATCGCGCCCGCGAGCACGCGCTTGAGGTACGCCCAGCGTATCGGCATGTCGGCGCGCGCAGTGTATCGCGTGGAGGTGCGGCGTGATTACCGCCGAGCGCCTTCGAGCGGTTGATGTCTTCACTCTCCTCCACGACCTCGGCTATGAAGTTGCGCCGATCGCGATTGCCGCCGCCGGCTGGCGCCGCGCCGGAATCGACATCCCATGGAGCGACGACGTCGCCCTCCATCTCGCCACGCGCATGCCGCAGCTCGATGTCTACGTCATCAGCGGCGACGAGCTGCCCGACTCCGATGCCATCACCGCCTTCCTCCGCTCGCTGACGAAGTACAACGCCCTGGTCAAGCCGGTCGTCCTCGGCGTGACCGCGGAACGACTGACGGTTCACGATCTATCCCGACGCCGCGAACCGCGACGACTCGACGTCGATCTAAGCCATCCGACCGCGCACGCGCTCGACCGGCTCAACCTCCTCGCCAGCGGCACCGACCCGGAGCGAATCTTCGACCGCGCGCTCGATCGCGAATCGCTGACCCGCCAGTTCTTCGAACGCTTCCGCCGCGCCGTGCGCGACGTCTCGCAGGCGATCCGGGCATCGACCCACACAGAGCCGCACGATGCCGCCGACAGCCAGGCGTTGCTGCTCCTGTCGCGGCTTCTCTTCCTCTACTTCATCCAGCAGAAAGGATGGCTGAACGGCGAGCGGCGCTTTCTCGTCGATCGCATCGAAGCGGCCGTGAGCGACAAGCGCGGCGTCTACGCCACCCTGCTGGTGCCGCTCTTCTTCGGATGCCTGAACACCGCCGCGCGCGATCGCGATCGCATCGCGCGCCGCCTCGGCAACATCCCCTACCTCAACGGCGGTCTCTTCGAGCCCTCCGCATTCGAGAAGCGCAACCCGGCGCTGGCGCTGCCGGACGATCTGCTGCAGCGCGTCGTCGAAGAAGTCTTCGAGCGCTTCGCCTTCTCCATCGACGAGTCCGACGCCGCCGGCGCGCACATCGATCCGGAGATGCTCGGCAAGGTCTTCGAATCGCTGATGAACACCGACGAGCGGCTCTCGACCGGCAGCTTCTACACGCCGCGGGCGATCGTCGACGTCCTGGCCGCGCGTGCGATCGTCGCCTGGCTCAGCGAAGGGGACGTTGAACTGCGCGAGACGCTGGAGCGAATCATCAGAGGAGAAGCGCGGCGTCATCTGAGAAACCAGGAAGCACTTGCGCGGCGGCTCGAATCGATCACCATCCTCGATCCCGCCTGCGGATCGGGCGCGTTTCTGCTCTCCGCCTTACGAGTGGTTGAGCGCCTCATGACCGCGCTGCGTCCCGAATCGGGTCCCGATCTTCGCCGCCGCATCGTGGAGCGCTCGCTCTACGGCGTCGATCTGAAACCGGAAGCAGTGCGGCTTTGCGAATTGCGGCTCTGGCTGGCCATCGTGTCGCGGACCGAGGATTCGATCGAGAACATCGAGCCGCTACCGAATCTCGACCGCAACATCCTGCAGGGCAACTCGCTCCTCAGCCCGACCGATTTTCTCGGCGACAACCGCGCCGATGTCTATCGCGAGTGGGTCTACGCGTTGCGCGCGCAGTCCGATCTCATCGAGCGCTATCGCAACGCTCCGCATCGCGAGCGCGCGCAGGTGGCGCGCTTGATTCGCGCGAACGACGGACGACTGGCCAGCGAGTTGCTGGCGAAGGCCATCGATCTCGACGAGGTCGAACAAGCCCAGCTCTGCGCGCCGCAGCGCGATCTCTTCGGCCGCCTGCGTGAGATGAACATCGAGCGCTGCCGCGAGTTGCACGAGCGCATCGGCGCCAACCGGCGCATGCTCGAGCGGATCGAAGACGGCCAGATCGGCTTCTTCTCCTTCGACGTCCACTTCGCCCACGTCATGGCCTGCGGCGGGTTCGACGTCGTGGTCGGCAATCCGCCATGGGTGCGCAACGCCCGCATCGAGCCGCGCGCCAAGAAGATGTACGCCGAGCGCTTTCCGCTCTTCCGCGGCGACGGCGCGCGCAACGCCGCCTTTCATCAGCCCGATCTCTCCATCGCCTTCGTTGAGCGGGCGCTCTCTCTCACCGCGCCGGGCGGCGTGATGTCGCTGCTCGTCCCCGCCAAGATGCTCAACTCCGGCTACGCCGCGCCGCTGCGCCGATACGCGGTGTCGTCGGCCAACATCGTCGCCCTCGACGACTGGTCGTCCGACGCCAAGCGTCACTTCGATGCGGACACCTTTCCGCTCGGCATCACCCTGGCCCATCGCAACGGCAGCCCTCCGCGACAATGCATCGCCATCTCCTCGGATGGAGAATCGTTTTCCCTTCCGCCCGCCGCCCTGACCATCGGTGGCTCGGAGTGGTCGCTGCTTCCTCCCGACATTCACGCCATCGTGACGCGCATCCACGCCGCCAACACGCCTCTCGCCGAGACGCTCAATCGCATGCCCGTGATGGGAGTGAAGACCGGCGACAACAGCGCCTTCTTTCTCGACGTGAAGCGCGTTCGCGCCAACGCCGTCGAGACCACCGACGGCATCCACATTCCGCTCACGTCCGTCTGCCGCTGCGCGCGCGGGCGCGACGTGCGCCGCTGGCAAGTGGCCGAGCCGGCCTGGATGCTCTGGCCGCCCGCCGGCGGATGGCGTAAGCCGCCGCGCTGGGTGGAGCGGCTCGCCGAAGCGCGCGGCGTCGATGCCGCCACGCTGCGGTTGTCGTACGTCCGTCCCGAGCACATCGGCATGAAGGTGGTCTGGAAGGATCTGTCGCGCGGCCTCCACGCGGCCGTGCTCGAAGACTCGTTTCGGCTCGGCGAGCGCGGCATCCCGCTCGTGCCCAACCAGACCCTCTACGCGCTCGATGCGTCGTCGATCGAAGAGGCCTTCGTCATCGCCGCGCTTCTGAACTCGACGATCGTCAATGTTCTTGCGATCGCCATCGCCGAACGCGCAAAAGACTTCTACTTCCGCTATTTCGGCCGGACCATCGCCCGCCTTCCGCTGCCGGCGGTCCTGCCATCGAGCGAATCGTGGCGGCGCCTGCTCCGCGCCGGCCGCCGCGCGCGGCGCCATCCAGAGACCGCGGCCGAAGAAATCGACGAGATCGTGGCCGCGCTCTACGGCGTCTCGTCGAACGAGCAAGCGCGCCTGGCCACCTTCCTCCGCAAGCGCCTCGGCATGGACGTCGATGCCTGACCTTGCGCCGCACCAGTGCTCCGCCGTCGAGCGCGCGCTGGCTCTGATCGCCCGCTACGGCGGAGCGATCCTCGCCGACGACGTCGGCCTCGGCAAGTCCTACGTCGCCGCGCGCGTCGCCGCGGAGTGGCAGCGCCGAGGAAGCGATGTCGAGATTGTGGTTCCCGCATCGCTGGTGGCGCAGTGGCGGGAGACGTTGCGCGAGTTCGAAGTCGAAGCGCGGATCATCACTCACGACTCGCTGATCACCGATCCGTCACTCGGCGAAGGCGAACGGTTTCTCGTCGTCGACGAGGCGCACGCCTTCCGCAACCGGCGCACGCAGCGCTGGTGCGCGCTGGCGCGACGTTCAATCGCATCGCGATTGCTCCTGGTCACCGCCACGCCGATCTGCAACCACGCGGACGACCTTCTCGCGCTGGTCTCGCTCATCGCCGCGGACGACGCGCTGCGCTGCGCGGGCGTTGCCTCGATCGATGACGCTTTCGCCGTGCGCGACGGACCTTCGCTCGACATCATCGTTCGCGAGCTGGTCATCCGCCGCGAGCGCGATGTGCTGCCGCCCGAGCTCTCCTTCGGCGCGCTGGAGCGCCGCGTCATCCGCCACCCGATCGTCGATGCGCCGATCGACGCCTTGCAGTTTCCGCTCAGCAGCAGCGCGCCGCTGTTGCGCCAGTTCCTCTGGCGGCGATTGGAATCGAGTCCGGCCGCGCTGCTCGAATCGGCGCGGCGCCAGCTCCGCTTCTACGAGCGAGTCATCGAGAGCGGCCGCGCCCTTTCGCGCCGCGATTATCGCCAGGCGTTTGCAGCCGAGGAGGATGCCGACGCGTTTCAGCAAATCCTGTTCTGGGACATGCTCGCGCCGGCGGACGGCTTCGATACGAAATCGATACGCGAGGAGATGAGCCGGCTGACGAACATCCGCGCGTGCGTTGAACGTGCCGGCGATGCCAAGGCAGCCCTTCTCGACGCGGCGCTGACCGATGAGCCGACCCTGATCTTCACCGGCGCCGCGGCGACGGCACGATCATTATCGAAACGGCTCCGCTGCGGCCTGGCCACCGCGCGCGACGGCAGCGCAGCCATCGACGCCTTCCGCCGCGGCACCATCGATCGCCTCGTCGCCACCGATCTGGCCTCGGAGGGACTGAACCTGCAGCGCGCCGGCGTCGTGATCCACTACGACATCCCCTGGAACCCGGTAAAGCTCGATCAGCGCAACGGCCGCGCGCACCGCATCGGCCAGACGCGCGACTCGGTCCGCGCCATCTACTTTCTCCCCGAGGCGCGGAGCCGGGTCGTCGAAACAATCGCCGCGAAGAACCGCACGCGGCGACGGATCCTCGGCAATTCGCCACGCCCGATCGAGACCGCTCCCCACGTGCTCGACCTCCCGCAACGGCTTCCTGGCAATTCGCCCGCGCTCGACCTGATCCGCGCCTTGCGCGCCAACGGCCTTACTCCACCACCGTCGCTTTTTCGTCGCCATCGTGCCGGCGTCGAGCTGCTCTTCGAAGAGATGGCGAACGAATACCTGGACGGGCGGCGGGTGGGAGAGTTGGAGAAAGTACTGAAAAGAGAGGCGGCGCTGAGAAGCGCCGCAGAGCGTAGCGCCGTCGGCTCGACGGCTGTACCGCCAGCGGCTCGCTGGCAATAGACCCCATACCGCCGCCGGGCCGGCGGCGGTACAGCCGTCGAGCCGACAGCGCTACGCTGACTCACCCACGCGTCATTCCATCCCAGCTACCGCGTCATCCTGACCCGCAAATCCCTCCTTCTACCCTGCAAACCCGTGGCACCACGCTTGTTCTAGTCCCTCCCCGAAAAGGAGACACACCCATGAAGAAAACAGGCATCGCAGTACTGGCACTTTTGATGGTCGCGACGTTTGCCGTTGCGAACGAGCACGGTGGCGGCGCCGGTCCGGCGGGCGGACCTGGCGGACACGGTGAAGGCGGCGGATACCTCGACGTCGCATCGGACGGCACGGTCATCATCACCCGCGCCGCGGCCAACAGCACCGCCACCACGCCGGTAGCCGAGCTAGTGGCCATTCGCAACGGCGCCGTCGCCTGGACGGCCACGCTGCCGTCGCCGCGCACCGACACCGAGGTCTCCGGCACGCAGGTGATCGAAGTCAACGAACCGACGCCCGCTGCAGGCGCCACTCCAACGACCACGCTGACGGCCCTGTCGATTTCCAACGGCGCCCAGGCGTGGACGCTGAACATCACCGGACGCGTCAATAGCCTGACGCCGTTCAACGGCGGCACCTACGCCGTCGTAATCATTCCGGCTGCGACTTCGGGCGGGACCGCCACCCGGAATCTAGTCGCGATCAGCAGCAGCGGTGTCATCACAGCCACCGTTGCCTTCTGATCCCATTCCTCCTCGATCACGGCGGCGGCGCGTAGCCGCCGCCATCTTCGATTTCGCTGGAGCCCTTATGAACGAGATCAATCGCAATCGGGAGGTGGCGTGATGCCGCGCCCGCCAAGTTTTCCCCTGCCGCTGGTCGGCGGATCGCGCCGCCCTTCGATGATTCGCTGCGAGTCGTGCTTCCACATCGGCGCCACCGTTCACGTCAGCGGCCAGATGCTTTGCGGTGAGTGCTTTTTCGAAGTCTCGGCAAACGAAGAAGCAAGGCGGTCGGGAATGGCAAATCCGAGGATGGAGGCTGACACGGCGTACGATCACGTTGCGTGATCGCGCTTCTGCTCCTCGGCATCCTCATCCCCGCCGCGCTGCTGGTCGCCGCCGTGCGCCGCTGGATCGCTCCTCTGCCGTGGCGCACGGCGCTTCTGTTTTTCTTGATGACGCTGGCCTTCCTGCACGGCGCCGTCTTCACATCGAAACTCCCCGTCCCGGTCGATGAAGCAGCGCGCGGCTATCCGTGGCACGGCGTCATCGGCGATGTCCAAGCGCGCAACCCGCTGACGAACGACACCGTCAAGCTCTTTCTCCCCTGGATGCAGGTGGCGCGCGAGGAGCTGGCGCACGGCCGCGCGCCGCTCTGGAACCGCTACTCGTTCTCCGGCTATCCGCTGCTGGCAAACGGCGAGTCAGCGCCGTTCTCGCCGCTCTTTCTGGCCACGCTCCTCGTCCCGCTGCCGAAACAGATCGTGGCCATGGCCGCGCTCAAAATCTTCGCGGCACTGCTCTTCACCTTCCTCTTTCTGAAACGCGAACAGGCCAGCGACGCCGCGGCCACGTTCGGCGCCGTCGTCTTCGCCTTCTCGACAGTGATGACGGTCTTTCTCTACTACTCGACCGCCTCGGTCGTGGCGTTCCTGCCCGCCGCCGCCTTCGCGCTTCTGAACGCGATGGACAAGCAGACCAAGGCCAGCATCGTCTTCGTAGCGATCGTCATCGCCACGCTGCTCGCGAACGGCCATCCCGAGAGCGTGCTGCACATCGCAATTGGATGCGGCGGGATTCTCCTCGTGGAGTGGATAGCCGCCAGGCCGCGCATCCGCTCGTTCGGCGCCCCACTCCTCGGCATCGCCTTCGGCCTCGCCCTCGGCGCTCCGACTTGGGTTCCGGTCCTCGAGCAGGTCCGTATCAGCGAACGATTCGC